>Ga0233425_10011212_pt1 | contig 10554 bp, 8 predicted proteins | sample Watercolumn_Towu_2_FD_181712 | JGI IMG/M metagenome (GOLD analysis project Ga0233425, IMG submission 181712) | Freshwater microbial communities from Lake Towuti, South Sulawesi, Indonesia - Watercolumn_Towuti2014_140_MG | ecosystem: Environmental > Aquatic > Freshwater > Lake | place: Indonesia... | reverse complement strand
TGCTGCTGTCAATCGTGGCAGCATCGGGCAGGCCGGCCAGCGCAGCGTACTGGCCTTCGCACCAGACCGCAAAAACCTCTTCGACCGACTCGGTAGCGACGACCGTGAAAGCCGTGCCGTCAATCAGGTCGGCGAGCTTCGTCTTCTTGCCGGGGAAGATGGCGCCGTCCGGGTGCTCGCCGGCGGTGCCGTAGGGGGCCTTGCCGCCGGTGGCCACCAGCAAGCTCGGCTTCCGCGTGGCGCCCATCGCCTTGTAGTTGGTGATCGCGCCGTTGGGTGGGGTGGTGGCCGGGGCCGTGGTCTCCGTCCTGAACTGCTTGCCGCTGTAGCTCGGGCAGAGGAACGTGCCCACCTTCGTGTACTGTCCGGGCGCCGGTTCGCCCGACGCCAACTTCAATGTCGTCGGGTTCTTGTTGGCCTGGAGCTTCATGCTGTCGTAGAGAACATTGTTCTCGCAGAACGGCAGCAGGAAGGTGAGCCAACTGTAGCCCCAGCGGTTGGGGATCGTCTTCCCGGTGGCGTCGTACTCGGACGACGCGGGGAAGCACTTGCGGTTGCTCTCGAAGTTCTGCAGCGCGAGCCCGATCTGCTTCATGTTGTTGATGCAGTTGGCCCGCCGCCCTGCCTCGCGGGCCGCCTGAATGGCGGGCAGCAGCAGAGCAATGAGGATGCCGATGATGGCGATCACCACCAGCAGCTCGACGAGGGTGAACCCCCGTTTTCGCGATGACGTGTTCATAGGACCACCTCCTGAAGAAAGGAAAAACAGATAGAAAAAAGACCGAACGGCGACCGTCGCCGAAATCCACACGACAAGCGATAGAATGAATCCTCGAGGGCCGTTGCAGGGCCTGCGCATACACCCTGCGCACCGACACCACCTCTGGGGGAACCGCCGCATACGGCCCGTCACCCCAGGAACTCTCCCCCGGCGGCATCTGATTCTATCGGATTTTTGTGCAAATTGTCAAACGGTTGGTTCGCAAAAATCGGGCGGCAGCAAAGAAGCTTGGCCTACGGCCGGCCCGCGGCCGGCACAGACAGCCCGGTCTGCGCAGCCAGCCAAAGACTGCCCGCTGGACGCACAGGCCACACCAAAGGGGGGTGGCAACATGGAAAGCCGGCGGCGGGGGATGAACCACCAAGGCACAAAGACACCAAGAAGGAGGGGGAAGGGCTGGAAACACGCACCGCCGGCGGTTCCAAGCTGCCTGCCATTCTCCCAACTCTTCCCCTCGCATCTCCCTTGGTGCCTTTGTGTCTTTGTGGTCAACTGCCGCGTATTGAATGCCTTGCGGCCGCGTAGCGCCGTGACGCACCGGACGAGTTCGCCTCGGCTGGTTCCGATCGCAAAGACCCGCTATGATGAGGGCCAGAGACGCGGGCCGGTGCAGCGCGGTGTGCGCCGGCCGCAACGCGGCCGAATCGTCGAGGTCGCGGCGTGCGGGCCAATCCCCGCCGAGGAAGGGATCGGCTTGCTTATTCAGGAACCTCTGCGGAGAAGCTGTCATGCGACGCACGGTGTGGGTTCAGAGGCTGGCGTGGCTGTCGGTGGGACTGGCGGCGGGAGTGATGGTGGGTTGGCTGTGGCCGCAGACGCCGCTGCACGCCACCGCCACCGACCGCGTGGACACGTTCGCCGTGGCCACCGGCCAGGTGGACGAAGAGGTCGAGGCGCTCTACTTCCTCGATTTCCTCACGGGCGACCTGCGGGCGGCGGTGATGGGCCGGAACAATGCCTTTCAAGGGGCCTTCGCTTACAACGTTATGCAAGACTTTAAGCTCGCCGCCGGCACCAACCCGAAGTTCCTGATGGTCACCGGCGCCAACCAGGCCCGTGGCGGCGGCGCCGCCGCTCAACAGGCGAACTCGGTGCTCTACGTCGCCGAGGTCACCACCGGACAGGTCGCGGCCTACACACTGCCCTGGGTGCCCGGCGCCCGCTCGCGCAACGTCCCGATCCGCGCCAGCTTCAAGCCGCTCGACAAGGTGCAGTTCCGCGCCGCGCCGGCCGGCGGCGGGCCGGGCACCTGATCCCGATGGCCGCCGAACTGACCGTCAACGTCAACGGCGAGGCGCACGCCGTCGCCGCCGGCGCCACCGTGGCGGCGCTGTTGGAGCAACTCGGGCTGGCCGGCAAGCTGATCGCCGTCGAGGTCAACCTGCAACTCGTTCCCAAGCCGCGCCACGCCGAACATCGCCTAGCCGCCGGCGACCGCATTGAGCTTGTCACGCTCGTCGGCGGCGGATGACTGTTGAGTGCAATCGCCCTATGCTTCGGTGTCCCATGCCTGCCGAGACCTCGCCCGCTGATTCGCTCCGCATCGGTTCGCACACCTTCGCCAGCCGGCTGATTGTCGGCACCGGCAAGTATCCCAGCTACGAGGCGATGCGCACGTGCCTCGACCTTTCGGGCGCCGAGTGCATCACCGTGGCGGTGCGCCGCGAGCGGCTGTTCGACCACGACGGCAAGAGCCTGTTGGATTTCATTGACACGGCGCGGTACACGATTCTGCCGAACACGGCCGGCTGTTTTTCGGCCGAAGAGGCGGTCCGCGTCGCCCGACTCGGACGCGAAATCCTTTCGCAGCTGGGCAACGCGGGGGCGAACTGGGTTAAGCTCGAATGCCTCGGCGACGCGAAGACGCTGCTGCCCGACCCCATCGCCACGCTCGCCGCCACCGAGCAACTCGTCGCCGAGGGGTTCCAGGTGCTGGTCTACACCAGCGACGATGCGGTCGTCGCGCGGCGGCTGAAACAGGCCGGCGCCACCAGCGTGATGCCGGCCGGCAGCCCGATCGGCTCGGGCCAGGGCGTGCTGAACCCCAACGCGCTGCGCATCTGCCTGGAGTACCTCAAGGACGGCGACCCGGACTACCCGGTGATTGTGGACGCGGGCGTGGGCACGGCCAGCGACGTGACGGTGGCGATGGAACTGGGCGTAGACGGGGTGCTGCTGAACACGGGCATCGCCCACGCCCAAGACCCCGCCCGCATGGCCCGCGCCATGCGGCTGGCGTGCGAGTCGGGCCGGCAGGCCTACCTGGCCGGCCGCATCCCGAAGAAGTTCTACGCCACGGCCAGCAGTCCCGTAGAAGGGACGATCGCCGCGGCGCGGCGATGATGGAAAATGGCAGATGGCAGATGGACGAAGGCAGACTGCCCACAAAGCCGCGACCGCCGGTCGCGCCGTGTGAACTAGCAGGCGGGCCGATGATCGGTTGCATCGGGCGAGTGGGGGGACACTAGCCCGCCCCGCCCGCGTGCTTCAGCGCGAACTCGACTGCGGGCGTCGGGTCGTCGAGCCCGTGCGGGTGGTGGCCCAGGCCCTTCTTGATCACCACCGTCACCGGGCCGCCAAGCTTTTCGTACCGCTGCTTGACGATCTCGCCGTTCTCGGAATACGGCACGACCTCGTCGGCGTCGGCGCACAGCAGCAACAGCGGCACCTTGGCCTTGGCCAACGGTTCGAGGTTGTCTACCGGGTTCTTCGTGTAGGCCAGGGCCTCGGCCTCGGAACGGAAATGGTAGTCCTGCTGGAGCTTTTTCCAATCGGCGGGGCTGCCCTTGCCGCGGCCCTTGCCGCCCGGCCAGCTCTTGAAGTCGAGTACCGCGTTGTCGGCGAGGATGCCGCCGACCTGCTGTGGGCGGGCAGCGGCCCAGTTGAAGCAGTACAGCCCGCCGCGGCTGAGACCCTCCAACAGCGGCTTGCGCGACAGCCCGTGACGCTCGGTCATCTCCTTGTAGAGCACGTCCCAGTGGGCCAGGGCGTCGGGACAGCCGAAGGTGTTGCCGACGCTGATGTAGACCAGGTGGAAGCCCTTGTCGAGCAGGGCGAGGTCAATCTGCGGGAAAGCGTCGAAGAACTCGGCCCGCCACACCCAGGGGCGGCCCGCCGCCGCGCGCCGCGGGACGACGACGATCGTCGGTCGGCCGTCCACGACCAAGTCGAATCGCTGGTAGCCGCGGTATTCGGACTGCTTGCCGGCCCAGGGCGCTTCGGCGGCAGGCGCAGCCGGCTCGGCCGCAGCGGCCCAGCCACCCAACCCGAGGATCAACGCCGCCAGCGCCGCGCACACGAAGCTATTCTTCACGATCGTCCCCCCCCCCGCGGTGTGTTCTGTGTCCTCTGTGGTTCGCCAACGGGGCGCTACTCGCCGAGCGCCTCGACCGGGTTCTCGATCGGGCCTTCGATGCGGATCGCCTTGCGGCCCTTCAGCGCGCCGGGGCGAGCGCGGAACTTCGGCACGCCCTCGACCGACACGACCAGCGGGCTGCGGATGTCCTTGGCGGTGGTGATGATGTCGCCTACCCGGAGCCCGATCAGTTCGCCCGTGTGGATGCGCGTCTGCGCCAGCCGCACGCGCAGCTCGACCAGCGACGTGCTCACGGTGCGGCTGATCTGCTTGATGCTTTCGGGCGTGGCCTGCTTGCGGCCATAGGCCGACCAGGTGTTGGCCGAGAGCTTGCCGCCGATCCGCTCCAGCGAGTTGTAGGGGATGCAGAGGTTCATCATGCCGCGCAGCTCGCCGAGCGTCAGCTCGAAGCTGATCAGCACGACGACTTCGTTGGGAGGCACGATCTGCACCAATTGCGGATTGCTTTCGACCTGGACGACGGCCAGCTTCAGGTCGAGCACGTTCTCCCAGGCGTGGTGCATCTCTTTGAGAAACAGCCCGGTGATCCGCGCGACCAGCCGCAGTTCGATCTCGGTCAGCGGGCGGCGGGCGAGCGCGCCGGCCTCGCGGCCGCCGCCCAGCAGCCGGTCAATGATCGGATAGAGGATCGAAGGGTTGATGTCGAGGATCAGGTTGCCTTCGAGCGGGTCGGCCTTCAGCAGGTTGAAGCAGGTGGGGTTTTCGAGGCTGAAGACGAACTCGCTGTAGGTGAGCTGATCTACGCTGGTCAGCTTGACCTCGACGATGCTGCGGAGCATGGCGCTGAGCGCGGCGCCAAAGTTGCGGCCGAAGCCCTCGTGCAACGTTTGCAGGGCCCGCATCTGCTCCTTGCCCACCCGTTCCGGCCGCTTGAAGTCGTAGGTCGTGATCTTCTCGCGCAGCCGTTGGCTGGGCGAGGGCGGGGGTTCGGGCTCGGCCGGCACGACGGCCGCGGCCGCCTCCGCCCCGCCGGTGGCCATCGCGCTGAGCAGGTTCTCGACCTCGGCCTGGGTAAGTACGTCGCCGCCCATGGGATTTTGGATCTCAGATTTCAGATTTCAGATTGCCACAAAGCCGCGACCGTTGGTCGCGCCGTGCGGATGGAGGAGTTAGGAGTTGGAAGTTAGGAGTTAGGAGTTGGGAGGCACCGCAAAGCCGCGGTCGTGGTTCGCAATCGGCAATTTTCAATTTGCATTTTTCAATTTTCAATCCGTAGTGCGTTATGATCGAGCACTACTTCACACACCCTCGTCAGCCGCGGACTTGCCCGCGGCCGTAGACCACGTACTTGTAGCTCGTCAGTTCGTTGATGCCGCAGGGGCCGCGGGCGTGGAACTTGTCGGTGCTGATGCCGATCTCGGCGCCCAGCCCGAACTCGCCGCCGTCGTTGAACCGCGTGCTGGCATTGACCATGACGGCAGAGCTGTCAATACGGGCGGCGAACTGGCGGGCGCGGTCGTGGTCGCGGGTGACGATCGCCTCGGTGTGCTTCGAGCTGTAGCGGTTGATGTGCTCCACCGCCTCGTCGAAGCTGTCTACGACCTTGCACGAGATGATCGGCCCGAGGTACTCGGCAGAGTAGTCTTCTTCTCGAGCGGGCTTGGCCTGCGGCAGGAGGGCGCGGGTCCGCTGGTCGCCGCGGATTTCGATGCCGCGGGCCGCCAGCGCGCCGCCCACCCGCGGCAACAGCGCCGCCGCGGCCGCCGCATGGATCACCAGCGACTCGGCGGCGTTGCAGACGCCCATCCGCTGGCACTTGGCGTTGACGACAATCGCTTCCGCCATGTCGGCGTCGGCCGACTCGTCGAGGTAGACGTGGCAGTTGCCTGCGAAGTGCTTGATCACGGGCATGCGGGCCTCGGCGGCGACGCGCCGGATCAGGCCCTCGCCGCCGCGGGGAATGGCCAGGTCAATGTACTCGGGCATCCGCAGGAAATGGCCGACCGCCGCGCGGTCGGGCGTGGCGACCAGTTGCACGGCGTCGCCGGGCAGTCCAGCCTCGGCCGCCGCCTCGGCCAGGATTTCGGCGATCGCGGCGCTGGAGTGGGCGGCCTCTTTGCCGCCGCGGAGGATCACGGCATTGCCCGCCTTCACGCACAGCGCCGCCGCGTCGGCCGTCACATTCGGCCGCGACTCGTAGATGAAGAAGATCACCCCCAACGGCACGCGCACCTTCAGCACTTCGAGCCCATTGGGCCGCATCGAAGACCACATCACCTCGCCGATCGGCTCGGGCAGCAGGGCCACTTCTTCGAGGGCGCGGGCGATGGCCTCGATCCGCGGCGGCGTGAGCTTCAGCCGGTCAATCTGTGCGTCGGTCAGGCCATAGCCGGGGGCCTCGGCCAAGTCCATGTGGTTCGCCTCGGCCAAGGCGACCGACCGCTCGCTAAGCAATCGGGCAGCGCGCCGCAGCCATGCCTGCTTCTGCGCCCCGCCCACCGTAGCCAACTCGGCCGCGGCGCGGCGGGCACGCTGGGCAACGTCCAGACAATACTGCTTCAGGTTGTCGCTCTCGTCGGTTGCCATGAATGCCTGCAATGCTGACGCGTGACCTGGCCCAACCCACCCAAGATGGTGGTTCGCGGTACGGTCGGGCTGTGGAAGTATCCCGATACTCGGCGGTCGAGTCAACGGCGGTTCAAGTCCTTGAACGACTCTGCCGATTATTCCGACAACGGCGTTTAGAGCGACTTTGCCGACGGGTGAACCAGCCAAGCAGATTACCCATCTTCGCTTAACATCCAAGTCGGGTGGTTGCGGATGCCAGCCAGACGAACTAGACGCCCGCGAGATTGACGCGAAGTTGGATCCATCGGGGGATATGACAATGACCGAACCAGCCAGAAGCAGCAAAGCCGTGGTTTCTCCGGTGGCAAAGCATGTTCTCTCGCCTCGCCGCCGGCTGCCGTGGCTGGCCGTGTTGTGCGGGGCTGCCGCCGCCTTGCTGGCCGGTTGCCGGCCGTTCGATCACCATCATGCCCCGGGCTCGTTCCCGGTGGTCCCCTCGCCGCTCGAGCCGCCGCGCGAGAAGGTCATGGTCTCGCACCCGGTCTACCGCATCGAACCGCCCGACCTGCTGAGCATTGAGGTCGAGAAGCTGGTGCCACGTCCGCCGTATCGCTTCGAGACCTATGACCTGCTGCGAATCGAGATCACCTTTGCCGGCGACCCGTTCCCGGCGGTCAGCGACTACTTCCTCGTCGAGCCCGAAGGCACGCTCAATCTGGGTGCGGCCTATGGCGTGTTGCGCGTGGCCGGCCTGACAGCCGACGAGGCCCGCCAGGCGATCACCCAACACCTGCGGCAGACCAACGTCGAGCCGTCGGTGCTGGTGCAACTCTATCGCGCGGCCGGCACGCAACAGATCAACGGCGTGTACCTGGTCGGGCCCGACGGCACGATCAACCTGCGGCAGTATGGCGCGGTGCATGTGGCGGGCAAGACGCTCGTTGATGCCCGGCTGGCGATCGAAAAGCAACTCAGCCAGTTTTTCGACATGCCGGCGGTCTCGGTAGACATGCAGGGCTACAACAGCAAGGTGTATTACATTATTACCGAAGGGGCGAACCTGGGCGACAACGTAGTGCGGATGCCGATCACCGGCAACGAGACGGTGCTCGACGCGATTGCGCAGATTGGCGGGTTGTCGCAGCTTTCGAGCAAGACGATTTGGGTGGCGCGGCCTGCGCCGGCCGACTTCGGCTGCGAACAGATCCTGCCAGTCGAGTGGGAAGCAATCACCAAGGGCGGCGTGACGGCGACGAACTACCAGCTTCTGCCGGGCGACCGCATCTTCATCGCCGAGGACCAGTTGGTGGCCACGAACAACCTGCTGTCAAAGCTCATCTCGCCCATCGAACGTCTGCTTGGCGTGACCGGCCTGGGCGCCTCGACAGTCCGCAACACCCAGACCCTTGGCCGCAGCTACAACCGCTCGCGGAGCATTTAAGCCGGAATGTTTGACGGCACGGCGGGGCCCGTCGGCCGCGTCCGTGTGAATGACCTTCAAGGAATCCTCCCCATGACGAAGACCGTGAAACTGTCGTTGGCGCTGATGGCCGCCAGCGTGCTCTCGTGGGTCGGCGTATCAGCCTGGGCAGCCGGACACAACGGAAGCCCGTGCGCCCCAGGCTACCGCTGCACTCCCAATGTCTGCGGGTTCGGCTACTTCGACACCTCGTGGCGAGAATGGCCGTGCGAGCGGCGGCCCGACAAAACGATGCCGGGCGCGATTGGCCGCGAGGCGGTGCCGCCGCCGCCGGGCGGATACCAGCCGGCGATTCCGCGGGCAGCGATTCCGCTCGAGCCGCCCAGCCCGGCGCCGCTCGAACCGCGCAGCCCGACACCTTTGGAACCGCGGCCGCCGCGCAACGTCGAACCGTCGTCGCCCACCGACGGGATGATCCCTGTGCCCGAGGGATTGCTGCCCAAGCCGCCCGAGGCCCGTCCGCCAGCCCCGCTGACCGAGCCGGCCACGCCGATTCCGGTACCGCCTGCGCTGCGCGAAGGCGCCGAGCAGCCGGCCGAGCGCGACCTGCCGAAGAAGGAGCCGGCCGCCACCCCGCCCAAGCCAGCCGAACCCAAGCCGGCGGAACCGAAGCCGGCCGAGCCGGTGCCCGGCGTGCCGACCGATCCGACGGGCAGCGTTGGGCCGCAAGCGGCGCCGACAGCGGCCGTAGCTCCGGCGGGCGCGGCGGCGCCCAGCGCAGTGGCCAATTCGTCGCAACGTCGCGGCGGACTCGTCTCGCGCCTGCAAGCGGTGATGGACGCCCGTCAGGCCCCCGAGCCGCGCGAGGCCACGGCCAACGAAGGCCGTGCGCTGGCCGAGCCGACGGCCACCGGCGTCTGGCCCGAGACGCAGGCGCCCGCAGTGCCCCTTACCCCGGCCGCCTATGCGCCACCCATGCCCGAGACGCCGACCGAGCCATTGCCACCCGTCGTGCAGCCGGCCGCTGAGCCGGTGCAGCAGGTCGAACACCAGCAGCCGGTCGAGTTGAACATGCGTCCGGCTGCGTTGCCGCAAGTCTACAATCAGCGGGCCGACGAGCCGGCCCCCGCGGCCCAAGGCGCCTGGCAGCCCGAGCAAGCCGCTGCGATGGAAGGCTATTGCCCCGTGGCGCTGGGGAAGAACGAGCAATGGGTACTGGGCGATGCCCGTTTCGCCGTGACGCATCAGGGCCGAACGTACTGGACCTCGGGCGCGGTCGAGCGCGAGTGCTTCTTGGCCGACCCCGACCGCTACGTGCCGGCCTGCGCCGGCCTCGATCCGGTGTTGTTGACCGACGAAGGCCGCAAGGCGCCGGGTGCGGTGGACTATTGCGTGACCTACGAGGGCAAGCTCTACATGTTCTCGAGTCCGGCCACGCTGGCCCGCTTCCGCCAAGACCTGCGCCGCTACCAGGCCGCCCTCGAACGGTAACGCCCCGGGGACTGTCCCGATTTTCGCGGCGCAGCCGACGAAAATGGGACTGTCCCCCTCAGCGCGTAGCCCCACCGAGAATGCAGAAGAACGCAGAAGATTGGTGGGGCTCGCTGCGCTCGACCCACCCTACTGTACTCGCCCACGTCGAACGGCTACGGCCGGCGCGCGACGACGACAACCCGCAGGTCGCACACGTTGGTGTGCGTCGGGCCGGTGCGCAGCAGCGCCCCCAGTGGCTGGAAGAACCGGTAGGCGTCGTTGCGGCGGAGGTAATCGGCGGCGTCGAGCTGCAGCCGCCGCGCGGCCGCGAGTACGTCGGCGTCGAGCACCGCGCCGGCGGCGTCGGTGGGGCCGTCTTCGCCGTCGGTGCCGCCCGAGAGCAGCGCGATCTGGGCCGCGCCGTCGTCGGCCAGCCGCAGCAGTGCGGCCAGCACAAGTTGCTGATTTCGCCCACCCAGCCCGCGCTCGCCCGCCGCGATCAGCCGCACCACCGGCTCGCCGCCGCTGATCAGGCAATCGGGGTCCGCGCCGTCGCGCATCCGCAGGGCCATCTCGGCCAAGTGGCGGCCGACCTCCTCAGCCGGGCCTTCGGACGCCGTGGCCGAGAGCATCGCAGGCGAATAGCCCAGCCGCTCGGCCTCGCGGCCGGCGGCGTCCACCGCCCGCGCGTTGTTGCCGATGATCAGGTTCGTTACGCGGCAGGCAGGCGGCGGCCGGTCGTCGTCGCCCTGCGCGACGCGCCGCTCAAGGTGCTCGAACACCCGCAATGGAATGCCGGCGTCGCGGGCGGCAAAGGCGTCGAGCACCGCCAGGGCGTCGGCCGGCGTGCCGCGGTCGGGCACGGTCGGGCCGGAGGCGATCACGTCCAGCGGGTCGCCCAGCACGTCGGAGATGATCAGCGCAACCAGCCGGCCGGCGCGGCAGGCGCGGGCCAGCCCGCCGCCCTTGATGCGGCTAAGCTGCTTGCGGACCGTG
>Ga0233425_10011211_pt1 | contig 10554 bp, 5 predicted proteins | sample Watercolumn_Towu_2_FD_181712 | JGI IMG/M metagenome (GOLD analysis project Ga0233425, IMG submission 181712) | Freshwater microbial communities from Lake Towuti, South Sulawesi, Indonesia - Watercolumn_Towuti2014_140_MG | ecosystem: Environmental > Aquatic > Freshwater > Lake | place: Indonesia... | reverse complement strand
CTTCGAGGTCGGCACCACATACTTGATGCCCGCGCGCTCGAACAGGCTCGCCCACTGCTCGGCGTTGAACAGCTCCGCGGTGAAGCGCGGCGCGAAATCCTTGTAGTCGAAGTCCGCGCCGAAATTTTTCACATGGAATTGCCACCAGACATTGTTCGGCTTCTTGTCGGCCATCTTGTTCCAGTACCACTCCGCATACTCGCCGACCTTGCCCCACGCCGGCACGGAGTAGACGCCCCAGTGGATGAACACGCCGAACTTCGCGTCCAGGAACCACTGCGGGCACGGCCGCTGGTCGAGCGCCGTCCACTGCGCCTCGAATTTTTTCTCCACCGCGCCGCCCGTCAGCGTCGCCGCCAGCAGAAGCGCGCCGGCCAAACTCTTCATCCTTTTCATATCGTCCCTCGTCGGCCGCGCGGGGTGCTGTGCCGCGCAAGCGTGCCGCAGAGAGTAGGCGAAACACGCGGGCGCGCAAGCCGAAAGCATCGGCGGTTTCCAAGGCTTGGAAAAAATTTCCGCCGTTTTTCCAAGCCTTGGAAAAGCAACCGCTGCAGCGTGCCGGCCGCCGCCTGTTTCGGCGCGACGTGTGCTAGAATAGACATGGTTTCGAGGTGCGCAGCATGCAACGCAGCGTCAGTTGGGTGTTGGGCGCGGTGCTCGCCGCCGCCGCGGCGTCGGCCCAGGTGCCGGGCGCGGCGCGCTATGACATCGGCGCGCCGGCCGTGACGTGGGTCTGGGTCAACCCGGTCACCGGCAACGACGCGGCAAGTGGCGCCAGCAACGCGCCACTGCGAACGCTGACCGAGGCGTGGAATCGCATCCCGGCGAACACGGTGCTGACCGGCCACGGCTACGGCATCGCGCTCATGCCGGGCGATTATCCCGCGGCGGGCGTGCCGGGCTGGTTGGCTGCGCGCTGGGGCACGGCCTCCGCGCCGGTGCTGATCCAGGCGGCGGGCGGACGCGGCACGGCGCGCCTGCATGGCTATCTCGATATCAACGACTGCCGTTACCTCTATCTCGTGGACCTCAATCTTGTCACCGACGCCGGCTATGGCGGCGGTGGCAATGTGATTCATCTGGCGGGCTGCGATCACGTGCTGCTGCGCGGCTGTACGCTCAACGGCTTCGATGGCACAACGCGGCAGCCGCAGGAGACGCTCAAGGCCAACCAGACGCAATATCTCTACGTGGAGGAGTGCGACATCTCCGGCGCGTTCTGGTATCCGCTGGACTATGTCGCGGTGCAATATGGGCACATCCTCGCCAGCAAAATTCACAACGCGGGCGAGTGGTGCGTGTTGGTCAAGGGCGGCTCGGCCTGCCTGTTGATCGAGGGCAATGAAATTTTCAATGGCGCGACCGGCGGGTTCGTCGCCGGCAACGGGACGGGCTTCGAGTTCATGACGCCGCCGTGGATTCATTACGAGGTCGAGCACATTAAGTTCGTCAACAACCTGATTCACCACACCGGCACGGCGGGCATGGGCGTCAACGGCGGCTACAATGTGCTGCTCGCCTACAACACGCTCTACAAGGCCGGCACCAACGACCACGTCATCGAGGTTGTCCACGGCGCGCGCGGCTGCGATGGCGACACCGCGCGCTGCGCCGTGCTCAACGCCGCTGGCGGCTGGGGCAGCACGACGGCGGACGGCCAGTTTATCCCGGCGCGAAATGTCTTTATCTATAACAATCTCGTCTATAACCCCGCCGGCAGCGGCAGCCGCTGGTCGCATTTCACCGTGGCCGGTCCGGTGACGCCGCCGGCCGGCTGCAATGTGACCAGTCCCGCCGTGGTGGATGCCAATCTGCGCATCGCCGGTAATCTGATCTGGAATCACGGCACGTCCGCGCTCGGCCTGGGCGACGCAGGCGAGGGCGGGCAGGCCGGCAACCCGACCTGCAACATCACGCTGGTACTCGGCAACAATCTCATCAACAACACGGAACCGCCACTGGTGGATCCGGAGCATGGCGATTACCGCGTCCGTCCCGGCCTGAATCTCGGCATGAACTTCGCCGTCATTCCGCCGTTTCCAGGCGATGACCGCGCCACGCCGCCGCTCGCGCCGCAGGGCAACTTGAACAATGCCGTGACGAGCACCAATCTGCCGTGGACAACCTCCGGCTCCGCGACCGCAGTCATCGGCACGCAGGCCCAACCCGCGGAAGGCGGGCGCGTCCTCGGAGGCGGAACGCAGCCGGTCGGCGCCACGATTGCCCTCACCGCGAAGGCCAACCTGGGTTGGCGGTTCACTGGCTGGGACGATGGCATCACCAACAATCCGCGCGCGTTGGTCGTGACCGCGGACGGCACCAACCTGACCGCGCAGTTCACCGCCGCGCCGACGGCCGTCCTGCTGCAAACGGTCAATGGCAGCCTGGCCGGCCGCTGGCAACTGGGCATAAATTATCTGCCGGCCACCTGGACGCCGCTGGCGTCGCCGGGCGGCTGGGTACTGCGCGCGTCGCGGCAAAATCGCATTTTATTGCAGCAGGGCGATGGCGGCATCATCGGCTTCTGGGAGATGAACACCAACGGCGTGCCGGTACACTGGTGGCCGGTCAGCGGCCCGCTGCCCGGCTGGGTGGCGCGCGACTTCGATGGCCAGCGCCTCCTGCTGCAAGCGGGGATGGGCGGCCCCATCGGCCTCTGGACGCTGCATCCGACCAACCACCAGCCACAGGCATGGACCGCGTTGAGCGGCCCGTTGCCCGGCTTCATCGCGCGCGCGCTTTGTGGACGGCGCGTGCTGCTGCAACATGCCGGCGGCAATCCCTGCGGCTACTGGCTGCTCAACGACGCGGGTGCGGTCACCGCGTGGAGTCCGCTCACAGCCGCGCTGCCGCTGGGCTGGATTTTGCGTTCGCTGACCGCCGACTACCTGCTGCTACAGGCCGGCGACGGCGGCCCGGCGGGTGTCTGGGATTTGGATGCCAGTGGACAACCCACCGCTTGGCATCAAATCGCCCCGCCCATGCCCGGTTGGGTGCTGCGCAGCCTCGACCAGCCCTGAACTTTTCCAAGGCTCGGAAAAAGTGAGGCCGAAATTTTCCAATGCCTGGAAAAACACCTCTTTCCATTTCCAATCCTTGGAATTTTTCCGCGCAATCCAAAAGCGGCAATCCGAAAGCGCCAATTTTAGAGCGTGCCTTTGCTGGAGGGGATGCCGCGTTCCCGGGCGTCGCGGGTGACGGCCATCCGCAGCGCGCGGGCGACGCCCTTGAAGACCGACTCCCACGCGTGGTGCGGTTCGTTGCCGTAGAGCTGGTTGATGTGCAGGTTCATCCGCGTCTGGGTGACGAAGGCGCGGAAGAATTCCGTGAGCAACGCGAGTTCAAACTCCAGAATCTTCTTTTTCTTGCAGGCCAGCTCGAGCACGAGGTAGGGCCGGCCGCCGAGGTCGAGCGCCACCTGGCTCAAGGTCTCGTCCATCGGCAACAGGCACCAACCGTAGCGGGTGATGCCTTTGCGGTCGCCGAGCGCGGTGTTGAGCGCGTCGCCGAGCGCGAGGCCGAGATCCTCGACGGTGTGGTGATAGTCCACGGCGAGGTCGCCCTTGGCGCGGATGGTCAGGTCCACGAGGCTGTGCTTGGCGAGCAGTTCGAGCATGTGGTTGAGAAACGGCAGGCCGGTCTCGATGGCCGAGGCGCCCGCGCCATCGAGGTTGAGGCTGACGGCGATGTCGGTTTCCCGCGTCTTGCGATGCACTCTTGCGCAGCGTGCTTTCATGGTGCTCTCCTGACCGGCGGGAGCATAGACGGCGGCGCGGCGCGCGGCAACGGATTTATCGCGCCCGCGCGGCGGCAATCGCAGCTTGTCTTGCTCCGGGCGCGGCCTTACACTCCGCGCCCATGAATACTACACGCTGCCTCGTCCTCTTTGCCCTCGGCCTGTGCGTCAGCGCCGGCGCCGGCGAACTGACCAGCCGCATGAACCTGACGCTGGACCGCATCCGCCACGGCGGACCGCCGAAGTTCACCGAGGACTTCATCCTGGCCGATGCCAAACCGAAGCACGAGCGGCGCTTCACCGAGTTCAGCGGCGATGTCTCCGGCCGCTACCTCGGCGCGCTGGCCGTGGTCGCGCAGTACGCCGACCGGACGTTCCCGGAACTGGACCGCATCGCCACCGAGCTGCCGAAGCTGCAAAAGCCGGACGGCCACTTCGGCGATCCCTTCAGCACCAACGCGGTCACCACGAGCGACATGGCGCTGCTCTGGGGCAACGGCCGGCTGCTTATCGGCCTGCTGGAATACAATCGCTTCAAGCCCTCGAAGCAGATCGTGGACTGCGCGCGCCGGCTCGGCGACTGCCTCGTGGCGCTGGGGCCGCGCCTCAACGACCCGAAGGCGCTCAAGGAATTCAGCGGCGACCAAATCGCCGTCGGCTATATTTGCTGGACGCAAATTATCGAGGGCTTGGTTGAGCTCCACCGCGCGACGCACGACGCGCGCTACCTCCAGCTCGCGGCAGAAATCGCCGAGAATACGCACCGTCATCCCAAACAGCACAGCCACGGCTTCGTCACCGCGCTGCGCGGCATCGTGGAGCTTTACCGCGCGACGCATGACGCCAAGTGGCTGAAAAAGGCCGAGGCCGAATGGGAGGGCATCCTCGCCTCCGGCAACCTCTGGCCGCACGGGGCGCTGCCGGAAGTTTTCAAGCCCATGCCGCAGATGCAATCCGAAGGCTGCTCCGAGGCCGACTGGCTGCGCTTCAACCTCGCGCTCTGGGCCGAGACGCGCAAGCCGCGCTACCTCGAAAACGCCGAACTCACGCTCTTTAATGAATTTTCCTGCAACCAATTTCACACCGGCGATTTTGGCCATCACGATTTTTCCGGCGACGGCCTGGGCCGCACCGCCGCGCGCGCCTGGTGGTGCTGCACCTTTCACGGCCTGCGCGCCTTCCCCGACGTGATGCAGACCGCGTTCCGCGCCGAGGGCGGGGCGCTCTGCTATGACCTGCCCGTGGATGGCGAAGGCGCCCTCACCGGCCTGACCCTGCGCGCCGAGGCCGACTTGGGCCGCCAAGCCACCGTGGCGCTCTCGGTGCGCGCGTGCGACGACCAGGAACACACGCTGCGCATCCGCAAGCCCGCGTGGGCCACGGCGGTCGAGGTCACCCTGCGCCGCCAGCCGCTGGAGACCGTGGCCAAGGACGGCGTCGTGGCACTCACGCGCCAGTGGGTGAATGGCGAAACCCTGATGGTGACCTATAAGCTCGCCACGCGCCTGCTCACGTCGCCGCACTATCCCGGCCGCGTCGCCTTCCAACATGGCCCGTGGCTCCTCGGCGTCAACGAAGAGACCGAGTGGACCTTCTTCGACGAGCCTTATCAGTCGAACCAAATGCTCGTGCCCCCCGCGACCAACAACGTGGTGTTGCTGCCGCCGGCGACCGGCCGCTACACGCACCGCGGCCCGTTTGTCGCCAGCGCGGCGCACCTTGCGCTGCCCTACCTGCCCGGTGGCTATCCCTGCCAGCAGCAGACCGTCACGCTCCGGCCCATCGCCGAGCACACCAACCTCGGCGACACCACGCGGTGGCAGCTCTGGTTCAAGAAGAAATAGGTTTGCGCCGGACCGGGAACGCTTTTCCGGTCTCGGCCTCACGCGCGCGCCATCCATCCAGTCGCACACCTGCGCAGGTGTGCGACTGGATTTTTCAGGGCGGGGCTCATACCGCCGGGTTGGAAGCAAACCGCAACGTCGTAACGCTCCAGCCGTCCACCGCGGCCTGGGTCGCCCCGACGCTTGCATCGCATGGCGGTCTTTGCTATCAAGCGCCGCCCCGGGTGGTTCCGGGCGGAAGGAGAAACTTATGGCAGCGGAAAAATTGGTCGGCAACATGCTGATCGCCCAGAGCGGCGGTCCCACGGTGGTCATCAACCAGAGCCTCGTTGGCGCGGTGCTGGAGGCGAAGAAGCACAAGGAAATCAAAAAGATTTTCGGCTCGCTTCACGGCCTCAAGGGCATTCTCGAAGAGAATCTCTGCGACCTCGGCAAGGAGACGAAGCAGAATCTCGAACTCGTCGCGCAGACGCCCTCCTCCGCGCTCGGCTCCGTCCGCAAGAAGCCCACGCCGGAAGATTGCGTCAAGGTTTTCGCCGTCCTCCAGAAATACAACATCCGCTACTTCTTCTATATCGGCGGCAACGACAGCGCCGAGACCACACACATCATCAACGAGGCCGCGCAGCAGGCCGGCTACCAGATGAAGTGCTTCCATATCTGCAAGACGATTGACAACGACCTGCGCGAGAACGACCACACGCCCGGCTTCGGCAGCGCCGGCAAATTCGTCGCGCAGGCGTTCATGGGCGACAACCTCGACAACCGCGCCCTGCCCGGCGTCAAGATCAACGTCATCATGGGCCGCGGCGCCGGCTTCCTCACCGCCGCCTCCGCGCTCGCCCGCGTCTTCCCCGGCGACGGCCCGCACCTGATCTACGTCCCGGAGCGTCCGTTCTCGCTCGCCAAGTTTGTCGCCGATGTCCAGCGCGTCATGGCCGAGCAGAAGCGCTGCGTCGTCGCCGTCAGCGAGGGCATCGTGGACGAGAGCGGCGAGCCGATCGCCAGCAAGTTCATCTCCGAGGTGGACTCGCACGGCAACAAGCAACTCTCCGGCAGCGGCGCGCTCGGCGACGCGCTCGCGAAGGAGATCAAGGAGAAGGCGCAAATCTCCCGCGTGCGCTCCGACACGTTCGGCTACCTGCAACGTAGCTTCACCGGAGTCGTATCGGCGGTGGATGCGAAGGAAGCGCGGCTCGCCGGCGCCAGCGCCGTCAAGTTCGCGTGCGGCGGCCAGTTCGCCAACGGCTCCACCGCGATCAAGCGCGCGCCGGGCAAGACCTATAAGACCTGGATCGAGCGCACCGAACTCAAGAACGTCGCCAAGGAAACGCGGCACATGCCCGACGAGTTCCTGAACGCGGACGGCAACGATGTGACGCCGGCCTTCATCAAGTATGCCGCGCCCATCGTCGGCCCGCTGCCGAAGATCGGCCGCCTGAAAGCCGTGCGGATCGCGAAGCAGTAACCACGACCGCGCTCAAGCAGGTCGGGTTTTCCAAGCCTTGGAAAATCCGGCCTGTTTTTTTCCAAGCCTTGGAAATTTTTCCGCGAGCTTTCCCAGGGCTCCTGAAAACCGAAGTTGGGGTTGCTCTTGGCTTCTGGGGAGTACACGCGCCCTCGCGTGTGACAGACCGCGCCCTCGCGGTCTGCCAAAAGGAACTGTTTTGTGCAGGGAGCGTGAGGCGAGGGCGCCTCACGCCGCACGCGAGGGCGCGTGCGCTCCCCGGACAAACGCATCTGTCCAACTTCGGTTTTCAGGGGGCTTGGAACTTCAGAGCGTCCAGCCGGCGCGGTAGGGCGGCGCGAGCAGTGCGTTGGCCGCGCTGTTATTGGTGAAGCGCATCGCCTGTTCGTCGTAGAGCAGTTTCTCGCCCGCAAGCCGGATGGCGATGACGCCCAGCAGGCCGATTTCCGAAAGCCGCCCGCCATACTCGAAGGGCGAACTGGATTGTTTGCCGTCGCGGATGGCGTTGAGCCAGTTTTTGTAGTGGCCTTCGCGACAGCGCGGGATGGTTTTCTCCGGCCGCTTGTAGGCTTGCATCGCCGTCTCCGGGATCAGCCGGCAGCCGCCGCCACCATGCGAGCCGTGCATGATCTTGCCGCGGTCGCCGATGATCACCGCGCCGACCTCCTCCATCTTGCGCTCTTTTTCCAACTCGGCTGGACGGGGAATTGGCCGCTTGCCGTCGTACCACACCAGCTTGACCGGCCCGCGCCGGCCCTTCGCCGCGAACTCGAACGTCACCTGCGCGCCCGAAGGATAACAATCAAAGTGCTTCACCGGATCGTAGTCATTCGCCTCGGCCACGATGCTCGTCGGCATGTCGAGGTCGAGCGCCCAGAAGGTCGGGTCAATCACGTGGCAAACCCAGTCGCCTAACGCGCCCGCGCCGTAGGGCAGCCAGCCGCGCCAGTTCCACGGCAGATAGTCGCCGTGATAAGGCCGCGCCGCGACCGGGCCCTGCCACAAATCCCAGTCCACCTCCGCCGGCACCGGCGGCCGCTCGCTCTGTACGGCGGCGAGGCGGTTGATCCGGCAGTAGGTGTCGCGGAATATGCCGCAGCCGGCGTGGACTTCCGTCACGTTGCCGATCGCGCCGGCCCGCACCCACTCGACGAAGTTGCGGATCGAGTCGCTCGAGTGCCCCTGGTTGCCGACCTGCGTGACCAGCTTGCGCGCCGCCGCTTCCTTGCGTAGCGCGCGCAGCTCGCCGACGGAGTGCGCGAGCGGCTTCTCGCAGAAGACGTGCTTGCCGCGCTTCAGCGCCGCCATCGCCGCGACCGCGTGCGTATGGTCCGGCGTGCCGACCAGCACGCAGTCAAGCTGGTCGCTCATCGCATCGAACATCTTCCGGAAATCCTTGAAGCGTTTTGCCTGCGGGAATTTCTTGAACGCTTCCGCGGCGCGGCGGTCATCCACATCGCAAAGCGCGACGATGTTCTCCTCGGCCATCTGGCCGAGGTCGCCGCCGCCCTGCCCGCCGCAGCCGATGGCGGCGAGGTTGAGCTTGCGGCTCGGCGGCGTGGCGCCCGGCGCGCCGAGCACGTGGCGCGGAATGAACTGGAAGGCAAACGAGGCGGCCGCGGCTTGCTTGAGGAAACTACGTCGTTTCATCGTCGGGTCCTTTCGTCGAGACGTTGGCGACTTTGTGCCATGAACCCGCGCCACCCGCAACGCCAAAACTTTTCCAAGCCTTGGAAAAACCGCGCCCGCGTGCTAGACAGCGCGGCGAAAAATCAGGAGTACAGATGAAAAAGTTTCTGTTCGTCGTCGCGTTGTGGGCAACACGTGGTGTCTGGGCCGGCGAGACGGTGAACGCTGGCGAGTACGGCGCGGTGGCGAACGACCGGAGCGACGCGACGCCGGCGGTGCGCGCGGCGCTGGATAAATGCCGCGCGACGCGCGCGAGCAAGCTCGTCTTTCCGCCGGGCCGTTACGACTTCTGGCCCGAACTGGCGCAGGAAAAATACTGCTACATCAGCAACAACGACGAGGGGCTCAAGCGCATCGTTTTTCCGCTGCTCGACACCGAGAACCTGGAGATTGATGGCCAGGGCGCGCAGTTCATCTTCCACGGTTTTGTCGTGCCGTTCGTGCTGGAGAACGCCAGGAACATCACGCTGAAAAACTTCTCGATTGATTGGGCGCGGACGTTCCATAGCGAGGGAAAAATCCTCGCGGTCGCCACCAACGGCGTGGACGTGGAATTTTCCGAGGCGTTCCCGTTCACCACGCGCAACGGCGTGCTGCAGTTCACCGATGGCAAACCCGACGGCGCGCCGCAGACCACCGTGAAGGGCGCCACGGTCGAATATCCCTACGGCAGCCTGCTGGAGTTCGATGCCGTGAAACGCGAGACCGCGTATATGGCGCACGACTATTGGGCGCGCGGCGGCCTCGCGGTGCAGCCGCTCGGCGGGCGCAAGGTGCGCCTGCTGATGCCGAACCTGAAGGCGACGCCGGGCAACATCCTCGTCTTCGGCGCGGCCAACCGCGACGTGCCCGCGTTCACGATCACCGAAAGCGCGGGTGTCACGCTGAACGCCATCAACCTCTACCACTGCGGCGGCATGGGCGTGATCGCGCAGCGCAGCCGCGATATCGAGCTCGACCACGTGCAGGTGACGCCCGCGCCCGGCAGCGGCCGCGTCGTCAGCCTCACCGCCGACGCGACGCACTTCGTCAACTGCGCCGGAAAGCTCACGCTGCGCGACTGCCTGTTCGAGAACCAGAAGGACGATGCGACCAACATCCACGGCATTTATGTCCGCGTGATCCAGCGCCTCGCGCCGGACGCGGTGCTCGTGCGGCTCGTCCATCCGCAGCAGGCCGGCTTCGACTTCATCAAACCCGGAATGAAACTTGAACTGGTCCACGGCCCCAGCATCGTGACCTACGGCGAGGGCGTGGCCAAAAGCGTCGAGCGGCTGAACAAGGAATTCTCGCGCGTCACGTTCGCCGCGCCGTTGCCGGCGGAACTGGTCCCGGGCGACTCGCTTGCCAGCGTCGAAGCCTATCCCGAGGTCCGCCTTGAGCGCTGCACAATCCGCAACAACCGCGCGCGCGGCATCCTGCTCGGCTCGCGCGCGAAGATGGTGATCGAGGACAACCTCTTCCATACGCCCGGCGCCGCCATTCTGTTCGAGGGCGACGCGCGCTTCTGGTACGAGCAGGCCGGCGTGCGCGACGTCGTCATCCGCAAGAACCGTTTCATCAATTGCAACTACGGCGTCTGGGGCAACGCCTGCATCCAGGTCGGTTCCGGCATCGAGAAGAACTGCCGCGCGACCAGCCGCTACAACCGCGGCATTGTGATCGAGGACAACCTGTTCCGCGGCTTTGACCCGCGCCTGCTCAACCTCTACTGCGTGGACGGCCTGACGTTCCGCAATAACAAGATCGAGAAAACCACTGACTACGTCGCGAAAGATCCCGCCGCACAGCCCTTCATCGTCACCGATAGCGATCGC
>Ga0233425_10011210_pt1 | contig 10554 bp, 6 predicted proteins | sample Watercolumn_Towu_2_FD_181712 | JGI IMG/M metagenome (GOLD analysis project Ga0233425, IMG submission 181712) | Freshwater microbial communities from Lake Towuti, South Sulawesi, Indonesia - Watercolumn_Towuti2014_140_MG | ecosystem: Environmental > Aquatic > Freshwater > Lake | place: Indonesia... | reverse complement strand
GCCATTCGTGGTTCTCCTTGATCGATTGATTGCCAACCAATAAGGAAACCAAGTCTGGCCCCCCTCTTGCAACCCCAGCCGGCAGCTAGCAAAGCTGTCGTTTACAGAAAGCGTGAAGCACGATCCAATGAGAATCGCCTTGGCTTCCGTCTTGCTCATTTTCCTAGTGGCAGAACAGGGTTCGGCACGCACAAAGTGTCCGCGAGAGGGAAGAAATGGGCCAACCGGGTAGCCCTAGCAATTGCCTGCCATCGATTCTACTTCTGTTTGGGAAGCACGACAATCTCGGCGCGGCCCCTTCCTCATCGCCCCCCCTGGAATCCTGCGCCCGTTCGTGGCAAGATGGGCTGGCGCGGTAAACGTTAGGCGGTAGGCGGTAGGCGGTTGTGTCCCTCCAATCTGAAATCTGCAATCTCAAATCATAAATCCTTATGTCCGAACCACTTGCGATCGTCCTGGCCGCTGGCAAGGGAACGCGGATGAAGTCCGAGTTGCCGAAGGTGTTGTTCCCGGTCTGCGGCCGGCCGATGCTCGATTACGTGCTCGACGCCCTGGCCGCTGGCGGCGTCGGCCGCACGATCGCGGTGGTCGGCTACCGGGCGGAACTGGTGCAATCGACGCTCGATGGGCGCCCCGGCATCGAGTTCGCCTTACAGAAGGAGCAACTGGGCACCGGCCACGCCGTGATGGCCTGCCGCGACCTGCTGGCCGGCCACGACGGCCCGGTGCTGGTCGTGGCCGGCGACTCGCCGATGATGCAGAGCCGCTCGATCGCCGCCCTGCTGGCCGAGTACGGCCGCGGCCGCCCCGCCTGCATTCTCGGGACGGCGCACAAGCAAGACCCCAGCGGACTTGGTAGAATCGTCCGCGATCCGGCCGGGCGGTTCCTGGGCATCGTCGAGCACAAGGACGCCACGCCCGAGCAACTCCGCATCACCGAAGTCAACATGAGCTACTATGTGTTCGACTGCCGCGAGTTGCTGCCCGCGCTCGACCACATCCGCGCCGACAACAGCCAAGGCGAATACTACATCACCGACGCCCCCGGCGTGCTCGTCTCGCAAGGCAAGGAAGTCCGCGCGCTGCCCGTGCTGCAACCGTGCGAGGCGCTGAGCATCAATAATGTCAACGAACTGGCGGAAGTGGAAACTGAAATGAGAAGGATGAAGGATGAAGGATGAAGTATGAAGGAAGAAAGCGGCCGGCTACTGGCCTTCATACTTCATACTTCATCCTTCATCCTTTGCAGACCGTATCCCCTGCCACCCCAACCAAGCCCGAATCATGAAAGTCTTCAGCGGTCGCGCCCATCCCGAACTGGCCAAGCGGATTTGCGAGTACCTCGGCCTGCCGTTGGGGCGGGCGATCACCGGGAACTTCCCGGACGGCGAAATCTCCTGCAAGATCGACGAGGACGTCCGCGGACGCGACGTGTTCATCATCCAGCCCACCTGCCCGCCGGTCAACGAGACCTTGATGGAACTCTTGATCATGATCGAGAGCCTCAAGCGGGCCAGCGCGCACCGAGTGACGGCCGTGATGCCGTACTTTGGCTACGCGCGCCAGGACCGCAAGGACGAAGGCCGCGTGCCGATCACCGCCAAGCTCGTGGCCAATATCATCACGCGGGCCGGGGCCGACCGCGTGCTGACCATGGACCTGCACACGGCCCAGATCCAGGGCTTCTTCGACATCCCCGTCGATCACCTGTACGCCGCGCCGGTCATCGACGACTACTTCAAGGCCAAGGGCTTTGCGGACGACGACATGGTGGTCGTCAGTCCCGATGAAGGGAGCATCAAGCGGGCGCTGGCCCACATGAACCGCCTCGGCGGGCACCTGGCAATCATCGACAAGCGCCGCAGCTCGGCCGAAAAGACGCGGCAGGCGCACGTCATCGGCCAGAACGTCGAGGGCCGCGTGGCGCTCATCTTCGACGACATGATCAGCACGGCCGGCTCGATCTGCGGCGCGGCCCAAGTGATGCACGAGGCCGGCGCGCGGGCGGTCTACCTGGCCGCCACGCACGGCCTGCTCTGCGGCCAGGCGATCGACAAGATCAGCGACGCGCCGATCGACGAACTGGTGCTGACCGACACCATCCCGCTGCCGCCCGAAAAGGCGATCCCCAAAATCACCGTGCTCGGCGTCGCCCCGCTCCTGGGCGAGGCCATCAAGCGCATCCACCGCAACGAGTCGGTGAGCAAGCTGTTCGATTGACGGCCGCGTGGAGCAGGTTGCCAACCTGCCACGTGCTACGGCCGTTGCGGCCAGTCGGTTGGGGCGACAGTTGTACTGTCGCCCCCGGGGTGGAAGTACAACTTCCGCCCCAACGCATGTGCCGCTTCATCCACCTTGCATCGCCTTCGCCGCCGCGGCCTGCAATGCCTTGGCGGTCGCGGGAGGGACGCTGAGGAGCAGCTTGCCGTCGAGTTTGATCTCGGCGGGTAGCCCCTCGGGGGATTTGTGGAGGATGGTGGCGTAGAAGAGGCAGGCGGCCAGATAGGAGCCGGCGGCGTTGGGGTGGCTGCCGTCGGAGGTGTGCAGCACGAGCGCCGGGTCGGCGGCCAGGGCCTTCTGCCAGGCGATGCCGACGGGCGCGACCGTGGCCCCGAGTTCCTTGGCGATCGTGAAGTAGGCCTTGTTCAGGCCGTCCTGCATCTTGGGATTGTTCTGTCGGGCCCAGGTCAGGTAGAAGACGGTTTTGGACTTCTGCTTCTGGATCTCCGCATCAAGTTGCCTCGCGGCCGCGTACATCATCTCGGGCTTGACCACCGGCAACTGGCTTTGCTCTTGGAGCACCACTACGTCCCACTTGCGGGCGCGGATCTGCTGCATGGCCCCCGAGGTCTGCACGTGCTGTTCGAGCGTGCAGCCGCCGGGCGTGACTTGGGCCACGTCGAGCTTGCGGCCCGACGCCTGGGCCAGGCCCGCAACCAGGTGCGGCAGGTCGTTGACCGACGTGTAGCTGTTGCCGATGAAGAGCACCGCCAGCGGCGCGGACGCACCAGAACCGCTGCCGCCTCCGCCGCCGGGAGGCAGCGGCACGTAGTATCCGCCTCCGCCGCCGCTGCTGCCGCTCTTGCCATAGGATGGCAGCGAGCCGCCACCTGAGAAGAGCCCCGACGATCCGCTCGAGGAACTGGACTTCTTGCCGCCGGTTTGTGCGGAGGATTTCGACTTGTCGCCGCTGCCAGCCGAGCCGTCCGACTTGTCGGCCAGCGTGGCCGCGCCCACATGCCGCCGCAGCAGGTCGTTGAGGTCGCGCAGCAGCGCTTGCAGCGAGGCGGGCATTTTGGCTGACGCCTTGTCGGCAACGCCCGTAGCGTGCGGCTTGTTGCCGACCGAGATCATGAGCCGTCCCAGCGCGACCGGCTTGTCGAGCGGACCATAGTCGGCCTTGATGGTCCGCCAATCGACCGCGCGGACCAGTCCCTTCAACTCGGTCAACTCGGCGGCCGTCAGATCGCCCTTCTTTTCGCCCACGCCGGGCAGATGGGCCTCGAACTTGCCGTCAGCCGCGATGGCGATCCACTGGCCGGCCTTTTTGCCCGGCTTGGCCGCGGCATCGCCGCACACGATGCGGTCGAACACGCTGGGGACCGACGGCTTGCGGGCCGGCTTCTCGTCCGCGCCGCTGGCCGCCTCGGCCGCCCAGAGCAGGCTGCCGATGAGCACCGCGACCACCCCACCCGCCATGACCGCTGCCGCACGCCGCGTCGTCGAGAAACGCATGATGTGCTCCTTCTCTTGCCCGCGGTGATTGTAGCATAGGCGGGCGAAAAGGGCGAGACCCGCTCTTGGAGTGCGGCGATCCTTCGCCGCTTTTCGCGCCGCGTGACCATGCCAGCGACGCGGCGCGGCAGGTTCCGCCCGCCATCCGGACTTTCGTCGGTTGAAAAGCGGCGAAGGATCGCCGCACTCCAAAACGGCTACACCATCTCCTCTTCCACCTGCTCCAACGCCTTGTCGGTGCTCGTCGGATCGACGCGGTGGCAGCTTTCGGTCAGGCGCGAGGAGATGTCTTCGAGGTCGCCGCGCCACTCGTCGGGCGTGGTGTCGGGCGGGCAAAGCTGCGTGAACTCGGCCAAGAGCAGGATCAACCGCAAGAGGTGCCGGAAGATGACGCCCTCCTGCTTCTGCATCGCCTTGCTCGTGATGTACTTGTTGAAGTCGCCGCCGAACTCCAGCAACTCGCCGGCCGCCCACACGGGATTGGTGAACAGGTCGTGGACGCCGGGGAAGTCGCAGTCGAACAGCCGCCGCAGCTTATCCGCCAGCGGGAGCACCCACTTCCGGTCCTCCTCGAATTGGTCGCGGCGGGCTTCCTCGGCCTCGGCGCTGTAGACCAGCTCGTCCATCGTCGCCAGGCCGAGACGGAGCAACTGCTCGTCAAGCCGCGTGGTGGCCAGCGGGCCTTGCGGCATCTGGTCTTGCTTCGGCACGCGGACGTAGCGCGCGACCGAGCCGGGCAACTCCAGCACGCTCTCCATCGCTTGCACGCGTTCGTTGCGGCTGGCGATGCCCAACTGGTTCACCAGGAAGACCGCATAAAGCGGATTCACGCCGCGGAACAACAGCAGCTTCTGCATGTCGGCCGTGGGCCGGGCGTAGATGGCCTGATACGCGGGCTTGGGTGGCATGTCCTCGCGACGCGCAGCGTCGCGTGGACATGACGCGCCGGATGCATGTTTACCCCCGGCTGCGCCGGGTGAAAACATGCCACCCTGTGCGCTGTGCGGTTTCGCACCCGGCGCCACGTCGAAGCTGATGTTGAACACCGGTGCCGCCTTCTTCTGCGGTTCCTGCGGCTGTTCCGGTTCGTCCTCGACCATCGGCGGCTCGGGTTCGAGCGTCACGTAGCCCGCGCGCCACAGCGTCAACAGCATCTCGTCGAGGGCCTTCTGGCCGGCCTCCAGGTGCTTGGCGTCCATCAGCCGCTTGGCGACCAGTTTGCGGACGATGGCCACCTCGGGCGAGGCGTCGAGCATGTAGGCCAAAAGCCGCCACGGCAGCGGCCCGCGGCTGTAGAGATTGACCGGCGGGGCCGCCCGCAGCTTCTCGAATTGGGCCTGCGTCCAATACTGTTCGGTCTCCCGCCGCTTGGGCGCCTTGCGCTTCAGATCCTTCTTCGCGCGCAGCAGCCCGGGGTCTTTCGTGTCCTCGGGGATCTGGTCGTATTTCTCGCGCCAGCGCGCGATCTTCACGTCGTCCTCGTGAGCCAGGACGTAGACGTAGCCCTGTTTGTCGAACTGCGGGCGGCCGGCGCGGCCGAAGATCTGGTGGGCCGTGCTGGGGTCGAGGAGCTTCATCTTGCCCGGCGGGCCCTTCATGATGCTGGGCACGACGACCGAGCGGGCCGGCAGGTTGATGCCCGCGGAAAGCGTTTCGGTGCAGACGGCGATCGACAGCAGCTTGTGCTGATAGAGTTCCTCGACGATGCGGCGATACTTCGGGAGCACGCCGGCGTGATGCACGCCCACGCCGCGGAGCAGCAGTTGCTTGAGCTTCGGGCCGGCCCCTTCCGACCAGTCGTATTCCTTGAGCACCTCATTGAGCCGCGCCTGCTGGCCGTCGCTAAGCACCTTCTTTCCCTTGATCTGCTCGGCGACGTTCCAGCACTCTTCGCGGTTGAAGCAGAAGACCAAGGCCGGCGTGCGGCGGGCCTCTTCGTCGCCGCGGGCCATCTCTTCGAGTTGCTCGGTCAGCAGTTGGTCGCCGACCCACTGGTATGTCAGCGGCACCTTGCGTTCTTCGCTGCGCACAAGCTCGACGCGGCGGTTGTGGGCCGCGCGGAGCCAGTTGACGAACTCGACGGCGTTGCCCACCGTGGCCGAAAGCAGCAGCGTGCGGACGTGGGCCGGCAACATGCCGAGCGTGACCTCCCACACGATCCCCCGCTCGGGATCGGCGAAGCTGTGGAACTCGTCCATCACGACGGCCGAAACGTCGCCGAAGTCGAATGCCTCGGTGTGCAGCAGGCGGTTGGCCAGGATTTCGGCTACCACGACCAGCACGCGGGCTTGCGGGTTCTCGCGGCGGTTGCCGGTGACCAGACCCACGTCGGTTGGATCGAAGCCCCAGCGGACGGCCAGCGTCTGCATCTCGCGGAACTTCTGCTCGGTCAGTGCGATCAGCGGCGTGGTGTAGTAGGCCGTCTTGCCGGTGTGCAGGGCCTCGAACAGTGCGGCCTCGGCGATCAGCGTCTTGCCCGTGCCCGTCGGCGCGCAGACCAACACGCCCTGCTCGGCCGCGAACCACGCCAACAGGGCCTCTTCCTGGAACGGGTAGGGCGCGTAGGGCAACTGGTCGATGTAGCGTTCGGCCAGGTCGTCGCGCGAGGGCGTGTCGGGCATGGTTGTGGCAGGCGACGGGGCGCTGCGGTAGAATCCGTGTGCCACGGCCGTGGCATAGCAAGGTCGCTCGATTCTCCAGTCAAGGAGCATATCATGCCCGCGTCGTTGTGGAAAGCCGCCGCGATAGCGATCGTTGGATTGCTGACCACCGTGTTGCCGCAGTGTCTGGCCACCCCGGCGAAGATCGCGCTCCGGCCCGCGGCCGAGGAGGTCGGGCGGTTCGAGAAGATCGAGTTTACGATCGATGTGCCGATGCAGTGTGCCCAGCCGTTCGATGTCGAGGATACAGATGTGAGCGTGAATTTCACCACGCCCGGCGGCCAGCAGGTCACGGTGCCGGCATTCTATTGCCAGCAGTACGAGCGGAAGCGGCTGCCGCAGGGCCGCGGCAGCGTCGATTGGATGTATCCCGTCGGGCTGCCGGCGTGGAAGGCCCGTTTCGCGCCGGCCGAAGTGGGCAACTACTCGGCGGTGGCACGGCTGAAGGACCGCAGCGGGACGGCAGAATCGGCCCCGGTGAAGTTTGCTTGCACGGCCTCGTCCAACAAGGGCTACGTCCGCATCAGCCAGAAAGACCCGCGGTTCCTGGCGTTCGACGACGGCACGCCTTTCTTCGCCATCGGCCAGAACCTGGCGTTTATCGGCGAGGGGCAGCACATGACGCTTGCGAAGACGGAAGACGTGCTCGCGACTCTATCGAAGAACGGCGCGAACTATCTCCGCATTTGGACGTGTTGCGAGGATTGGGCGATGGCCATCGAGGCCCGCAAGAGTGCGTTCGGCCGCTCGTGGGGCCAGAAGGCAACGCTCGTGCCCCTACCCGACGCACCGGCCGGCAGCGAGCGGAAGTGCGTGAAACTCGCGGGCAGCGCCGGCGCGACGCTGGCCGTAACGCCGTCGCATCGCGTGGCGTTGCGGCCCGGCACAAAGTACGTCTTCTCCGCCCGCGTGAAGACCGAAGGGGACGCCGCCGTGCGCTTTGAGGTCGGTTCGTCGCGGGCCGATAAGGATGTCGCCTCGGGGGCCGACGGCGGTTGGGCGGCCGTCCAACAGGAGTTCACCACCGGCGCGAACGATTACTGGCTCGGCGCGATGAACGTGCGGCTGACGAAGGCCGGCACGGCCCTGATCGACGGCTTCTCGCTGAAGGAAGCCGCCGGCGGGCCGGAACTCCTCTGGGAGGCCGACCCGAACCGCGCGATCCTGGGCAACTACAACCCCGTGGATTGCTTCATGCTCGACGAACTGCTGGCGTCGGCCGAGAAGAACGGCATCTACCTGCAACTCTGCCTGCTGACCCGCGATCTCTACATGCATCTGCTGAAGAACGATAAGAGCCCGGAGTACGACCGGGCGATCGCCAACGCGAAGCGGACGTTCCGCTACGCGGTCGCGCGCTGGGGCTACTCGCCGAACGTCGCGGCGTGGGAGTATTGGAACGAACTCGATCCGGGCCTGCCAACCGACCGCTTCTACACCGCGATGGGCGAGTACCTGGAGCAGATCGACCCGTACCGCCATCTGCGGACGACGAGCACGTGGCACCCGTCGCCCAAGGACATGCGGCATCCGAAGCTCGACCTTGCCGACCTGCATTACTACTACCGCCCGGCCGACGCGCAGAAGTACAAGGACGAGGTCGACGCCCTGCTGGACCGCACGCGGTTCCTGTTGGAGAACTCGCCGAACAAGCCGGCGCACCTCGGTGAGTTCGGCCTGGCCAACGACAAGTTCCAGCCGACCGACGAGATGCGGAGCAGCAAGGAGGTCATCGAGTTTCACAACGCTATGTGGGCCTCCGCGCTGTCGGGCGCGTCGGGCACCTGCATGTTCTGGTGGTGGGAGCGGCTCGATAAGAACGACGCCTATCCGCACTACCGGCCGCTGAGCGCGTTCCTGGCCGACATTCCGTGGACGACTGCCGGCTTGCAGCCGCGCGCGGCGAGTGTGGCGAATGGAAACGTGCGGATCGTCGGCCTACAATGCCGCGACCGGGCGTATCTGTGGCTCTTCAACCCGCAGGCGGCGTGGCGGAGTGTGGTCATCGACAAGACGACACCGGCAGAAATCAAGGGCGCGACGGTCGAAATCAAGAACCTCAAGCCGGGCAAGTATCTCGTCGAGTGGTGGGATACGACGACGGGCAAAGCGATCCGCGAAGAGAAGGTCTCCGTAACGGCCGCGCCGCTGCAACTTACCGTGCCCGACTTCAACCGCGACATCGCTTGCAAGATCGTGCTGCGCAAGTAGCACGCGTCCTACAAGCTTGCACCACGAGTGCGGCAACACTACATTGGCATTGCCGACTGCCGTTACACTTCACTCCTGCCGCCGAGGAACTTGCCATGCACATCGCCCAACCCGTTCGCCGCGTGCTGTCGTTCTGCTGCATACTACTCGCGATGCGCGCCGCGGCTTCGGCCGCCGAGCCACGGCCGATCGGCCTGCATCCCGACAATCCGCACTATCTGCTGTTCCGCGGTAAGCCGACGGTGCTTATCACCTCGGGTGAGCACTACGGCGCGGTGCTGAACCTCGATTTCGACTACGTCCGCTACCTCGATGAGTTGCAAGCCCGCGGCATGAACCTCACGCGGACCTTCTCGGGCGTGTACTGCGAGGACCAGAATTCGTTCAAGATCAAGGGGAACCCGCTGGCCCCGGCGGCCGGCAAGCTGATCTGCCCATTCGCGCGCAGCGACAAGCCGGGCTACGCGGGCGGCGGCAACAAGTTCGACGTGACGAAATGGGACGAGGCCTATTTCCGGCGGCTGAAGGACTTCGTGGCCCAGGCCGGCAAGCGCGGGGTGGTCGTGGAATTGGTCCTCTTCTGCCCGTTCTACGACGATTCGATGTGGAACATCAGCCCGATGAAGGCCACGAACAACGTCAACGACCTGGGCGCGATGCCGCGGACCGAGGTCTACACGCTCAAGCATCCCGCCATGCTCGCGGTGCATGAGACGGTGACGCGGAAGATCGTGGCCGAGCTGGCGGAGTTCGACAACGTCTATTTCGAGGTCTGCAACGAGCCGTACTTCGGCGGCGTCACCGGCGAGTGGCAGGACCGGATCATCGCGGCCATCGTCGAGGCCGAAGCGAAGCTGCCGCAGAAGCACCTCATCGCGCGGAACATTGCCAACAAGGGGCAGAAGATCGTCAAGCCGAACCCGGCCGTGTCGATCTTCAATTTCCACTACGCCACGCCGCCCGACACGGTGGCAGAGAACTTCGCCCTGAACAAGGTGCTGGCCGACGACGAGACGGGCTTCAAGGGCCTGGCCGACGCGACGTACCGCGGCGAGGGCTGGGATTTCCTCATCGCCGGCGGGGCGATCTACAGCAATCTCGACTACTCGTTCACGCCCACTACACCCGACGGCACGACGGTCGTCACCCCGCCGACCCCGGGTGGCGGCGGTCGCAAGCTCCGCGAGCAATTGCGGATCCTGCGGGCGTTCATCGAGAGTTTCGACTTCGTGAAGATGGCGCCCGACAACTCGGTCATCGTCGGCCCGCTCCCCGGCAAGACGACGGCCCGCGCGCTGGTCGAGAAGGGGAAGCAATACGCGGTCTACGTGCGCGGCAACGGGGCGACGAAGCTGGTGCTCGATCTTCCGGCGGGCAAGTACAAGGTCGAGTGGATCGACACGAAGAACGGCGTGGTCGACGACGACAAGGTCATCGACCACGCGGGCGGCCATCGCGCGTTCGACGTGCCGAAGTACACGGAGGACATTGCCCTGCGGGGAATCCGCCTCATGCCCCCTGCGGACGCGGGCCGATAAGAGACAATGCGCGGCGGAAGGCGACGGCAGCCGTCCCCCACGGCCACCCTCCGCCGCATCGACCCGGGCCGCGGCCGCCATGGCGCAGGAAACACCCTTTCGACATCAGGCCTATCGCAGCACGCCCCCCACGTCACCGCATTGCCTGGTCAGCCCGCCCAGCGATCCGTCCGCCGGGTCGGACGCCTTCCGGCGGCGGTTGCAGCAGGTGGGCGCGGCGCTCCGGCGGGCCGACGTGGCGGCCGTCTATCTGGCCCACGGCAGCTTCATGGGGCCCGACGCGCTGGGCATCATCGCCGAGTTGGCCCGCGCGCTCCCGTCGGCCGGCGAGCCGGGCCGGCGGATCATCAAGCGGATCGTCGATCGCCTGGCCGGCGAGGTGGGCAACTACACGGCCGAATACGCCCGCT
>Ga0233425_10011209_pt1 | contig 10554 bp, 12 predicted proteins | sample Watercolumn_Towu_2_FD_181712 | JGI IMG/M metagenome (GOLD analysis project Ga0233425, IMG submission 181712) | Freshwater microbial communities from Lake Towuti, South Sulawesi, Indonesia - Watercolumn_Towuti2014_140_MG | ecosystem: Environmental > Aquatic > Freshwater > Lake | place... | reverse complement strand
ATGCCATGGCCGTAAGGCCATGGAGCTTCACTTTTTAGAGTTTGTGCGGGATCAGTACTCGATACCGAGGCGGGCAGGTATGCCTTTATTAAAAGGATGCCGGACGTTCTTCATCTCGGTTATCAGGTCGGCCAGCTTCAGTATGCCGGGAGGGCAATATCTTCCGGTCAGCACGAGCTCTACCGACCGCGGTTTCCCGATCACCAGTTTTCCTACATCCTCTTTGCTGACGAGGCCGGCGCGCAGCGCCACATTGATCTCATCCAGTATGGCCAGATCGTACTTTCCGGAATATATCGCCTTGGCCGAGCGGTCCAGTCCGCGCTTCGCGCGGTCGATATCCCTCTGCTTCGGCTTGCCTTTGATGAAACATCCCCGCCCGCACTGCTCGATCTTAATGTTTCTTATCCCGGCGATAGCGCGTATCTCGCTGTAGGCGGCGTTCTTGATAAATTGCTGTATATATACCTTCATCCCGGCGCCGGAAGCCCGCAATGCCAGACCCAGGGCGGCGGTGGTCTTGCCTTTACCCGATCCTGTATAGATCTGGATAAGGCCTTTCTTAAGCCTGCCTCTCATAGCTCTTCCTCACTTAGTAAAGCCGACCTTCACGACGAACGCTATGAACCTTATGGCGTCGATAACCGGGTTTATCCGGCTCTTCTCGTTGCGGTATATAGTCTTCATAGTGGTCGACTCTATCCTGAATCCCGCCCTCGCCGCTTTTATTATCATCTCCGACTCGATCTCGTAATTGGACGACTCAAGGTTGATATTTTTCAGGACAACGCTTTTTATCAGCCGGAAACCCGACTGGGTATCCGGCACCCGCTGCCCCGACATCCCGGATATCAGCGCGGACATAAACCTGTTGGTGCATACCCTTAAAAGCGGCATCGAAGAGGTGTCCGACATCCTGTTCCCTATGACTATATCGGCCTTTGTCGTCTCCATCTTTTCGAGGAAATTTCCGATATCTTCTACCTGATGCTGCCCGTCCCCGTCCATAACTATAACCGAGTCGAACCCCTTTTTAATTATATGTCGGAAACCCTCCCGCATTGAGGCGCCTTTTCCCTTATTTACCTTATGCTTTAACACCACGGCGCCTTCCCTTTCGGCTATCGAGGCGGTATCGTCCGACGATCCGTCGTCAACTACGTACACGGTAAGGTCGCGCTCGCGCAATCTTCTGACCAGGTCGCCTATGGTCCTGGCCTCGTTATATGACGGTATCAGGACGCTGAGATTTTGCGCCATCGTTCTCCCATATGTTCCTGAAGACGTACCATTGAGTAGGGTATTTCCTGATGCAGGATTCTATGGCTCGGAGATACTTTTCCGCTACCTCTTTTACCGCGGCGCCCTCCTCCTTGGCGCGGTCGGCAATGATAGGCCCTTCTACAAAAAGCCTGAAAGTATCGTCTGGATTACGCACCATGAAGGTGGGAAGCACAGCCGAACCCTGCCGGTATGCAAAGACCGCCGGCCCTCTCGGTATCGTAGCCGGTTTTCCGAAAAAATTCATTACTATGCCGTTTTTTGTGAAATCCCTGTCCCCCAGAAGCGCCAGGAGGCCGTTGCATTTGATGGCTCTGTAGCACGCTTTTAATGAAGCGCCTATCTCTATGGGGCGTATCCTGACATGCAGCCGTTGCCCGGTAAAAAAATCGTTTATCTTCTCATTCCGGTGGGTCAGGACAACCGCGTTTACCGGATACCCTAAAAAGGACAGGGCGGCGCCCCCGAGTTCCCAATTGCCGATATGAGCCGACAGAAGAATAGCCCCTTTGCCGGCCTTAAGCGCGGCGTCTATGTGTTCGGTGCCTTCGACAGTGACAAGCCTCTTTATATATGTTTCATCTATTTTTGCAAATCTGAAAAAGTCGACCAGATATTTGGCGAAGTTCTTAAACACCTCCCGACCCATTACCGCAAGCCGAGCGTCATCCGCCCTGCAGCCCAGGACCGTCTTAAGATTATCGATTACCGCCATCCTGTCTTTTTTTGAAACCCTGCAATAAAGCCCGGCTATCACTCCGGCCATACAATAAGACGCCTTAAGCGGGAGCGCGAGGGAAAGGGCGACCCCTATTCTGTAGAGGGCGTAAAGGATCATCTTTCAAGCATCTCAAGTATGAGCCTCGCTGTCCGTACCGAACTGTCCGGTTTCGAGACGGCCTTGGCCCTGGCGCTCATCGCCCTTAACTTGTCTTTGTTATATAAAAGCTCCTCGAGCAGCACGACGGCGTCCTGGGGGCTCTCCGCTTTTACGGCCACGCCCTCCTTAAGAAGGAATTTGGTATTCATCGCTTCCTGGCCCGGAAGAGGGCTTATTATAAGCATCGGCGCGCCGGTCGCGAGCGCCTCGGCGGTAGTTATTCCGCCCGGTTTCGTCATTACTACCGTAGCCACACGCATCAATTCCTGTATATTATCGGCATACGCAAGGGCGGTGACCTTCTTCCTGAAATGGCGTGACTTAAGCCACTTGAAAAGCTTTTTGTTGGTCCCGCTCGCCACTATAACCTGGAGATCGAGGTGCGACGCTTCAAGAAGCCTGATGACGTTACGTATCGGGCCCAGTCCCTGAGTGCCGCCCATTATCAGCACGCAAGGCACATCCCTGGCAATCCCCAGCTTTTCGCAGAGCGCGCCCCTGTCGGACTGCGCCTGGAACTTCGGATCGATCGGTATGCCGAACGCCTCTACGCGGCGCGGGTCTATCCCGTTGTCGATAAGCTTACTGCCGGTCTCTTCGGACGGTACCACGTATTTGTCAACGTTGTTATATACCCAGTAAGAATGAGGCGCGTAATCCGTAAGCACCCCGACGAGCGGTATCTCCTGCCCCACGCTCTTTTTATAGTCGGCGATCATGCCGCACGGAAAGGCCTGCGTGCAGATTATGGCGTCGGGCTTGAATTCACCTATCAGCACCTTTAGCTTGCTTTTATTGAAGCGATGTATCGCGTCGCGCAATTTCTGGGTGTTTCTCAGCACCTTGGGGTTGTCGTACAGGTAGTCCCATATTTCCGGGGTACGCCTTACGACGCCCATATACGCCTGGTTTATGACCTTTTCGAGTATCGGATTGGTATAGTTGAAGGAATTTATATTAAGGGTTGTTATGTCGGGGCGTAAGTCTCGCAGGGCGTTCTCGATCGCGATACTTGCGCAGTGGTGGCCGGAATGCTCCGAAATATATAAAAGGAGGACCTTATGGGCCATAAAACGTTTCTATCCGATCCGGGCGACAATAGCGCCGACCTTGGCCTCTTCGCCTTCGTTCACAATCACTTCTTTCAATGTTCCCGACGCGGGAGAAGGAAGATTGAAGGTAGCTTTATCCGTTACCAGCTCTACAAGATCGTCCCCCTCTTTTACGGCGTCTCCGACGTTCTTATGCCAGTAAGATACACTGGCCTTATCCACCCCTTCGGCAAGAACCGGCAATTTTACGTCTACCATAGCATCTTCCTCCTTACTTTAAGCCGCGGCCCCGAGCGGCGTTCCCGCAAAGATCCCGTCGCCAACGCCCAAAACGCGCTTTGCGCATACTATGAGCTTTTCCGCGGCCATGTTCAGGTCGATATCAACACCCAGTATTTCCGCGAGCGAAGTCATCTTGATGCCCCGCATGCCGCACGGATATATCATAGAGAAATACGAAAGGTCGATATCCACGTTCACGCTCAATCCGTGAAACGTTACCCAGTCTTTGGCGCCGACGCCTATCGAGGCTACCTTGCTCCCGCCCACCCACACGCCGGTCTTGCCATCGATCCTTTCCGCGATTATACCGTAGCTGTTCAGGAAGTTTATGGCTACCGACTCCAGGTCGCGCATATAGCGGTGGAGGTCGCGCCCCCTGGCCTTCAGGTCTACTACAGGATAAAGGAGGAGCTGTCCAGGCCCATGGAACGTTATATCCCCGCCCCGGTCCACTTCGATCAGCCTGACGCCTCTTTTACGCATTTGGCGGCTGTCCGCGAGCATATTCTCGCGGCGGCCCGTCCTGCCTATGGTGAAGACCGGATTATGTTCGGTAATTATCATCGAATCGCCTATTTCGCCGAGCCTTCGCCTCGAGACAAGCTGGCATTGCGCCAGGTATGCCTTCTCATAATCTGTAAGGCCCAGATTCAGTATCATACGCTGTGTAACGGCGTACCGCAGAAAACCTGAGCCGCCTCCTGTATTATTTCCGAAAGGGTCGGATGGGCATGCACGACACGGCTCCAGTCTTTTATGTTTATCTTCATCGACTTGGCGAGCGCCGCTTCGTTTATAAGTTCGCACGCGGAGTTGCCGATAATCTCCACTCCGAGTATGTCTCCGGCCGGCGTGCCGACTATTTTAATAAAGCCTTCCGTCTTGCCCTCGAGAAACGCTTTGCCGGACGCCATATACGGAAACTTGGCTGACTTTGCGTCCGCATCTTTTGATTTGGCCTCGTCTTCGGATAAACCCACGGTGGCTATTTCGGGCTCGGTCCAGATGCAGTTTGGGATGACGGAATAATCGGCGCGCCTGTCCGCGCCCAGGATATTATCGCAGGCCAGGATCCCGTCGTAAGACGCCTTATGCGCAAGCTGCGGCCCGCTCACGCAGTCACCGATAGCGTAGATGCCGGGGCTATCTGTGCGAAGCCGGTCGTCAACACGTATCCTTCCGCTCGCGATGGATACTCCGGCGGCCTCGATCCCCAAATCTTCGGTGTTCGCCGCCCTTCCTGCCGATACCAGCATCTTTTCCGCTTCCAACGAAACCCCTCCGGCCAATGTGGCGCGAACCCGATCTCCGCTTATTACCGTCTCGACCTTTGAAGACGTATAGATATCGCAGCCATTCTTCCTGAATATCGTCTCGAGCTTTTTCGAGATTTCACGCGACAGGCCCGGCAAGAGCGTCTCCATGGCCTCGACGATGGTCACCTTCGAACCGAGCGCGTTAAATAGTGAGGCAAATTCGCATCCGACGACCCCTCCGCCTACGATAATTATCGAGCCGGGAACCGACCGTATATTGAGTATGCCATCGCTTGAAAGTACGCTCGATTCGTCTATCTTTATGCCGCTAAGGCCCGACGCTCTCGAGCCGGTGGCTATCATGATATTCGTGGCCGATATGCTTCCGGCCGGGCCGAGGTCTATGGTCGAACCTGAGGATAATCTGCCGCGGGAGCTGATCAGGTCTATCTTATTGGCGCGAAAGAGCGTCTCGATACCGGTACGCAGGCGCGACACGACCTCGTCTTTTCTCGAAACGGCTTTTGAATAATCCAGCCGGCAAGAGCCGGTCTCCAGCCCGAAAGCTTTGGCGTGTTTTAAGGATGACGATATAGATGCGGCGTGGATAAGTGATTTTGTGGGTATGCAGCCCCGATTCAGGCAGGTGCCGCCGACGAGGCCCTCTTCTATTACGCAGACCTTAAGCTTCCGGCGCGACGCATAGAGGGCCGCGACGTAACCGCCGGGGCCCGAGCCGATTATGGCCAGATCGTAGCGCGTCATAGCAGTTCTATGGAGCCTTTTATTGCGCGCGCCGACTTGTCGAAAGAATCTCTCTCTTCCGGAGACATCTCTATCTCTACGATTTTCTGTATGCCCGAGCGCCCCAATTTACACGGAACGCCCATACAAAGATCCGTGAGGCCGAACTCACCCTCGAGACAGGCGGACGCGACCAGGATCTCGCCGGAGTCGCTCAATATCGCCTTTATCATTTTGAAGACAGCCGCGCTCGGCGAATAAAAAGCGCTGCCGGTTCCGAGCAATCCGACGATCTCCGCGCCCCTGTCCCTGGCGCGTTTTACGATGCGGTCCAGGCGATCCTTAGGTATCAGATCGGAGACCGGCTTGCCGGAGACCAGGGTCTTTGACACCAGCGGAACCATGGTATCGCCATGGCTGCCCAGCACCTGGGTCTGGACCGAAGACCTCGGGATTTTGAGCTCATCGGCTATGAGAGCTGTAAGGCGCGAGGAGTCGAGGACTCCGGCCATGCCGAATACCCTGTCCCTCGGGAAGCCGGTAACCTTACGGGCCAGGTACGTCATGGTATCGAGCGGATTCGTTACGATTATCAGTATGGCTGAGGGCGCGTGCGCCTTGACCTTATCGCACACGTCTTTTATTATCGCGGCATTTTTGGCTATCAGGTCCTCACGGCTCATGCCGGGCTTTCTCGGAAGGCCCGCGGTAACGACCACTATATCGGACGATCTTATCGCGGAATAGTCGCTCGTGCCGACTATCGAGCCCTCGGTTCCGGTTATCGGCGCGGCGTCAAGAAGATCGAGGGCCTTCCCCGCGGCGATCCCGGCGAATATATCGAGAAGGACGACGTCGGCAATACCGGATTCGAATATGCGCTGCGCGAGCGTAGCGCCTACATAACCTGCGCCAACAACGGATATCTTATTATTTGATCGGGCCATTTTATTTCGATCGTTTGATCTTTGCTATTATAGCGTCAGCCATCTCCGCGGTGCCTACGGCGGTCTTGTCGTTGCGGTCCCTCTTCATGTCATAGGTAACGTACCTGCCTTCGGCAACGATCGAAGCGAACGCCTGCTCAAGGAGCGCGGCTGAGCGCTCCTCTCCGAGATATTTAAGCATAAGCACGGAAGAGAGTATTATGGCGCCCGGGTTCACTTTATTGAGCCCTTTGTACTTGGGCGCGCTTCCGTGAGTGGGTTCAAACAGGGCGCCGCCATCGCCTATATTCGCGCCGGGAGCCACGCCGAGTCCGCCTACGAGGCCGGCGCACAGGTCGGAAACGATATCCCCGTAAAGATTTGGCAGCACCAGGACGTCGTAATCCTCCGGCTTCTGCACGAGCTGCATGCACATGTTGTCTACTATGCGGTCTTCAAAAGCCACTTTGCCCTCGTATGATTTTGCGACGCTTCTGGCGACCTCCAGAAAAAGACCGTCGGTATACTTCATGATATTCGCTTTATGTACGGCCGTCACTTTCTTTCTTTTATTCTTTACGGCGTAATCGAACGCGAACTCTACTATCCTTCTGGAGCCTTCCACCGATATCGGCTTTATGCTTATCGCCGAATCGGGGCGGATCCTTTTTTTGCTCATAGTTTCGAGAAGCGCGATCAATTCCGAGGTCTCTTTTGCGCCCTTCTCGAACTCTATGCCCGCGTAAAGGTCTTCGGTATTCTCCCTCACTATTACCAGGTCCATGTTCTCGTAGCGGGAGCGAACGCCATTATAGCTCTTGCACGGGCGCAGGCAGGCGTATAAATCCAGCCTTTTACGAAGCTCGACGTTCACGCTGCGGAATCCGGTTCCCACAGGCGTCGTTATGGGGCCTTTGAGAGCCACTTTATTCTTACGTATGGATTCCAGCACATGCTCGGGGAGCGGTGTCTTGTACTTCTCAACGGCGCACTCGCCCGCTTCCACAACTTCCCATCTTATGCCTACGTCGAGGGCGTCCACGCACCTTCGGGCCGCCTCGGCAAGTTCCGGCCCGGTTCCGTCTCCGGGAATCAGCGTAACTGTATATTTATCCTTCAAACTTGAATCCTCCGTGTTTTTTAAAATGCTCTATAACCCCGCCATCGTCAAGCAGCGTCTTCATCACCGGAGGAATGGGGTTGATGTCTAAAAGAAGCCCCTTGCTTACACTCCTTACCTTGTTCTTTTCGATATCGATCTCGAGCTGGTCCCCGTCGTCGATAAAATCGGTGTTGCATTCGAGCAGCAGCAGCCCTATATTGAACGCGTTGCGGTAGAATATCCTGGCGAAGCTCTTCGCTATTACGGCGGCGAATCCGCTCATCTTCAGCGCCTGCGGCGCCTGCTCCCTTGACGAGCCGCACCCGAAATTCTCGCCCGCCACCAGTATGTCCCCGCCCTTCACTCTTGCCGCGAAGCCCGGATCAAGATCTTCGAATATGTACTTTGAAAGCTCCTTTGGGTCCTGGATCTTGAATTTATACCTTCCTGATATGACGTAATCGGTGTTTATGTTGTCCTGTATCTTTAGCCTTCTGGCAAAATGTTTCATGGTCTACAACCTGCCCTTATGGGTTCTTGGGTCGGATATCCTTCCCGTCAACGCGGATGCCGCCACTGTGGCGGGGCTCGCAAGATATATGAATGAGTTGGGGTTGCCCATGCGACCCTTGAAGTTACGGTTTGCCGTGGATATCGCCGCTTCCCCGTCCGCAAGGACTCCGTTATGGGTTCCCACGCATGGACCGCAGCCCGGAGCTACGACTATGCACCCGGACTTCACGAAAGTCTCCACGAGGCCTCTCTTCATGGCGGCAAGGTATATCTCCTGAGACGCGGGCGCGACGATGAACTTGACGCCCGGATGGACCGTACGGCCCTTCAATATTGCCGCGGCGGCCTCGAGATCCTCCAGCCTGCCGTTAGTGCACGTGCCCACGAATGCCTGGTCGATCTTGACATCCGCCAGATCTGTGACGTCGGCGACGTTGTCTACGGTGTGCGGCCTGGCGACCTGCGGGACGAGCTTGGAGACGTCGTATTTCTTTACCGATACGTATTTAGCGTCCAGGTCGGCCTTGACGGGCTTCGGCTCTTTTCTGGAATGTTCCCCGACCCACTTAATCACCTTCGCGTCGGCTTCCATTATGCCGATCTTGGCTCCGATCTCGACGGCCATATTCGATATGGTAAATCTGCCGTCGACGCTGAGAGCGCTTATAGCGTCGCCGTAAAATTCCACCGCGCGGTAGGTGGCGCCGTTAGCGCCGACATCCTTGGCTATATGCAGTATTATATCCTTTGAATATACCCCCTTAGGCAGCTTGCCGCTGACCACTATCTTCATCGTCTCGGGGACTTTAAACCAGTTCTTGCCGCTTGCGAGCGTTATGGCAAGGTCGGTTGAGCCTACGCCGGTAGAAAATACGTTTATGGCGCCGTAGGTGCAGGTGTGGGAATCCGCCCCGAGGACCAGGTCTCCGCAGGTCACATGGCCCTTTTGCGGAACGAGCTGGTGGCATACGCCGCAGCCTATGTCGTACATGCCGACCTGATATGTTCCGGCAAAATCGCGCATCTTCTTATGTATAGCCGACACGCCTATGTTTGGGCTCGGCGCACTATGGTCTATTATCATGTAAAACTTCGACTTATCAAAAGCTTTGGCGGCACCCAATTTTTTAAAACTGTCGATGATTATCGAGCTGGTGCCGTCCTGGCCGAAGCAAAAGTCGACATCGCAGACGGCGACGTCGCCGGCCCTCAGGTCCTTGCCCGAATGATTTGACAAAATCTTTTCCGCGATAGTTTTACCCATTTTTTGCGAAGTGCTCCTCCATCCTGTCCATGCCTTTTTTTATCGCCTCCATGCCGGTCGCGAAACTGAGCCGTATGAACGAATCTGCTCCGAACGGCCCTCCGGGTATAGCGGCTACCTTGGCTTCATCCAGGAGCGCGTTTGCTACCGCCACCGAGCCCTTCCCGGTCTTCGAAATATCGCAGAATAGATAGAACGCCCCGGACGGCTTAAAACATGAGACGTTCCTCATGGCGCTGACCCTGGCTACCATATAATCGCGGCGCTTCTGGTACTCCGCGCGCATGTCATCTATGAAAGACTGGCTCTCGTTCAGCGCGGCCAGGGTGGCCTTCTGGCTTATAGAAGCCGGATTGGACGCCGCGTGGCTCTGCAGATTTCCCACGGCCTTCATGACATCCGCCGGTCCGGCCGCGTAACCTATCCTCCATCCTGTCATAGAATAGCTTTTCGACACGCCGTTAACCGTTACGGTCAGGTCATATATATCCTTGCCCAGAGCGGCTATCGAATAATGCTTCTGTCCGTCGTAGACCAGCTTCTCGTATATCTCGTCGCTTATGATAAATATTTTGTGTTTCACGGCAAGCCTGGCGAGCATCTTCAGGTCGTCCGGTCCGTAGATGCCGCCGGTAGGGTTGGAAGGGCTGTTGAGTATCAGGCATTTGGTCTTTTTCGTTATCTTCGCCTCTACGTCCTTCTCGGTAACTTTGAAGCCGTTCCCGGCCCTGGTCTCGACAAATACGGGCTTGGCCTCTGCCATTCCGACCATAGCCGGATAACTTAGCCAGTAAGGAGCCGGTATTATAACTTCGTCTCCGGGATTGCATAATGCCTGAAAAACGTTATTCAGGGAGTGCTTGGCGCCGTTGGAGACCACTATCTGGGAAGGCGAATAGTCTATGCCGTTATCCTGCTTGAATTTCCTGGATATTGCCTCCCTCAGCTCCGGCATTCCGCTGGAAGGGGTGTATTTTGTGAATCCCTCGTTTATGGCTTTTATAGCGGCCTCTTTTATGTGTTTCGGGGTATCGAAATCCGGCTCGCCGGCGGCAAAGCTTACAACGTCAATGCCATCCTTGGCCATCTTCTTGGCTTTGGAAGTTATCTCAAGCGTCACCGACTCGTCTATGCCGGACACTCTTTGCGCTAATCTCATAATGCAACGTCCTCCGTATTTATAGATATTATATTATGATATTGAGTTTTCTCAAAGGTAAACCTGAAATTTTCTATGTGAAGCTCCATGGCCTT
>Ga0233425_10011207_pt1 | contig 10555 bp, 12 predicted proteins | sample Watercolumn_Towu_2_FD_181712 | JGI IMG/M metagenome (GOLD analysis project Ga0233425, IMG submission 181712) | Freshwater microbial communities from Lake Towuti, South Sulawesi, Indonesia - Watercolumn_Towuti2014_140_MG | ecosystem: Environmental > Aquatic > Freshwater > Lake | place... | reverse complement strand
GCGATCTTCGGCCTCTTCTCGGGCTTCTACTACTGGTGGCCGAAGATGTTCGGCAAGATGCTCAACGAGCGGCTCGGCTCGTGGAATTTCTGGCTGATGGTGATCGGCATGAACCTGACGTTCGGCCCGATGCACATCCTCGGCCTGCAGGGCCAGCCGCGCCGCATGTACCAGTGGACCGACGCGCGCGCCGGCGAGGGATTCTTCAACCTCGCGTTCTGGAACCTCGTCGCGTCGATCGGCTCGCTCATCCTCACGCTCGGCATCCTTCTGTTCCTCATCAACATCGTGGTCACGGCGCGCAACAAGGCTCGCGCGCCGCTCGACCCGTGGAACGCGCGCAGCCTCGAGTGGATGACCTCCAACCCGCCCAAGGAGCACAACTTCGACTCGATCCCGCACGTGTACCACCTGGACGAGTTCTTCCACCGCAAGTACGAGGAAGACGCGGCCACGCACACGATGCGCGAGGTCGCGACCGCCGAGCAGGTGCTCGCCGAACTCGAGCGCAACGCCGACAAGCACATCCACATGCCGTCACCGTCGTACTGGCCGATTCTGCTCGCCGCCGGTTTGCCGATCGTCGCCCTCGGACTCATCTACTCGATTCCCGTGGCGATCGTCGGCGGCGTGGTCATGTTGTACGCACTGTACGGATTGGCACTCGAGCCGTCGGTCGCCGTCGACAGCGACTTCGAGCCGTCAGCAAACGGTGCGTCGGGCAACGGGCACGCAGTCGGGGCGAGCCATGGCTGAAACCGCCGTGGCACGGGCTGAACACGTGGCGCTCGCCGAACACGGTGCGCACGCTGAACCCGCCGCTCACGTGACGAGCACCGGGCTCTCCAATGTCAAGCTCGGCATGTGGCTCTTCCTCGGCTCGGAGTGCCTGCTCTTTGGCGGGCTCATCTCCACGTACATGCTCTACCGCGGTCGCGTGTCGAACGGCCCGACCCCCGTGCAGGTGTACGACATCCCGTTCACGTCGGTGAGCAGTTTCGTCCTGCTGATGAGCTCGCTCACGATGGTGCTCGCCGTTTCGGCGGCGCACAAGCACGACGACCGCGGCACGAATCTCTGGCTCACCGTCACCGCGTTGCTCGGCGCCACCTTCGTCGGCGGACAGGTGTACGAGTTCACGGCGTTCTACAACGAAGGGCTCGGGTTCACCACCAGCCTCTTTGGCTCGAGCTTCTACACGCTCACCGGGTTCCACGGCGTGCACGTGACCGTCGGCATCATCATGCTGCTCGCGCTCGTCGCAATCAACAATCGCAGCCGCGTGCCAGGCAGCAAGTCGGAGACCGTCGAGACGATCGGTCTCTACTGGCACTTCGTCGACATCGTGTGGATCATCATCTTCACCCTCGTGTACCTCATCCCGGTCTGACATGACGACGCAAGCACCCAGCCAGTCCGCGACGCCGGCGGGTGAAGCCGTCGAGCACGGCATGTCGACGCGCGGCTACATCAATATCGCGGTCATTCTCGCGGTGATCACCGCGCTCGAAGTGTCGACGTACTACGTCGATTTCGGGCCACTGTTCTTGCCTGCCCTCCTCATCATGATGTCCGTCAAATTCTTCATGGTGGTCAGCTACTTCATGCACCTCAGGTTTGACAACAAGCTCTTCAGTTGGTTGTTCTACACCGGGCTCTTCCTCGCGGTCGGTGTGTACGTCGCCGCGCTCGGCACGTTCCACTTCTTCCTGAGGTAAGTCGCACGTGTTCGGGCCGGTCGCGATGCTCGCGGAATCTGCCGATCTCCTCGTGAGTCCGTGGCGCTTCCAGGCGCATCCGGAAGTGTGGCTGCTCGTCGCGTTTCTCGTTGCCGCACGCGTCTACGCGCTGCGAGTGATCGGGCCGCACGCAGCCGAAGTTCGTGCCGGCGGCGAGATCGTCACGCGCCGCGAGCAGTGGTTGTTCGTCGCCGCAATCGCCCTCCTCTGGCTCGCGTCGGATTGGCCGGTGCACGACATCAGCGAGGAATACCTCTATTCCGTGCACATGTTCCAGCACATGACCCTCTCGTACTTCGTGCCACCACTCGCCTTGCTCGCGACCCCGGCTTGGCTGTTCCGCGCGATCATCGGGTCGCCGCGCGTCGGCCGAGTGGTTTCCTGGTTCGCCAAACCCGTCATCGCCGGGTTCATCTTCAACGTGATGGTGATGATCACCCACATTCCGGCACTCGTCAACCGCAGCGTGTCGAACGGTCCGTTGCACTACTCGTTGCACGTCGGGGTCGTCACCGCGTCGCTCCTGATGTGGATTCCGCTCGTGGCCCCCGATGCATCGATGCGCATCGGCTACGGCGCGCGCCTGCTCTATCTCTTCCTCATGTCGGTGGTGCCGACCGTGCCGGCCGCCTGGCTCACGTTTGCCGAGGGTGCGGTGTACAAGCACTACGACATCGCGGTGCGCGTGTGGGGGCTCTCGGTCACGACCGACCAGCAGATCGCCGGCGCGATCATGAAGACGGGCGGCTCCATTTTTCTGTGGAGCATCATCGTCTACCTCTGGTTCAAGCATTTCTCGGCGGATTACGGCGAGAACCAGAAATATGTGCGCCCACCCGAACCCACGCTCACTTACGAGGCCGTGGCGCGCGAGTTCGAACGCGTTCCGCCCGCCAGCGAACCGCCGCGCGACCGCTGACGCCGGTCGCTGTCCGATCGCAGACGCTGCTCGCAGTTCAGCCGTCGAAACGCCCACCGCCGTCTTACTACTCTGAAAGATCGCATGGCTTCGTCACGGGCACTCATTGCGGTGATTGGTGGTAGTGGCGTCTACGACTTGCCCGAGCTCCAGCACCGACGCTGGGAGGCAGTCAGTTCTCCCTTCGGCGAGCCATCCGATGAATTCCTCTTCGGTGAGGTTTCGGATGTTCCGGTCGTCTTTGTTCCGCGGCACGGTCGCGGGCATGTCTTGTCACCAACCGCCATCAATTTTCGAGCGAACATCGACGCTCTCAAGCGCTGCGGAGTGGAGGACGTGATTTCGTTTAGTGCTGTCGGGTCGCTCGACGAGGCTCTTGCACCGGGAACGTTCGTTTTGGTCGATCAATTCTTGGATCGCACGACCAGCCGCGAGAACTCGTTCTTCGGACGCGGCTGTGTGGCGCATGTTTCACTGTCGCACCCCGTCAGCGACGAAATGATCTCGTTCATCGAGCGAGCGGCGAATGACATCGGGCTGCGGTATCGACGGGGCGGAACCTATCTGGCGATGGAGGGTCCACAATTCTCCACTTATGCAGAGTCGCAGTTGTACCGCTCTTGGGGTTGCCAGGTGATTGGCATGACCAACATGCCTGAAGCACGATTGGCTCGAGAGGCCGAGTTGTGCTACGCGTCCGTGTGCATGGTCACCGATTATGACTGTTGGCATCCGAGTCACGGCAGCGTGACTGTGGCCGACGTCGTTCGGGTGATGCACGAGAACTCTCGCAACGCGCAAAGACTCATTGCGCGCGCAATTCCGCTTTTGGCGGGTGCAGATGACCGTGGTTCATGGACGGCACGCCGGTCACTCGACAATGCCATCATCACCGCTCCCGAGAACCGAGACCCGACAGTCGTGGCGATGTTGGATGCAGTTGCAGGCAGAGTTCTGGTTCAGCCGTGACCCGCCGGCTGCATGACGAGTTGCTGTTGGCTGTTCATGAATTGGATCGTCGGAACCTCAACCGTGGCTCGTCAGGGAACTGTTCGGTGCGTGTGGCTGTTGACGAGTATTTGATCACACCGTCAGGAATCCCGTCGCTCGGAGTTACTGCGGACATGCTTGTGCGAATGGCAGTTGATGCCGAGGAATCGCCAACCGTGACGTCAAGTCGCGCCGTGACTGCGTCAAGCGAATGGCGTTTCCATCGTGACATCTATCGTGCGCGTCCGGAGATTGGCGCAGTCGTGCACGTGCATTCAACCTATGCGACAAGCCTGTCGTGTATGCGGCGCGGCATTCCTGCTTTCCATTACATGGTTGCAATTGCCGGCGGCGAGGACATTCGTTGTGCCCCCTATGCCACCTACGGCACAAGCGAATTGTCGAGTCACGTGGTTGCCGCCCTGCACGAGAGACGGGCTTGTCTGATGGCGAATCACGGAATGATCACCATCGGAGAGTCGATGTCGGACGCTCTTGATCTCTGCGTAGAGGTCGAGGCACTAGCTGAGCAATACCTGAACTGTCTTGCAGTGGGTGAGCCGGTGCTTCTCAACCGGGCTCAGATGGTCGAAGTCATCAGCAAGTTCGGTTCGTACCGTCGCCTGAAAGAAGATGTCGCACGATGAACCTCTCTGATCGAGTCCGCAGTATCCCCGATCACCCGAAGCCCGGAATCCTCTTTCGGGACGTGACGAGTTTGTTCCGTGATGCGGAGGCATTCCGGGAGTCGGTCGCGCTCCTTGCCACGACCTATGGTTCGCACCGACTTGATGCGGTTGCAGGTATCGAAGCTCGCGGCTTCATTCTTGGAGCGCCACTCGCTGTGGCGCTTGGTGTCGGATTCGTCACCATTCGCAAACCTGGCAAACTGCCATCAGCGACCGTCGGTCGTGACTACACGCTCGAGTACGGAGTTGATCGGGTCGAGATGCATGCGGATGCCATCGAATCTGGCCAACGTGTGCTCGTCGTCGACGACTTGCTGGCCACAGGGGGCACTGCGCTCGCTGTCGTGGAACTGCTGCGAGATGCAAGAGCCGTTGTAGATGCAGCCGCATTCCTCGTTGATCTCCCGGACTTAGGCGGGAGTTCAGCGCTTCGCCGAGCCGGTGTCGAGCCGATGGCGCTCATCAGTTTCTCCGGGCACTGAACATGGGTTTTGACACTCTGCGCTGGAACAACGGCGTGCTTGAGTTGCTCGATCAGACGAAGCTGCCCGATCACGTCGTCTACGTGGCCTGCAACGACTCGCATGACGTTATCCGTGCGATAAGGACGATGGTCGTACGCGGTGCACCTGCCATCGGAGTGGCTGCTGCCTACGGTGTTGCACTCGCGGCGAAAGAACTTGCGGGCGAAGCGAATTCAGTTGCGTTCAATGACGCGCTAGCTACAGCCTGCGACGAGGTGTCACAAGCACGGCCTACCGCGGTCAACCTCGCCTGGGCAGTGAATCGGATGCGCGAAGTGCATCGCGCCAACTCCGCAGCCGGACCCCATGCCGTCGCCGAATCCCTCCTTCGCGAGGCGATTCAGATGCATCGCCGTGATGTCGAGAGCAATGAAGCAATCGGGCGACACGGGGCAGCGCTCGTACCACGGGCTGCCCGTATCCTCACCCACTGCAATGCGGGGGCATTGGCGACGGCCGGCTTCGGTACGGCTCTCGGCGTCATCCGCGCCGCGTTCAGTGTCGATCCCTCGATAACGGTGATCGCCGATGAGACTCGACCGCTGCTGCAGGGTGCCCGTCTCACTGCCTGGGAACTGATTGCTGACGGAATTCCGACGACGCTCATCACCGACAACATGTCGGGGTTCCTCATGGCGAAGGGTGAGATTGATTTGGTTGTGGTCGGTGCCGATCGTGTTGCCGCGAATGGCGACGTAGCCAACAAGATCGGTACGTACATGGTCGCCGTATTGGCGGCACGCCACCGCATCCCGTTCTATGTGGCGTGCCCCTGGTCGACCGTCGACATGGCCACCGCTCGTGGTGACGAGATCGTCGTCGAGGAACGCTCGCCAGATGAAGTCATGGGTTTTGGAAGTACAAAGTGGGCCCCGCGCGGCGTCGGGGTACGCAATCCGGCGTTCGACGTGACACCTGCTGAGTTGGTCACGGCGCTTATCACTGACCGTGGTATCGTGCGGCATCCTTCACGCGAGACGCTGAGCATCCTCGCCCAACGCGATTGAAGAGACTGTACCTTTAGTCGTCGAAGCGGAAGAGCCGTGCCGCGACGACCGGCATGACCGCCGCCCACGCGGCGACCACCGTCCACGCGCTCGAAGCAGCGGATGTGCTCGGTGCGAGTGACGCGTGCAGCACGTCGCTCAGCGCCCCCGACGGCAGCCACTTGGCCACGCCGCCGAGTGCGCTCGGCAACTCGTCGACGGGCACGATCACCCCGCCGACTGCGAGCAAGACCAAGTACAAGCCGTTCTGAGCGGCGAGGTTCACCTCGGCCCGCAAGCTGCCCGCTAGAGCCAGCCCGATTCCGGCGAACGCAAAGGTGCCGAGCAGCATCGCCACGAGCACCCGCCACCATGTCGCGGATGCAGCCGACCATCCCATCGCCATGGCGACCGCGACAATCAGCGCGGTCTGGACGATTTCCACCGTGCCGACGGCGGCAGCCTTCGCCCACACGAGTCGACCACGCCCGAGCGGTGTCGCGCCGAGACGTTTGAGCACGCCGTAACTGCGTTCGAACCCCGTCGCGATGCCGGTGCTCACCATCGCCGTCGACATCACGGAGAGTGCGAGCACCGACGACACCACTCGGGCGAGGCCGACACCCTCGGGCAGCACGTCGACGTTGCCGAAGAAGAGCAGCACGCCGACGGGAATCACGACAACGAGCAGCAGTTGCTCGTAGTTGCGCAGCAGGGTGGCGAGTTCCATGCGCCACTGCGCGACGACCAGCCTCATCGCGTCGCCGTGTTCATCGCGTCGCCTCGCGCACGACGTCCTCGAGACGCTGACCGCCGCTGCACATCTTCGTGATCGTGTCGTCAAGGACGACCTTTCCGGCGCGCAGCACGATGGCGCGTTCGGCGACGCGCTCGGCTTCGTCGAGCTCGTGGGTGGCGAGCACCACGCAGCACCCGCGCGACACGAGGCCGAGGATGATCTCGCGAATCGCTTCGCGGCCGTCCAGGTCGATGCCCGCCGTCGGCTCGTCGAGGAAGACGAGGTCGGGCACCGCGGCGAGCGCGAGCGCCAACGAGAAGCGCTGCCGTTCGCCGCCCGACAACCTCCGCCATGCCGACCCGGCCCGATTGGCGAGGCCGACGCGCCGGAGAATCTCGTCGGTGTCAGCACCGCGGCCGTGCAACACGCAGTAGTGGTGCACGAGGGAGCGCACGCGTGCACCCGGGGCGATGCCGCCGTCTTGCAGCATCACACCGATGCGTGCCTGTGTCGCCGCCGGCAGGTCGGTCGCATCGGCACCGAGCACGCGGATGGTGCCGCTCGCCGCGCGGCGCAGCCCTTCGCACGCTTCCAGCGTCGAGGTCTTGCCCGCGCCGTTGCGCCCGAGCACGGCGGTGACCTCGCCGTGCTTGGCGACGAACGACACCGAATTCACCGCAACGAAATCGCCGTAGCGAATCGTCAGCGCATCTACTTGGAGCGCCGTGTCACCGTGCCGCAAACTCATCACGAACACGGTAGAGGGCGGATTCGTGCTCGTTCCACAGCACTAACCTTGATGGTTGTGATTGATGTCCGGTTGCTGCGCACGCAACCCGACGAGGTGCGCCACGGCCTCGCGCGACGGCAGAAACCTGGTTTGCTCGAGCATCTCGATCACGCGATGCGGCTCGACGTGCGCTTACGCAACATCATCATTGAGCGAGACGCCGCGCGTGCGCGCATAAACGAGCTGTCGAAGGAAGTCGGTGCGTTGCGCCGCGACAAGAAGGACGCCGAGCCGCTGATGGCGGAGAGTCGCGTGCTCGGCGAACGCGAAAAAGGGCTCGACGACGAATACGCGGAGGTCGAAGCAGTGCTGCGCGACCTGATGCTGCGCCTCCCGAACCTGCCGCACCCCGAGGTGAGTGCGGGGGCGGGGAGTGACGACAACAAGGTGGTGCGCGGTCCGCTGCAGATGCCTGCCGCGTTCGCCGAACATCAGCGCGTGCCGCACTGGGAGACGGGTCATGCCCTCCGCATCCTCGACTCAGAGCGTGCGGTCAAGATCTCCGGCGCGATGTTCTCCATGCAGCGCGGGCTCGGGGCTGCGATGGCGCGTGCGTTGTGCCAGTACGCGCTCGACCGCAACGCCGACGCCTACGAAGAGATCCGTCCGCCGTCGCTCGTCACTACGCGGACGCTCACCGTCACCGGCCACCTGCCGAAGTTCGCCGACGAGGCGTACAACATCGAGCGCGACGACCTGTGGTGCATACCGACTGCGGAGGTGCCGCTCACGTCGCTGCACAGCGGCGAAATCCTCGACGAAGAGTCACTGCCGCTGCGCTACATGGCGTTCACGCCGTGCTTCCGGCGCGAAGCCGGCGCGGCCGGGCGCGACACGCGCGGCATGTTGCGCAGCCACGAGTTCGACAAGGTGGAGATTCTCGCCGTCACCACACCCGAGCAGGCTCCGGCGATGCTCGACGAGTTCGTCGAGCGCGTCACCGCCACCATCGCGTCGCTCGGTCTGCCGTACCGCGTGCTCGAGATCTGCACGGGCGACCTCGGGCAGTCCCACCACCGCAGTTACGACGTGGAGGTGTATGCGCCGGGCTGCGACCAGTGGCTGGAAGTCAGCTCGGCCAGCTGGTTCAGCGATTACCAGGCGCGCCGCGGGGACATCCGAATGCGCCGCAGCGGCAAGAAGGGCACCGAGTTCGCGCACACGCTGAATGCATCAGCGCTCGCGGTGCCGCGCGTGTGGGCCGCCATTCTCGAGAACTTCCGCAACGCCGACGGTTCCGTCACCATTCCCGCGGTGCTGCACCCGTACATGCGCGGTGCCACGGTGATCACGCCGCGATGAGCCTGCGCGACCGCCGCGTGCAGTACGAGACTGCCGGGCTCGACCGTGCCGACTTGCGCGATGACCCCGTCGCACAATTCGCAGCGTGGTACGACGACGCCGTGTCGGCCGGGGTGGCCGAACCGAACGCCTTCACGCTCTCGTCCGTTGACTACCTGGGTCGTGCCAACGCGCGAGTCGTGTTGGCACGCGGTGCCGATGCGCACGGTATCGCGTTCTTCACCAACTACGACAGCACGAAGAGCAGGGAAGTCGCCGCCGCGCCGAGCGTCGCCGGCACGTTCGCATGGCTGGACTTGCACCGACAGGTGCGCGTGCGCGGCGAGGTCGAGCGTCTCAGCGCGCGCGAGAGCGACGACTACTTTGCGTCGCGACCGCGCGAATCGCAACTCGGCGCCTGGGCATCGCCGCAGTCAGAGACGATCGCCGACCGCGGCGTGCTCGACGCGCGGCTCGCCGACGCGCGCGCACGGTTCGGCGACGGCATCATTCCGCGTCCGCCGTTCTGGGGTGGTTGGCTGCTCGATCCGTTCGAATGGGAGTTCTGGCAGGGGCGACCGAGCCGCCTGCACGACCGGTTCCGCTACGCGCGCACTGCGTCGGGTTGGACCATCGAGCGGCTCGCGCCGTAGCCGTTGCGATGAAGCCGTTGCGATTCAACGGTCGCCGAATTTTCGACGGCCTTGCCTCACCCTTGAATGTCGTCGGACGTTAAACAGCCAATCGGACTCTGTGCGGACAAGTCGTAGAGGCTGTTGTCATTTCGCTCCGCCATCCACGCTGTCTGGACCGAGCGCATGATCGCCAGTAGTTCATCGCGTTTGTTCGGGGACAAGACGAGTGATGGACATGCTTTATAAGGCAAATTGTCTGACTTACCGAAATGTACACCGATATCAAGAATGCCAAGACCCTTGTTTCGCCAGTGCGAGTTGTAGTCGCTCACAAGCGCAATTGCTTGTCCTGCTTTTACCGTATCGCCAACGCGAACACTCGGGCTGATGACGTGTTCATGCTCAAATCGCAAACCGACTGCGCATGGAATACCAGTGGGAGAAACTCGAACTGAGAAATCACCACTCCAAACCGAAGACACTTCACAAACTGTGCCGTCGACCATCGAGATCACCTGGGTCCCCAGGGGTGCAACCCACACTGGTTGCGGCTCTCGCGTACCTTCTCGTATGGTCGCACCGTAGAGCGAAACGATGTGCTTGTAGAGACTGTCGTCCCGTGGATTGCCGAAGCTTGGAGGTATCACACCCCGTATTGCGAGCACTCCCGCCTTGCCAGTCGCTGAATCGTATAGCGCAACCGCGAGACCCCAATTCTGAATCACCTTTGGTATGTCGGCCACGGACGTCACTCGCGGAACCGTGGTCGTAGTCGTCGTTGTTGTTATGGCGCCGCTCGAACCTGACGAACCGCTGCTACTACCCGAGGACATCCGCGTCCACACGAGTTTGCCCTTGTTCTTGCCCGAGGTCACGCGCGTGCACACGAGCGTGCCGCCCGGAATGCCGGTCTTGGTGCCAGCTTTCTTGCAGGCTCCACCTTCTTTGTTCGCCGACACGACGCTGCTCGTACCCACCACCGTCGACGCGACCAGCGCCACCACGACCGCTACCCGCTTCATGCCTAGAGACACACGAAGCCTCCTGATACACGAAGCTACGCTCCCAGGCGTCACGACGCGAGCGGCCACGTGGTGGCGGCGTTCACCAGCCCGTCGATCAACGCCGCGGTGTGCGGTGTGGGATGCGGGCCTTCCCAGTCCCACCACAGCGGGCTCGTGCCGCGCACGCGCGGGGGAAGTTCGAGCTGCACGCCGCTGTTGCGCGGCGCATTCACGGGATTCTTCGGGTGCAGGCCGCGCA
>Ga0233425_10011206_pt1 | contig 10557 bp, 9 predicted proteins | sample Watercolumn_Towu_2_FD_181712 | JGI IMG/M metagenome (GOLD analysis project Ga0233425, IMG submission 181712) | Freshwater microbial communities from Lake Towuti, South Sulawesi, Indonesia - Watercolumn_Towuti2014_140_MG | ecosystem: Environmental > Aquatic > Freshwater > Lake | place: Indonesia... | reverse complement strand
CGGTAAAATTTACCGGGTCGGCGGGACCGGACGCGGCGGCAAGGCGCAGAGTGATGCCATCGTCATCTAACAAACCGATCCACACAAACGGGTACGCGCCGTCGCGATGGATGATATCGCAAACGGTTTGCAACATCACTGCGCGGTCGCGTTCGCGGACGATCAGTTAATTGACATTGCTCAACACGCGCAGTAACCGATTCGCGCGATCTTTTTCCGCGAGCGCGTTTTGTGTTTCGGTCAAACTGTGCGCGAGCGCGCGCAACAGATAGGTGGTCGAAATAAGGATGGTGGTCGTGAGGAGAACAAACACGACGGAGCCGCTGAACCAGGGGGTTGGGTCGGTGGCTTGATTTTGGCGTTCCGCCGGCAGGACGATCAATTCGCTGATATTCAACCAGGCGACGAGCGCCAGTACGAGGACGCTAACGGTCAGCGCGACCAACGCGGCGCGCCGTCCAAAAAAAATTGCGGCTAGCGCGACGAACGCGAAAAAAAATGCGTCCATCGCCGCGCAATGCCGCGACGAGGAGCGTGAATGTGCCCAGTCCGTACAAGAGCGCAAGCAAAATGCCGGCGCGGAGGTTATATCCGAGCCGGCGATTGAAGGTAATAAAAAAAATGATCGTTGCGGCGATGTAAACCCCGATGACCCCGGCAACGCTTGCCTCCGGGTTCGCATACAAGACGGCTCGCCGCGCATAGGTTTGGAGGACGTTGGTGGTTCCAGCCGCGAGCGCAACGAGCCAAATCACCAACACGCCTCGTAAAATCCCTTCCAACAAACGCGCGCGCAATTCTTGTAAATGGTTCGTCGCGACTGCTCTCGCCGTTTCTGTAGTTCTGAAATCGCTCATACCATTCGACCGCCGATTCTGTAGAGTGAACACCAACGAGTATAACGCAAATCAGCGCGGCGTCAAAATGTGGCTGGCAGGGGCGAAGCATTTTTCGATAGCACTACCGTCGAAAAATGCTTCGCCCTTACTGCGACTCACGGCATTTGCGCCGCGTGAAATTTTGTGTTACGATGGGCGTAGTTTACGGAGGTGAGTTTTCGTATGCAAGCAACCCGGAAAATTTTAGTCAATGCACGCGCGCGCGGCGCGAGCGCGTTGGTCGCGATTTTATTTTTCATCGCGCTGATTGGATTGATTCAACCCATCGCGAATGCACAAGCCCCGACGCCCACCGCGCCGCCGAATCCGCAAACGCTCAAAGATCCGTGTGCACTCGATCCGCACAACTTGGTGTACAACGGTTCGATGGGTGGCGCGTACAACTCCAAGTACGGCACAGTTGCGAACGGGTGGACGCCGTTCGTGTTGAGCAAAATCAATCCTGGGTTTCGCTGGGTCAACAACGTTCAAATTGATCCGAACGGATCGCAACAAATTTTTTGGGGCGACAAGTTCGACGCCGGGGTGTATCAACAAGTTCCCAATCTCACGCCGGGCGCGACGTATTGGTTCCGGCTCGGTTACAGTCTCGCGACGCGTTTTGACGGCGGCGATCAACGCGGCAATTCGATTGGCAGAAAAATCGGCGTGGACCCGCTCGGCGGCGTGGATCCGAAATCTGCGAACATTATTTGGGGACCGGATTTGATGGATGGCAACGTCGCGGTCAATCGTCCCGAAATGACGATGGCATTTGTCGCGCGCGCGCGCATCGCGACGATTTATTTGCGCGCGTTCGTGCAAGAAAATCTCGGCGGCGAAAATCGCGTGTGGTTCGACGCGGTGTGTATGGAAGCGCGCACCGATGTTGCCGCCGCGACGCCCAGTATCGCCGCGACGAAACCGGCAGTCGCAACCGCGACGCGCACCGTAACGGCCACCGTCGTTGTAACACCGACCGCGGTCATCGCGATCACCGCGACGCCGCGCGCCCCGACCGCCGCGGCTTTGCCGACGCTCGCGTCAACCGTCGCGCCGCCGCCGACCGCCGTGCCGATTCCAACGCTCGCGTCGACGCGCGTCGCGGTGATCGTGTCAACGCCAACGCCCACGCCCACATCGCTCGCCGCGAGTTTGCCCGGGTGGGTGTTCATCGCGATTGTCGTCGCGATTGTTTTCGTGATCGCGGTGATCGCGTTGTTGATCTTCTTGTATTCGCGGTGGCGCGCGACGCAAATTCGGCAAGGACGCGATGCGAAAACAATTCCGGTTTTGCCGGGCATTGCATCGTTACCCAGTTTCATCATCGGACTCGTGATCGGTTTCGGAATCGCGATGCTGATCAGCGTTGCAATTTTTCTATTGCGCTAAAATAATGTGACGCCGATGCGGGGTAGACAACCCGCGCCACAAATTTACAATCAGCCGCGCGCGATATGCGCGGCTGATTTTTTTTGGAATAATGTGTAGGGGTGAAGCATTTTTCGACGGAACTACCGTCGAAAAATGCTTCGCCCCTACCGTCCAAAATTTTGACGCACACCCATTTTTTTGCGCCTTGCGCGTTCACGCGGAATGAGTAAAATAGGTCGCGAGAATCGTGGGGCAAATTTCCAAATTTGCCCTACCTTTGTCATTGGAGTTTGAATGGTCATTGGCACAGTCGCGCGTCTCGACAATGTAACGTTGTATTTCGGCGCGCAAATGGTGTTTGAAAAGCTCGCGTGGGAAATTTATCACGACGCGCGCATCGGCTTGGTCGGACCGAATGGCGCGGGCAAGTCTTCGATTTTGCGATTGCTCGCGGGCGAGAGCGAAGCGAACGCGGGCGGCGTCTTTATTACGCGCGGCGTGCGCGTCGGTTACTTGCAACAAGAACCGCAGTTCGATTTGTCGCGCACTGTGATCGAAGAAGCGCTGGACGCGTCGCCGACGCTCGCCGCGCTCGAACGCGAAATGGAACGTTTGCACGCGCAGATGGGCGATCCCGCGATCTACAACGACGAACGCAAATTGCAACGCGTCCTCGACGCGCATCAACGCGCGGTCAGCGAGTTTGAAGAAAAAGGCGGACTGAATTTCGACAATCGCGTGCGCGCGACATTGCGCGGTTTGGGCTTTGAAGAATCCGATTTCCATTTGCCGATGACCGCGTTGAGCGGCGGACAAAAAAAATTGGTCGGGCTCGCGAAATTGTTGATCGAGCAACCCGAATTGCTTTTGCTCGACGAACCGGACAATCACCTCGATCTCAACGGCAAAACGTTTCTCGAAAAATTGATCGCCGATTATCCCGGCGCGGTTGTTATCGTTTCGCACGACCGCTATTTGCTCGACATCGTTGCCGAAGAAATCGCGGAGCTGGAAGACGGCGCGCTATCGCATTACGTCGGGAATTATTCCGAGTACGCGTTCGAGAAAAAACAACGCCTGCTCAAGCAACAACAAATGTTCGAGGTTCAGCAACGCGATATTCAACGGCTCGAATTTTCGATGCGGCGTTTGATGGGCTGGGGCGCGGGACAGAACGAAAAATTTGTGCGTCGCGCGCGTTCGATGATGAAGCGTTTGGAAAAAATCGAACGGATTGACAAGCCGCGCCTCGAACGCAAGACGATGGGACTCGCGCTGTCCGCGAATCAGCGCGGCAGTAATCGTGTGATTGAAATCACCGATCTGGAAAAATCGTTCGACGGCGTCCCGGTTTTGCGCGGCGCGAATTTGACGGTGTGGCATCGCGAGCGCGTCGGTTTGATCGGACCGAATGGCGCAGGCAAGAGCGTTTTGTTTCGGTGCATCCTGAGCGCAGTCGAAGGACAGGGAACAGAAAACCCGGACGCGGGCGAAATCAAAATCGGACCCAGCACGACGATTGCGTATTACGCGCAGGAACATCAAACGCTCGATCTGAACGCGACGCTCGGCGACGAATTACGCAAACTGCGCGCGATGGTGGATCGCGAATTGTTCGGCTTGCTCGGACGATTTTTGTTTACGCCGGAGGACGCCAAGAAAAAAATCAGTCAACTCTCCGGCGGCGAAAAGGCGCGCGTCCAGGTCGCGAAACTAATGATGCGCGGCGCGAATTTTTTACTGCTCGACGAGCCGACGAACAATCTCGACATTCCCTCGTCCGAAATTTTGGAGAACGCACTCGCGGATTACGACGGCACGGTGTTGGTGATTTCGCACGACCGCTATTTTCTCGACAACGTGGTGGATCGCATCGCGGAACTCGACGACGGCGGCATCACCGAGTATCTCGGCAATTACACGTACTATCTCGAAGAAAAAGCGCGGCGCGCGCGCGGCGAACCGGTGTATGTGATCGAGGATGAAGACGAAGAGGATGATTACGAAATAAAAAATCGCGCGTTGCGAAAAACGCGCGGGCGATAGAACAAGACCTTCCAGGTTTCCAAAACCTGGAAGGTCTTTTGTGGTATAATGTGAATGCCGAAAGGAGGCGAAGCAATGAGCGTGAATATGATGACGCTGGAACTCGGCAATGTGATGGCGATTTCCGAATCAGAAGTTGTTCGCAAAGGATTGCTCGCGCTAATCGAAAAAGAAATTCGTTTGGCGGAACACGAGATTGCAGAAATCCGCGAACGCTATGATACCTTGACGCACGAGGCGTTGTTGCGCGCGATTCAAAACGGCGTAGTGGTAGGACACCCCGCGTGGGAAGATTATATCGTTTGGAAAAACAAGGAAAGCCACATTGCGCGCTTGCGCCAGGTCGCGATCAAAGATTAGCGTATGCTGGAAATCTATCAATCACTCGCGCACATCGCTTTGGATGAATTTTCCGACTTGGTCACTGCAACGGTTTTTGTGGGCGGCACTGCCGCGAGTCCAAACAAACTGCGTTTGCATTTGCAGGACGGATCATTTCTTGATCTGTGGATTTCCGAAGATGGGGATTACGCGTACCATTGGGAACAACGCCGACAACGCGGTTTGATTCATCGGTGGGACAATGCGCCACACCATCCGCGCGTCGAAACATTCCCGGATCATTTTCATTCCGGCGACGAAAACACTATTCTCGCGAGTCAATTAAATTCTGTCCCAGCAGAAGCGTTGCGGCAGGTACTTGAATTTGTTCGCCAGAATTTGACCTGACAACTGTCCTGAAAATACCAGCCCCGTCAATTTTTCAAAACTTGACGGGGCTGTTTTATTCCACCTCACTCGCGTTTTTCTGCGGCGCGCGCGGCGCGGCGCGTGCTGTCCTCAATGTCGAGCAAAACGTACAAGCCCTCGGCAACGGCTTGCAGAAAAATAAAAGAGCCGGCACTGTTGATGACATTGATCACTACCCGCATAATTATATCACCGGTAATCTTGAAATTGTCCCAGGGCATACTGCCGGTTCGAGAAAATGAATCAAGGTTCAACCAAAAGACCATTGGCGGAACCGCAATCAGGGTCACCCAAGAAAGCCGTCTCGCCCAAAAAGCGATCCGCGCGATGACTTGCGGATCGTGGTACGTGTCTTCCGTTTCCAAAATTTTTGCTTCGACCGGCATCGGTTCTTCTCCTTGTTCGGGTAATGTGCCCATTCGTTCGAGCAAAATCGCGCGCACGATTTCAAGCGCGTCGTTAGTCCAATCCTTCGTGTCGTGCCGTTTCCAAATCGCGATCAATTCCTCCGTGCGTTTGAGCTCCATCTCTTGTCGAATCAGTCTGATGCGTTCGTCGCGATCCGTGTCGTTCATTGATGGTCTCCTTCGCTCAAAGCTAGATTTGCAATGCCCCACGCGTTGCAATTTGCGCGCCACTCGTCCGCGCTCATTTTGCCGGTCGAAAGATTTTGCAACGCGATGAGCGGCTCGATGCGATGATCGCCCTGGCGCATCGTGATCGGCAAACCGGGCGGCGCGAACAATTTCCAATTTTGCTTGACGAGCGCGAGCGTTAGCGCGATGCCGATGATGTTCCACACGCCGGCTTGTTTTTCTTCTTCCGTCAAGGTGTGATCGGCTTGCTCTTGCAAACGTCGCGACAATTCATTCGGCAGGGGCAAAAATTCCGGCACGGTCATCGGCGTCAGCCCGCGCAACGCAAGCGCGTAATCCGCGAATGTTTTTTCGTACGCCGGTAAATACACCAACCTGCCCACGTCCTCCCAACGCACCGGATTAAGCTCGGCAAATTTACCGCCAAACATTTGCGCGAGGAGCGCGCGCTCCATTCCCTCGACATTATTCAACAGCGTGATCGCCGGCGCGTAGTCATCTTCGCGACCGAGCGCAAGGCGTTCGACCGCGGCGATGCGTTCGCGCAACGCGGGATGCGTGTCGTAAATATTCGTCTGCTCGTTCTTGATTTGATCGGTAACGATTTGCTCCATCGCGTTCGCGACCGCGCGCGCGGCGATGAATTGCGCGAATCCTTCCGCGAGCGGCGGACGCATCCCCGCGCTCAACACCGGCGCGAGTTCGTTTTGCCAATAACCTTGATACGCCGGACCGACGCCGTTCACGACGCGCAACCCTTCGATCAAATGCTGGCGACCGATCACGCGCGCGGCGAGCGCGTCCGCGCTCAATTCTTGTTGGCGCGAAATACTTTGCGTGATCCGCATAAACATTTCGGCGTACGCTTGAAACGGAATTTGCAAAAGCGAATCGCCCAATCCTTCGAGCGTGCGCGCAAGCGCGCCGCGCGTTTTGTAGACCCAGGGCGCGAGCGCGGTGTCGCCGCTATAAAAATGTCCGAACTCGTGCGCGAGCACCGCGCGCATTTGCGAAATCGTCATCGCTTGCAGTAACGGCAAACCGATGCCCATCACGCGCCGCGCACCGATGCCCCAGATGCCGCCGCGCTCGGTAACGAACGCGTTCACGTCCGGCACGAGATACACTTCGGCGGGCGTACGTTGTTTCACCAATTGCGCGATTTCAAAAATCTGCGCGAACAAACGCGGGTGTTGTTTTTTCGTGAGGCGCGGACCGGGCGGCGTGAAAAAATCCCAGCGCGGCAAAATCGCCCAGAGAATCGTCAAGCCGCCGACGATGCACGCCAGCGTGATTTGCCATTGCACGCGTCGCCAAATCATAAACTCGGCATAGACGATCCAGAACAACACGAATGCAATCGCGATGGCGAGACCGTAAAATCCAAACGTGAGTAGCACCGCGAGAATCGAGCGACCGACGAGCGAGATTTGATTTTTCATTACGCCCTCCTTCTAAAAAGTTTGTAGTGCGCGCTTTAGCGCGTCATCAACGGCGATGAATCGCCGACTACAAACTCACTCGCCTTGCGTGAATTATACGCTAAATTTTCCAAAATCAAGGTACCAATTTCTTAACCTAACTACAAGAAAAAATCCAGGTTTCCCGCAGGGAGAAACCTGGATTTTCGCGATTCACGATTCACGGATTCATTTCGTACGCGCCGTTCAACGCGAACACTTGATCGCGCCAAACGCGTTGATAGCGCGTCGTGTCCACATTCGGTTTACGAATCATTTTCGCGCAGAACTCCATCTGCTCGGCGGTACTGCTCGGCTTGCTGTGCAATTGCAACGCGTACGCGGAAAAATCGCGCACCATACAATCGAAAATCTGATCCACCGTGTTGTCGTCCACCGCGTAGATTTTCGCGTTCTCCAAAATCAATTGCGCGTACACGACCGTCGCGAACAATTCGCCCAACGCCATCAGAAAATCGGTGTCCTTTTGTTGCGCTTCGTCCGGCGTCGCGAACGCGAGCAAATCTTTGAACACCGCGACCTGGTCTTTGAACATATTCACGTTCGGCAAATTCCACGCGTCAAAAACCAGGTTGTAAGCGTGAAATTGAATTTTGCCTAGACCTTTCGCGGGACCTTGATTGAACAGGAACGCGTCGTGCGCGGGATCGTCGCGTGTTGGCACGGGCGCGTACTCGCCCGGGAAGAAGAAATAGTTCGCCATAAACTTGAGGATGAGCGCGATGTTGACGTGCACCGTGCCTTCAAGTTTTGGCAAGGCGCGAATATCGCGCGCCGCCATTTCGAAATAGACATCTTTTTCAAATCCGCGCGCGGCGATCACATCCCACAGCAAATTGATCACTTGTTCGCCTTGCAGGGTCACTTTCATTTTCACCATCGGATTGTAGAGCAGGTACCGCCGATCTTCCGGCGACGCGGCGCGCAGATAATCCGCCGCGCGCAACGCGAACAATTTCATCGCGACGAGGCGCGTGTACGCGTCGGTGAACATTTGTTGGACGTGCGGAAAATCAGTAACGCGTATCCCGTACAACCGGCGATTCGCCGCGTGATTGAGCGCTTCGTAAAACGCATGCTCGCAAATGCCGATGGACGCCCAGCCCAAATTATATTTGCCGATGTTGACCGTGTTGAGCGCGGCATCCCACGCCGCCGATCCGCGTGAAAGAATGTCCGCCTCGGTGATCGGATAATCGCGTAACGCGAAATTCGCGACGTACGATTGCGTGAGGCAAACGTTTTTAATCAGATCGTAATTGCGATGGCGATAATCCGCGACGAAAAAAACATACTCGCCGGTGTCCGCGAATTTGCCGAATGTCGAAACCATCGGCGCGAGGTTGCCGTTGCCGATGTAATACTTTTCGCCGTTCGCGCGATACGTGCCATCGCTCTGCCGCGCGAGCGCCATTTCGGTCGCGTAAATATCCGCGCCGTGCGCGCGTTCGGACAGACCGAACGCGAAAACTTGCCCGTCGCGCAAAAATTGTCCGGCGCGTTGTTTCAATTCTTCGTTCGCGCTTTGCCAGATCGGACCGAGACCCAGGATCGAAACTTGCCAGGTGTACCAATACGCGAGACCGTAGAACGCGAGGATTTCGTTGAACTCGCAATTGCGCCAGGTGTCCCAGCGCGCGTCGGCGTCGCCGTACGCGGGCGGCGTGAGCAAGTCCGCAAAAATTTTTTCGCGTTTTTGAAATTCGAGAAAATCAGCATACCAGGTTCGTTCGCGATCATCGTCTTTGAGTTTGCGTTTGCCCTTGTCTTCAAAAAACTGAATCGTCTTGAGCATCAGCGCGCGCGAACGCGCGTCGGGGTAATGACGCTGATGGTGTTTGGGATTCAAGAAAAGCATACGCGGCTCCTTTGCAGATGTAAGGCAAATTTCCAATTTGCCCTACTGCCGAAAATAAAAAACCGCAATCGCGCGCTACAATGCGGTCAATGGACGCGCGCCGCAAGTGTCGCCACCTTCGGCGCGAATCGGTATTCCAACCGATCAACGTTTTCTGATTGCATTATAGCGCGATGTAATCGAAATTTCAACGTCGCGGCGAAGCATCCTTCGACTCCACTCCGTTGCGCCCGTTCCACTCAGGATGCTGGACGCGTCCGATTGCGCTTGACGCGAATTGTGCTATAATTTCATCCGTTCGTTGTGCAGGAAACGTGCGGGTTTGTCTTCCGAACGAGGTGGACAGTGGCACTGGCAAAATGGCACCGCTTTCCGCTCAACCAAAATTTCGATTCACTCAACGTCCGCTCGGACGCGTTGCCACGCGTCTCGCGCGGGCGTTTGTTTTTGTACGCCCCTGGTCTGTGACCGTTCGTCGGAAAAAATAATAGCGCGTCTCTTTGCGAGTTTACGCTTTTTTTCGCGAGGATGCGCGCGATTCGAGGTTCATCTTCAAGGGGGTTGTTATGAAAAAATTTTGGGGCATCGCGCTCGCGCTCGCGCTGTTGATTGTCCCAGTCCCGCAATTGATCGCGGCGCCCGCGCACCAAACGCTCAACGCTGATCTCGGCATCACGAAAATTTTCACCGTGAACGAGCTCGTGCGCGTTGGCGATCCGATTGTGTACGGCGTGACTGTCGAAAACAAGGACAAGGCGCAAATTCCCGAATCCGTCGAGATCACCTTGACCTTGCAGGTGGCTGGCGTGTACAAAAACAATGATCCCAAGCAACGCGATTGGGTTTGCACGCGCCCGATCACCGGTTCGTTAAAAACCGAGATCAGCAACGCGATCAGCTCGACGATTTATTTCGACGCGTGCCAACCGAAATTGCGTTTTGAAGAAGAAGGCAATTTCACCGTCAAAGCCGAACTGATCGGCGCGGGTAATCAACCGCTCGCCGACCGGGACGCGGGCAACAATCTCAAAGAAATTCAAACGTCCGTTGACCCGTATCAAACCGCGTTGCCGGAAAATATCGCGCGCGTTTTTGCCGGGCTGGGGTTGCTCAGCGCGGTGATGGCGATTATGGCGGCGGGCACCGAAGTCGTGATTGATGTTCTGCGCGTCGTGCTCGGAATGAAAAGCAAAGTGACCGCGACCGATGCGCTCGAACGATTGAGCAAAGTGTTGCCCGGCAAATTGGCGGAACTTGGCGCGGACTCGGCGGCGCGCGAATCGGTGCGCCAATTGTCCGCGAATGTTCAGGTAACGTTGAAACCGACGACGGATACGGCTGATGCGTTCAGCGATATCAAAGGCGGCAAACTTGGGGATGCTTTTAAAAAGATTGCCGCAATCAATCCGAGTTGGCAACAAGAACTGGAACATTTCGCGGGTACGGTTGCGAACGCGGGTGTGGATGCGCTGGAAGCAGAGAAGCTTAAAGCGCAACAGACCGTTCAAAGGATCGAAGATCAATTCAAAAAAGACGCGCGCACATTTCTGGATTCGGGAATCCAAAACGTCGCG
>Ga0233425_10011204_pt1 | contig 10559 bp, 9 predicted proteins | sample Watercolumn_Towu_2_FD_181712 | JGI IMG/M metagenome (GOLD analysis project Ga0233425, IMG submission 181712) | Freshwater microbial communities from Lake Towuti, South Sulawesi, Indonesia - Watercolumn_Towuti2014_140_MG | ecosystem: Environmental > Aquatic > Freshwater > Lake | place: Indonesia... | reverse complement strand
ACACTCTCAGCAAGCTTGAATTGCAGTCTGGCGACTCAGTTGTCTGGATGAGTGAAGGAGAATCCTTAACACGAACAATTGATGGTGTTGAACACACTGTTGAATTGATGGACGTTTCAGCTGATGCAACATCAAGCGCAGGTTCTTGCGGATTCAAAGTTGACGGTACAGAAGTGTGGGTAGATGTTAAAGACACAGAAACAGTCAACGGCGTCACACTCGGCATTACTGATGCAAAAAGAGTCAACATTGAAGCAGGAGATCAGGACGTGTGTGAAGTTGCAATTGGTGCAGGAGAAGTCACTATCAGAGCAAATGACGAAATCCAGTTCAACAATGAAGATGTTGATGGAACTCTTGGAGCATTTAGAAGCCCAGCAACAAAATCATCAGGTGGAAACCTTCGATGGTCAGGATTTGACATTACATTTGCACCAGACACAGACGAAGTCTACCTTGCAACAGGCGATGAATACATTGACCCAATGTTCGGCAACTTCAAGTTAGTCTTTGCTGGCGTTGAAACAGGCGGTGTTGAAACAATTGAATTCGTTGCAGGTTCAACATCTGCTGAAATCCGATTCAAGAACGAAGACGGACGACTTGTTGAGATTCCATTAACAGCAGATGCAGCAGCAACTTCAGGAGAAGCATCTGATGAAGCAATCTACTGGGGTAATGAGGCACCAACAAGTACAGCAGCAAATCAGGATGAGCTTGTGTACTTGCAGAATGAACAATGTACAGGTTCAACATCAGTTGTTGACTGTCAGGGAGCAATGTTCCTTGTAGTTGAATCAACAAAGTTAGAAGCGCACTTGGTTCAGATTACAAACATTGATACCAATGACAATGAAATCAACTTTGATGATTTGACATATGGTACAACAGATGATGACGTTGCGTACTTTGATTACAACTGTACTGGAGCTTGTACTGCAGGAGGAACAATCTCAAACTTGTCCTTGAAGAGTGCAGGAGCAATCGGTTTAATCGTCAACGAAGCAGGTAAGTACATCAACTTCACCAGCACAGGTGCATCAAGCAATGCAAACATCAAAACCTTGAATAGAGGTACATTGAAGATTGTTGATCCAGTTGCAGCAACATATACAGCAGGAACTGCAGATATTGATTCACAGGAATTCCGTGGAATGTTCTTCTACGAATACCAAGATGGCGATCTTGCAGCAGCTAAATATTTAGGTGCATCAAGTACACCATTGAACATCACTGCAGTATATGATGATGTCACTGACAACAGCATTGAATGGAACAGCTCAACAGTTTCATTGTTAGGTTCTGCACATGGATGGGGACTTTACGATGAGTCTGACGAAAATGACGACTTCCAGAAGTTCTATACCAAGAAAGGTACTCTCATCACATACGATAGAGAAGACCAGCAGAGCTTGGTTATCGAGCACCCATACGACACAACATACGCTAAAGTGTACATTGCTCCAACAGAAGCTTCAACATCTGAAACTTCAACAAATGTTGTAACAACAATTGTACCAATCAGCGTCAGTGCAGTGAAGTTGGACACAGAAGTCAGCAGTGTGACAAACAAGAACATTGTTGCAGTAGGCGGTCCTTGCGCAAATTCAGTAGTTGCTGAATTAATGGGCAACCCAGCAGACTGTGGCACAGCACTCGGCATCGAAAGCGGACAAGCATTAATCAAATTGTTCGAAAACGGTGACTATGTTGCACTTGTTGTCGCAGGTCAGGATGCTATGGACACACGACTTGCAGCTCAGATTGTCTCTAACTGGGAAGACTATGATCTCTCAGGAGACGAAATGATTGCAACAACTGTGAGCGAAAGCAGCTTGTCTGTTGAAAGTGTTGAATAAGAAAAAATTTATTTTTTCTTTATTTTTTTTATTTTTCTATATGCATTCTCTTATATGCATTCTCCAATAATGACATTATGGCTGGAATGAGTTATTTGTACTTTTATTTTTCCAGAATCTTGCTTGCATCTGGGAATAGTGATAACTCTGTTTTTGCAAACTGCTAAACGTTCATAAGAATATCTTCCTCTACATTTAATTTCAGCAGTTACAATCTCTTTGCGCGTGAAAGGAACAGCATATTCCTTTGTTTTTTCAAAATTGCATATTTCTATGTCTCCTTGCAATTTCACGTTTGCTTTATGTTCTAATTGCTTTAGTTTTGTAAAAAAATCATCCCATGATTCTTCTTTAACAGGATTTCTGCCAAGGGCATTGTAGCAGAATTTTTGAATTCTGACAGGTATTTTTTTGGCAAATGCAATAATCTTTTCCATTTCTGCATCATTTATTCCAGGAACCAATACAGGTGCAAGAGTCACTTTTGTTTTTTTTGCAGCGTATTGTATCATGTCCAGCACATGCTTGACATTGTATGCAGGATTTCCCATTAATTTTTTTGCAAGTTCAGCATCAATAGCGTGGAGAGAAATATTTAGTTCATCTAATCCTGCATCAGCAAGTTCATCAATCTTTTTTTGTGTCAGCATAGCGCCAGTAGTAATGACAGTAATTGTTTTAATCCACTGAATAGCTTTCAAGTCTTTAATAAGTTCAGTAATTTCTGGATACAGCAATGGTTCGCCGTGGGGATTAATGTAAATATGCATGTCTGCACATTTCTTAAAATCAAGCAGTTTTTTAGTTACCTCAACCAAATACTCTCGTTCAACAAAAAAATCACACAATTTTTTTGAACCAATTCCTTCATCAACAGAGCAAAAACTGCATCCCATTATGCAGCCAGTAATAGGCTTAAGTTCAAGAAACGTTGTTCCTCTGTCTTGAATGCCGATGAATCGTGTTCCTAAAAGTGGAATGCCTGAATTTTTGTGTATGTACACAGTTCGTTTCCCAGTAACAATGCTTGTCAGATTTTGAAATGCTTTTTCTAAAAGAATGGAAAATACATGCACTGCTTTTTTTTCACTTGCCTCAGGAAATTCAATGCTGTTTTTGTGAACATGATATGTTCCCAGCTTCTGCAAATCCTGTTTTGCAATAGTGCAAGAGAATGATTTTAAAAAAAGTATCTTCAGCTGCTCTTTCTCGTCGGTAAATGAAAGTGTCTCAAATGTAAGTGTTGCCATGATGCAGTAAATAAGATGCAGTGTTTTTTAAATGTTTGTTTGTCTTTTCAGTGCTTTTTGGTAATTTTTTTAAAGGGCACGAGTATTGCATTTTTATGGCAGAGGATGTTGTGAATATTACGTATGAAACTCTTTTTGATATTTTGCGTATGGAAAAGCGCAGAGAAGATGTGCAGGAGTTAAGCAGGACATTTTATCAGGATGTTGTAAATTATCTGAAGCAGAAAAAAGAGATTATAGTAAAAAAAGAGCATGAGTCAGGCATTGAATCCTTTGATGAAATAAAAAAATTGAATATTCAATATGAAAATGTGCAGAAAATTATCAAGGAGATTTATGAACGCCGTGAGAAAAAGATTTTGTTTATGGCCTTAAATAAGTCACGAACACGGATGAATGGCATTAATATGAGTGCATTGCTGCCGCAGGAACAGGAATTATATGAGCAGATGACACGGTTGTTTGATGCATATAGAAAAGATGTTGCAGAGAGGCTTATGACTGCAAACTTGCCAAAAGAACAGATAGCTGCAGTGATAAGCAGTGTTGGCGAGAAGAGCTGTGAAAAAAAGCAGATTCAGGAACAGGTTGTTTCTGTCCATTCTATTCAGCCGCCTGTTATTGAGCAGGCAGCTGTTGTTCAGCAAGAATCAGTTGCTTTGTCAGAAGTACAAGTAAGATTTTTGCAGAATACAGAAGAATTTATTGGTCCAGACTTGGAATCCTATGGTCCGTTTGCAGCAGAAGCAGTTGCAAAAATCCCGCAAGCTATTGCAGAAATCTTTGTCAGTGGCGGTATTGCGCAGAAATTAAACAACATTTATAAATAAGTGGCTTTTGCTATAACTGTATGAAAAAGCCAAAAGAAATCAAGCGATATTGTCCTTATTGTAAGAAGCACACAGTGCATAAAGTTGGTCCGAACAAGAAGAAAGCAGCATCTTCTTTGACTCGAGGGTCAAAATACAGAGCTCGTTTGCGCGGTCAGGCAAGAGGGTTGGGAAATCTTGGACGTTATTCAAAACCTGCTGTCACTAAGTTCAAGCGAACAGGAAAAAAGACCACAAAAAAAACAGATTTGCGCTATGAATGCAAGGAATGCAAGAAGATGCATATGCAGAGCAAAGGCATCAGAGCAAAGAAAGTCGAGTTTATCTGATTCTGTTCTTTTCTTTTCAATTTTTTTCATCGAAAGGTTTATATATAAATCTCCATAAAATCTGATAAAAGCAGGTGATAGTATGGCAAAAACTTTTTTTCAGTCATTAAGTGCAGTGTGTTTAGGAATTTCATTAGTTGCAATAATAGGGGTTCTTTTTGCAGTGTATGTGTATGCGCTTTCTCCAGGAACAGGAGAGCAGAAAGAGCTGAATGTTGATCTTGTTCCTCCTGAAGTGTTTCAGTATACCTCGATTTATTCAATGAACCGTTATTTGTATGAGCAGAAGTATAATACTGCTGTAGAAGGAACATTTGCGCTTAAATCTTCACAGTCAAGGTATAAGAATACAATGAGTGGAACAGTGGTAGTATACAATCTGGAATATTTAAAAACATATGATGAGATTTATGAAGCGTGGCTTGTTGATAAAGAAACAGGGTATCAACATTCATTAGGATTGTTTCTTGTTGATCAAGACGGTTATGCGCGGTATTCCTTTAGTTCAGACAATTATGCAGATCCATATGATATGATTGTTGTAACAAAAGAAGAGTATCCAGACAATGACCCTCGTCCTAGTGGCGAAGTAATTTTAGTTGGTTACTTTGATACAACATTATTAACTAAACGATCAGTTAACTAATTTTTTCTATTTTTTCCATAATAATACAACCATACTTCCAATTCCTATAAAAAACAACAAAATTCTGTAAGAAGCAACTGTATACGCAAACCTCACTGTATGAACTCCTGAATGTATTTTTACTGCCATGAAAGCAGGGCTGACCATTATTTTTTCTTGTTCAATATCATCAACATAAGCCTTCCATTCAGGATGATATGTCATCTTGAATACAGCATAATAATCCTCTTGTTCAGAAGAAACAGTTGCCTTATAGACTCCTCGTGTAGATGATTCCTCAAGTATTTCTCCGCAGTCAATTGGTTCATGCTCTGCAGCATACTTTTGAAAATAAGAGAATAATGACGTTGTTGTAGGGGTATTATTTAAGATTGTAACCGTAGGGGACATATTTCTTACATTAATGGTTCCTTGGAGGTAATGTTGGAATTCTTCATTTGATTCACTGATAGAAATCATAGAATTATCATGAATGTTTGTTATATGTATTGGTGAGTCTTCTCCTAACTGTATCATATATCCTTCTATACTTGCATTAGTAAATAACCATGTAAGAATTGATTCTCGAGCGTGAAGAGGAGATGCTTCAATAGAGAATGGAATAGTGTATAATTCAAAATATCCAAAAGATTCTTGAGAAAAGTATGCTATTAATTCATTATCTCTTTTGTCAATGATAGTATGAACATTAAATAATTTTGCTAAATACAGAGGGAGGAAAAAAGAGGTGTAATACGTATTTAAGCTGTCATGTCCGCCAATACCAACGCTTGCAAATATTTCTGTGCCTGTAAGAAAAGGTATTGCAGTAAGGTGCTGTGGTTTTTCAAAAAGGCCTGTTTGTGCAGTGATGTATGTCCTGCCATTGTCTTTCTCTATATTCTCAATAATATTCCAGTAATCAGGCTCTTGTTCAAACTGGTATGTATATGCATATTCTTTGAATGTCTGCATTCTTTCATATATGACAGGTGCGCTGATGAGAAGAAAAATAACAATGCAGATTATTTTCTTTTCTTTAGAAAATGTTTGTATCATAGTGAATATCCAATACACGCATATGCCAATATAGAGAAGTGCAATAAAATGAAATAATGTGATGAATCGAAATGTCTGAAGAGAAGAGAGAAGTGGAATATACGCAAGAAAACCAAAACTTTTTTTTCCTGCAATCATGATAATGCTAAAACATAATGAAACTGCCAGAAATAAAGGCAGTACAGGATACTTTTCTCTAAAGTTTTTCCAGAAAATACTCAGTCCTATACCAAAAGCAAAAAAGAGTGTTAAGAGAGGAAGCCTGCTGAATGAAAAGCTATAATCTAATAATTCGCCGTCGAATAAGTAAGCCGTTGTCTGTCCAATGCCGTAGCCGTTTTCTTTGAATGATGAATCAAACGGAATGTTTCCGAAATAGTCTGTATTCAACAAGTAAGGTATTGTAAAAAAAGCAGTAGCTATTGCAAAAAATACAAATATAGTTATTATTTTTTTGAATACACTCCTTCTATTTCCGTACACAAAGCAGCACAGTGCAAGAATACTGACAAGGATTACTGCAATAATTCCTGCAAAAAGATGTGAAATAAAAGTGAGATACAAAAATAATACAGGCAAGAATGCCTTTCCTTTTCCAAGAACAAAGTATCTATAATTACATGCAAAAGCAAATGGCAAAAATATGATTCCCCAGAGTTGTGCATACAATCCTGTTGCGAAAAAAGAGTAATATTCCAAACCAAACACAGTTACAGAAGAAAGTGCAGTGCTGAAAAGTGCAATTCCTAATGCAAAATCTTCTTCAAAGTTCATAATTCGAGAGCAAAAGTAAAATATAATGGGTAGCATACTAAAGAACAATACAATACTCCCCTTGAACAAAGTTAATGCTTCAATGCCTGTAATGAGGGTAATGAGTGCAAGTGTAAGGTAAGGAAGTGGTGCGTAAAAAAAGAACATAGGAAATCCTAAGTAATAATCAGGGTTCCAGAAACGGAGTTCTCCAGTTTTGAAGAAAAGCTGTAAGGCATCAATAGTGTTGAGTAATAAATCATAATGCCCAACATTATCCCCTCCAGTAGGATATCCTTGTTTCAGCATTTCTGATGTAAAAAAGAATGTGAATACTACCACAAGTGCAAGAATGCCATAGGTATATTTTTTCTGCATAACATAATGAATACATGAATCAGTTTAATATTTTATGGAAAAGTATATATAATCTTGTTCATTTACCAGTGCAATGGGAAGTAAGAAGGTGGTATCTATGAAAGCTGAAGTCTGTGAATGTCAATCCTGTTTTGCAACAAACATTGTTCGTTGGACATTAGGGTTTGTGTTTGTGTACTATTCTATTACTAAATTATTTTTTGGCGCAGCACCGCCAGTTGATGCAATTATTACATTTATGCCAGCAGATATTTCTTTGTTTTTGATGGGCATGTTTGAATTTGTTCTTGGAACATTGCTGATTTTAGGTATTTTCACGCGAGTTGCAGCATGGATTGCAGTAGGATTTTTTGGAGTATTGTTTGCATCAGTCATTTATTTGCACATATCAGGCGTTTATCCTGATTTGTGGTTCATTGCAAATATGGCAAAGGATGTTGCATTAACAGCATCTGCATTGGCAGTTGCACTCCTCGGCGCACCATGCTGGAGTATTGATGCATACATTAAGAAAAAGTGTATGTGAGTGTAATGAGATTATAATAAATTGTTAAATGTTTAGTATTCTTTATTTCTTATAATTTCATCAATACCTGCACAAACAGTACTCCCTTCCCTCAAAGCTTCTACTCTCTAAACACGAAGCCAAGCAACGCAAACTCGAAATGCATGTCTTGAATTATTAGAAAAAAAGAAATCATAATATTTATTCAACCTTTACAATTTTCACCTTAAAATGCAAATTCTTGCCAGCCAAAGCATGGTTCAAATCCAAAGTCACCATCTCTTCATTAACTTCAACAACAGTTGCAATCATTTGCTGTCCTGTTTTCGCCATTAATCCAATCTGCTGGCCTTTTTCAGGAGAGAAATCTTTAAAGAGGTTTTTTGGAACTTTTTGAACAAGCTGTTCTTGCCTTTGGCCGTATGCATTGTCAGCAGGAATGTCAATAGTCTTTTCTTCGCCAACATCCATGCCAATAACTCCTTCTTCAAAACCAGGAATAACGTGGTGGCTTCCTACAGTGAATGTGAGAGGTTCCTTTCCTTCGCTGCTGTCAAAAACAGCGCCATCGTCGAGTGTGCCAGTATAATGTACAGTGACTGTGTTTCCATTTTGAACTTTCATTTTTCCTCCAAGAAATTGCACAGAAATCCATGAAATCTCTCTACATTAAAGATTATATTCTTGCTTTAAATGTTTTGTTGCTGTTCTATCCGTGCTTTTATACGTTTTTGCAAGTCTTGTTGATACTGCACTAATTGTAATCTCTTTTGATTTTCTAAAATAATGGGGATAAAGTCAGCAACCATTGCAAGATATCCTAATAATAAATCATGTTTTTGTCCCATTACTTCAGCAAGAGGATGCTCTTCAGCAAAATATACTTGATCAACCATTCGGTCATAAGTCTGGCGTTTTTTAAGATAAAGAGAATCAAGGTCATCAGCTCTTAAGTCATTCATCTTTTTACAAAGCCGCATTCTCTCTTTTCTAAGATCCCTGTATTCTCGAGAAGATAAAACTGTTAATTTACGGAAATGCTCCATCAATCGTCTTATTATTGCTTCATTTTTGTAAAAAAGATCACAATGTTGAGCTAACTGTTCTCTTAACTTATCTTTTCTTCTATCTTCAGAATAAACATACTCTTCAGAAGGAGCAGTTTCTTCATAAGCTGCTCGCATAAGAACTCGTGCATGTAATCCATCATGAGGTTCTATTCTATTATACATTGCTTGCACTATTTCCATAAGAGTTGCTCGTTGTCTTTCTCCTAATGCATTAACCTTAGCAGCATAACGTTGGTTTGGCTTTATTCTGCCAAGAATACGTTGTATTGCTCTTAATTCAGGAATAGTTGTTTGTGCTACTAATGTTGGATTTTTTAAGTTGTGCCATAATCTACTTTCAGCAAAAAAGAGCTCTACTGTTGTAGTATCAAGATTACCTTCTGTATTATAGTTCATATGGCAATATACTGCTTTATCGCTTCTTCCTACTTCTGGAGCATAAAGAAGTACAGATAATCTGTGTTTTTCGTCATCATAATGTACCATATATTGGTATGGGAATGGAGTATTAGGGCGAGGTAAATAATCAAGCTCTTGTCCTGCGACCAACATATCTAAAGAAGTGGCAGGATCTCGTAATTCAAAAAGCATTTGAGCAAATTGTTCTTTGGTATAATGTGCAATGCTTTGGAATCTTCGCGTTCTTGCATGATATTTATTAGCACTACCAATTCTCCATGCATGTTCCTCTTGTTTAAGAATTGGTCCAAAACAAGACCAGAATGTATCTATAATATATGGATGTTTTCTTCCAACATCAACAACAAGAGCAAAATGTGACTCTGCAATTTCATCATCATTCTCTTCATTAGAATAAACATCTTTAAATCTTTTGAATTGCACTATCTGCGGGTTTAAGCCCATGCTTTCTGCAAAAAGGAATAATGGAACAATAATTGTGGTACAATTATATGCAGCAATGTTCTGTTCTGCTTTTTCTTCAGAAGTAGGTGCATAAATTCCTGCATGAAAGTAATGCAGAAATCCATAATGTGATTTCTCATATTCCCGCATAACTCCAGTCGCAGTTAAATAACGGGGATCTATTCTTCTTCTTCCTTGTCTTCTATAAATTATGTTATATCCTTCTCGAATTGATTCAATTTCTCTGGATGGAAAATACATTTCTACAGGATCTGTCATGACTCATACTCCTACCTCTTTATGAAAATATTAAAATAAATTAGTATATTTTGTAAGGGGAGGGGTTAAGGGTCCTGCAGCAGATGGTTGTCCAGGTACATCAAATTCTTTTGCTACATATACAACAAGAGTAGGTGCTCTTCGATACATTGCAGAGACAGTTACTTCCTCTCTTATTCCTTCTTCAGGTGCCCCTAATTTTTTTCTTGCTGCTGCATACGTTTTTCTTGTTTCAGCTCTTAACACATCAGATCCTTGATACTGAACAATCCGTACAGTTCCTGATCCTTTAATTTTAAAGCAGCCGTCTAATTCTGTTTCTAATCCTGCTGCAGCTTCTTCAAATGTAGCAGCAGTTTTTGCTGCTCTATGCTGTGGCATTTCAGTAGCTTGTGCAGCAGCATATTGTTCAGTATAATTTAAACTAAATTGTAACGGGGTCATACGCTGTTTTCCATCATAAACAAGAATTAATCCTATAAAATCAGGATCTTCAAGTTCTGTTGCCTTCGTGTCTGCAACCTGTTGAGTCATATGTGCTAACGCTTCATCTAATGTACTTCCTCTCCCTTCAATGAGTTGTCTTGGCATAATAAATCACCATTCCTAAGAATCCTTTAAGGCTTTTTAAAGATTACTCGTTTTTCCACACTCTTGCGTCCAAAACTATAAATACAACCAATTACTTCTGTGTATGATGCTTTTCACATTCCAAGAACTCTTTGATGTTGTTGTTATGGCAGTTGCTGTTGGCTATA
>Ga0233425_10011203_pt1 | contig 10560 bp, 4 predicted proteins | sample Watercolumn_Towu_2_FD_181712 | JGI IMG/M metagenome (GOLD analysis project Ga0233425, IMG submission 181712) | Freshwater microbial communities from Lake Towuti, South Sulawesi, Indonesia - Watercolumn_Towuti2014_140_MG | ecosystem: Environmental > Aquatic > Freshwater > Lake | place: Indonesia... | reverse complement strand
AGGGGATGGGTCGCATCGGTCGGAACCCCACAGCCCGTCAGGCTTGGTCCAGCTTCGCCGGTCGCAGGTCCGGCACCAGGGCGTGCATCAACGCGAGTGCCGTCACATAGGCGCTGGCGGCGATCGCGAAGAGCGGCCAGTAGCTGCCCGTCCGCTCGAGGATGAACCCGGTCGACTGCGAGAACGCCATCGCGGCGATCGAGCCGAACATGCCCCCGAGACCGACCACCGAGGCGACCGCTTTCTTCGGGAACATGTCCGAGGCGAGCGTGAAGAGATTGGCGGCCCAGCCCGCATGGGCCGAGGCGGCGAGCCCGATCAGCAGCGTGGCCAGCCAGAGGTGCGAGGCGCGGGCCGCCAGCACCACCGGCACGACACACAACGCGCAGACGAGCATCGCCGTCTTGCGGCTGGCGTTGAGCGACCAGCCTCGCTTCAGGAAAAACCCCGACAACCAGCCGCCGCCGACGCTGCCCGCGCACGCCATCGTGTAGATCGCGACGAGCGGCGGCCCGAGGCTCGCGAGGTCGAGACCGTGCTGTTTGTTGAGGAATTTCGGCAGCCAGTAGAGGTAGAACCACCAGATTGGCGCCGAAAAGGCGTAGCCCACCACAAACGCCCAGGTTTGCCGGTGGCGCAACAGCGCGCGCCAGGGGATCTTCTCCGCGGCTGGATCCGGCGGATCCGCCAGGATGTAGTTCAACTCCGCCGGCGAAACGCGGTGCGAGTCCTGCGGTCGCGCATACAACCCATACCAAAAGACCATCCACACGAAACCGGTCGCCCCGAAAATCACGAACGCCAGTTGCCAGCCAAACTGGAACGTCAGCCACGGCACCAGCAGCGGCGCCACAATCGCCCCGACATTCGAGCCCGAGTTGAAGATCCCCGTGGCGAGGGCCCGCTCGCGCCGGGGAAACCACTCGGCCACCCCCTTGACCGCCGCCGGGAAATTGCCCGCCTCGCCCAACCCGAGGGCAAACCGCGCCACGCCAAAGCCGATCACGCCCCGCGCCAGCGCATGCGCCATCGCCGCCAGGCTCCACAGCGCGATCGCGATCCCAAAACCGTGCCGCGTCCCGAGCACGTCGATCCAGCGCCCGAAGACCACCAGCCCGAGGGCGTACGCCGCCTGAAACGCCGTCACGATGTGCCCGTACTCGCTCTCGCTCCAGCCGATCTCCTTTTCGAGCGTGGGCGCGAGCAGGCCGAGGATCTGGCGATCCAGGTAGTTGATCGTTGTCGCCGCGAAGAGGAGCGCGCAAACCGTCCAGCGAAAACCGCGCCACCCGAGCGCACGGGTCTCTTCGGTGGTATTGGGATTGGTCATGGCGGCGGCTTCCGCACCGGCCATCCGCGCCGGCCTGCGGCGGAAAATCCTCTCCGCCCCCGACACCGCTCCGCAAGTCAACATGCCCCGCATTTCTTGCTCCGCTCCCGCCGTTCCTCCGGTACACTGCGCTCGTGCCCGCCGCCGCCTTTCTCCGCTCCGCCGCCTCGATGCTTGCCCTCGCCGGTGTGCCGCCGGCGGTGGCTGCCGCGAAGCAGCTCTGGCAAATCGGCCGCGCCGATCAGAGCCCGGCCGAGTTCGCCCTCGCGCCCGACGGCCACCGGCAGTTCTACGCGCGCTTCGGCCGGCCCGACCAGCCCTACTACATCGGCCTCTCGACCCCCGGGCAAGACTGGCCCTGCACGCTGCCCGGCCCGCTCGACGACTGGGCCGGCGGCGGCCGCCGGGCCACCGTCGGCACGTGGGACATGCTGCACACGCTGCCGATCGGGTTCGTGCTCGCCCAGCCCCCGCGCAGCGGCAACTGCCTCCTCACCATCCGGTTGAGCGACACCCACCCCGAGCGCCCGCCCCGCCTGCGCGCGACCGTCAACGGCCATATCTTCGAACGCGACACCTTGCCGGGCGGCGGAATGGAATCGCTGCTCAAGGGCGACCTGACATCCGCCAAACCGCAGACTCTCCGCTTCGAGTTCCCGGCCGCCCTCCTCCGCCCCGGTTACAACGAGATTGCCCTGCGCAACACGCGGGGCAACTGGCTGGTCTTCGATCACCTCGAACTCTCCACCCCGGAGGACGCGCAACTCGCCCCGCCAGCCTGCACCGTGGTGCGCTCCGTCACCGCACCCGGCTACGCCGTTTCGCCCGCAGGCGCGACTCCCGCGACCGTCCGCCTCGAGGTGTTTCGCGCCGCGACGCCGGGCACGCTGACCATTCAAATCGGCGACGCGACACCGCTCGAGCGGCCGCTCGCCCCCGGACTCCAGATCCTCGAAATCCCGGCCGCCGCCTCTCCGCAGGGCCGGCTGGCACGCGTCCGCCTTAGCGCCGACGGCCGTCTCCTCCACGAAACGGAGCTCGCGCTGCAGCCCTCCCCACCGGCGACCCCGGCCGACTATGTCGACGTCTTTCGCGGGACGGCCCACTCGCGCTGGATGATCGCACCCGGGCCCTGGATGCCGTTTGGCATGGTGAAGCTCTCGCCGGACAACCAGCCGCAGGTCTGGGCGGCCGGCTACGAATACAGCCACGAGTTCGTCGACTGTTTCAGCCACCTCCACGAATGGACGATGGCCGGCCTCGGAGTCATGCCCACCTCAGGCCCGCTGCGGACGAAGTCGGGCCTCGACGGCGCCGGCTACAGTTCGCGCTTCGACAAATCCACCGAACGGGCCGGGATCGGATTCTACGAGGTGCTGCTGCGCGACACCGGAATCATGGTCGAGCTCGCCGCCACCACGCGAGCGGCCCTCATGCGTTTCACCTATCCGGCGAGCTCCGAGGCGCGCGTGCTTTTCCCGCTGCTCCTGCCCAACGAGTACAAGATGGAGATTCTTGGCGCGACGCTCCGCCGCAGCGGGCCCGCGGAACTCGAGGGCGTCATCCGCACCAATTTCCCCGGCGGATTCTACGAGCAGCGTTTCGACCTGCATTTCGTCGCCCAGTTCAGCCGGCCCTTCGAGCGCCTCGGCGGATGGGAGCCCGGCCGCCAGGTGGCCGACGCGACCGAGGTGGCGGTGGCGGGCGACTGCGGCGCCTGGGTGCAGTTCAAGACCGGCGCCGGCGAACAGGTGCTCCTGCGCACCGGCCTTTCGCTCGTGAGCACCGCCAACGCCCGGCTCAACCTCGAACACGAGCTGGCCGGGCCCTTCGGGTGGGACTTCGCCGCCGTCGTCCGCAACCAGCGCGCCGTCTGGAATGAGCTCCTCGGCCGCATCGCCATCGAGACGCCCGACGCCCGCGAGAAAACCCGCTTCTACACGAACTTCTACCGCGCGATGTCGGGCCGGAACATCTGGAGCGACGTCAACGGCGAGTGGACCGACCCCGAGGAGCGCCGGCAGAAGCTCGACCGCCCCGGCGCCGTGATGCTGGGCGGCGACGCGTTTTGGAACACGTTCTGGAACCTGAACCCGTTGATGAACCTCGCCGCCCCCGAGTGGTCGGCCCGCTGGGTGCAGTCGCAGCTCGCCCTCTATGACCACTGCGGCTGGTTGTCGAAGGGACCCGCCGGACTCGAATACATCGCCGTCATGGTCGCCGAACACGAGATTCCGCTCCTCGTGGCCGCCCACCAGCACGGGATCAAGGGCCTGGACGCAAAGAAGATCCTCGACGCCGCCGTGAAGATGCAGACCACCCTGCCGCAAAAACACCCCGGCGGCGGCTGGGTGGGCAACGAGCACCTCGAGAGTTATCTGCGGCACGGCTTCGTCGCCGTCGACGGGCCCACCCCGCCCGAGCCCGCCAAGTGGCGGCGCGCCTTTCCCTCCAACACCCTCGAGTACGCCTACGACGACTGGTGCGTCGCCCAACTCGCCCGGGCCCTCGGGCGCCACGACCTCGCCGCCACGTTCGAGCAGCGCGCGCAAAACTGGCGCCATCTCTTCGACCCCGCCACCGGCTACACCCGCCCGCGCCGTGCCGACGGCACCTGGGTCGAGCCCTTCCACCCGCTCGAGTCGCCGGGCTACGTCGAGGGCAACGCCTGGCAGTTCACCTGGTTCGTTCCCCACGACGTGCCCGGCCTCGTGCAGGCGATGGGCGCCGAACGGTTCGTTGACCGGCTCCGCGATGGCTTCGAGCGCTCGGCCCTCACGCGCTTCACCGCCCCGAGCGCCCAGCACCACCTCACGTTGATCAACCACGGCAACCAGCCCAACATGCATGCGGCATGGCTGTTCAACTGGGCCGGCCAACCCTGGCTCACCCAGCGCTGGGTCCGCGCGATCCTCGACACCTATTACGGTTACAATCCGAGCGACGCCTACCTCGGAGACGAGGATCAGGGCCAGATGAGCGGCTGGTTCGTCCTCGCCGCGCTCGGGTTGTTTCAGATGGACGGCGGCTGCCGCGTCGATCCCGTCTACGAACTGGCCGCCCCGCTCTATCCGCAGGCCATCGTGAAACTCTCGGGCGAACACTACAGCGGCCGGACGTTCACGATCGAGGCGCGCCAGGCCTCACCGGCCAACCGCTACATCCAGGCGGCGCGGCTCAACGACCGGCCGCTGGAGCGCTGGTGGATTCGCCAGCGCGACCTGATCGCCGGCGGTCGGCTCGTGCTCGAACTCGGCCCCGAGCCTAACCCCGCCTGGCCCGCCGACCGCTCGCCCCCGCCGTGAAATCGAATTCTGACCGGCCGGTCGGAATTCAGCGGTCTACTTCCCGCGCCCGCCCATCGCCCAGAGGATGCCGCCGAGGATGTGCCGGCGGAACGTGGGATCGTTGTAGACTTCCTTGCGGTGTCCGAGCGTGGTGTACCAGCAGCGCCCGCCCTCGAATTGGTGGTACCAGGCCAGCGGATGCCGCGTCGCGCCCTGCGGTTTCTTCGGATCGTCGAGCGTCGTCAGGTCGCCCGCGAGCAGGTGGTGGAGATCCCCGGGCATGTCGCGCAGGAAGTAGAACTCGTCCGTCACGCGCCACGTCTCGCCGAGGAAGTGCGTCGAGGGATGCTCGCGATCGAGCACGTGCACGGTGAACTCCTGGAGCTTCGGGTGGCGGACGAAGGATCCTCCGATCAGCGCCCAGAACCAGGGCCAGTCGCGCATCGACCCGCAGGCGGAGTGGATCCCGGCGATACCGCCCCCGCCGCGCACGTACGCCTGGAGCGCCGCCCGCTGTTCCGCAGTATCGAAGATCTGGTTATTCGTGTTCGCGAAGACCACCGCCCGGTACTTCCGCAAATTGGCCGCGGAGAAATCCTGCGGGTCCTCCGAGGCATCGACCGCGAATCCGTTCTGCGCGCCGAGCTCCCGGATGGCCGCGATGCAGTTGGGAATGTTGTCGTGCACGTAGCCCTTCTTCCCTTCGAGCGTGAGGCCGTTGCGCGTGTACACCAGCACGCGCGGTGCGGCGTCCGCGCCGCCGGCCGCCGGAGCCAAGCTCGCCGCGAGCGCGGCCAACGCGATCATCTTTCTCAGGGAACTGGGGGGAAACGACGGGCGGGACATGCCCGGAGCATCTCGGGCGCCCCGCCCGAAGGCGAGGCTGAACCGGCGCGCGGCTTCCGGCGGCCGACCGCACCTCATCGCCCGCTCCGAACGATTGCAGCGCGGTGCGCCGCCTTCGCTGAGCCTTCGGCGTGCCAAGGGGCACCGCGCCTCCAGGGCGGACATTGGTTCGGAGATGGGGGCGCGACGCCCTCGTCGCGCGGCGACGTGCCTGCGGCAGGGGAAGCGCGAAGCGCGGTGAGCCGCCTTCGCTGAGCCTTCGGCGTGCCAAGGGGCACCGCGCCTGCAGGGGAGAAGACGGGTTGTTGAACCGGAGGGCGGGTGCCCCAGCCGGAAGGCCGGGGCAGGAAACACGCCCGCTACGCCAGCAGCTCCTTGATCACCGAGCCGCCAAACTGGCTGAGCTGCTTGAAGCGGCCGCCGTGGAAATACGTCAGGCGGTTGTCGTCGAGCCCGAGCAGGTGCAGCAGCGTCACGTGCAAATCACGCACGTGATGCACGCAGCCGACGGCCTCGGCGCCGGTTTCGTCCGTCGCGCCGATCGTGTGGCCCGCCTTCGTTCCGCCGCCGGCGAACCAGATCGTCATCGCCTTCGGATTGTGGTCCCGCCCATAGGCCGTGCCGCCACGCACGCCGTTGTCGGGCGAGCGGCCGAACTCGCCACACCAAACGACGAGCGTCTCGTCGAGCAGCCCCCGCTGCCGAAGATCGGCGAGGAGCGCGGCGATGGGCTGGTCGACGCTGCGGACGAGGTTGCCGTGCGCGCGCTCGATGTAGTCATGCGAGTCCCACGTGCCGGCGTAGAGCTGCACGAAGCGCACGCCCTGCTCGACCAGCCGCCGGGCGAGCAGGCATTTGCGGCCAAACGCGTCCGTCGCCTCGGTGCCAATGCCGTACGCGGCGAGCGTGCGAGCGTCCTCCCGGCCGAGGTCGAGGAGGCCGGGCACCTCGAGTTGCATGCGGAAGGCGAGTTCGTAGGCCGCGGTGCGCGCGGCCAGTTCGTCGTGCTGCGGATGCGCGGCCTGGTGCGCGGCATTGAATTGCGCGAGCAGATCGAGATTGGCCCGCTGGTGCTCGCGCGTCACACCCGCCGGCGGATGCAGGTCGAGGATGGGCGAGCCCTTCGGCCGCAGCGGCGTGCCCTGGAAATGCGCCGGGAGAAAACCGTTGCCCCAGTTGGCCGCGCCGCCCTGCGGATACGACACCTCGGGCAGCACGACAAAGCCGGGCAAATCCTGGTTGAGCGTGCCAAGGCCGTAATTCACCCAGGAACCGATCGCCGGATCTCCGCCGAAGCGGTTGCCGGTGTTCATCTGGTACATCGCGGTGGGGTGATTGACCGAGTCGACCTGGCAGCCGCGATAGAAACAGATCTCGTCGACCACCCGCGCGAGGTGCTCCCAGTTCGTCGCGATGTCCGCGCCGCACTGCCCCGCCCGCCGAAACGCGAAAGGACTTTGCACGTAGTAGCGCTTGCCGCTCTCCATCGCCGACTTGGTCTTCCCCTCGCGCACGAACTCCTGCAGGTGGAGTCGGGCGAGCTTCGGCTTGGGGTCGAAGGTGTCGATGTGCGAAGGGCCGCCCTCCATCATCAGGAAGATGCAGTTCTTCGCCCGCGCACGCAGATGCGGGGCCTTCGGCACCAGCGGCCCGGGGGTCTGCTCCGCGGCGAGCAGCGAGGTCAGCGCCACGCTGCCGAGGCTCGCGCCCAGGCCGTAAAGGAACTCGCGGCGCGTGGGAGCATGAAGCGCGCGCCAGCCGGCACAGGAGAAGCGGGGGTGCATGGAGTGGGAGGGAGAGGGAGGGTGAGGGTGCAAGCGAGGGTGAGGGTGAGAGGGGTGCCCGGACCCAAGATTTCAGATTTCCGATTCTCGATTTCCGATTTTCAATTTCCGCTCACGCAGAGTCTCTGTCTTCTGTTCTCTGTTCTCCGTCCTCCGTCATCTGGCCTCCGGCTTCCGGTCTCTAGTCCCTCCTCAGTACACATACGCGAACTCGTTCGCGTTGAGCAGCACGAGGCAGAGCTCGGCCAGTCCGCGCGTCTCGGGCGGCACGTCGGCGAGCCCGGGATCCGGCTGAAAATCGGCTGAACTTTCGAGCGGCTCGACAAAGGTGAATTTCTCGCCGGTGTTCTCCTCGACGGCCTCGCGCACGACCTCGCGCGGGATCGCCGGTGGCGCGACGGAGATCGTCCGGTGGCGGTTTGTCATCGCCTCCCAATGCGCCAGGCCCGCTCGCACCTCCGCTTCCGCCGGCGGCCGGCCGTAGGCGAGCAGCAACGCCCGCGCCACGGCCTGCTCGCACGACGGCGTCTCGCGCCGCAACCGGGCCGCCCATGCCACCGCCCGGTGGAGCGTGGCCTCGCTGTTGAAAAGCGCGAACACCTGCGGAGTGACGGTCGAGGCGTCGCGCACCTCGCACGAGAGATCCGGGCTCGGCGCATTGAGGACCTCCAGGAACGGATCCGGCTGCCCGCGGATCTTCAGCGCATAGAGGCTCCGCCGGTGGCGCTGCGCCGGGGTCGGCGAAGGCTGCCACGCCTCGGCAAACGTCCCCATCACCTGCCGCGGCTGCAACGCGGCCTCGCGATGCATCTCCGGGCGGACGGGGATGCCGCCCACCGTGCGATTGAGCTCGCCCGAGACGGCGAGGAACGCGTCGCGCAGTTCCTCCGCCGCGAGCCGCCGCGGTCGGAAGACGGCATAAAGGGCGCCCTCGGGATCGCGCGCGGCGACAAGCTTCGGCTCGGGATGCGCGCTCGCCCGGGCGTAGGCGGCGGAGCCCAGGATCAGCCGGTGCAACGCCTTCGTCGACCAGCCCTGCTCGCCCAGCGTGGCGGCCAGCCAGTCAAGCAGCTCCGGGTGCGTGGGCTTCTTGCCGGTCGCGCCGAAGTTGTTCGGGTTGCCCGCCAGCGCCTGCCCGAAGTGCCAGAGCCAGACCCGGTTCACATAGACGCGCGCGGTCAGCGGATTCTGCGGCGCGGCGATCCACCTCGCCAGCGCGGCGCGCCGGCCGCTCATCTCCGCGGACAACTCCGCCACGAGGGGATCCATGCCGCCGAGCGCCGTCGCCGCGCTCAACACCCCCGGGGTGACCGGAGCACCGTGGGCGAAAGGATCGCCGCCGGTCAGCACGTGGGTCTGCTCGAGCTCCCCCTGCGTCATCCGCTGCGCCGGCATGCGCAGCGGACGGTTCACCGCGTTCAGCTCGGGCGTGCGGCCGCTGTAGGCGGCGAGGGCGAGCGGCTCGTAGCGGTCGAGTTCCCAGCGCAGGCGGTCGAGCCCCTTGCGCGCAATCCGTTCGTGGCCGTAGTCCTCGGGGGTGAAGCCGGCGTGCCGCGGCGGTATCCGGTCCTCGGGCACGCCGCGCCGCAGCAGCGCCGCCCGCACCTCGGCGTAGCCCGCCTCGCGCTCGCGCCGGGTCTTGCCCCCCAGCACCTCGGCGGCCACCTGCTCGAATGGCGCGGAGTCGATCCCCTTTTCTCCGTACCAGGCGCGGGCCGCCGCCAGCGACTTGGCATCGAGCCGGGCCAGCTCGCGCCGGTAATGCTCGGCGCGCCGCTCGAGGTACTTCCGCTCCTCGAAGCCGCCCGTGTTCTCGACCGGCAGGAACGCCGCCGGCCGCTCCGCCATCTGCGTGGTGCCAAACACCGCCTGCAGGCGATAGTAGTCCTTCGTCGGCACCGGGTCGAACTTGTGGTCGTGGCAGCGCGCGCATTGCAGCGGATGCGCGAGAAACGTCTGGCCGACGCTGTCGGTCACGTCGTCCAGGAAACGCTGCCGCGCGACTCGCGGCACCTCCATGCTGGTGAGTTCCCACGGCCCCATCCGCAGGAAGCCGGTCGCGATCAGCGCCTCGGGATCGTCGGGCGCGAGCTCGTCGCCGGCGATCTGTTCGCGCACGAACGCGTCGTAGGGTTTGTCGGCATTGAAGGCGCGCACCACGTAGTCCCGGAACCGCCAGGCGTTGCCGCGCACGTAGTCGTTGGCCAGGCCGCTCGAGTCGGCGTAGCGCACGACGTCGAGCCAGTGCCGCGCCATCTGTTCGCCATAGTGCGGCGAGGCCAGCAGCCGCTCGACGACCGCGGCGAAGGCGGTCGCCTCGGGCGCGGGATCCGCGAGAAACGCCGCCATCTCCTCGGGCGTCGGCGGCAATCCGGTGAGATCGAAGGTCACGCGACGCAGCAAGGTCCGCCGATCCGCGCGCGGCGCGGGCGAAAGCTGGGCCGCCGTCAGCTTCGCGTCGATGAAGGCGTCGATCGAATTCGCCCCGGCTCCCGGCTCCCTGGTCTCCGCCCCTCCCGCCGCCGGCACCGCCGGCTTTCGCAGCGGCTGGTACGCCCAGAGGTTCTCCGGTTGGTAACGCCGCGCCGTCCAATCCTCCGACAAGCCCCCGCTCGTCGGCACGGGCACGCCCTCCTCCGCCGCCCAACGGTCCTTTGCCGCCAGCAATTCGGCCACCCGCGCGGCCTCCGGCCAGGGCGCACCGGCGGCGATCCAGGCGCGCACCTCCGCGATCTGCGCGGGCGAGAGCGCGTCGTTCTCCTTTGGCGGCATCGGCTCCCAGTCGGTGTGCTGCCGGGTAATCGCCAGGTACAGCGGGCTGCGGTCCGGTTCGCCGGGCACGATCGCCGGGCGCAGGCTGTCGCCGCCCTCGAACGCCCCCGCCCGCGTGCGCAGATCCAGCCCGCCCTTGATCTTCTCCTCGTCGCGCCCGTGGCAAGCCACGCACCTTTCCTGCAGGAGCGGCCCCACCCGGCGCGCAAACAGGCTCTCCGCCGCCGGGACCGCCCCGCCCGCCCCTCCCGCCGCCGCGCCGGGCTCCGCGCCGGCCAACTGCTCCGCCACGCTCAGGGCCAGGCCAACCGCCAGGCGCAAGCGGCGGCCAGCGGCTCCGTGGCGGAGATCAAGCAGGAGACTCTTTGGGGTAACGGTCGGCATCGGTTCGGGACCGGGAATCGCGGCGGCAATTTTCACAACAATCCCGACTTCGCCAGCCTGAAGTGCAGAACGGGCTCGCCCCCCGGGGCCGCCCCGATCACATATTGACCGCGCCACCTCGTCGATCCTCCCGCCATGAAGCTTGCCGGCATCCTCT
>Ga0233425_10011201_pt1 | contig 10562 bp, 8 predicted proteins | sample Watercolumn_Towu_2_FD_181712 | JGI IMG/M metagenome (GOLD analysis project Ga0233425, IMG submission 181712) | Freshwater microbial communities from Lake Towuti, South Sulawesi, Indonesia - Watercolumn_Towuti2014_140_MG | ecosystem: Environmental > Aquatic > Freshwater > Lake | place: Indonesia... | reverse complement strand
TTCTGAATGGGAGATCGATCCAGGTCAGGCGTGACTCTGGAAAGATCGTTCACCTTGTAGATCTCTTATCGAAAGACCCTATCCATGGAAGCCCGGGTATCGGACATACGCGCTGGGCAACGCATGGAGAACCCAGTGAGAGAAATGCTCATCCCCATATAGGGTTCAACGGACAGGTTGTCCTTGTTCATAATGGTATTGTGGAGAACTATCTCGAATTAAAGCAAGAACTTGTGGATGAAGGAATCCAGTTCAATTCTGAGACAGACACCGAAACTATTGTCCATCTAATTGAAAGTTACTTGAGCGCTGGGGATTCGCTTGAGGGCGCAGTACAGAATACTCTGGCGCGGATCAGGGGGGCTCATGGAATTGTTGTGCTCTCTACAAGAGAACCGGACAAAATGATCGCTGCCAGGATCGGAAACGCCGGCGGAGTTGTAATTGGATTGGGTAGAGGTGAAAATTTCATCGCATCAGATATCCCGGCAATCCTGGAACATACAAATGAAATGGTTTTTCTGGATTCACAGCAAATGGCTGTCATTACGAAAAATGATATCCGGGTGATGACGCTCGATGGAAATATCGTCGAGCATAAAGTTGAGAAAATCAATTTGGACCCCATCTCTGCAGTGAAGGGCAATTTTCGGCATTTCATGCAAAAAGAGATCCACGAACAGGCTCGCGGACTAACTGATACATTAGCAGGCCGAATTGATTTTAATAATTCATGCGTGCGTCTTGAAACGTTAAACATTGATAAGGTTGACATAAAGAAGATTTCGGGGATCAAGATCATAGCCTGCGGAACTGCCGCACACGCCGGGCAAGTTGGAAAATATCTTATCGAAAGCATTGCCGGGATTCCGGTAGAAGTAGATATCGCTTCGGAATTCAGATACAGAGATCCTCTGGTTGATAAAAACCAGATCGTCCTGGCGATAAGCCAATCGGGCGAAACCGCAGACACCCTTGCAGCAATGGAAGAAGCGCGCCAAAAAGGTGCCCATGTCTGGTCGATCGTTAATGCGATCGGCTCACAGGCAATGCGCCAGGCCGAAGGTTTTATCTCCATGCAGGTCGGACCTGAAATTGGCGTAGCATCAACCAAAGCATTTACTGCGCCCCTGGTTGACCTTTTCTTACTCGCAGTTTTGCTGGCTGAGAAAAAAGACTTGCTGAGCGTTGACAGTCGAAGGACTTTGATCACACAGATCAGCCTGGTACCTGATCTTGTTGGGACATGTCTTGAGCGTGAGGAAGATATTATAGAGATCGCACGAAAGTACAAGGATATTGACCATATCCTTTATCTCGGAAGAGGCATCAATATGCCCATTGCTTACGAAGGTGCATTGAAGTTGAAAGAGGTCTCCTATATTCATGCTGAAGCATATCCTGCAGGAGAGATGAAACATGGACCGATCGCTTTAATTGACAAACAAATGCCTGTGCTGGCGATCATGCCGAAGGACCAATGGTATGAAAAAATGCTCAGCCAGGTGGAGCAGGCAAAAGCGAGGGGTGGGCGGATCCTTATCTTAGCGACGGATGGCGATGAGAGGGCAAAGGAATTGGGAGATGACGTGTTTTGGATCCCTGCGGCTGCCTGGATGGTCAATCCGATACTTGCAGTTATCCCCCTTCAAATTTGGGCTTATCACATCGCTGCGATGAAAGGACTGGATGTTGATCAGCCCAGAAATCTTGCGAAATCGGTCACTGTGGAGTGAGTTTTCCTGGATAGAAATAGATCCCTCCGATCTCATCTTGAAAGTCAACTTGAAGGCCAGCTGTTAGATTCTTAAGCAGCTGGTCTGAATTTTTTCCATAGTAATTCCGAAACTCAGGGTAAAGAATGATCAATGCCGCATTCTTTTGCCGGAATGCCTTCTCACCATAGGAATTCCCTGATCCAAATGGTTTATTATGGAATTGCTCCACCGGATAGGGAAAACGGTTGGTATTAAAAAGCACGAAAGCAGCAGAATTTGAAATCATGATCTGGTTCGAATGCAATGAAGCCAATTCTTCTAATAAGTCAGATTCCTGATATTGACGGGATGTATAGCCCTTCCCATTTATATTAAGTTCTCTGACAGAGCTAAGAGAAGACAGAAGATAAAACCGGATAGAAAAAATACCAGCAATGAGAATTAACAGTCCAAAATATCGTGAAAATTTATTTTTATCAAATTTTCCAAATCCAAGAATGAAGGCGAGAATTAAGAACGGGTAAATTGGTGCCATCATCCGGTCAATAATATCAATACTGGGTATGGTCAGATTGTGCGTAAAACCTATGAAAAGTACGTAAGCGATTAATAGAAATAAGCAGATCATGAAAAGAAGATGAGGGCTTGTCCTTATTATTTTCCAGTCCTTAATATATCCAATTAATCCTGTTACCAAAGATATTATGAAAAGCCCTGAGAAAAACGCTAAAAGCCAATTATTTATCACTGTACCGGGATATATCCCTGAATATGGCATCCAACCCCGGATAACTTGCATCTCCTGCACAATGCTGCTAAAAATGTTCCTAATAATTTCGATATCATAGATAAAACTTTTACCGGCCACTCGATTTAATTTTGTATATTGAACGATAAACCAAACTCCAATTGGTGCGAGAGAGGTCACTAAATAAATGGATGCCAGCAGGATCGTTTTACGTGATCTTTTTCCAATAAGTATCAGCAAGAGAAGAGAGAAGCAAATAATAAAAAGGATACCCGCGTAACGGATCATCGGCAAAATTGATGAAAGAATAAAAAATGGGGTAAGAAAGTGCATTTTTTGCGAATGAACAAATTTTAAAAAGAGATAAACAAGAAACAGAAGCAGACCAATGAATAAAGGTTCCGACATGAATCCTGAAAATGTGTCAATCATCACAGGGGAAAATACAAAGAGGGCTGAAGCGAAAAATCCAGATAATAGATTTTTGGAAGCAATAAAACTTAATTGGCTGATAATAAAGGTGCAAACTGAAAACAAGAAAATATTGATCCACCTGGTTGATTCAAGAAAATTCCCATTGGCAGGTGTTAATAAGCTTAAAGTAAATGGAAAAAAGGGGGGGAATTCGGTTACAGGTGTGATAGTACTATCGGAGTTTTGAATTACAGCGCCAATACCTGCCTTAATATTGCGAGCGGCGCTTATATATGCTGAAGAATCACTGAACGCCCAAGGTCCCCAATATGTAGCGCGGAAAATCAAATATCCGCCCAGAAAGGAAATCAGGGTGATCAGGATTAAATATATTGATCTAGATCGAGAACTGATAATCAAAGCAGCTAAGTGATTTTTCTTGCCACTTCAGCAGCCCAAGAATGGATCTTGTCAAAATCACGGAAATCACTTTTACCTTTTTCAGTATCCAGGCTCTTTTTCATTGATTCGATCATCTTCCTGACAAGGATATTTAATTTGTTAAATTCTTCGCTGTCAGTAACTGCTGCACCTGCAAATAAGCCTAAAGAAACTGGTTTAATTTCTGGAAATTTGGAAAGAGATTTGTCCAACCAGCCCAGTGTTTCCGCCTTATTTTTCTCATTATCGTCGATCATGTTGAGGCAGACAACAAAGAAGCTTGAATTTTTTTTCGCAAGTTCTTTATGAAATCGATTTAGAAATCTCTTGAAGTCCCCCGTCATCTGCCCTGCATGGATGGATGTTCCGAGAATGACCGCCTGGTATTCTGATATCGATCTTACATTCTTTGCGGGGATGACACTGACCTGAAGATCATTCTTGCTTAATTCTTTTTGAATTTCATCAGCGACCTGATGCGTTGCACCTGCCCAAGTAGAATATGCGACTAATACTTTTTTCATCTTTAATCCTTTTTGAGGGGAATCGATTTTTTTCCAATTTTACATCATCATATCGGATTAAGATTAAAGCAATCCGCCAGGATACCCTTGTGTTAGAATTGCATACCTGAACCTAAGTGTAAGTTTTTAATAAGGAATCAAGATAATATATGACAGAAAAAATCACAGAAGAACTCATTCTGAAGCAATTAAGTACCGTTATGGACCCAGAATTGAATCGCGACCTGGTGAGCCTGGGGATGATCAAGGAAATCCAAATCAACGGTCAAAATGTTAAATTTACTATTGAATTGACCACTCCTGCCTGCCCTTTGCGATCAAGAATTGAAGCGGATGCTCGCAAGGCGATCTCTAGCTTGCCAGGAATCGGCAGCGTTGAAATAAAGATGGCTGCACGCGTTCAACAAAGCCAGCAATTAAAAGACAACCTGGAATTGAATATTAAGAATATCATTGCTGTGTCTTCCGGGAAGGGTGGGGTTGGCAAAACAACCGTTGCAGTCAATCTGGCGATCGCACTTGCACAAACAGGCGCATCGGTAGGGATCATGGATGCGGACATCTATGGACCTAACATCCCAACCATGATGGGGATTACGACTTTGCCAACACCACGGGATAATAAACTGGTCCCGGCAGAAGCCTATAACGTCAAGCTAATATCCATTGGTTTTCTTGTTAAAGAAGGGCAACCCTTGATCTGGAGAGGGCCTCTCCTCAATTCGACCATCAGGCAATTCCTAACAGATGTTGATTGGGGCGACCTGGATTACCTGGTTGTGGACCTGCCGCCGGGAACTGGCGATGTGCAGCTGAGCTTATCTCAGCATATCCCAATTACCTGCGGAATTATTGTAACAATGCCGCAGAAAGTGTCCCTTGATGATGCAACACGCGGAATTGAAATGTTCAAAAAACTTAAAATTCCTATCGCAGGCGTTATTGAAAATATGGGCGCTATGCAATTACCTGATGGCACATTCCTGAATGTTTTTGGCGAAGGCGGTGGTGAGGCGATGGCAAATACATACGGACTGCCATTCCTTGCAAGGATACCTTTGAATCCTGATATTAGGATAAACAGCGATGCAGGCACACCGATCATTGTCAGCCAACCTGATTCTCAGGCTACCGGGATTTTTTCTTCAATCGCTTGTGAAGTAGCTTCTTTTATTTCACAGCAAAATACAAAATAAACTTATGGATACACATGAAAAGACCCTCCCAAAGATTGTTGGGATAAAATTCTCCAAAATAGGCAAGAATTATTATTTTGATGCTTCTAAATTAGAGGCGATCAACATTGGTGATTCGCTAATCGTTGAGACCAGCAGGGGATGGCAAATTGGCGAACTAACAGAGATCATCAGCGATCCGGAAATACTAAATAATGCAGCCTATAAACCAGTAGATCGTCTTGCAACACAAGCTGATCTGGTAAAAAAGGAAGAATTAAAAGAAAAAGGCGAAAAAGCGCTTGAAAATTGCAGAATTGAGATCCGCAAACAGAAATTTGAGGGCATCAAACTTGTTTCGTCTGAATTAAGTTTTGATGAGAAAATTTTATCTTTCCTGTTTTCAAGCGAAACTGAAGAATCACCCAATTTTAACAATATAAAAAAGGTGTTGGGAAGAGATTTTCCTAACGCTCGCATCGATTTTCATAAAATTGGCCCAAGGGATGTTGCCAGATACTTTGGCGGTATGGGATCTTGCGGGCTTGAAAGCCGGTGCTGTTCGCAATTCCTGTGTAATTTTGAGTCGATATCAATTCGAATGGCAAAAAAGCAGGGAATTTCATTGACTCCTGCGGATATCACTGGGATGTGCGACCGATTACGGTGCTGCCTTGGATACGAATATTGCCAGTATGTTGATGCTCTTAAAGATATGCCCAAACGGAACAAAATGGTATTGACCCCCAGCGGGAAAGGCAAGATCACCGACGTCGCGCCGCTTCGAAACGCAGTATACGTTTACATTGAGGAAATCGGCATCAAGGAATTTCCCTTAAGTGAGATCCAGGACGTGGTTCAGACAAAAACTGAAACTGAGATGCCAGCTGAACAAAACCCCAAACCAGAATTCCGAAGGGATGATCGCAGAAAACGCCGAAAAAACAGGTAGAAAATGGCATTTTGGGATACAAAACAGAAGATCCTCGTAATTTTGGCGCATCCTGACGATCCTGAGTTTTTTTGCGGTGCGACAATTGCAAAATGGACTGCTGAGGGCCACGAGGTTGCATATTGTCTGTTGACTAAAGGCGACAAAGGCGTGAATGATCACTTTTCAAATGTGGAAAATATCAGGGAATTGCGCATAGAAGAACAATATAACGCTGCCAAAGTGCTTGGTGTAACCGATATTACTTTTCTAAATAATGAAGATGGTTATCTAACTCCCAATATGGAATTGAGGAAAGACGTGGCGGGAGTTATCCGGAGAGCAAAACCGGATATTGTGGTCACTTGCGACCCTACTAACTATTATCTTCGGGATTCTTATATCAATCATCCCGATCATCGCGCTGCAGGGCAGGTGGTGATCGACGCAGTTTTTCCAGCAGCGCAAAATTTTCTTTTTTTTCCGGAATTAGAAAAAGAACTTCATTTGAAACCTCACCATGTAAAAGAAGTTTGGATCTCGCTGCCCAAAGAAGCCAATATCGCAATTGATGTCACCGATTCTTGGCCAAAAAAGCTTGAAGCGTTAACCAAACATGCCTCTCAAATTGGCGAAATTGATCAATTTTTCAAACGCATGCGGTCGCGCCATACGGAGGATTCAAGTGATGAATCTCCCCGATACGAAGAAAAATATCGCCGCATAGTATTTACTTAATAAAAAGAATCTAATTATCATTGCTTTTTTGTTACATCCTCCAATTTATTAATACTCTATTGCGCTATAAAATAATATTAATCAGATTAATAATATTTTATGGCCAAACAAACAATACTTTCAGATAAACAACGCGGATTATTGGATTATTTGATCGAAAAAGCCAAAGATCCTTATTCTGATATTCCCCCGATACAAAAACTAAGCATTGAATTAGGCGTCAGTACTGCCTGCCTCAGAGAGCAGATGGAATTGGCAAAAAACCTGGGGATCATTTCTACACAACCGAGAAAAGGTATAGAGATTCTTCCATACCAGTTCAAGCCAGCAGTGGAAAAAAGCCTTTATTACGCAATAAATCTTGATCAGAAGTATTTCATGCAATTCTCAGAGTTGCGAACTCATCTCGAAAAATCATATTTCGGTGAATCTGCCCGTAACCTTGATGACAATAACATTAAAGAATTAAAAACATATGTGGTCCAGGCTCAAGCCAAATTAGGAGGATTTCCAGCCCAGATCCCGCACCAAGAACATCGCAATTACCATTTGACGATTTTTAAACCACTTAAGAATGTTTTTCTAATGGGATTTCTAGAATCCTATTGGGATATGTATGAACAGGTTGGATTGAATCTTTATAACAATCTGGAATATCTAGTAAATGTTTGGAATTATCACCAGCTCATAATTGAAGAAATTGAATCAGGAGATTTTGAAAGAGCCGAACAATTATTAATTGCCCATATGGAATTGATCGATACGCGAAACAAATCTTAAGAGGGAAAATGGGATCAAATAATCCAAAAATAAATGATTTTGGGATAACTTTCAGCACAATAAACGGGTCAGGCAGCGCTACTGCGAATAATACGATCCAAAAAGCAATATTTCGGATGGGGATACCGGTTAGCGCAAGAAATATTTTTCCTTCTAACATTCAAGGAATGCCTACCTGGTATTCTCTGAGGGTTTCAAAGGATGGTTATCTTGGAAGACTGGAAAAAGACGATATTCTGGTAGCCATGAATCCAGAATCGGTCATTAGGGATATTGGCAATTTGAATCCGGGAGGCGTTCTGCTTATCAACAAGAATATAGCGATCACGGATATTAGAAAGGATATAATCGTTCACTCAATGCCGGTGGACGAGCTGCTAAAATCAAGCGACGTTTCTTCAAACTTGAACATCTATCTTGCGAATATGGTCTATGTTGGTGTTTTATCCTATCTAATCGGCATTGAATTGGAAAAAATTGAATCGGCTCTCGACCAGCATTTTAATGGAAAGAAAAAAGCGATCGAGCCGAATTTACACGTAGTTAAGAAATCGTTTGAGTGGACTGAAGCTAACATAAGAGAAAACAGCCCTTATTCCTTGTCGCCAATGCACGCGACCATCGGTAAAATAATGATCGATGGCAACTCCGCAGGTGCTTTGGGGGCTTTGTACGGGGGATTGCAGTTTTCAGCCTGGTACCCAATAACCCCTGCGACGAGCCTTGCCGAAGCCCTGAATGATTTTATACCGCACTTGCGGGTTGATCCAGAAACAGGCAAGACAACCTGCGCAGTTGTTCAAGCAGAAGATGAATTGGCGGCTATCGGTATGGTCATTGGAGCTGGTTGGGCAGGTTTGCGTTCAATGACTTCCACATCAGGCCCGGGGCTTTGTTTGATGTCAGAATTCCTCGGTTTGGCTTATTTTACTGAGGTCCCGATAGTTGTTTGGGATATACAAAGAGTGGGTCCAAGCACAGGCATGCCGACTCATACCTCGCAAGGCGACCTTTCTTTTTCATACTTTATCAGCCACGGTGATAAAGATTTTGTGATACTTTTACCAGGCAATATGAATGAATGCTTTGATTTTGGCTGGCAAGCGCTTGATATTGCCGAAAAACTGCAAACACCTGTGATCATCCTCAGCGATCTTGAACTTGGGATGAACATCTGGATGGCTGATCCGCTGCAATACCCTGACAAAGAGATCGATCGCGGAAAAGTACTTTGGGAAGATGATCTTGAAAAATTTGCCAAAAAGAAGCAAAAGGAATGGAGCAGATATCTGGATGTTGATGGCGACGGGATACCATACAGAACTATTCCGGGCAATTTAAACTCCAAAGCTCCATTTTTCACACGTGGAACAAGCCATGACCCCTGCGCAGGTTATAGCGAATCCCCTGAGGATTGGGAAGAAAACCTTATTCGAATTAAAAAGAAATTCGAGACAGCAAAGCTTATCAGCCCCCAGCCTGAAATGATCGATAGCGGAAATGAATTAGCGATCATTTCTTATGGATCAACAGACATGCCTGTAAAAGAAGCCATTGTCTTGCTTGGAAATGAGTCAATAAAAACTGATTATATGCGTATCCGGTCATTGCCTTTCTCCTGTGAAGTAGAAAAATTTGTTGAAACCCACCAACGAATTATTATTATTGAAAATAATCGTGATGGACAAATGAAACAGCTTTTATGCGTCAATTTTCCTGAGCATGCAGCAAAATTCATCAGCTTAGCTCATTCTAACGGGCTTTCATTATGTGCCCATTGGATCGTTGAAAAGGTCCTCTCTGAAATTGTTCCGGAGGTCAAATAAGATGGCGGACCAATTAAGAAAAGAAAATACTAACACCATCGGCCTTAAGCGAAATGATTACACTGGCAGGCCGACAACCTTATGTAAGGGGTGTGGACACACCTCGATCGCGAATATGGTTGTTTCAGCATGCTTTGAAATGAATTTGCCGCCTGAAAAGATCGTTAAATTCAGCGGAATTGGCTGTTCAAGCAAATCTGCCGCTTATTTTCTGGAGCGGTCCTTTGGTTTTAACGGTTTACACGGGAGAATGCCGTCTGTTGCTGAAGGGGCGCTTTTTGCGGATAAAAGCCTGGTTGGAATTGGTATCAGCGGTGACGGCGATACTGCTAACATTGGCCTCAGCCAATTCAAGCACCTTGTCAGGCGAAATGTGCCAATGGTCTATGTTGTTGAAAACAATGGCGTATATGGGTTAACCAAAGGACAATTTTCTGCAACAGCTGAAAAAGGACTCACATTAAAAAGACAGGGTGAAAACCCATACTTACCGGTGGATATCGCCTTAGAGGCTATTGCTGCAAATGCCTCATTTGTCGCGCGCTCATTTGCCGGAGACCCGAAGCAGGTTAAAGAATTATTGAAAGCTGCTATCAGTCATCGTGGAACATCCATTCTTGATATTATCAGCCCGTGTGTGACCTTCAACAATCAGGATTATTCTGTTCACTCATATTCATGGGTTAAAGGGCATGATGCTCCGCTGCATGAACTTGAATTTGTTGCTCCCCGAGATGAGATCACGTTGGATGATTTTGAGCGAGGTTCAATTAAAGAAGTAACAATGCATGATGGTTCAGTGATCGCGTTTAAGAAACTAGCCCGCGAATATGACCCAACGAACCGCACCGAAGCCATAAAAATGCTCGAGGAAGCGATCCGGAAGAATTGGTTGATCACAGGTCTGATCTATGTTGATCCGGATTCCCCAAACATATACGACATGTATCCGATTGGAGAAAAACCTTTGAACAGAATGCCCTCTGAAAAGATCAGGCCTGACAGGAAGTCACTGGAACTGCTCAACCAAAGCCTGATGTAAGCTTAATCGGGCTTAATGCTGCCTATGGTATGCAGCAGCGCCAAATTTGTTGAGCGCATTTCATTGATCGGAAAGCCAGAGATCAGGATCACTTTCTGTCCTTGTTCTAGTTCACCGCTTGCCATCAAAACCTCTTCAACATGGATGATCATTTCTTTCAGTGTTTCTGAAAGCGGTACAAGGTGGGGAACAACACCCCAATACATACTCATCAGGCGATAAGCA
>Ga0233425_10011200_pt1 | contig 10562 bp, 7 predicted proteins | sample Watercolumn_Towu_2_FD_181712 | JGI IMG/M metagenome (GOLD analysis project Ga0233425, IMG submission 181712) | Freshwater microbial communities from Lake Towuti, South Sulawesi, Indonesia - Watercolumn_Towuti2014_140_MG | ecosystem: Environmental > Aquatic > Freshwater > Lake | place: Indonesia... | reverse complement strand
GAGATTATCACCAATCCGCTCTGGATAGTTGAGCTTCAAGAGTCCCTGGGCTTTGACCCGATAGTGGTCACGGTAGACGACCGCTGGTTTTCCATGCACTACTATTGGCGTATGTTGTATTCCTGGCCAGAGGCCGCGCTCGATACTTGGCGTGTGACTGCCAAGGTCAGCGAAGCCAGTAAAGGCTTTACCGACTACCAGTTTACGGCCACCACGCCCGAAGGGCCAGTCACCTGGGGCTACCAGGTGGGTGGGGCGCAAGTCGGCGAGTTGGAGCGTCCGATAAAAGAAGAGTCGGACCTCGATTTGCTCATCAAATATATGCCCCAGCCCGAAAGCCTTAATCAGGACAAACTGGCCGCGATGGTCAACACGGTAGGTGGGCGTGGCTTCTTCACTCACAATTTTATTGGGGTGTGGGGTGAGGCCGCCAATATGCGCGGCTTGGTAACGTTATGCACGGACATTTACGAGCGGCCAGAGTTTGTCAAACGCATTTCAGAATTTCTGATGGAACGCTCGATTCGGCGCATCAAACATCTGGCGCAAACCGGCCTCCACTCGCTGCTCTACGACCAGAGTTGGGTCGGTGTGGGTTTTTCACCGCAGGTCTATCGTGAATTCATGTTGCCCTATGACCGGGAGGTGGTGCGCGCGGCGCGGGAGGCGGGGATGCTGGTCAGTTATCACAACTGCGGCCGAGGAACACTTTTCCTGGAAGATATGGTCTCCACCGGCGCCGATGCTTTGGAGACGCTGACGCCTAAAACCAGTTCGGGCGATTTTGATTTGGCCGATGTCAAGCACCGGGTCGGTCACGCTATCACGCTGAATGGCGGCTTCAACGAGCGCATCCTCGCCTCCGCCACCGTCGAGGCTATTCGGGATGAAGTGAAATGGTGTTTAGACGCCGCTGCGCGCGATGGGCGTTACATCTTGCGCACCTGCGGGCAAATTTTCGACGTCGCGCCCGGCAACCTGGAACCCTTTACCACCGCTGGGCGTGAGTTTGGCCGATTTTGAGCATCGTAGAAAAGGATTTGCCCCATGTTGTTTAATCGTCCACGCGCCATAGACTACATGCGCCAGTGCGGGGTGGATGTCTTGGTGGCTACCTCGCCCGTCAACATTACCTATTTCACCGATTATTTTTCATGGATGGATTCGCTGTTCAAAGAATACATGATGTCACCCGGCGCTTCCTCGAGCCTGGCGCAGGGCTACGCCGTCTTTCCGCTGGAGGGTGAACCTGCCCTGATTGTCAGCCCCCTCAACGCGGTGAACGCCCGTGACCTGTGGGTGCGCGAGGTGCATTGTTTTGGCGCTTCTGGTTTAGATGAATCCCTCTCGCCCAATATCCAACTGGGTGCAGCTCAACTTTTTTACGACCTACTCCACGCGCCTAACCCCAATGCCACCTCGACCGCCGAGCTTCTCAGCCTGTTGAAAGCGCGCGGTTTGGCTGACGCGCGGATTGGGATAGAAATGGAGGGCCTAACGCCCAAAGCCCATGCGGCGTTAGCAGGGGCGTTACCCAAAGCCCAGGTCAAGGATTGTAGTAATTTGATTCGATTGATTCGAGCGGTTAAGAGCGATGAGGAAATCCACCGATTGGCGCGCTCGGCGGAAATCAACGAGCAGGTGGCGATGGAATGTTTGGCAATGGCGAAGCCGGGGGGACGTGCGCTTGACCTGGCGCATCATTACCGCAGCCGCGCCGCCGAGTTGGGCGCTGACTTCGACCATTTTGCTTTTGGCATTGGCGGGCTGGGGATAGCGACCGAACCGGATTACATTTTCACCAAAGAAGACATTTTATTCGTGGACTTTGGGTGTGTCTATCAGCGCTATTTTTCCGATAGCGGCACCACTCTGGCGTTGTGCCCGCCCTCACCGACTCTACTTGAACGCCACAGCGCCTTGCGGGCTTGCGTCGAAGCCGCCGTCAACCAAATTCGACCTGGTGTTCCAGCTTCTGTTGTGCGTGGGGCGATGTGGCAAACGCTCAACGCGCAAGGCATCACCGCCACGTTTCCACACGGGCACGGTCTGGGCCTTGAACTCCGCGACTATCCCATTGTGGTGCCGAATAATGGCTTACGCCTCTGCGATAATTGTATTGATGTCCCTTCCGATTTGCCTTTGGAACCCAATATGGTCTTCAACTTGGAGGCAGCTATTTTCAGCGCCGGTGTCGCTTCCCTGCACATTGAGAAAACATTTGTGGTCACGGCCGACGGTTGCCGACCTTTGACGTCTCAAAACCGGTCAGCGCCTTTCCAACCCCATTTGCTCCACTGACCTCAACAAAAAGATACATCTGTGCGCCTCCAAAGGCGCTGTCGGTTGATAAGTCTCAAATCAGTTAGCTCGTTTATCACCAACGAGGTATACCATGCAAATCGGCATCAGTCCCTGGGTATGGGCCGAGCTTATCGGCAAAGACGATGTGGCGTTAGTGGACAAAGCGCATGCGCTGGGTTTCCGAGGTTTGGAAATTGCTGTGCTGGGGCGCGACACATTTGATGTCGCGGCGGTGGGCGCGGCGCTCAAGCGCACGGGCGTTACGCCTATCCTCTCCACCGCCTTCCCGGAAGAACGCGACCTGATTCATCCCAACGCCGATTATCACCGGAACGGCCAGGAGTTTTTGCGCTATTGCGTAGATTTGGCCGTCACCCTGGGTGCGGACCGCGTCATCGGCCCCATCTGCGCGGCGCCGGGCCGTTTATGGATGGCCTCCACAGCACAGAAACAACAGGAGTTCGATTTAGCGGTCAAGAATCTCAAACCCGTCGCCGCCTATGCTCACGACCACGGCATCCGGCTGGCGCTAGAAGTCCTCAATCGTTATGAAAGCGCCTTTATCAACACTGCCGAAGATGGTTTGCGCCTGGCAGAAGCCGTAGATAGCCCCGCCTTTGGCTTGTTGCTTGATACCTTCCACATGAACATCGAAGAGAAATCTGTGGCCGCCGCCATTCGGCGCGCCGGCCCGCATCTTTTCCATGTTCATGCCATTGAGAACGACCGCGGCCTCCCTGGTTCGGGGCAGGTAGATTGGGTTGGTCTGGCCGACGGTCTGCGTGAGATTAACTATCCGGGTTGGATTGTTATCGAGGGTTTTAGCGCACAGGTGGATTGGCTGGCGCGGGCGATTTGCATGTGGCGGCCCCTCGCCCCCGACCTGACCGAATTGGCGAGGGAAGGGTTGGCCTTTTTGCAGGGCACCCTCACGGCGCGAGGCGCTCTCTGAGGTTCATATGAAAATTCTCGTCACCGGCGGTAGTGGCACGATAGGCGGTTACGTCCTCCGGGAATTATTGGGCGCGGGGCATACGGTGACGGACTATAGCCGCACGCCGCCCAGGGTGGACGGCGTTGGTTTCATCCCCGGCGACATTATGGACCTGGCTCACCTCAGCACGGCTTGCGCCGGGCATGAGGCCATCATCCACCTGGCCGCCGTGCCCGGGCCGGGGCGCGCGTCGCCGGAACAACTCCTGACCATCAACGTCATTGGCACCGTCAATGTATTGGAGGCCGCCCTGCGGGCTGGGATAAACAAAATCGTCTTGGCCTCATCAGGGGCGGCTACGGGCTTTTCGTTCCCGAAGCGCGAGCTTACCCCACAGTATTTACCGCTGGACGAGCGCCATCCCTGTGACCCCCAGGATGACTATGGCCTGAGCAAATTGTTAGCCGAATTGACCTGTAAGCGTTACTCGGCGGCGTTTGGCCTAAGCACCCTTTGTCTCCGTATCAATCACAACTGGTATCTCAGCCGCCCAGAAGCCGAACTGGCCTTGTGCTCCGGCTGGGCCAAAAATTTTGCCACGGTGGAAGAATTTTGGGCCAAACGTTATTGCAAAGTCATTGAGGATGCTGACGGTGACTGGCCGACGCCCGGCCCGCCGGCCCCCAAGAATTTGCTGTGGGCTGTCACCGATGCGCGGGATGCCGCTCAAGCGTTTCGGCTGGCGGTGGAAGACGCGACTTTGCAACACGAAGTCTTTCATATCAACGGCGACGACACTTGTTCCCTCATCGAAACCCCGACGCTCATCGCCCGGCACTACCCTCAGGTGCTCGTGACCGAGCCGTTGGAAGGTTTTGCCTCGCTTGTATCCCACACCAAAGCCACCCGTCTGCTGAACTATCGGCCTCAATTCACCTGGCGCGTTAGCGATTTCGCCGTTTGGTTCCAGCGCCAGCGTGAGGCCAAATCGGGCGGGTGAGGAGAAAGGGCTTGACAAGTTAGGCTATACTTACCACAGGAGACGGCCAAATCGGGCGGGTGAGGAGATCCGAAAAATTAATTATGTTATCAAAAGTCATAAAAGTTTGAAACTAAGGGGAAAACAGATAAAAAGTATGATATCCTGCAATTCTATATTTGTCAATTGACAATTATAGAATTACATGATATAATATATCACATATATCAATTCAAAAACAAAAAGGAGATTGTCGTTTGCCGAGAAGCGTCTAGCCCTTCGACCGTCATTTTACTGACCATTGTTGCCCAAGGATTGGAGTAAAGATGTCTGACCAAGATTCTCAAACCGGAAATTCAGAACGCAAATCCATGAGCCGCCGCGATTTTTTGCGAGCGGCGGCGCTGGCTGGCGCGGGTGCCTTGGTGGCCGGGTGTGCACCGCAAGTGGTGACCCAAGTCGTCACCCAGGTCGTCAAGGAAACGCAAGTCGTTAAAGAAACACAGGTCGTCGTAGAAACCGTTGTGGCACCCTCCACGGAAAAGATTTTACGCTTTTGGACGACTCGTTTCTTCAACCCCAATATCACGTTGGCCTTCTTTGAACAATCGCAGGTCGCCGGACGCAACGCCGGAGTCACGGTAGATGTGGAGGCCATCAGCGGCAGTTTCACCGAGTATGTGGCCAAACTGACAGCGGCGAAGGAGGCGGGTACGCTGGCCGATATATTCGCCCCTCAGATTGGAACCCGCCAGTTCATCAACAACGGCTGGCTGTTGCCCATCACCGACGTTTGGGACAAGGTCGCGGCCGACAACGGCGGCTGGCATCCCATTGCCGAGCGCAACTTCAAGGTTGATGGCGAGGGCTACGCCCTGGATATCGGCTTTGCTCCCGCCTACCTCCACATTCGGCAGGATTTGGTCGAAGAAGCCGGGTTCACCTTGCCCTTCAAAGACCTGGCCGACATGGTCGCCTTTGCCAAAGGCTTTACCAAGCCCGAAGAGAACTTGTATGGCTTGGGGTTTGCGATGGGCCCCGCCGACGACTTGCACCACCTCCAGCCCCTGATGTGGGCGCATGGTGGAAGCTCGTTCGACGAAGAAGGCAACATCACTATCAACTCCCCGGAGAACGTCGCGGCGCTCAAGTGGTACACCGACCTGTACACGGTGGACAAGCTCATCCCGCCCGGTGCCACCACCTGGGATGGCGGCGGCAACAATCAGGCCTACCTCACCGGGCAGTCGCCCATCATCGTCAACCCCGGCTCCGTCCTGGCCGCCGCGCGCCGCAAAGAATCTCCCGTAGACGGCCTGCTCGACAAGACCTTCTGTGCTCCCTGGCCGCAGCTCAACGATACCTTCGGGCCGCAAGTACAGACGGAGGCTGGGCAAGCCTTTGGCATCAACTCGGAATGCCAACTCCCCGATGAAGCCAAGCAAATCCTGCTCCACATCTGGTCGCCTGAAAACTATCTAACCATGATGAAGCAAGGTCAGGGATACTTGTTCCCGGCTTTGCAAGGTGTGTATCAGGATGATTACTTCACCAAAGACCGGTGGAACAAACAAGTGGTGGATACGGTTCTGCCCATCATGCACGATGAATCGTGGGCCGGGCCGCCTGGCCCCTGGACCAGCCTGTGGAGCACCTGGGCGGGACAAGCCGTGACCAAAGTCGTACAAGATGGTGTGACGCCCGAAGATGCTTTGGCCGAAGCTCAGACGATTGTGGAAGACGCGCGCAAGACCTTCTCGGCGGGTTAATAAATTTTCGAGTGTGGCATGTCACGCCAAACGTGATTCTTTTTTGGGATTCGAGGCTTTAGCCGGGATGCCTGAGACTAGAAACCGGCTGAAGCCTCGATTCCAAAACTCCAGAGTCATTCTTTTACAAGTCCTAGCACAAATTCCACGTTGATTTAGGGATTGGAGACTTCGGAAGTTTCTAAAACTTCCGAAGTCTGGCTGTTGTAATGATAGGAGAGGGTTGGCCCCGCCGGCCCTCTACCGAAACTTACGGATATGAACACTGTTCCCCTCTCCCCTGGTCAGACGAATGCCGCTTTAGTGAGCAGGCGAACATTATCGCGGGACACGCTGTTGGGCTATGCGCTTATGCTCCCGGCGCTGGTGGCCATCTTGGCGTTGGTGGCCTATCCCACGTTCTACGCTATCGGCATGAGTTTTTACCGCAAGTTATTAGGCGCGGCCGAGATTCCATTTGTCGGGCTGGATAATTACATCACCGTTCTGACAGGCAAATTATTCTGGCCATCACTCGTGCGCACCATCGTTTTTACACTGTTCAGCGTGGCGCTCAAGTTGGTGATTGGTCTGGTGACGGCGTTGGTGTTAAATGAAACTTGGCGTGGGCGGGGTTTGGCCCGTGCTGCCGTGTTATTGCCCTGGGCGTTGCCGCCTCTCACTGCTGTTCTCACCTGGCGTTTCCTAATGAGTGATGCCACCAACGTCCTCAACTATTTACTGTTCAAAGCCAACCTCATCCAAACGCCCGTCCCCTGGCTATATGACCCAGAGTGGGCGATGGGCTCCATCATCTTTATCAATGTCTGGCGCGGTTTTCCGTTCTTTGCCATCACCTTGCTGGCGGGTTTGGCCGCCGTCAGCCCCGACCTCTATGATGCGGCCAAGGTGGATGGCGCGGGTATCTTTCAGCGGTTTTGGAACGTCACCTTGCCGGGCATCTTTCCGGTGCTGATGGTCTCCCTCATCTTGTCCACGATTTGGACGGCCAACGAATTTGGCGGCATCTGGCTCCTCACCACTGGCGGCCCAGGCCAGGCAACCACCACCCTGGGCGTGGCGACTTACTTAGTTGGCTTTGTCGGTGTGCGGAATCTGAGCCAGGCGGCGGTGTATTCCATCCTCGCCTTTCCCATCTTAATTGTCTTGGTTATCCTGCTTAGTCGTGCGATTTCGGCGCGAGAAGAGAGCGTTCTATGAAGTTCTCTGACCTCCAATGGGAACGTCGCCTGAAAGCCCTCGCGGGTGGAGTCTGGATGGCCTTCATCCTCATCGTGGTTCTGTTTCCCGTCTATTGGACCGTGCTGGCCTCCGTCAAAGAATCCAAAGACCTGGTGGCCCGGGTGCCACTGTTCTGGATTACCAATCCAACCTTTGACCACTACCTCCAGCTGTGGACGGAGTCGTTTATCTATTTCGACAAACTGACCGTCAATAGCCTCATCATTGCCTCGTCCTCGACCGCCGTTTCGGTGTTCATCGCTGTCTTTGCGGGGATGGCGCTGGCTCGGCTTCGGTTTCCGGGACGTGAGGTCTTGGGGTTGGTGGTGTTCTTCGCGTATCTGGTGCCCGCCACCTTGTTGTTTATCCCGTTGTACGTCATGATGGCCAATTTCAACCTTCAGGACACCCGGCTGGGCCTCGTGTTGGTTTATACCAGCTTTAGCCTGCCCTTTAGCGTGTGGATGTTGCGTAGCTACTTCCAGACCATCCCCCGTGAGTTGGAGGAGAGCGCGATGATGGATGGCTGTACGCGGGTGGAAGCTTGGCTGAGGATTGTCCTGCCACTGGCGGCGCCGGGGATTGTGGCCGCGGCGCTCTTCTCTTTCACGCTGGCCTGGAACGAGTTCCTGTATGCCTTTATCCTGACCGAAACGGCTCAGGCACAAACCATGCCGGTCGGCCTCACCGCCTTCATTCAATTGGACGTGTATCGGTGGGGAGAACTGAGCGCCGGGGCCGTCATTTCTGCCATCCCGGCAGTAGCGCTCTACCTGCTCGGCCAACGTTTCATTGTTGCCGGGCTGACCGGTGGCGCAGTGAAAGGCTAAGGCGCATAGCCAGTAGTCAATCAAACGGCCAGTCAAGGCGTTTACCCCAGCGTGTCGTCTTTCAGCCAGTGAGTCAGGCCGTGCTGGGGCGCGGGGCGGCTCAAATTGTGGGTGCGGTGCGCCCCACCCTCGGGCCTCGCCCTCGCTTGACGGCTATCGCCGATGTGACGGTTCGCAATCGCCGACCCGAAATTCTGGATGATGGCGGCGTTATTGCTCGGCGAATTATTGCTTTGGCTAAACGAGAAGAAAACTCGGGCGCGATGCTCTTGCGTCAGGCGTTGTGGTCATTGCGGCAAGAAGTGGGTGATGGGGCGGCCACGGCCGCTGTCATGTTCCAGACGATTTTTGAAGCAGGCCAACGCTATAGTGCGGCAGGAGGGGACTTGCTGGGCTTGCGAGCCGGACTGGAACGAGGCTGGCGTCTCTGCCATGCGGCGTTGGCCCATATGGCGCGCCCGATAGAGGGCCAGGAAGCCTTAACCCAAATGGCCGAATCCATTTGTTATGACCCCCCCTTGGCGCGAGTGCTGGGCGAGATTTTTGACATCGTAGGCGAATACGGTCAGTTGGAAGTGCGAACCGGAAATCAGCGCCATTTGGAGCGGGAGTATGTCGAAGGCGCTTACTGGAAATCGAGCTGGCTCTCATCGCGCATGATTACTGATGTCGCCCGGCAAGAGGCTCAAGCCCATGAGGCGGTTCTCCTCCTCAGCAATCTGGAGATACAGGAACCGTCGGACTTGATTCCGACATTAGAATTGGCCCTTGCTCGCAACGCGAAAGCCCTGGTCGTGGTTGCTAAGAGCCTCTCCGAGCGCGCCTTATCTGTGCTCCTCCTCAACCAGCGCCCGGGCCAATTTCAGACTCTGGCCGTCAAAGCGCCCTCACCCCAGGGCATGGCTCCTGAGCCTAAATGGGCATTGGAAGACCTGTCCATCTTAACCGGCGGACGTGTCTTTCAACAGGAAGCACGGGAAACGTTGGACAACCTGCGTTGGGAAGATGTGGGACGAGCACGCCGCGTTTGGGCGACGGCTCACCATTTTGGGGTGGTGGGCGGCGCGGGCGACCCACATCGGCTCCGGGAACATATCCAGGCCGTGCGTCAGTCAGTGCCGCATTTGCAAGATGCAGTTCAGCAACGCGCCGTCCAAGAACGTTTAGGCCGATTGTTAGGGGGAGCGGCGTTGTTATGGGTGGGCGGCGACACACAAAGCGATTCAGTTTTCCGCCAAGACCAGGCCGAGCGGACTGCCCGGGCCTTACGCATGGCGCTGCACGATGGGGTTGGGCCGGGAGGTGGGGCCGCTTACTTGGCGTGCCAGTCACTCTTGCCCACCACAACGACTACTGAAGCTGAACGGGTTGCTTATCGTATCCTGGCTCAAGCGTTAGAGGCTCCTACTCGCACCATTATCAGCAATGCGGGGTTTGAACCAAGTGAATGGTTGCCCCAAATCCAAAGGGCTGGCCCGGGCTATGGGTTTGATGTGCGTGTGGGCCGCGTCGTGAATATGCCGGACGCCGGTATCCACGATACGATTTCGGTTTTGCAGGCCGCTCTACGCACCGCCGTTACCACCGCCAGCCTGGCTTTATCCGCTGAGGTGCTGGTACAGCCAAGCCATGCCAGGGGGCTATCCTAAAATGGTGGAGGCCACTGTTCAAATCAGCGAGCGCCTGCCGGTCGTGCAACCGGCCGGGTCAATTTTGGCAGTGGCCCTGTCCTCTAGTTTCAATCGAGATGGTTATTGCTTTGCCGCCGGAACATCGGGCTTATATCAATCGAATGACCACGGCCAGACGTGGGCCATGGCTATCCTTTCTGCTGAACCGGTGTCTATCTTGTCGGTTGCGGCGTCACCGGATTTTACTCACGATGGACAGGTGTTCGCGGGCATGGCCGGTGGAGTGCTACGGTCGTGGAATCGTGGGCAGACGTGGGTGAGCACAACGGTGGGCGCGCCGCCCGCTACCATCACCTGTTTGGCTATCTCCCCCGATTTCAACGCCGATAGTTTGGCGTTCGCCGGGACAGACGAAGACGGAGTCTTTCGCTCCACCGACCGAGGCGCGACCTGGCAACCCTGGAACTTTGGACTATTGGATCGGCGTGTGCTTTGTTTGGGTGTCTCCCCTGCTTTTGGGACGGACGAGACGGTTTTTGTGGGCGTGAGTACGGGCCTTTTCTATAGCCGGAATGGTGGGCGGGCTTGGCGAGAGACCGCTTTCCCGCCTGAGGCCGCGCCGGTTTTGTGCTTGGCGTTGTCGCCGGATTTTGAGCGCGATGGAATCGTATTGGCTGGCACGGAGTCTGCTGGGCTTTTCATTTCGACCGATCGAGGCCGACATTGGTCAGCGGCGGGCGACCATCAAACGCGGGGCCTCATCAATGCCATCGTGCTGGAGGCCGACTTCTCCGCGCGGCCACACATGTTGCTGGCTACACCAGCAGGTCTGCTTCTGTCGCGCGATGGCGGTCAATCCTGGACAGTCTCGGCGGAGTTGAAAGATGTCTTGGC
>Ga0233425_10011199_pt1 | contig 10564 bp, 9 predicted proteins | sample Watercolumn_Towu_2_FD_181712 | JGI IMG/M metagenome (GOLD analysis project Ga0233425, IMG submission 181712) | Freshwater microbial communities from Lake Towuti, South Sulawesi, Indonesia - Watercolumn_Towuti2014_140_MG | ecosystem: Environmental > Aquatic > Freshwater > Lake | place: Indonesia... | reverse complement strand
TTTCAGGCGGGAGAATTGTTGCCCTCGTTGATCCCATGGCAGAGGTGCGTGAAGAAACTGCACGAGACTTCGGGATAGAAAACCAGTTCGACACATTAGAGATTGCGCTTGAAAAAACCGATTTCGATGCTGTAATTATCACAACCCCCACGCCCACCCACCTGCCCCTTGCGGCCCTGGCAGCGGAGCACAAAAAGCACGTATTCCTCGAAAAGCCGATGGCTCTTAATTTGCAGGAATGCGATGAGATCATTAAAGTTGTTGAAAAGAACTCGGTCATTTTGCAACTGGGCTTTATGCGCAGATTTGATCCTGAGTTTGTCGCTGCCGCGCAACGCATCGAAGCAGGTGAAATTGGCCAGCCCATGATGATCAAATCCAACACACATGGTCCCGGGTTGCCCCCGCCTTGGGCGCGAGACTTGCGAACCTCAAACGGGATGCTGGCTGAAGTCAACAGCCACGATTGGGACACAACGCGTTGGTTGATGGGATCGAACCATGAGCGGGTCTACACAGAGGTCGCAAACTTCAAGGGAGCAGCCAACAATGTGGACGCCCCAAATTTCTATGACAATGTTCTCGTCAATATCAAATTCGAGAACGGCGGTCTGGGACAAATCTCAGGGATATGTCCCTGCGGTTATGGATATGATGCACGCGTCGAGATCGTTGGCGAAAAAGGGATTATGCAGATCGGCGAACTCAAAGGGCAGTCCATTCTGGTTTGCACAAACCGCGACCAGGGATTGATCTCACCCATCTACAGGACCTGGCCTGAGCGTTTCGAGTGGGCATACATCAATGAGTTGCAGCACTTCATCACCTGTATCCAAACTGAAACCGCTCCACGCGCTGGAGGAATTGAAGGCCGCTGGGCAGTCGCAGGTGTTTTGGCAGGAACAAAGTCCTTTTTGGAGGAACGGCCTGTTTATTTAAAGGAAGTTATTGGTAAATAAGGTAGTGGAGAAAAGATGTTAGCCGCTGTTTATCATGGTCCAAATGACCTGCGAGTGGAAGATGTGTCAATTCCAAAAATCGGCAAAGGGGAGTTACTTGTCAAAGTGATGAGTGCAAGCATTTGCGGAACTGACCTGCGGATTTTCCATGGGAATCACCGTATGTATGCACCTGGAACAGTCCGCATTCCAGGTCATGAGGTTGTGGGAACAATCGCTGAAATAGGTTCCGAAGTTAAAGGCTATTCAATCGGACAGCGAGTGTTTTGCGCCCCAAACACAGGCTGTGGACATTGCCAGCAATGCATCACCGGCAACAACAACCTGTGCGCCAATTATGATGCCATCGGTGTGACCTCAGATGGTGGTTTTGCGGAGTATGTCCGCATTCCCGCAAACTCGGTTCAACAAGGAAATGTGATACCTGTCAGCGAGACTGTTGACGCGGCTGTGGCGGCTTTGATGGAGCCCTTTGCGTGTGTCCTAAGAGGGCAGAATGTTCTCGATATTAAACCCGGGGAAATCGTCTTGGTCATCGGGGCGGGTCCGATTGGGGTCATGCACACCAAGCTTGCAAAGGCACGAGGCGCCGGGCGGGTGATCGTCAGCGAGCCAATTCCAGATCGTGCCGCCCAAGCCAAACGGATGGGCGCTGACCGGGTGATCGATCCCACTTCGGAAAATCTAAAATCAGCTTTGGGTGAGGAAAGTCATGGGCGCGGAGCAGATGTGATTATCGTGGCGGCTCCCGTCCATGCCGCTCAGGAAGGCGCTCTTGACCTCGCAGCCATCAGCGGAAGAATCAACTTTTTCGGCGGGCTCCCCAAGGATCGTCCAACGATCAATTTTGATTCAAACCTGGTACATTACAAGGAATTGATAATCACCGCCACTACTGCGTGCAGTACTGCCGATTGTTGGCAGGCGACTCAATTGGTCAACTCCGGTCTGGTTGATCTATCGGACATTGTCAGTCAGCGATTTCCATTAAAAGAGGCCGTTGCCGCCTTTGCCGCCGCCGAAGACCGGAAATCTTTAAAAATCGTTTTGGAACCATAAATCGAATGACAGCACCACCCCTTTCTCTTTCCGCGGCGCGTCCAGTAATGAGCGTTCAGGGCCCTCTACAATATGAATGTCTGGGTGTTACAGATGCTCACAACCATTTGTGGATTGAATCTGTGCCAGGCGCGGACCCAAACGCTCCTGTATTAAACCAGTTCGACCTCATTCTCAAGGAGTTGGTTGAATATTGTGAAAAAGGTGGCAGGTCACTTTTGGATTGCCAGCCAGAAGGCTGTGGGCGGGATGGAAACCAGCTCCTGACGCTTTCATCGGCATCGAAGGTCAATTTAATTGCGTGTACAGGATTCCATCGTAAAAAATATTATCCTCAAAATTATTGGTTCTGGAGAGCAAAAGCCCAGAAGGTTTGTGATTTTCTGACTTCCGAACTAGAACATGGACTTTTTGAGACCCTGGAAACAGTATCACCTGTCAGGGCAGGATTTATAAAAATCGCCCTTGAGGCTACCTGGGCGGAATGTCCCATGGCGGCTCTCGAAGGCGCCGCTTTTGCTGCGCTGAAAACAAAGGTACTTATGGAAATTCACACAGAAAAGGGCGCTTTGGCTGAAAAAGCTTGTATTTATTTTACAGGCCTTGGGTTGTCACCTACTCAGTTGGTTTTGTGCCACATGGATAAAAGGCCCGACATAGGTCTCCACAAAGAGCTTGCGCGACTGGGGGTGTTGCTTGAATACGATACGTTTTACAGGCCCAAATACAATCCATCCGAAAAACTGTGGCCGCTGATCGAACAAATGGTGAATGCGGGGTATTCGGACAGGGTCGCTCTTGCCACAGATATGGCGGAGGCTGAACTTTATCATCACATTGGCGGGGGCGCGGGCCTGGCAAGTTTGCCCGGTGAAATACAAGACCAACTACATAAAAAAGGATTCCCGGAAACCGCCTGCAAACAAATGCTGGGCAGTAACATCGCCCGCCGGCTTGCCGGGATAAATTAAATCAAATTTGGAGAACAAAATGACCGATCTACCTTTCACTTTTACCCTTCCAATGCCCCAGGTTATTCCTTCGAGAGTGGACAATCACATTGAAAGACGGTTATCCGCGTTACGCGGTCAATTTTTGGATCAAGAAACTTACAACAAAATGCTTTCCACAGAAGATCAGCTGATCTACGAAGTTTATGAAATCAAGCGCCCTGAAGTGGAAGGCGAAATATTGATGGGCGTCTCGATCGTTCATCCCGGAAAAGTGGGACGGGAATTCTTTATGACAAAGGGTCACTTCCATACCGTCCTGGAGACCTCGGAAGTCTATTATTGCATGCGCGGGGAAGGCTACATGGTGATGGAGACACCCGAAGGCGAAACTTCAGTGGAAGCCCTCTCACCCGGCAAAGTGTTGTATGTGCCTCCGCGTTGGGCACACCGGTCTGTCTGCACATCGCGGCAGGAGGACCTGGTCACATTCTTTGCCTACCCAGCCAATGCCGGGCATGACTATGGCACAATCGAAAAGCAAGGTTTCAGGAAGTTGGTTCTTGACGGTGTGGCTGGTCCTGAAATTGTCGACAACCCACGCGTTAAGTAGCCAGAGGAACTATGAATCTAAAAGATTGCCGCCTGCTTGTTACACCAACCTCCTACGGGAAAAATGATCCACGCCTAAAGACGGAGTTGGAAGCACAGGTCGGTGAAGTCATATACAACCCGACGGGAAAGCCGCTCACCTCAGCCGAGGTTGCGAATCTGCTGCCGGGAATCGATGGATATATCGCCGGCCTGGACGGTATTGACGCGAACGCATTAAAAAGCGCCGACCGCCTCAAAGTGATTTCACGTTACGGCGTCGGCGTTGACAGCGTGGATTTGGCCGCTGCCCGCGAAAAGGGGATCATCGTAACCAATACACCGGGAGCGAATTCAGTATCAGTTGCAGAACTCGCTCTCGGGTTGATGTTGGCATTGGCCAGACAAATTCCCGAAGCGGTGGAGGCTGTCCATCAAGGGAAATGGCCTCGATATTCAGGGGTCAGTCTGGAAGGAAAAACCGTTGGGATTTTGGGGTTGGGCGCGATTGGCAAACAACTCGCCCGCCGTCTCGCCGGTTTTGACTGCAAAATTACAGCCTACGACCCATTTGCGGATGTTACTTTTGCAAAAGATAACCATATTGAACTTGGCACAATGGACGAAGTAATCAAGCAGGCGGATTTTGTCAGCCTGCACCTTCCTTTGCTGCCCGAGACTCGGGGAATTGTGAACGAAAATTTTCTGGGTAAGATGAAAAAAGGTTCCTTCCTGATCAACACATCGCGCGGGGAGGCAATTGATGAAGACGCGCTTTTGAAAGCGCTGCAAAGTGGTCACCTCAAAGGCGCGGGGTTGGATGCGTTTGCAGTTGAACCACCCGAACCCAAGAATCCGCTATTGGCTTTGCCACAAGTGATTGCAACTCCTCACTTGGGCGCGCAGACAGACGGAGCCACAAGCAACATGGGATGGTTTGCAATGAAAGACTGCCTTGCTGTATTAAAAGGTGAAAAACCAACCTATCAGGTCACGTAGGAAACATTGAATTTTTTGGAGAAAACATGAATAAAGCTGAAGTTTTGGAAAAAGTAAAACAACTGGGGTTGCTGGCCGTGATTCGCGGCCCATCCCCAGAGTTGACCGTCAAAATGGTGGAGGCGTTGATCGCCGGGGGCGTTTTGGGAATCGAGATCACATACAGCACTCCCAACGCGGAAGATGTGGTCCGGACATTGTCGAAGAAGTTTGGCGATGGCATTGCACTTGGCATGGGGACCCTCACCAAGCCCGAGCAGGCTCAATCTGCCAAGGAGGCCGGGGCAAGCTTTCTGGTAAGCCCGGTTTGTGAACCCAACCTGGTCAAAGCCATGGTTGCCAGCGGATTGTTGACCATGGCCGGCGCCTTAACCCCCACCGAAGTCTTCCAGGCATATAACCTGGGAACAGATGTTATAAAAGTTTTCCCAGGCTCCGTTGGCGGACCCGCGTATATTAAAGCACTCAAAGGCCCCTTCCCTTATATTCCAATGATGCCCACAGGAGGTGTCAGCGCCGGTAATGTTGCGGAATGGTTTGCGACCGGCGTTGTGGCTGTTGGAGCGGGCAGCGAGCTTTGTCCGCCGCAACTTGCAAAAGACGGGAAATTCGATGAAATAGCAAAGCGCGCAGCGGAGTTCGTGCAGGTTGTAAACGCCGCCAAAGCCAAATAAGGAGCATTCACATGAACAAGGAAAATTATCCTGTTGTTAAAAAGACGGTTCCCACCTTCTACTTTATCGGCGTAACCACCGGCAAATCATCAATCATGAAAGTCTTCCCCCTCTGGATGAAAGTTTTGGGACGGGAAGAAGTCGTCATGGAAGGCGTGGATTGCAAAATCCACGATGAACCGGAAGCCTATCGCAAGGCGGTTGCCCAGATCAAATATGATCCCCTGTCACTGGGCGCGCTTGTGACCACACACAAAATCGACCTCCTCACTGCGGCGCGGGATATGTTCGAATATCTCGATCCGTACGCCGTGATCACCAGCGAGGTTTCAAGCATTTCCAAATTGGAAGGTCGCCTGGAGGGACACGCAAAAGACCCGCTCACTTCCGGGGCCAGCCTGGATGCGATCATCGAAAAAGGCTATTTTGGCAAAACAAAAGGCCATGTGTTGTGCTTCGGAGCGGGTGGGTCAGGAGTCGCCACCCTTCTGCATTTGATCAACAAGAAGGACAAGGAAGACCGGCCAGAAAAATTCACGTTTGTAAACCGTTCCCAGGGGCGACTCGACCACGCCAAAGAGATGGTGGGCGGATTAAAGACCGACATCGAAATCGAATATATCTGCAACTCCGATCCAAAGGTCAATGACCAGATCATGGAGAAGTTCCCGCCCTACAGCGTCATCATCAACGCTACTGGAATGGGCAAGGATACCCCGGGTTCACCAATTACCTGGGACGGAAAATTCCCCATGAACAGCGTTGCGTGGGAATTCAACTACCGCGGCGAATTGGATTTCATGCACCAATCCCTCGCGCAGGTGGAAAGCCGCAAAGTCAAAGTCGAAGATGGCTGGCTGTATTTCGTCCACGGCTGGACACAGGTTGTCGCCCAAGTCCTGCACTTTGACCTCACACCCTCCCTGTTCGATAAGTTGAATGAAGCCGCATCAACCGTCAGGGGCAAGTAAATTAGTTTTCGAAGGATAGGTTTTATATGTTACTGACATCAAAAGATATAGCAAAAATGATCGACATCTCGTGTGTGCGAACAACATCGAGTAAGGCAGACATTGACGAAATGGTCGACACCGCCCGCAAGTATGGGTTTGGACAAGTTTCGGTCATGCAGTGTTTCATTCCTTATACAAAAGAGCTTCTTAAAACCGCGCCTGACGCGCGCCTGATCGGCAACGTGAGTTTCCCCTCCGGCTCAGACTCCACTTCGATTAAAGTCCTGCAGGCAAAAGAGATGCTCGCCGCAGGCTGCGACGAGATCGACATGGTAATGAATATCGGAAAACTCCGTTCCGCCCAACTTGAGGAAGTTGAAAGAGATGTGCGGGCGGTGGTCGAAACAGTTCTTCCAACGCCGATAAAAGTCATCATCGAGGTCATGAGCCTGACGCCAGAAGAAACAAAACAGGCATGCGATATTTGCGTGCGCAGCGGTGCGACATTCGTAAAGACCGGCACGGGATGGGCGGAGCGCGGAACGACTGTGGAGGACGTAATTCTAGTCAAGTCGTTTGTCGGCGATCAGATCAAAATCAAGGCCTCAGGCGGGGTCCGTGGACTGGATACGTTTGTCAAAATGTATAAAGCCGGTGCAAGGCGATTTGGCATCAATATGAAGAGCGCCATACAAATCCTGGAAGAGTGCGCGGCGCTGAAATCAGGCGTTGAGGTTTAACCAAATATAAATCAACGAGCAACCATGGGCAAAAAAATCATCTCTTTTGATCTTGGAACCGGCGGCAACAAGGCATCGCTCTACGATACCGAGGGCACTTGTCTGGCGAGCGCATTTGTCCCCTACTCCACCCAATACCCCCAGGTGGGATGGCACGAACAGCGTCCAGAAGATTGGTGGAATGCGGTCCTGGAAAGCACCCGCACGCTGCTGAACTCCAGCGCGGCGGATAAAAATGACATCGTCTGCCTCGGCATCTCCGGGCACAGTCTTGGCGCTGTTCCAGTGGACAAAGACGGCAACCTGCTAAGGGATGAAACTCCCATCTGGTCCGATATCCGCGCCCAAAAGGAAGTGGAGGATTTTTTCAAGAAGATCGATCCAGATGAATGGTACTTGACCACGGGCAATGGATTCCCCGCAGCCTGTTACACCATCTTCAAAGTGATGTGGTACCGGAACCATGAACCGGAAATGTTCAAGAAGGTTTACAAGATTCTCGGGACAAAGGATTACATCAACTATAAATTGACCGGCGTCTTCAAGACGGATTATTCCTACGCCTCCGGGACGGGCATTTATGATTTGAAAGGCTGGAAATACGCGTCAAAATTCATCGAAGCCAGTGGAATCCCAGAACATGTGTGGCCTGACATTGTCCCCTCCACACATGTTCTGGGTGAAATCAATCCCGAAACTGCCGAGTTGCTCGGATTAAACAAAAACGTAAAAGTAGTCTGCGGTGGTGTGGACAATTCCTGCATGGCGCTGGGAGCCAAGAACATCAAAGATGGAAGAGTGTACACATCTTTAGGTTCCTCTGCCTGGATTGCCGTCTCGTCGGAGCAACCGGTGATCGATCCGAAGGCAAAGCCGTTCGTGTTTGCGCATGTGATGCCGAACATGTTTACCTCGGCAGTGAGTATTTTCTCGGCTGGAACATCCTTTGCCTGGGTAAAGGAAAATATTTGCAGTGAACTAAAGGAAAAGGCACAAGCCGAAAACAAAAATGTGTACGACTTGATGACGGCTTTGGCAGCGCAGGCGCCTGTCGGTTCAAATAATCTGCTGTTCAACCCAAGCCTGGCGGGTGGAACCTCCCAGGACCGCAGTGTGCATATCCGAGGTGCTTACATTGGTCTTGATCTCAAACACGGGAAAGCCGACCTGGTGCGCGCTGCTATGGAAGGAATTGCGATGAACCTGCGACTCAGGCTGGATGTGTTGCGAAAATACTGCCAGATCGAGGATGAAATCCTTTTCGTGGGCGGAGGCAGCAAGAGCAAATTGTATTTACAGATATTCGCAGATGTCTACAACACCAAAATCCTGAAGACCAACATCGATCAGGACGCGGGTGCATTGGGCGCCGCCGCCATTGCCGCCGTTGGCTGCGGTCTTTGGAAGGATTTTAATAAGATCGACGAAATCCACCAGGCTGTGGAAGTTGTGGAGCCAGACCGTGCAAACAACCAAAAGTACGAAAAACTGCTCCCCGTCTTTGAATATGCCTCAGACTGCCAAGCAGACATCAGTGACGCCTTGCGTAAGATTGAAATTTAGGCAAAACGAGTAATACTGGATTGAACTTATTACTGTAGTTTCGCCTTTTTATGGTTTATGCGAAATTTTCGAGAAACAAGCCGCCATATTTAGGGCTTTTGATACGGTTTGACCACCATATATGGTGGTCAAACAAAATTGGCGAAACTACAGCTTATTATAAAAATGTGACAATCAGCACTATTGACATGTTACATAGTTGTTCCTATAATGAGTTGTAATTACAGGATTACAAGGGGTTGTGGTTTTGTGTTAATTTAACGGTTCTTTACTTTAGAGTTTGATGGTAAGTCAAAGGAAATTAGATTTGTCCTGTCAGCTTTTTCAAAGTTTACAACATAAGCATGTCACATAAAATCAATCGAGCAAGTAAACCGGAATTTTGCATAATCCAAAAAATACAGAAAAAGGATAAAAGAAAATGAAAATCGGTCTATTTACAGCAACTTTTCTCGATATGCAAATTGAAGAGGTATTCAAGCTTGCCTCTGGCTTGGGCTATCAGGCAGTCGAGATGCCAGCCTTCGCCAACAACCCCCACCTTGACATTGAAGAGGTTGTCAAGGGCGGTAAAGCTGCCGAACTGAAAAAGATGGTCAAATCCTACGGGTTGATCATTTCCGCGCTGGCGAATCACCCCGAAGGTCAGATCGTTCTCGGTCCCTACGGCAAGGATACCGATGCAATCTGCCCAGGCACCAAAGAGGAAAAGATCAAATTCGGCACCGAGCGCATGATCAAAACCGCGCAGGCGGCCAATGCACTCGAAGTTCCCGTAGTGACCGGTTTCATCGGCTGTGAGAATTTTGGTCGCTTCTTCCCCTGGCCCTACTCCAAGGGCTGGTCGGATATGGAAGCGGAATTCGTGGAACGCTGGGGCAAGATTCTCGACAAGTTTGGCGAATACGGTGTCAAGTTTGCCCATGAACCTCATCCCAATGAACTGGCCTACAACGTTGAAACCGCCCTTCGCGCCGTTGAACTGATGGGCGGACGCAAGGAATTTGGATTCAACTTCGATCCCGCCAATCTCATCTACCTCGGCATCGATGTGGAAAACTTCATCGATTCACTTGCCAAGTACATCTTCCATGTTCACGCCAAGGACGGAGAGATTGTGGCACACAATGTGCGCCGCTCCGGCTTGATCCCACAGGGCGACTGGCAGCGCCTCGGGCGTGGCTTCCGCTTCCGCATTCCGGGCTGGGGCTCGGTCCCGTGGAAGAAGGTCATCACCGAACTGTCGCTCATCGGCTACGACTACGTGATGAGCTACGAGCACGAAGATGTGACCATGAGCCGCAACGACGGCATCAACAAGACAATCGCTTATCTCAAGCCCCTCCTTATCGAAAAGCCTTACGAGGGACGCAACGATGTTTTGTTCAACTAATAACGAATAATTTATCAAGGAGAATATCCCATGGCAAACACAATGAAGGCAGCCGTTTTCGAGGCGGTGAAAGTTGTCAAAATTAAGGAAGTCCCCATCCCTGAAATTGGCGACGACGAGGTTTTGATCAAAGTAAAAAATACCGGTATCTGCGGCACAGACTGGAGCATTTACAACGGCTGGTATTCCGCCGACAAACTCCCGATGATCCCCGGGCACGAGTTTTCAGGTGTCATTGCCAAGGTCGGCAAGAACGCTAAAGGTTGGAAGGAAGGTGACCGTGTCACCGCGGATATCAACATGTATTGCGGTAATTGCTATTACTGCTCGCAGGGAAATTACCTGATGTGCGACCAGTTCACACAGCTTGGCATTCACACCGATGGTACCTTCGCTGAATATGTCAAGGCACAGGCGAAACTCCTCCATCACCTTCCCGATAATCTCTCGTTTGAAGCAGGCGCTTTCATCGAACCGGTATCCTGCTGTATCCATGCCGCGAAGGCAGTGAACGCGCGGGTTGGCGGCAGTATGGCGATTGTCGGCTGCGGACTGGGTGTGCTGCATGCTCGCATGGCAGTGTTGCGCTCCTGCGCCCCGGTCATCATCATCGGCGACAACAAGAAACGCCTGAGCATCGCCAAGGACATGGGCGCAGACTATACCATCAACGTAAATGAAGT
>Ga0233425_10011198_pt1 | contig 10564 bp, 8 predicted proteins | sample Watercolumn_Towu_2_FD_181712 | JGI IMG/M metagenome (GOLD analysis project Ga0233425, IMG submission 181712) | Freshwater microbial communities from Lake Towuti, South Sulawesi, Indonesia - Watercolumn_Towuti2014_140_MG | ecosystem: Environmental > Aquatic > Freshwater > Lake | place: Indonesia... | reverse complement strand
CTTAGTCCCTTCCACAAACCTTAGTAGAAGAAACAACAGAACAAACTACCCAACCTTATTACTTTATTCCAAAAGATCATTCGCATCCAGCCCGAATAAGGTAATAAGGTTGCCAGGCTTCAATAGCACAGGTTCTTTACTAAGGTTGCTTTGGTTGACTAAGGTTTTTCGACTTCTCAATTATCAAGGTTTTTTCAAAATGCTGAATAAACTTTGCATACTCCTCCGCAAAACTAACCTTTGCATGATGTTTTCGCTGATTAAGTATATATTTACAAACCTTATCAATATCAGATTTTGACACTGAAAACGCAGAGGCACTTTCCTGCCATTTAAAAACGCCTTTTATCAATTTATTTTTATTGATAAATCGTTCTGAGCTTTCGGCAATTATTGTTGCCATATCCATTTCAGAAATTTCCGGAGATTTCGAAATAAGAATATGGACATGTTCCGGATTCGCATAAATCGCATAAAGCTTCGAAGAATTGTGGTTAACAATTCCGGTTATATATTTTTCAATTCTTTCCCTTGCGTTCTCAGTGATAACCGGTTCACGATGCAAGGTCACGAAAACAAAATGAATGTAAAGATTGTCATAATCTATCTTCATGGCTTCCTTATTTTTAGGTTTATAAATAATTTTAATACTTCAATAATTACATCAATTTCTTCGTGTACGACCCCTTAATATCCAAAGTATAGCTCTGTCCGTTTGCCAGCAGGATACATTTCTTTTCGCGGCGGTCGATTTTGTGGAGATAGCGTTTATTGATCAGCACCGACCGGCTGATCCTGGCAAATCCTCTGTCGGACAGCCGTGCCTCGATGCTTCCCAGGTTGGTAGTCAGGATATGCTTTTCGCCACGCGTCACTGCAATTTCGGTATAGTTTCCTTCGGCTTCGCAATACAGGATTTCCTGTAAATCCAGATACACCGTTCCTGTCCGGCTGTTAAACGCTATTTTCTCGTTGTTCAGACAACCGAGTAGCCGGGCTACCGATTGCTGAAGCGACTCTGTTTTCCGGGTGGCAATATACCGGCTGATGCAGGACTTAAGGTCGCTGATAATTACCGGCTTCAATAAATAATCGAAGGCGGCGCACCGGATAGCGTCGATAGCATATTGATTAAATGCCGTCACAAAAATGATAGTTGTGCTCAGGTTATGACTTGCGATGCCACCTGCCACTGCGAAACCATCTTTGTGCGGCATGTCGATGTCGAGGAAAACCAGGTCAGGGTTTTCGGAAATAATTTTACCTATTGCTTCATCGGCAGAGGAAGCCTTTGAAATTACAGTGACTTCAGGAACATTATCTGTGATGATACCGGCAAGAATATCGCGTGCTTCCTGTTCGTCGTCCACAATAATTGCTGTGATCGGGTTCATTGTTTTTAAATATTCGGTGAGATAAAAATAAGAAAAATACCGGGATGTGAATTCAAAATTTATCATTGGAAATGGCACAGGAAGATTATTTTTCGCGCAAAGACGCTAAGATCAACCATATTAGACACAATAGAACACAATAGTATTCTTTTGATAATTCGGCATATTAACAGCGGCGCCCGATCTTTGTGTTTTTTGTGCCTTCTTAGTGTAGCTTAGTGTAATAGCTGATTTTTTTGCTGTTACACAAAAAGCACAAAGAAGCCACAAAGTTTCACAAAAAAATTTTATTGAAAATTGTTGATCCGGGATGTTTTACAGTAATTTACACATCCTGAAATACTAATGTGCTCTGCTGTGCCCCCGCCTGCCACTTATTGCCCTTGCCTGGCGGGCAGGTATTGTGGTTAGTTATTCTGCTCTAACGCACAGGTATTCATTATCGGGATGAACCATAGATCAATTTACTTTCCAAATTCTCAGGTTTACCCCGGTGCCTGCGGCTTTTCCATCCACATCAAAAAGATCGGTGAAGGCATGGGTGATTTTTATGCCATGGGTTTTTTCGAAGAGATCATATACATTTTCGAGTGTACTGATACCCCTGCCGGTTCCCGCTTCGCCCAGTTCTATCGCTTTCGCCCGTCCGACGCCGTTGTCGCGGATCGTAACAGTGGTGCTGCCATCCTGTTGCGCTACGATGATGTCGAGTTTTCCGCCCTGCCCGCGGTTTTTCAGTCCATGCTTCACGGCATTCTCGGCATACTGCTGTATCATCATTTTAGGAACCGGAAGAGACAGGTCGGCACCGTCAATAGTCTGGATTTCATAATCAAAAGCATGCCCGAACCGGAAAACCTGGATATCCATATAATCTTTTACGAACCGGAGTTCGCTTTCGAGTGTGGTGGCGGTACTTCCCGACTGGCTTAGCACCGCCCTGATAAGTGACGCGAAGCGCGTAAGGATTTCATAAGCCTTCACTTTTTCTTCCTTATAGATCAGGGAGCTTACGGTATTAAGCGTGTTGAAAGTGAAGTGAGGATCGAGGTAGCTGCTCACCCGGCTGAGCTGAAGTTCCGCAAGCCGGTTTTCGCGGTCCTTTGCTTTTTTCTGCTGCAATGACTGGAATTTTCGGATCATAAAAATAAATCCAAGGATGAAGAAGTAAATCCCTGCCCACATAGGGATTTTTGAATACCACAGGTAATTGATTCCATAACTGAACCACATTTCGCGATCCCCTAACTGCAGAAAAAGCAACGGCTGTTCATTTCCCCGCTTTTGCAAACAGAAATAAGCGGTGTGAGCACGGTCAAAAGGAACCTGGACACGAACAGGGTGCGACAGGTCGTTTCGTATAATGGTGAAAGATTCGAAATCAGCATTCTGAAACAGGATTTCGTCCGAACCGTCCTGGTCTGCATCCAGCCTTGTATGCGAAGAATAAATATCTTTAATTGATTTGCCGGTTTCGGTTAATTTTAAATCATTACCGGTAGTGTAACTTTCTCCCTTCCGTGTTCCGATTATAATACGGTTGTCGCCGGGATGATGATTGCATAATAAACGATAATTTTCAGGTATAAAAGGATTCGGGAGATCGTTCCTTTTGATGATTTCGCCGCTGAGGTTCAATAACAGCAGGCACTGGATGGATTTCACAGGGTTCATCAGTTCATGAAGTGCAAGGATGTAATTTTTCCCGTCAATTTCAATTTTCTGAGTTTGAATATAGCTTTTATGACCCGGCAACTCAACCGGCGGGAATATGAATTCGAGCTTGTGGTCGAGCGCCATGATCCACGAACTGCTGTCCTTGTAAGGGATATCTGAATCACCCGGAATATTATCTGAACTCGATGACTGCCCGAGGAACTCCGGGAAAGGATCGTCATCCAGTTGACAAGGAACAAAGATAACCTGGCAGCCCATCAGCGGTCCCGCGAAAATGGAATCGGCTTTCAGGTCATAGGCATACATACGCCGCGGTTGCAATGAATATCCTGCAAAAACATTAAACAGCAACTCATCGGAGCCATCCATCTGTAAATCGCAGAATTGATAAGGTTGCACCCTGTAATCGTCCATGTTGCCTTTCAGGTTGGTTTGCGTAATGAATTTCCGTTTCGTGCTGAATGATCCATTGCCGCTGCAAAGAATAATATTGATGAAAAGAGAATCCTGATCCCAGGTAGAAAAATAGATTTCCTGCCTCCCGTCATGATCGGCATCCCCTGTAACAGGGTGTGCGGGGCAGATTGCTCCCTCAAAGTCGAGCCATTGAATCTGAAGGTTGGCAGTATCTATAATCTTGACGGCTGCTTCTCCTTTCTGGCTGTTGAATAAAATTATTTTTTCGCTGTAATTATCGTTATCAGTATCGCAAAAGGTTTCGAAGCCATCCGTTTTATTTGCAACGCCTGTGCTTACCGGATCGGCTTTGTATTTTTCGGGAGAAGGGATAAAGAAAATGATGGCTAATGCCACCGCCAGCGCCATGAACCATGGGCTGATGAGGAAAGCAATAATATTTTCCCCGGCATTATGAAATGAATGTTTGTTGATCAACTAAAAAATGAATTCCCTGCAAATCTAAAATACATTTACTTCATTTTCAAGATTGACATTAAATTTTTTCCTGACTGATGCCCTGATCTGGTCAGCGAGTGAAATTATATCAGAACCTGTGGCATTCCCATAATTAACGATTACCAATGCTTGTTTTTCATGAACCCCTGCATCTCCGGACCGCTTTCCTTTCCAGCCGCATTGTTCGATAAGCCATCCTGCAGCCAGTTTATAAGTTCCGTCGGATTGCGGGAAGGAAACCAATTGTGGAAATCCGGATTTCAGCTTATCATGAAATACTTTTGAAACTAAAGGGTTTTTAAAGAAGCTGCCGGCATTGCCGGTCTCTGTTGGATCGGGAAGTTTACTCATGCGGATTCGGATCACAGCTTCACGGATTTTTTTGATGGTAAGTTCATCAGAACCCAGGATTGCCAGTTCTTCTTTTATGGCGCCATAGCCGGTTTTGAAAACAGGAATTTTATCCAGCTTGAATGTGACCGAAAGAATGATGACTTTGCCTTTTAATTCCTGTTTAAAGACACTGTCCCGGTAACCGAAGCGGCACTCAGTGGTTTGCATAGTTCTGACTGATCCATCCGAAAGGTTTAAGTATTCAAGGCTGTGAAAATGATCTTTCATTTCTACCCCGTACGCTCCGATATTCTGGATCGGGCTGGCGCCGACATATCCCGGGATCAGGGATAAATTCTCGATACCGGCATAACCATGATCCACACAATAACCCACAAATTCATCCCAATCTTCCCCTGCCTGAGCTTTTACATAATAATGCTTTTCATCCTCGCCAGTATGTTCTTTTCCTTTCAGGTTGATTTTGATAACCAGTCCGTCGAAATTTTTCGTAAATAAGATATTGCTTCCGCCGCCGATTACCAGGAAATTTTCAGAATGTTCCTTCAGGTATTTCCTTGCTTCCTGAATTTCCGCAGCCGAAGCAACTTCCACAAAGTGTTTTGCATCTACTTTGATACCGAATGTATTGTACGGCTTGAGGCTGCGATTATTTATAATATCCATCGTTCCAAAGGTAAAATAAATCAATCACAGTAAAATAAAGAAAGATTTCGGGTCGGATTTTGAAGTCCTTGATTTTACAGCGAAAATAGTTTTTGATTGATGAGAGGTCAATAGTAATGGCACAAAATACACAAAGGAGGCACAAAAGGCACAAACTTACTCCGAGGCTAAACGGGGCAGGAAGGGAAGATAGAGAAATCAATAAGAAGACTTAGTTTGAAATTAAAAAACAAATATTAAATCTTTGTGCAACTTTGTGATTCTTCGTGGCTCTTCGTGTAACAGCTTTTCCATAAGAATCACGAAGCAGAAACAAATGCTTCAATATGAAAAAATATGAATGAAAATGAATTATCAAACTTAATTATCGGATGTGCTATCGAGGTTCATAAACAATTGGGTCCGGGGCTTCTTGAATCTGCATTTCGGGAATGTTTCAACTATGAATTGGCAAAAACCGGACTGGATGTGCAACAGGAGAAACCAATGCCGATCATTTACAAAGAAGTCAAGCTGGACCATGGATACCGAATTGATTTGTTGGTTGAGAATAAGGTAGTGATCGAAATAAAATCGGTTGAAGGATTTACAGATGTCCATACCGCACAAGTTCTGACTTATTTAAGGCTTGGTAATTTCAAACTCGGTCTCTTGCTCAACTTTTATGTGAAAACTCTGAAGAACGGAATTAAAAGGGTCATTAACTAACCCAAGATCAGAAATGGAATTATTGATGGATAATCTAATTAACTGCTTTTGAAAACAGTGCTTGTCTCGGTAATCAATGATTTGTCCACGGATCAGCGGGTGGATAAAACATGCACTACTTTGCATGGATTGTCATTTCGGGTGATTTTGGTGGGGCGGAAAAAAAGAGACAGCATAACATTGGATACCAGGGATTACAAAACACACAGGATGAAACTGGTGTTTGAAAAAGGACCGTTTTTCTATGCCGAGTATAACTTCCGGTTGTTTCTCTTTCTTCTTTTCCGCAGGGCTGATTTGCTCGTTTCCAACGATCTCGATACTTTGCTTCCGAATTACCTGGTTCATAAAATAAGGCACATTCCGCTGGTTTACGACAGCCATGAGCTTTTTACTGAAGTCCCGGAAGTCCATCACAGGAAGTTCGTAAAGAAAACCTGGGAGCGGATCGAACGTTGGATTGTCCCGAAACTGAAAACAATGATCACCATAAGCGATCCTATTGCTGAAATTTTCAGGAAAAAGTATGGGATTGATGTGAAGGTAATCCGAAATGTTCCCCGGATGCGGACGTTCGAAAAGATAAGAACCAGAAAGGAACTTGGTTTACCCGAAGATAAAAAAATCATTGTTCTTCAGGGTTCGGGGATTAATATTCAGAGGGGAGCCGAAGAACTCATTGAAGCGATGAAATACATTCCTGACGTTCTGCTTCTTATTATCGGCGGTGGCGATGTGGTGCATGATCTTAAAAGGCAAGCCTCGGATTTTCAGAATGTGATTTTCATTCCCAGGCAAAAAATTGAAGATCTTTATCAATTTACGATGAATTGCGACCTCGGTGTGACCCTGGACAAGGACAGCAATTTAAATTACCGGTACAGCCTGCCGAACAAGCTGTTCGATTACATTCATGCAGGTATTCCCGTGCTGGCTTCGCCGCTGGTTGAGGTTAAAAAACTAATTGATACTTACCGGATCGGTGACACGATTACAAGCCATGAACCGGTTCACATTGCAGCAAAAATTAGGGAAATGCTCTCGGATGAAAAAAGGGTACAAACATGGAAAAATAATCTTAAAATTGCAGCTTTGGAAAACTGCTGGGAAAAAGAGGAAAAAATTCTTATCGGAGTCTATCAACAATATGCCTGATAAATACCTGAACATCGTCGCCTTCGATATTCCGTATCCGCCCAACTACGGAGGAGTTATCGATGTTTGGTATAAGTTGAAATACCTCCACCGCAAGGGAGTCAGAATCATCCTGCATTGCTTTGAATATCCCGGCAGGGACAGGAAGGAAGAACTGAACCAAATTTGCGACGAAGTACATTATTACCCAAGGCTGCTCGGTATCAGATCAGCATTATCATTAAAACCGTATATCGTTACGAGCCGGCGATCGGAAGAACTAGTTGGCAACCTGCTAAAAAACGATTATCCCATTCTTTTCGAGGGTTTGCACAGTTGTTATTATATCGGGGACAAAAGGCTTAAGAGCCGGAATTTGATTTACCGTGAAGTGAACATCGAACACTTGTATTATTACAGCCTGTTCAATGCGGAGAAAAACCTTTTCAAAAAGCTCTATTTCCTTAGTGCCAGCTTGAAACTGAGATTATATCAGAAGGTATTGCGTCATGCTTGCCTGATCCTTGCAGTTTCGCATAAGGATACGGAATATTTACAGCAAAAATTTCCGGGGAAGAAAGTCGAGTTCATCCCGTGTTTCCATGTTAATGAAGCGATTGAATCCTTGTCCGGAACCGGCGATTATGCCCTCTATAACGGTAATATCGAGGTTCCTGAAAATGCCTGCGCAGTACGCTTTCTGGTGGAAAAGATATTTAATGATCTGCCCTATAAATTTATCATTGCCGGAATGAATCCCCCACCAGGAATTCAAAAGCTGGTCAGTCGAAAACCAAATGTGAAACTGATTGCAAATCCGGACGACAAGACGATGTTTGACCTGATCAGAAAAGCTCACATCAACATTCTTGTGACTTTTCAGGCAACCGGATTGAAGTTGAAGCTGCTGAACACCTTGTACAAGGGAAGGTTCTGCCTTGTGAATGATAAAATGCTTAACGGAACCGGGTTAAACGGTTTGTGTGAAATCGGCAACACCCCTGCCGAACTGAAATCAGGGCTCAGAAAGTTATTTGATAAGGAATTCAAGGCGGAAGAGTTGATCCAGCGGGAAGAAATCCTGAACCGGTATTATTCCAACGATGCTAATGCAGCAAAGATGATTTCACTCATCTTCTTCAATCATGATCAATAAATTTTACTGACCAATCATCCCTTCAATCCAAATCCCTGTTTAAAAACAATTAATCCTCTACCTTTGCAGCATGAACCGGATCATTATGAATAATTTATTTTGATCACGGGCGGAAGCGACAGAATGATGGTTAAGGGAGTGATATTCAATATTCAGCGGTTCTCGGTTAACGATGGTCCGGGTATACGGACGACTATTTTCCTAAAGGGGTGTCCGCTTTCCTGCGGCTGGTGTCATAATCCTGAAGGCAGGCAATTCGAACCTTCAGCAATTAACGGGAATGAGATCGGAAGCGAATTAACAACCGGTGAACTGTTTACCGAAATCGGCAAGGACAGGATTTTCTATGAGGAATCGGGCGGTGGTGTAACCTTTTCGGGAGGAGAACCGCTTGCACAGCCCGAATTTCTCGAAGAAATGCTCACAAGATGCAGGGACAATGGATTTCATTCAGCAATTGACACTTCCGGTTATGCCGACAAGGCTTTATTTAAGAAAATTCTTCCCATCACCGATTTGTTTTTGTTCGATATCAAGCTTGCCGATCCTGTTTGCCATCTCAGGTACACTGGTGTTTCGAACACCGAAATACTCGGCAATCTGAAATTTGTGTTGAAAAGTAAGGTAAAAGTCATTATCCGGATTCCGATGGTACCGGGTATCACAGCCACAAATGAAAACATTGCTTCCATCATTGAAATATTAACAAAAACAGGCGGCAGTCCGGAAGTGAACCTCCTTCCGTTTCATCGCATAGCGGAGAAAAAGTACATGCGGTTCGGAATAAAAAATATAATGAACGGCGTAAAGTCGTTGCAGGAAACCGATCTCGAACAGTTTCGTATGCTGTTCGAAACATCGGGGTTCAATGCAAAGATCGGCGGTTAATAATCCTATCGGTTGAAGAAACAGCAAATTTTTTATGACAGAAAGAATTCTCAAACTCAGGAAGCAAAGCACAGAAACCAAACCCTCAATATCTTCGGAGAGGGCAATGCTGCTTACTGAGTTCTATCAAAGTGATCAATCAAGGGATATCAGTGTTCCGGAAAAGCGGGCGCTGGCATTCAAATATCTTCTGGATAATAAAAAAATCTGCATCAATGATGGCGAGTTGATAGTCGGCGAGCGGGGTCCAGGTCCACAGGAAGCGCCCACTTATCCCGAAATCTGTGTCCATTCGGAGCAGGACTTGGAAATCCTGCATACCCGTCCAAAAGTGCCTTTTTTGTCGGGTGCAGCAACTCGGAACGTTTTCAAGGACACCATTGCGCCATTCTGGAAAGGGAAAGCAATCCGCGATATCATGTTCCGGGAGTTGCCGGGCGAATGGAAGAATGCTTACGATGCCGGCGTCTTCACCGAATTTATGGAGCAGCGTCCTCCAGGGCATACCGTACTCGATGATAAGATTTACCGAAAAGGGATGAAGGATTTTGTTGCCGGGATTGAGAATTCGTTACAGAAGCTTGATTTTTGTAATGATCCGGATGCCTTCGTGAAAAAAGAGGAATTGCAGGCAATGCGGATTGCCGCAAATGCGCTGGTCGGGTTCGCACTGAGATATGCCGATGAGCTCAGAAATCTTGCTGGTAAAGAAACGGAGGAGAAGCGCAAGGAAGAGTTGATCCAAATGGCTGAAATTTGCAGTAAAGTTCCTGCAAATGCACCTGAGACGTTTTGGGAAGCCATTCAGTACTACTGGTTCGTCCATATCGGTGTGATCACCGAGGTTAATCCATGGGATTCGTTTAATCCCGGACGGCTCGACCAGCATTTACTGCCGTTTTACCGCAGAGAAATTGCAGCGGGAACGCTAACCAGGGAAAAAGCCAAAGAGTTGCTCCAGGCATTCTGGATTAAATTCAATAACCATCCCGCACCTCCCAAGATCGGTGTTACCGCTAAAGAAAGCAATACTTACACCGATTTCACGCTCATCAACCTTGGCGGAGTGAAGGCAGACGGATCGGATGCGGTAAATGAACTTACCTATCTGATCCTCGACGTGATCGAGGAAATGAGGCTTTTGCAACCGGGAACCATGGTTCAGGTCAGCAAGAAGAATCCCGATCCCTACATCAGGAGATTTTTGAAAATCATTAAAACGGGCTATGGGCAACCTTCGGTTTTTAACACCGATGTTATTGTCCAGGAAATGCTTCGGGCAGGGAAAACAATCGAAGATGCAAGGAATGGTGGCGCCAGCGGATGCGTCGAAACCGGAGCGTTCGGAAAAGAGGCATATATATTGACAGGCTACTTCAACCTGCCAAAGGTGCTTGAGATCACCCTGAATAACGGCTTCGATCCTCGAACCCAAAAACAGATCGGCTTGAAAACCGGTGATCCCGTTTCATTTAAATCATTCGATGAACTTTTTGAAGCTTTTGAAACACAGATCAATCATTTCATAAAAATCAAGATCGATGGTAACAATATCATCGACCGCATTTATGCCCGTGAGTTGCCGGTTCCTTTTCTGTCGCTGCTGATCGATGACTGCATTCACAATGGAAAAGATTATCATAATGGCGGAGCACGTTATAATACGAGCTAT
>Ga0233425_10011197_pt1 | contig 10564 bp, 10 predicted proteins | sample Watercolumn_Towu_2_FD_181712 | JGI IMG/M metagenome (GOLD analysis project Ga0233425, IMG submission 181712) | Freshwater microbial communities from Lake Towuti, South Sulawesi, Indonesia - Watercolumn_Towuti2014_140_MG | ecosystem: Environmental > Aquatic > Freshwater > Lake | place... | reverse complement strand
CAGGGCGTGGCTATGCTCTCCAGTGTTTTACGAAGCGCGCGGGCCATTCGTGTCAACATCGCCATCATGCGGGTTTTTGTCCAGCTTCGCCAAATGATGGCTGCGCATAAAGCCTTAGCTGTTAAGTTGGCAGAACTGGAAGATCGCATCCAGGATCACGATGAACAAATTATGGACATTTTTAAGGCCATCCGCCAACTCATGGCCCCACCGGTTAAACCTAAACGAAAAATCGGCTTTCAACTTAAGGAGAAACAGGCGAGATATGGAAAAAGGGGGAGGAAATGACGAATGGCGAATTATTCTAAAAATTTAAGGAACAATTCATGCCATATTTTATAGCCCATAAAAATCAGGAACTTCGTGAACACCTTGAAGGTGTCGCTGACCTTGCCAAAATTAATGCCCAAAAAATAGGTTTGGAAAAATATGGCGAACTAATGGGGCTCCTGCATGATGTTGGGAAATATAGTGCGGAATTTCAAAAATATATCAATGATGCAATAAAAAAGAATGACCCACAGTTTGACCCAGATGAAGATGAAGATTTTGAAGACCCAAAAGGAAAGAAGGGTAAAATTGACCATTCTACTGCTGGCGCCCAGTTTCTTTCCCTTAAAACCGGAACATCCAATGCTCATAAATTGCTTGGGCAGTTTCTCAATCTTTGCTTGGTTTCACATCATTCAGGGTTGATCGATTGCTTAAGTACCGATAATAGAGGGACCTGGGATTCGTATTCAAAGCGCTTATTAAAAAATCAAAATAGAACCCATCTCCAGGAATGTATCAAAAAAATTGATGAGCCCATTCTGGAGAGAATAGACATGATTCTCGCCGACAAATCATTCACAACGGCGTTTGAGGATAACTGCAAGAATATTATACGGTTTTCTCCTGAAAAAACACCCGTGTCGACGGTTGCGCAATTCCAACTATCGCTGCTGGCGAGATTTTTGTTCAGTGCTCTCATTGACGCCGATCGACAGGACACCGCTGATTCGGAGAAACCAAAATCAGCTAAGCACCGCCAAAGGGGGAGGTATCGGTCCTGGGATATCCTGATTGATCGATTGGAGAAAGAGTATAGAACTTTTAAAGTTAAGAACCCTGTGGATGAAATTCGTAACAAAATATCTGAACACTGCCTGCAAAGTGCACAGAGGCCAAAGGGGGTATTTACCTTAACTGTTCCAACTGGTGGTGGCAAAACCTTGGCAAGTCTTCGCTTTGCCTTGCACCATGCAAAACATCATGAGGCAAAACAGGGCATCGATAGAATAATCTATGTAATTCCTTTTACTTCCATTATTGATCAAAATGCCCAGGTGGTTCGGAAGATTCTTGAGCCTAAAGATTGTCCTGAAGATGCCGGTAAAATTGTTCTTGAAAATCATTCCAACATCGGGGCGGACGTCCAAAGCTGGAAAGAGAAACTTTTGACTGAGAATTGGGATGCCCCAGTAGTGTTTACAACAATGGTTCAATTTCTGGAGGGCCTTTTTGGGGCCGGGACCCGGGGCGCAAGGCGAGTTCACCAGTTAGCGAGGGCTATAATTATTTTTGATGAGATTCAAACGCTACCGATTCAATGTGTCCATCTTTTCAACAACGCGATCAATTTTCTTGTAAATCAATGCGGGAGCAGTGTTGTTTTAAGTACCGCTACGCAGCCATTATTGGGATCGGTTGAGGAAAAGAAAGGTTCCCTTAACTTATCGACAGAGAATGAGCTTATGCCGAACATCAATGAACTTTTTGCCAACTTGAAACGGGTTAAAGTTCAGGACTGCCGGAAATCCCCAGGCTGGAGTTTTTCGGAAATTGCAGCCTTAGCGGCAAGGCAGGTCGAGGAAAATGGCAGTTGCCTTGTCGTCGTCAATACGAAAAAGGCCGCCCGGATCATTTTTGAAGAAGCGAAAATGAAGGCATTTGAGATTTTCCATTTAAGTGCAGGAATGTGTCCCACCCACCGCAAACAAATACTCAAAACAATCCGCCAGAAACTTGATGACGAAGAGCCGATACTTTGTGTCAGCACGCAGATCATTGAGGCTGGGGTAGATGTAGATTTTCGATCTGTTATCCGCATGCTTGCCGGTCTTGACTCCATTGCCCAAGCAGCAGGAAGGTGTAACCGCCACGGTAATCGGGAAAGCGGTAATGTCCTTATAGTAAATCCATTTGAAGAATCACTTGATTATCTAAAAGAAATTGCTGTTGGTCAAGAAAAGGCAAACCGAGTGCTGGATGACTTCAAAACCGGTCCTTTAAAATACGACAGCGATATGATCGGTCCGAAAATGATGGAATGGTACTATCAGAATTACTTTTATGCTCGAAAAGATGTGATGGATTACTCTGTCCATGCCGGACGTGATGATACCATTCTAAACCTGCTTGCCTGTAACACGAACGCTGTTAGTGATTTTGGAAGGGCACGTGGAGTCTTACCAGAAATATTTCTACGCCAATCATTTATGACAGCGGCGAAGCTGTTCAAGTCGATTGATGCCCCCACAAGAAGCGTAATTGTCCAATACGGCAAAGAAGGCAAAGAGTTGATCAATAAGCTATGTTCCAAATTTGAAGTGGAAAAACAGTTTGCTTTGATCAAGAAAGCCCAGCAATACTCTGTAAACCTTTTTCCCTATGAATTCGACAAATTAAAGAAGGCAGACCCAAAGGCTCTTCACCTTGCCCAAGAAGGGACGGAAATATTCTACCTTGACTACAGGTATTACAGCAGTGAATTCGGAATTTCGATGGAACCCATAAATGAGGAGGACTTCTTAAATGCATGACACTCCCAAGAACAGTATCGAATTTAGGCTATGGGGCAGGTATGCGCTGTTTACAGATCCGCTTACCAAGATCGGCGGCGAGAAATGCTCTTATCATCTTCCAACCTACGAGGCGCTAAAAGGTGTCTGTAAGTCGATCTATTGGAAACCCACGATTATTTGGGTAGTCGATGCAGTCCGGGTAATGAGGCGGATTCGCACGCAGACTAAAGGAACAAAACCTCTTGAGTTCAGCGGAGGAAATACTCTGGCAATCTATACTTTTTTGACAGGAATTGATGAAAGTGAAAAAGATCTAAGCAAAAAGCACGGCGTTGAGTATCAGGTGCGAGCCCATTTTGAGTGGAATGGGCATCATGAGGCATTAGAAAAAGACCGTATTGACGGCAAGCATTATGCCATTGTCAAGCGAATGCTTGAACGGGGCGGAAGACAGGACATCTTTCTCGGCACTCGAGACTGTCAGGGATATGTGGAACCATGCGTTTTTGGTGAAGGCCCGGGGGCTTATGATGGGGATGAGGAAATTGGATACAGTCTGATGTTTCATGGGTTTGACTATCCGGATGAAACGGGGACAGACGAGTTGTTCGCCCGTTTCTGGTATCCCACGCTCAGGAAAGGAGTTCTAATTTTTGACCGGCCTGAAGATTGCAAGTATAGGAAGTTTATTCGAAAGATGGACCCAAAGAGCTTTGGTACAGAAAATGTAAATTCTGTAGAGCTTGAAGCTGAAGAACTGGGGGTGTGCTAATGAGTTGGATACAAAAATTATATGAGACCTATGACGCCTGTACTGGAAACGAAAACATACCTGATATTGAAGAGTTGTGCCCTGTCGGATATTCCGTTCAAAATGCTCACATTGAGGTTGTTATTGATCAAAACGGTAATTTCAGAAGAGCCTCACTTATTCAAAAAGATAACAACCCAAAGACACTAATCCCCGTAACAGAAAGTTCTGCGGGGAGAACAAGTGGTGAAGATCCGCATCCGCTTTGCGACTCTCTTCAGTATTGCGCTGGTGATTATGAGCAATACGGAGACAGGAAACCTTATTTTGACAGTTACTCTATTAAAATAGAGGCATGGGCGAAATCGAACTCCTCATCGCATGAAAAAGTTAAAGCAGTTTATGCCTATGTTTCAAAAAAAACTTTAGTCAAGAATTTGATTCAAGATAATTTGCTTTTTTTAAAAGATGGAAAGCTAGCCGTTGTTGAAAAAACAGACGAAAAAGAAAAGGTTAAAGTCTCTGCTTCTAAGAATGACAACAATTCTATCTTTACGGATATAAAGGAGCTTCATCCGATCATAAGGCTTCTTGCATTCTCAAAAACGTCGGAGGGTAGTGAAGAAAAAAATCAAGCAAAGGTTTTTATTCGTTGGAAAGTTGAATCTGACAGCTCTCTCTGTTCCGAAACATGGAAAGATCAAACGCTTTTTGAAAAGTGGGCAGAATACTCAGGTTCGCTTGATTCTACTAAAGGCTTTTGCTACGTCACAGGAGAAAAAGAGATAGACATAGCCCAAAAACATCCAGCAAAGCTTCGTAGTGGTAAAGATGGCGCCAAACTTATTTCATCAAATGATACAAACGGGTTTACCTTTCTTGGTAGATTTCAATCTGTCAATGAAGCAGCTTCTGTCGCTTCAGTGGTAACACAAAAGGCTCATAGCGCCCTTCGCTGGATAATTGGTCGCAAGCAGGCATTCCGTAGTGGGAACCAAGTTTTTGTTTCTTGGGCTACAACAGGGAAACCAATCCCAAATCCATGCGCTAATTCCTGGGATTTCCTCGGTGATGATTTTCAAACAAATGAAACTTTGACTACACAAACCGGAGATGTCGGGCAATCTTTTGCGCTTCGCTTCAATAGAAAACTTGCAGGATACAAGGCCGCCATTACCGACACGGAAGATATTGTTGTAATGGGTTTGGATTCTGCAACACCGGGACGCATGGCGATAACCTTTTATAGGGAATTGACCGGCTCTGAATTTCTTGAACGCATAGAAAAATGGCATTCCGATTTTTCCTGGTTTCAGAATTACGGCAGGGATAAGGACGACAAAAAGAAGATAGTTCTTTTTCAAGGTGCGCCAGCACCAAGGGATATCGCATGGTGTGCATATGGGAGCAAGGTGGAAGGAAAAAACGGGATTAAACTTCTCAATGCCACAGTAGAACGCCTTCTGCCTTCAATAATTGACGGTAGACCGGTCCCTCGCGATTTGGTCGAGCAATGTGTCCGCCGTTCGTCAAATCGGACCGGCTTAGAACCATGGGAATTTGAAAAATGTTTAGGCATAACATGTGCATTATATAAAGGATTCCACAATGAAAGGGGGTACATCATGGCTCTTGAAGAAGAAAGAAATTCTCGAGATTACCTTTATGGCAGATTGCTTGCGGTGGCCGAGAAAATTGAATCAATGGCTCTTTACTTCGCAAACGAAAAGCGGGATACAATTGCAGCGCGGTTGATGCAAAAGTTCTCCGACAGACCTTATTCAACTTGGCGTACAATTGAGACGAGCCTTACGCCATACAAGTCCCGTATTAATGCAAAAGCACCAGGCTTACTCGTAGGCTATATTGGATTGATTGATACAATCTGCTGTCAGTTCCAAACTGATGAATTCAAGCAAGATTGCCGACTGAGTGGAGAATTCCTATTGGCTTATCATTGCCAACGAAAATGGCTGAATGAACATAAACTGGAAAAGGGTCAATGGATATTAAAGTCAGTCGACGAACCTGAAGATCAGGATACTGATTTCGAAGAATAGAAAATCAAAAAAGGAGAAATGTTATGGCTGCTCTAACAAAAAAGATCGATTTCGCAATTATTATGAGTGTAAACAATGCCAATCCTAACGGAGATCCGTTAAATGGAAACCGCCCTCGTACAGATTACGAAGGTTTGGGAGAAATTACAGATGTTTGTCTGAAAAGGAAAATTCGGGACCGCATGATGGAGAGGTTTGTAGAATTAAGAAAGAAAAAAGAAGGGCAAGAGAAAGGGCAAGCCGTCTTCGTGCAGTCGGATGACCGCAAATATGATGATGCTAAAAGCCTTAAGAACCGTGCCGAAACGGAGCTTGGCAAAGATCTCGGTGGGCCTAAAACGGTGACGAAGGCCTGTGACGCATGGATTGATGTTCGCGCTTTCGGACAGTTGTTTGCTTTTAAATCAGACAAAAAAGGAAAAAAGAAGGAGGATGGCGAATCTGAGGGTGATACTGGTATATCAATTGGCATTCGTGGCCCGGTTACAATCCAGTCTGCTTTTAGCATTGATCCCGTGAGTGTTTCCAGTACCCAAATTACAAAAAGTGTCAATGCGGAAGAAACCAAAGACGGCAAGCGAAGTTCAGATACCATGGGTATGAAACACCGTGTTGACAGCGGAATTTATGTCACCTATGGAAGCATGAATCCTCAACTTGCTGAACGTACAGGTTTTTCCGATGAAGATGCTGCGGTCATCAAAAAAATTCTTCCCAGACTCTTCGAAAATGATGCCTCCTCTGCCCGCCCTGAAGGAAGTATGGCCGTTCAAAAAGTTATTTGGTGGGACCATAAACCCGGTAAGGTGGGCCAATATTCTTCTGCGAAAGTACATAAGACATTAACAGTCAAGGCAGACGGAATGTATTCATTAGAAAATTTAGATAACCTTATACCAGAAGAGATAGACGGTTTTTAAGAAAATCTGCTAAAAGAATCCAAAGCCTATAAAAATTTCCAAAGGGTGAGGGCTAATTGCCACTCCCCTTTGGTAGATGGTACTTGAATAGATTTTAACTAGAGTTATTGAGTTGTCCGATAGAATCGGACAACCGAAATTGCAGTCATTGGCCATTCCCGAGAAAAATCAAAATCAATTAAAAGGGAAGGAATAGATCAAAGATGGATTTTTCAGGAAAAGGGCCGGGCGAAAAGTCGCCTGCTCTCATCCCTCCCCACGGCGGCTATCAGGACCTCCAGTCCTATCAGATGGCCGAGATCGTTTATGACGGGACGGTGGTTTTTTGCGACCGGTTTATCAGTCGGAAGTCTCGGACTCATGATCAGATGGTCCAGGCGGCCAGGAGCGGCAAGCAGAATATTGCCGAGGGGAGTATGGCCTCGGGCACTTCCAAAAAAACCGAACTCAAGCTGATCGGCGTGGCTCGGGCCAGTCTGGAAGAACTGCTGGTGGACTTCAAAGACTTTTTGCGCCAGCGCGGCCTGCCCCTTTGGGGGAAGGATGATCCGAGGGCCAAGGAAGTTCGGGGGCTTTGCTACCGCAAGAATAGGTCCTATGAGACCTATAGGACATATTTTGAAGAGGAAGGGCCTGAGGTGGCGGCCAACACCATGCTTTGCCTGATCCACCAGACCAACTATCTTTTGGATCAGCAACTGCGGGCTTTGGAAAAAGAGTTCCTGGAGGAAGGCGGGTTTACTGAAAGGCTTTACCGCCTTCGCTCAGAAAAAAGAAAAGGAAAGGCTTTAACATAGGTCCAATATGACCAATACGACCAATATTACCGGTGGTGGTAGTGAGGAAGATTTGATCATGATTTCGGCTTTGCAGCACTATATCTTTTGCCCGCGCCAGTGCGCCCTGATTCACGTCGAGCAGATCTGGCGGGAAAGCGGCTTGACCGCCGAAGGCCGGATTCTGCACGAGAGAGTCCACGAGCAGGAAGGAGAAACCCGGGCCGGCGTGCGCCTGGAGCGCGGGCTCCCCTTGCGCTCCCTGCGACTGGGCCTTATAGGGAAGGCCGATCTGATTGAATTTCACAAAATGGGTAATAATAAGTGGCGGCCCTTTCCGGTGGAATATAAACGGGGCAAACCTAAACCGGATCATTGCGATGAGATCCAGCTTTGCGCTCAGGCGATATGTCTGGAGGAGATGATGGAGGTGGAGGTTCCTTGCGGGGCTTTGTTTTATGGAAAAACCCGGCATCGTCATGAAGTGGCTTTCGCTCCCACATTAAGGCAGGAAACCGAAAAAACGGCTATGGAAGTCCGGGAACTGATCACTTCAGGTGAAACGCCAAAACCGATCTATGAAAAAAAATGTAAACAATGTTCCTTGGTAGATCTTTGCCTTCCTAAACCTTTAGGCCGTCAAAGATCCGTTGACCGGTATCTTTCGGGAGCAGTAGAACCATGAAAAAACATTTAAACACATTGTTTGTCACTACCCAAGGGGCCTATCTCTCCAAGGAGGGCGAGACCGTTGTGGTCAGGCACGAGAGAGAGACTTTATTACAGCTACCAATCCACACCATCGGAGGGATCGTTTGTTTCGGTCAAGTCTCCTGCAGCCCTTTTTTGATGGGCTTCTGTGCGGAAAACGATGTGGGCCTGAGTTTCCTGACGGAGAACGGGCGTTTCTTGGCCCGAGTTCAAGGGCCGGTATCGGGTAATGTCCTGCTCCGCAGACAGCAATATCGGATGGCCGATGCCCCGGATCATTCGGCCCAAGTGGCCAAGGCCGTTCTGACCGGTAAAATCGCCAACTGCCGGGCAGTGCTGCAACGGACTCTGAGGGATCATAGCGAAAAGGTTAATTCCGAAGAATTAAAAACGGCCTCGGAGCGTTTGAAGAACGGTCTCCAAATCATGCAAAATGAAGGAGTGTTGGACGTCCTTCGGGGTATCGAAGGTGATGCGGCCCATACCTATTTTACGGTTTTTGACCATCTGATTGTTGCCCAAAAAGAGGCCTTTTTCTTTAATGAGCGCAACCGCCGACCGCCGCTGGATAGGGTCAATTGCCTCCTTTCTTTTATCTATACGCTTTTGATGCATGACGTCCGCTCGGCCTTGGAAGGGGTCGGCCTTGACCCGGCTGTGGGTTTTTTGCACCGGGACCGGCCGGGACGTCCCGGTCTAGCCCTGGATCTGATGGAGGAATTCAGGCCCTTTATTGCCGATCGTTTAACCTTGTCTTTGATCAATCTCAATCAGGTCCAAAAAGGTGGCTTTAAAATCAAGGAAAATGGTGCAGTCCTTATGGACGATGAGACGAGGAAGGCGGTTCTGGTGAACTATCAAAAAAGAAAGCAGGAAGAAATTTTTCATCCTTTTATCGAAGAGAAGGTAACTATTGGAATACTTTTTTATATCCAAGCCATGCTCATGGCCCGGTATGTACGGGGCGATTTGGACGGTTATCCGCCGTTTTTGTGGAAGTAGGAGGGATCGATGCTCGTCGTGGTCAGTTATGACGTGTCTACAATTACTGAAGGGGGAGTACGTCGACTGGCCCGGGTGGCCAAAGCCTGTAAAAATTTCGGGCAGAGGGTCCAGTTTTCGGTTTTTGAATGTTCGGTGGACCCGGCCCAATGGGTCAGCTTGAGAAACAGTCTGATTAAGATAATCAATCCCGAAACCGACAGCCTCCGGTTTTATTTTTTAGGAGCCAATTGGAGAAACAGGGTGGAGCATATTGGAGCCAAGAAAGGATATGATCCGGATGAACCTTTATTGGTTTAATGGTGCGTGCGAACCACAAGCTGTCAGTGGCTGGGTAGGCGATTTTTTTCAGATAATCATGGGATTAAAGACGAATGGCTCTAAGCCGGTTCGCAAATTGATTTTGATTAACGATATAGCTTGATTAGCAAGAAAGTTCTTTGACAAGTGAATAGATGGTAGCGGAAAAATTAGTGGTTCGCAGGAATGAATCTTTTAAAAAAATATTTTCAAGAAGTTAGAAAGAAGCAGTCGCGCCCCGCGCGGGCGCGTGGATTGAAACCAATGACCCGCTTGTGAAGGATAAAGTAGGTTTGTCGCGCCCCGCGCGGGCGCGTGGATTGAAACCCTAAAAAATATCCATATTATCAAACAATATCAGGTCGCGCCCCGCGCGGGCGCGTGGATTGAAACCCGAAAACCAAAATTTTCTGGAACAAGACTTATAGTCGCGCCCCGCGCGGGCGCGTGGATTGAAACTCCTTTCTCCCGGATAACCGGGGGTTAATCGTGTCGCGCCCCGCGCGGGCGCGTGGATTGAAACCTGACAGGTAGGCTCATCACAAGCTAACAATATCGTCGCGCCCCGCGCGGGCGCGTGGATTGAAACATTTTTTATTCCAAAATTTGGAATTGATTTTCTGGTCGCGCCCCGCGCGGGCGCGTGGATTGAAACCGTCATAATCATCATAATCAGATAATTTTTTCGTCGCGCCCCGCGCGGGCGCGTGGATTGAAACATTTTTTTTCTCCTTCCCAGATTCAGGGTTTTTGGTCGCGCCCCGCGCGGGCGCGTGGATTGAAACCGTCTGTAAGGGCTTGCGTTCCATCGCTTTGAGGTCGCGCCCCGCGCGGGCGCGTGGATTGAAACAAGCCATTATCCGGTTGATAGGTGGATCCAACAAGTCGCGCCCCGCGCGGGCGCGTGGATTGAAACCTAAAACTAAACCATATTATCAAACAATATCAGGTCGCGCCCCGCGCGGGCGCGTGGATTGAAACGATTGGTTTAATGGTTTGGATCAGAAATCATTTGTCGCGCCCCGCGCGGGCGCGTGGATTGAAACAATAATGGTATTAGTTGGCACGTCAGGGTGTTTTGTCGCGCCCCGCGCGGGCGCGTGGATTGAAACTTATTTTTAATCCTTCTCCTCTCCCGGATCACCGGTCGCGCCCCGCGCGGGCGCGTGGATTGAAACATTACGAAACCGAGGAACTAAAGAAAACCAGGGCCGTCGCGCCCCGCGCGGGCGCGTGGATTGAAACAGTTGGGGAATCG
>Ga0233425_10011196_pt1 | contig 10566 bp, 10 predicted proteins | sample Watercolumn_Towu_2_FD_181712 | JGI IMG/M metagenome (GOLD analysis project Ga0233425, IMG submission 181712) | Freshwater microbial communities from Lake Towuti, South Sulawesi, Indonesia - Watercolumn_Towuti2014_140_MG | ecosystem: Environmental > Aquatic > Freshwater > Lake | place... | reverse complement strand
ACGTGCCTTCTTCAAAAGATCTTTCGCGCTACCCAAAACATCCTTGCCACTTGCCGGTCGTCCCATATGCCCACCTCCATTATAATGGTGCGCATATTATATCACTTTTGATTTAGAAATGGAATAAGTATTTGGCGCCGTCCATTAAACTGGTGCTTCAACTTATTGATATTTATTTATTTTCGCATAAGGAAAAAATCAAAATACCCCAAAAAGTACCCCCAAAACTAAAAGTGCCCCCTTTACGCACGAAGGGCTTTGTCCAGGTTTTCGGCTGCCCATTGATTCAAACTTTTCCCCGCTGCTGCGGCCGAGGCGGCGATGGCGGCGTGCATTTCGGCAGTGACACGGATAAGGAGTTTGCCGGAATACGGTTTGTTGGGCTGCTGGCCGAGTTCGGCGCAGGCATCCAGGTACCCGTCAACCGCTTCCTGGAAGGATTGTTCCAGCTCAGCGACCGATTCGCCGTGAAAACTGACAATATCCTTGATACCGATGATATGGCCGACAAAGATATGGTCATCGGCGTCAAACTCGACACGTGCGGCATAGCCTTTGTACGTCATAGCGTTCATGGGGTTATCCTCAATTCGGTAAGAAAGTGACGGGCATCCTTCACCCGATACCGGAGTGCGGCCTTGTCTGGGTGAGGCGGTGGAAGGTGGCGCGGAGGCCATCCTTTTCAAAAGTGACCGTGGAGCCACTACCTTCCAGCATTCGGCAGCCGATAGCCACCAGCAGGCTCTCTATCTCCCGCCACTCCATGTTGCCATTCACCGGATCGGTGAAGATGGCTGCCAGGGTCTTCCGGTGTTTGTTGTTCATATAGGATATGATAGCAAAATATGTAAGCATCGTCAAAAGGAATACAAAGGAATACAATACCTGTGTCGTTTAATTCTGCCAGGCGCTGGCCACGGACTGGGCCGACAAAATCCGAAGGGCATTCCAGCGCAATGGAACAAAGGACGGGTCACTCTGCGCCCCTTGCTGACTTGGCGGCAATGACTGCCACCTGGAAGAGCCGGAGGCGGGTAAGGGGAATGGGCACATAGGACAAGACAACCTTAGCAGCGTGACGAAACGGGCCAGAGGTGCATCTGACGGCCAACATGGCAGAAAGGTGAAGGTGCGCCAGCTTGTCGGCGCTGAAGGACCACGGGGAGATGCCGGTGAACCCACGCAGAGCGGAGCGGCCAGGTGTGCGGGCCGGGTAATCGATGAGAGCCGAAACCTGGCCTGCACTGAACGTGGCGCGATGGGTTTAAGCCCATACGGGGTTCATACTGTTTGCCGTGGCCAGAATGAACGGCGGCCGATACGTTGATAGCTGGCGTGGCTTTTGCCGGGCGTGGCGGCCCGGTTGTTCTCGGGTGAGCCGCGACTGGAGCAAACGCTATGACAGCGGAACTCTCCACGAAGATCAGAGGCTCATTGATTTGCACCCCCTCAGGGGGCCGGAGGGTGGTGTTGGGCGGTGGCTGGCGGGACTGTTGAAATGTCGCATAATTTCGCATTATGTTTGAATGGGTGCCGTGTCCCATTAAACATAGTGCAAAATTATGCGGGGGCCGTTTACTGTTTACCCGGAACATTCGTGCAAAAGGCATGACAGCCACCGCCTTCCGATGACGTTGGCGTTGGGACAGCGCCGTACTGATGCAGGTAAAGGGCGACTGGAAGTCGCTTGCCGTTTCTCCGATGTACCGGACCTCGTCAACAACAGAAACGTTCATCTATGGCCAGCGACTACGCCCGAAGCCCACACCCCCCGTTGTTCGCTCTGGCATTGATGACCGACGAAGCCTAAAGGCAACGGGCTAACGACGCACTGAATAACTACAGCTAGGGGGTGGGCTTTTTAGGGCGGGGGAGGCTGGCTGGTCTATGTGAAGTACCGCTAGCTCGGGCGCTGCTTGCCCGGCGGTCGTCTGTGCATCTGCCGATATAGTAGTAGCCTCATAGAACAGCTTGTAATCAGAAATTAAGCAAGGGTTGAACACCCCGCAGAATCGTGAGCCCCTGGAAGTACCCGCCGTTTGTTTACCGAAGATAATTGGACCAAGCAAACACGTTCCATTGACCAGGCGGTCCTACTGTGCAGAAGTGGAAGAGATTTACCCCACCCCGTCCTTAAGCTCCTATACCACCCCTGCCCCGCGCAATTTTTCGAGCACCGCCTCGGCGATCTCATTCGCGCCCGAAGGCTCCCCCTGTCTCGATGCCGCCAAGCCCCGGAGGATCTCCCCCTGGCGCCGGCACTCAACTGCGCCATAGCTCAGGAAGGTGGTCAACACCTTTTCATGCCCCAGGTTCTGACTCCAGGCCTTGAACTGCTCCGGAGTCTTGCAAATATCCTGACCTAGTTGCACCAGGGTGTTTCTGAAGCTGTGTGGGTTGAAATAAGGGAGACCGGCGCGCTCAAAGGCCTCACGGAAAATGGTCCGTATTGGTGATGCGCTGCTCCAGTGCTCCCTGGATAAACCGGCCGCCGCAAACTGACAGTCAGCACCCACGGCAATCCGGGTCGCCGGAAAGAGCGGATCGTCGTTGCCCCACAGCTTCTCCTTCCGCAGGTAGGCCACCCACTCCGCCACAATACCAAGGACCTCCTCACCTACCGGGAAGAAGAATGTGTCGAAGGTCTTGCTGAATTTCGTCTTCACCTCGCGGGCATCCTGGTTGACGCACCCGGCAACGAGATCGACATGCTTCAACTTCAGCGAGGCGATGGCACTGTCCCTTGCCCCGGTCAGCAGAGTGAAGGCCATAAGGGCACGGTTGCGGCGCTCGATCTCTGTATCGGCCGGCATCGTTGTAATGACATGCTTTATCTGATCCAAGGTCGGCACCCTGGGCTGTCGTTTGGCGGTAGCGACCCTGGTATCCTTGTCGGACAGGTTGAAATACTCGGCATAGGCATACTGGACCCGCGACTTGTAGCCAGGCTGCCAGGCCAGCCACTGAAAGAAGCGCTTGAGTTGGGTGAGAGTGGCATGGAGTGTCGCCTTGCTCAGCTTCTCCCCGGTACGCTGCCCCTGTTGCGCTGCCAGGTATTTCTTGAAGGCGATGGCCTGTTCGTGGTGAAAGGCCTTGAAGTCCCGAAAGTTGGTATAGACCTCGAAGCGGTTCAAGGCCTTGGCCGCCGCATCCACCGTGGGCTCGCTGTGGCGCTTGGCCTCCTTTAGAAAGGCAAAATAATTCCGTTTGATCCGTTCATTCTCTGGGCTGTGTTTTCTCATGGTCTGATCTCCCTTATCTCAAGTCACTATTCACGGAGAGGTCGGTACTCTCAATTACACGTGACAGGGTCAGCGGGAAAGTGATCTCCATTTTGCCGCGCACCTGGTCGATTCGAGCCAGGCTGACACGTCGGTTCATCATGTTCTCACAGTTCGGGCAGATCCCTGTCAGGTTGCCGAACTTCTCGGTGACCGGGGTGTAATCCGCCATGTCGCCGGCTGGCGATTTTGGTGAACGGCAACGGACGCAGTAGAGCTCCCCGGCCCCGCATGTCTGCTTGTTCTTTACCCGCCGGGCCTGAAGAAATGCCGCCAGGTCCTGACCGAGTATCAGCATGGGCCGTTTGTCATTAAGGACGGGCAACCCAGCCTTGATCCAGGCGCGAACGGTGTTTTTGTGCGTCTGGAACAGCTCGGCGACCTCCTCCACTGTGTAGCTGCGATGGATCTTCACCAGGCGGGGATTGGGATGCCGTTTTCTCATCGCTTACCCCTCCATGGTGTCAGTGACAGATTTTCCGGATGGGGGAGTTGAAACCGGTAAAACCGGCGAAACCGATTCCAGCACCTCCACCTTCCACGCCTCGGCCGATCGGTTGCCACTGGCCCGGACAAACCGCCTGCCATCGACGATCCGTCCCGCATGCCGTCGAATCCACCACCCCAACTTCCGGCGATTGATCTCTCCCCGCTCGTCGGCGATATCGCGCAGGACCTCCCGCAGTTCGACATACTCTTCCTGAAAACCTCCCGCCTGCTTCACCGCTTCCCGTACCATGGCCGGCACCCTGCCGAATACCAATTGCCAGGCAGTAAGCAGACGCCCCAGGGTCTCGCGGTCCGGGTCCTCGGCCATGGCCTCAAAGACGGTGATGGTCGGATCGGCGCAACCAAGCCACAACAGCGGTTGGCGGCAGAGGTCGGACCACTCGGAAAACCCAGCCAGGGCCTTGCAGATAGTCATGGGGCGGCCAGCAACAAGCCAAGCCCGGATGATGGTCAAGGCTGCTGAGACAAAGCGACCCCGTTCCGCCAACACCTCCCGCACCAGCTCGGGCCGCGTAAAGGTCCGCGCTGCCGGAGTCTCACACCCAGGGTCAAGGCGGATGGTGATGCAGCGTCGGGCCATGTCTTGCCCCGGTCCCACGTTATTGCCGCTGGAGAGGAAGAGGGCGCGGGTACTGACCGTGGCGGTCTTGGAGGCACCAAGGATTCGCCCGCTCATGAACTCGGAGGTCAGCACCGTACACAGGCTCTTGTGGGCCACCAGATCGCCGGTCAGGTTGTCGAACTCGATCACGGCAGGAGCCCGCAACAGCTCGGCGAGCAGCATCTTCCGGCACTCCTCGTCATCCGCCGGGAAGGTGGTGGGGGTCCCCCGTTGCGGGGTGGCAAAGGCGGTGATCAACTCACAGAGATAGGACTTGCCGGACCCGACCATGTGCGCCCGGACGTGGAACATCGGCGCATGGGAGAGGCTAGGCCGGATGGTGGCGGCCAGGATCGCCGCCAAGGTCGCGGCCAGGTCGTGAGGAGTGGCAAAGGGGAACTCCGTGAGGAGCTCTTTCAGCAGCGCCAAGGCCGCTTCGGCCTGGGTACGGGTCGGCATCTCCGGCACGGTGAAACCCCGCCCATCGAAGACCCCGAACATGCCGGTGGGCTGATCATAGCCCGCTGTGGTCATCAAGGTGCCATCGTCCCGCAAGTAAGGCTGGCGCGCCAGGCCATTCAGCACCGGCAGGTGGTCATAGCTCGCGGAGTCAAACAGGACAGAGGCGTGTCGGGCCGGTGGGTCGATGCGCGTCCAGTCGTCGCTACGGACATCGTACCGTTCCCAGGTCGCGGCCCCTGCCAGCGCCCGGACTAGAGCCGGTTGACTGATCTCCTGCACACGAGTCTCACGGGTGCCGGGGTCGGTGATCACAGTCACGATCAAGCCACCTCGCTGGTAGTGTCGGCGAGATTGCGCCAACTCTTGTTCGGCGGCATCCACCACCCGGTTGATCTCGCCTGCCATGACCCGGATGGTCGGTTTCATGCTCGCGGCCTTCACCTCGATGTCGAGCATCCGCAGGAGGTCACGGATGCGCCGGCCTTCACAGTGGCCGTGGTAGCACTTGAAGCCGCCTATGGGGTACAGCTCGTCGGGCTCGAAGTAGGCGGTGCCGCCGTCCCTCTGGCCGGTGTGCTCGCTGACCCAGGGGCAGGTGATGTCGTGCTTGCCCTCGCCCAGTGGCGCCTTGTACAGACCACGGTCTCGCAAGGCGGTTAAGACGGCGTTTTCGTCAGGCCTCGGAATCCATACCGGATCGCCATCAACCGGGCGCTCCTGGCAAGGGCGCCCCTCTGGCCTCTTCTTCCGTCCCGCCTGGGCCATCTCCAGTTGCAGGCCCTCCACCAGGTCTTCGACCGGATAGCGTAACTCAGGGGACCAAGTCACCACCCGGCAGGCAAACGGCGGCGAGTGCTTGCCATTGACCGCCACCGGCAGTCGGGCCAGGCGTGCCCGTGGCCCGTTGGCTCCAGGATCGCACAGACCAGCCGCGACGATGGCGTTCATCAACCGGTCGGCCATCACTCCGTCAGTGAGCGGTTCATTGAGGAGATACCCGGCTTGGTGGTTACCAGGGGAGGTCTCCAGCAACCAGGAGGGGGGAAGAGAGAGCCTCTCCATGGGGACCTTAGTGCCCACGTCATCGAGCATCACCGCATGGAGGGCATGAAATCGGGACTTCTGCCGCCGGTATTGTCCTGCCTCGTCGGGTTTGAACACTGCCAGGCTGAAGTAGTTGTTGTTCTCTGCCGGCAGTTCGCCCGCCAGGTCGAGACCGCCCTGCCAGGGCCTGCCGAACCAACTCTTGCTGGGCACGCTCATGGGGTCACCCGAAAAACTGACCACCACGGGGAACGCCAGCACCAGCCCGGAACCGAAAACCGCGTGCAGAAACTCGCCATTGACGACCGAGTAGGTTTCATCGGTTTTGTAGGTTTCCATCGGGCCGGTAGGGAAAACTGTCGCGTCACATTGCAGCGCCGCCGTCATCACTTCGCCCCCTTGCGCGCCGCTTCGAGTTTCAGCACCAAGACCCGGATCTCTTCATCACTCTTGCCCGCGATGCGGGCGGAGTTGATCGCCGCCACCTCATCAGAGGGCCAGCCCACCGCCCGCTCGCCGAGACTCACGGGTTTTGTCCATAGCCCTTGGCTAATGCGGAGGTAGAGGGTTGAGCGGGGGTAGCCGGATTCTGCTTTTACTGCGGGAAGTCGAAGAATGGTCTTGATCATGGTGGTACCTCTCTGAAAGTGATGAATGGTTGTGAAACTTGGGTGGACTTTCTGAGAGGCACAATGCTTGTGCGATTTGGGCGATACAATCCGTGCGAAATGTCGAATTGCTCAACTAAAATGGTCGTGATATCAGATGGTTTGACGCAGGTGAGAACAGCGAGAGTGGCGAAACAAGGAGAAGGGGAATTGCTGGGAATGCAGTAAAGGCGGGGTGTGCGCTTGGGCGAAAAAATTCCGCCCAACTTTCTTTCAGGGCATGTTACTTTTTCATGTACCTGCGGATAGTCTCGGCCTTGCAGCCTTGGGCAATGTCCATCTTGGCAATCTGTTGCGAGTACCAAACATCGCCCATTCTGGGTTTTTTCCGTACCAAGGATTGATATGCCTTCCCCCAGTCCGAGTGCTTGGCCTGGGTATCGTGCTTGCGGATTTCGCGCTTATGGTCGCGTGGTGTGTACCGGTTGTCGGCAGTGGTCGCGGCATCCACCATGCGCCGGACCAGGGCACCATCAAGGGAAAATCGCCCTTCATGGAAATAGACCAGATCGGCTATAGGGACCTTGTTGGCACCAGCAACCAAAGTCACCACCCCGGCGGCTTCCAGACAAAGCATCTGGCTGCGTTTGTTCCCGGTGGCGATGCCAATCTCCCACAATCCGTCGCTGTCGCTCTTGACGGTATGGCGTAATCCGAGGCTTGCCGCCACGAACCCGCACACCGCCAGGGCATCGCACCGCCATTGAATCAGCCGTTCGTTGGGGACTGGCACCCGGTTGGTATCGCTCCGTTTGTCGCACACGATGAACGAGGCCGGGACGCCTGCCGCCGTGGTCAGGGTATGCACCGGCATGGTGCAATCCTGTTCGCACTCCCGACATACCGCAGTGGTGGTCGGCCGGGCCTTGAGCAGCAGCTTCTGGGCCTTCATGGCAGCAACCGCCTCCCCTGGCCATTGACTCAACTCCTCGGCATTGACTTGGACCGTTCCTTCTGGGCAGGCCCCCACCCGTGCCAGGAGTTCAAGCAGGGCGTCAAGCGGTGTCATGTCTCAGCCTGGGCCGCTTCCTCGGTCTCTGCGGCGGGTATCATCTTGGGCTCGATCCCGGAGGCCGCCAGCATGGCACGGAGTTTCAGCCCGACCTCGTCGTATTTGAGGGAACAGGAGTTCGGATAGCCGATGCGGATGGTCACCTGCTTGGGCGGCTTCTCCACATTCGTCACCACCGACGCGGCCAGCTCCACCAAGGTGATGCTGTACATGAACAGGGGTAAGGACTTTTTGAGCTGGTCGAGGAGATCATAGACGGCATCGGGATTGCTGGACGAGTCGGCCTCCAAGGTGATCCGGTCGCCCCGTTTCATCCGTGAGGAGAGCCGGATCTTCTTGACCGTCACCCGTTCGATGCCGCTGCCTGGAGTATAGGTGAAATCGAAGTTTTTCTCCAAGAGAGGGGCGAGGTCGTAGACCCGTTCATCCTTGGGATCGGGCGGCAGTTCATCGAGCTTCAGGATTGCCTGGGCGAACATCGCCTGGAGCGGCTCGATGGCCTTGTAGGTGCCCCGGAAATTGAGGTCGAGGGAGCCGCCTTTCTGGGAGTAGACATAGATCACCTCGAAGGCGGGGTTGTGCGGCCGGCGGTCAAACTCGCCATTCACCCACTCGATGCTCTGCTGAGAGTAGTCTTCGGGGTAGGCAAAGAAATAGTCCAGCTCGCCCCGGCGGAAGGGCTCCACCACGCAGTTCTTGCCCCGGCCCTCGGTATGATGGAAGTAGTGGCTCAGGAGGTTGGCAAGCTGTTGGATGCTGGCCTCGTCCACGGCAGCATTTTTGTTGGGGAAATTGATTCGTTTGCGCCAGTATGGCAGGGAATCCGCGTGGTAAAAATGGGTGGCACCACGCCAGAAGGCTTTGTGATCGAGGAAGGTAATCATCGCCCGCTCGTAGTGGTTGGGCAGGGCTGACATACCTTCCATAAAGGCCGTGAGGTCGTCCGGTGCCGCCTGAAGCTGCCAGCTCGCCTCGTCGATGATCGCTCGAAAGCCCTTCTCGCAGCTCATCTCGAAGATGTCCCGGAACTCGGCATCCATCCCATGGCGCCGGTCATCCGGTAGCTCCAGCCAGGCGGTGAACAGTGCCTCCGGCTTTCCCTCTTTCATGGCGGCGAAATCGAGATCGCGAAACAACCCCCGACCCTGGAAGTAGCGGGCAAGGAGGGCGTTCGGCATCTGCCGGAAGAAGTCCCTGGTGGAGTAGTGTTTGGCCATCGATTTTTTCCCGCAATTTTGGTTTGATCAATTTGGTTGGATAATTGTGGACATTACAATAAACTACTGTACTATAACACTGATTTTTTTTCATATTTGATGAAGAAAGCACCTGCTCCCAAGAAAGGAATACGCCCGTCGTGAAACAAGAAAAAATCACCCTCTCCCAGCTCGAAGGCTTCCTCTTCAAGGCCGCCGACATCCTGCGCGGCAAGATGGACGCCAGCGAGTTCAAGGAGTTCATCTTCGGCATGCTGTTCCTCAAGCGCTTGTCGGACGAATTCGACCGCAAGCGCGCCCAGCTCCGCACCACCACTTACGCCCACCTGAAGGACCAGCCCGAACTGCTGGCGGAATTGCTCAGGGAAAAGACCTCCTACGGCGACACCTTTTTTGTCCCGCCCGTGCCCGTTGGCACGAGAGCTGGCTCGACGAGGAAGGCCGCGAGGTGCCGCCGCTCAAGCACCTGAAACACGACATCGGCAACATGCTCAACAAGGCCATCGCCAAAATCGAGGAGGAAAACGACGCCCTGGCCGGGGTGCTGAAGAACAACATCGACTTCAACGCCGTCAAGGGCAAGACCAAGATCCCGGACCAGAAGTGGAAGGACCTGCTCGACCACTTCAACCAGCCGCAGTTCGTGCTGGTCAACGACAACTTCGAGTTCCCCGACCTGCTTGGCGCGGCCTACGAGTATCTCATCAAATTTTTCGCCGACAGCGCCGGCAAGAAGGGCGGCGAGTTCTATACCCCGGCTGAGGTGGTGCGCCTCCTGGTGCAGCTCACCAAGCCCCAAGCGGGCAACACCGTCTACGACCCCACCGCCGGCTCGGGCGGTTTCCTGATCCAGGCCCACCAATACGTGGAAGAGCAGGGCCAGAACCCGGACGACCTCGCCCTCTACGGCCAGGACTCCAACGGCACGGTCTGGTCCATCTGCAACATGAACATGATCCTCCACAACATCACCCGCTTCACCATCGAAAACGGGGATACGCTGGAAGAGCCGCTGATCCTGGAAAACGGCCAGCCGCGCAAGTTCGACCGCGTGCTCGCCAACCCGCCTTTCTCGCAGAACTACAGCCGCGCCACCATGCAGTTTGCCAGCCGCTTCCGGGAGTTCTGCCCGGAGACCGGCAAGAAGGCCGACCTCATGTTCGTGCAGCACATGATCGCAAGCCTAAAACCAAACGGCCACATGGCCACCATCATGCCCCACGGCGTGCTGTTCCGGGGCGGCAAGGAGAAGCTGATCCGCGAGCTGTTGATCGAGGACGATAGCATTGAAGCCATCATCAGCCTGCCGCCCGGCCTGTTCTACGGCACCGGCATCCCCGCCTGCGTGCTGGTGGTGAACAAGGCGAAGCCCGATGCCCTGCGCGACAAGGTGCTGTTCATCAACGCCGACCGCGAATTTGCCGAGGGCAAGAACCAGAACAAGCTGCGGCCCGAAGACATCGAAAAGATCGACTTCTGCTTCACCCACAAGCGCAGCATCGAAAAATACAGCCGCCTGGTGGAGAAGCGCGAGATCGTAAGCCAGCACGACTACAACCTCAACATCCGCCGCTACGTGGACAACACCCCGGCGCCGGAGCCGGAAGACGTGCCGGCCCATCTCATCGGCGGTATCCCGGCGAGCGAGGTGGCGGCCAAAGAGGGCGAATTCGCCAAGTTCGGGGTCAGGCCTGCAATCTTCTTCGGGCCACTGCGTCCCGGTTACTTCGCCTTTGTTGCCACTATCGACGCCAAGCCCGTCATCAAGACC
>Ga0233425_10011195_pt1 | contig 10567 bp, 8 predicted proteins | sample Watercolumn_Towu_2_FD_181712 | JGI IMG/M metagenome (GOLD analysis project Ga0233425, IMG submission 181712) | Freshwater microbial communities from Lake Towuti, South Sulawesi, Indonesia - Watercolumn_Towuti2014_140_MG | ecosystem: Environmental > Aquatic > Freshwater > Lake | place: Indonesia... | reverse complement strand
CCCGCCGTACTCATCCACCACGAGAGCCATGGGCATCCGGCGCCTCTGCATTTCTTTCAGCAGGTGGCTTATACGCGCCGTCTCGGGCGCAAAAAAGACCGGTCGCAGGATCTCACCGAGAATGATGGGTCGCTTCTCCGCCAGCAGTCGAAAGAGGTCCTTGTCGTAGAGGATCCCCAACACCTCGTCCAGGCTATCCCGGTACACCGGATAGCGGGACTTGCCCGTCTCGATGATGTAGCTCAACACCTGCTCGGGCGACGTCTCCACGTCGATCGCCTGAATGCGCGGCCGGGGAATCATCACCTCTTTGGCTGAGGCCTCGGTGAACTCGAAGACGCTGTGGATCAGCTCCTGCTCCGTCTGGTCGAAGACCCCCTGGTCGCGTCCCTCCTGAAGCATGTGCTTCAGCTCTTCTTCCGAGACGAACGCGCGCTCCTCGGCGCCCCGTTGTCCCAGGAGGCGAAGGACGCCTCGATTGGATGAGGTGAGAAGACGGACCAGGAGCCCGCTGGCGCGCCCCAGGCGGTCGATGGGTCCCGCCACCCACATGGCGAACGGCACCGCATGGCGCAGGGCCAATGATTTGGGCACGAGTTCCCCTACGATCAACGAGAAATAGGTGATAGCGAGAACCACCACGGCGAGCGCGATCGGCTCCGCTACGCCCTGGATTCCCGTGATGGGAATCTCGCGGATCAGCGGGGAGAGGACCCGCACGGAAGCGGCGCCGCCCACCGCCGAGGCCAGCGTTCCGACAAAGGTCACCCCGATCTGCACGGTCGCCAGGAATCGGTCCGGGTCCCCCTGCATGGCCGCCACGCGCTGGGCGCGGCTATCCCCCCCGGCGACCAATTGCTGGATACGGCTCCGCCGGGCGGATATCAGGGCGATCTCGGCCCCCGCGAAAAACCCATTCAGCAGGATGAGGGCTGTAATGAAGACGGTCTCCACCAGCCAGAGACCCTGAAAACCCAAGTTGTCCATAGCACACTCCTGCTCCTGACCCTCTTGCTACCGGCTATCCGGGTCGGGGAATTTCTGGCGCAGAATCTGCGGGATGCTGATGCCGCCTGAGAGGACGATCTGGATGCCCTGGGGAATGGTCAGGCGGGTCTGGATGACATCCCCGCGCGGAAACAGCATGATGTCACCCAGGTACAGGTGATTGGTGGGAACATAGACGGCGACCAGCGATTCGGTCTCGCCTCCCGTGCGCTGGAGGCCAACCTCGCCCGTGAGGAATCCAAAGCTGTAGGATCCCTTTTCGCCGCGGGGGACCAGCACGAACTCCTTGAAGGCTACCTGATTGTCGGGCGAGAAAGCGTTCAGCAACTGCTTCACTGCCGAGTAGACGTTCCGGACCATGGGAACCCGGTAGATCAGGCCGTCCAGCCATCCCAGCATCCGCTTCCCCGCCACGTTCGTGGCGAAAATCCCCATGAGCATGACCAACAGGATCGCCACCAACAGGCCGACCCCCGGGACGTGGCGTCCCATCTGGTCCGCCACCACCGGAGCCAGGAGCCCGTCGACGAATTCGAAGAGCACATAGAACGTCCAGACGGTCACCGCAATGGGAACGATGACGAGTAAACCGGTAACGAATTTGATTTGCAGATGTCGTCGGAGCTTACTCATTGCAGAAACCTGTTCTCCTTCTGTCCCCCGCCACGCCTTCTCGAGGCTGGTGTCTCAGGCCGCGGTTCGCCTATGGCCAATACGACGGATCGCCCGCAAAGCGCTCCTCGAGGGGGCGCAGGCGCTCCCGAAGGGCATCCGTGTTCACGTTCAGTTTCGAGGCAACCGACACGATGGCATTCACCAGCGCATAGGTTGGGTCTCGCGGGTCACTGACGGCCTGCAGGAGAGAGGCCGCTCGCGTCCGAAGAATCTCGAACATCCGATCCTGCAGGGCTCGCTCCGGCAGGGGCAACGCCAAGCGTGTGGCGACGTGCAGGAGCTCGAGAAACTCTTGCCACGCAGAGGCATCCGACAGGGGGGCGATGGCGTCGAGACGCTGGAGAAGCATCCGATCGAACCACGCGGAGGCCGCAGTCAGATCCAGTCTGAGCCCCAAGTGACGCGCCTGCGCGGCCAAGTCCATGGCAGAGGCATACCGCGCCGGATCGGTCACCCCGTCCAGCTTCTCCAGGATCCGTGTGAGCTGTCGCGCCCAGGTCGCCTCCAGCGTCGCAGCCAGCCACGCCGGAGGGCGCATCCCCGCCCCCACCATGGCTTCGACAGCGGGAAGCGCCTCCGCAATCATCCGCTCGCGCTCTTGGTTCAGACGGTCCTGGGCTGCTCCCAGCATCTCCGTCAAAATCGCGCGGCGCTCCTCAGGCAGAAAGTCCCGCAGGTGAATCAGCCGTGCTGCGTGCCTGCCCAGCCAGCCCTCGAGTCCGGGGTTGCCGGGTCGGAATGCAGCCAGCGCTTCCTCGAGGAAGCGCTGCCAGTCGCCCGAAGCGAGCCACGGACCAATCCCGGCCAGAAAGCCGAAACGGCCGTCCTGACGGCAGACCCCCGCGAAGTTCAGGCTCTCCCCCGTGATCTCTGAGATGGCCCGGACGCCGGCCAACACCAGCCCATCCTGCTTGATGACGGGATCCGGTGTGAGCGACCAGCGATACCGCACCTGGGCCGTCACCTCGCGCCCCAGCACGCCCTCGAGGAGGAGTCGGGCCACCGCGTCCTCGACCTCGACCCTGGACGGACGGACCTGTCGTTTCCAGATCTTCCGTCCGTCCTTGACCTCTGGGATGTTGCTCTGTGCCCGCTCCAGGCAGCCGAGCAGCACCGCCTCCAGGTCGAGGGGGGCAAACGGCCCGGCCAGTTCGATGGCTCGAGCTGCATAGCGGAGATTCTGCACCGTCTCGATGCCCGATATATCCGAGAAGAACCAGCCGCAGCTCGTGTACATGAGCATGGCCTGATGCTGCATCTCCAGGAGACGCAGCGCGCGCGCTTGCTCTTCGCCATCGAGGGAGTGTGTCCCGTGGCGGGCGAAAAAAGCCTCGCGTGCCTCCGGGCCTGGATGCAGCACCAGCTCGATGTAGTCGTCGCGCGCGGCCCACACATCAGTCAGGAGCGGCCCTCCTTCCTCAACGAAGATCTGACCCAACGCCTCCCGCACCCTATCCAGCCCCTCGCGCAGGGGGCCGCGCCAGCGTTGATTCCATCCCGGTCCTCCCCCGGTACTGCAGCCGCAATCCTCGCGCCACCGGCCGACCCCGTGAGAGCAGCTCCAGGCGCTTTGGGGAAAGAGCTCCACCTCCCACGCCGGCTGGTGGGTATCGAGATAGGTCGCCAGATTGGTCACGCAGAATTCCCGCGACGACGTCTCCCGCGCGAACAATGTGGCCAGGCACATGTCGCCGAATCTCTCGTGATGGCCAAAGGATTCTCCGTCCGTGGCGATCAGGATCAAAGGATCGGAAGGGCCTGCGGCTGCCTCGCTGATCCGGCCGGCCAAGCCCCTGGCGTCCCGCAAATAGTGCTGGAAGCTGATCCCCCGCGACAGCGGTGCGTGGTAGAAACAGAGATCGATCCCCCGGTCGCTTTTCACCCTCCCGTCGGCGCTTCTGGGGTACCAGCGGTACACGCGTCGCGGATCCAGTTCTGCCTCGGCGGCCGTGATCCAGCGGTCATCGCCGATGCGTCGCCATCGCGCCGCCTGGGCCGGGGAGAGGATCACGTAGCGCATCCCGGCTTGCATGAGCAACTCCAGGGTCATCGCGTCCACAGCCGTCTCGGCCAGCCACATCGCCTCGGGATCTCGCCCGAAGCGGTGTTGGAAATCGCGTCTCCCCCAGTGGATCTGCGTGGAGCGATCGTGGGTCGTGGCGAGAGGCAGGATCATATGGTTGTAGGTCTGGGCGATGGCGTTGCCGTGACCCAGGCGGACGCGGCTCCTCTGATCGGCGTCCCGGAGGCTCTGCATCAGCGCGGGCGCCTCTGCGGCCAACCACGAGAGCAGCGTCGGTCCGAAATTGAAGCTGATTCGCTCGTAGTTGTTCACGATGTCCTGGATGCGCCCGTGCGGGTCCAGAACCCGGGACCGGCTGTTTGGTCCATAGCATTCGTCGACGATCCGGGCGTTCCAATCGTGGAACGGGGCCGCGCTCTCCTGTTGTTCGATCTGACCGGTCCAGGGATTCTCTCGCGGCGGCTGGTAAAAGTGCCCGTGAATCACCAGATGAATCGCCATAGCATTCTCGCTTGCAGACAGAGGATTACCGATTGCGACTCAATCACACATCGGGAATCGTGCATCCCACCGGCCTGGTCTATCGCCGCTCCCGAAGGGACACGATATCCTGCCCTTCGAGCAAGATCCGGCCGGCATCCGGCTTGAGCAGTCCAATCATCAGACGCAGCAGGACCCTCTTACCGAGGCCGCTCCCCCCGATGATGGTGAGTGGTTCGCCGTCTCGGATGGCGATATGGTGCATCTGGGCCATGAGAAGGCGCGCACCATACGGCGGCGTCACGGCCTCGCACAGGGTCCGACCGGCCAGGATCGACATGCCGCCCAGATCGGTGGCGAACGTCAGGGCGCGATGGCCGACGTCCTGGACGAAAGCGCGGAGCGCCGTCATGCTTCACCCGCCTGAACCGGAGTGCGCGTCATTGCCCTGTGAACGGGGTCCAACCCTCCACGAAGCCCTCGAAATCCGGACGACCCTTGGGGAAGGCGGCCGGGGGCGCGGCGTAGAAGAAATCGTACAGGCAGCCTGCCTGGCGGATTGTCACCCCCTCGACCTCGCCGGGTAGGCCGTCCAGCCAGGCCCGCAGCCGGGTGCGGATTCCCATGGCGCCGTGGAGACGAATGGATTCCTGCTCGCGGACCCGCTTCTCCTGGAGGCCAAAAAACAGGTGCCGTGCGACCCACTGGAGTTCGCCCGGCTCAGGGCGCGGCAGTCGGTGAGCAGCGCCATGCCCGCCCCGAGGCCCGGCGATCCAAACGACAGCATCGCCGTCTCCATCTGCCGGGGAATCCAGGTGGCGGGCGGCAGCCGTACCTCATACCCGTGCTCGAAATCCCGATACGTCTCTCCTGCGATGCGTCCGGTGGCGCATCCAGTGAGCAGCAACAGTGTCCCCGGCAGCAGCCCGCGGAGCAACCACAACCTGAGGGCGCGAATCCCCTGGACCCTCCATCGGCAAGCGTCGCCCGCCATCTTCTCTCCTTCATCCTACTGGACGGGCTCGGGGGCGTCAAGGCGACCGGGACGACAGGCGACTTCCAGGGCGCGGCGGAGGCGAAGGGTCGCTTGGTGTGCGGCGCGGCGCAGTGTGCCCAGCACGCGTCGTCGCTCGGTGCCGGCGACCGCACTCCAGAGGAGGTTTCGCCAACGCAGTTCGCCTTGCTCCGTGGTCGCCTCGGCGAGGAATTCCGGCAACGGCTCATCCACCGGATCCACAACCGCCTTGAGCGCCAGCCAGGGGATGCCGAGTTGCTGGGCGGCGAGCGCCACGCCGGCCGCCTCCATGTCCACCGCAAGGGCGCCCGTGCGTTGATGTGCCGCCCGCTTCGCCTCGGGCGTGCGCAGGGGGGAATGGACCGACAGCAGGGAGCCTCCGTGAAATGCGATCCCGGCTGCCTCGAGGGCGGAGGCAACGGCCGTCCGGGCGGGTGCCGCATGCAGGACGTGGTCGGGCGGATCGTCGTCGTCTTGCACCGTAGAGGGAAGCACCAGAGCGCCGACGCCGAGTGATTCTACCAGCCCTCCCGCGAAACCGAGCGAGAGAACAGCCCGAACGGAATACCACTGCGCCGCCGCCATGAGCGCGCGATGGCTCCGCTCTTGGCCAACGCCGGCTTGGATCAGGACGATAGCCCGCCCCGCCAGCCGGCCCGAGACGGCGCGGAACTCCTCGGTCCGCCAGCGCAAGGCGGACTCCAGCAACCCCTCCAGGGCTCGACGCTCTTGCGCCAATGCCACGACGATCAGGATGGCTGCGTTATCCATGCATCTCTCCCCCCGTTGTCCTCGGGTGAAACTTGCGCGAACGCGTCAGGGGTGGGCGCAACCATCTGGTCCCTCCCCCCTCACCGGGAGGGGGCGGTTCTGGATGCCGTGTTTCCTCGAATCCGATCGGAGCCGCTGCCGCCTACCGGCGCGTCTCGGCGTGCCGGAGACGGGTGACGGTCCCCCGCCGGACCTCCCCCTCGCCCGCGGCAGAGCGCCGGTACAACGCCAGGGCCCACAGGGGAAAGAACGTGGAGTAACCGTGATAGCGGAGGTAGAAGGCGCGCGGAAACCCGGTCCCGGTGAATTCCTTTTCCTCCCAACGGCCATCCGGCGTGCGCGTGTCCAGCAGGAACCGGACCCCCCGGCCCACGGCCGGATGTTTCGCCTCGCCCGCGTAGAGCAGGGCCAGCAGCCCCCACGCCGTTTGCGAGGCCGTGCTCCTCCCCATGCCGGCCGTGCGGGGATCCTCGTAGGTATAACAGGACTCGCCCCACCCCCCGTCGGGGTTCTGGCGGCTCAGCAGCCAGGTCACCGCCTGCCGGATGTATGGCGCGCTCATGTCTTCGCCGATGCGGGCCAGACCGGCCAAGGCGGACCACGTGCCGTAGAGGTAATTCACACCCCACCGCCCATACCACGAACCGTCCCAGCACTGCCGCGCTCGCAGAAACGCAACGGCCTTCGCCGCCGCCGGCTCGTCCATCCGGAAGCCCAAATACCCGAGCGCCTCCAGGACGCGACCCGCCAGATCCTCGGTGCTGGGATCCATCAGGGCCCCGTGGTCGGCAAAGGGAATGTAATTGAAAATCATCCGGTCGTTGTCCCTGTCGTAGGCCCCCCAGCCGCCATCGCTCCCCTGGAGGGAGAGGACCCAGTTCAGACCGTGAGCAACCGCGCGGGTCTTGGCCTCTTCGTCGGGAACGCGGATCTTACGCAGGGCCATGAGCACTGCCGCCGTGTCGTCCACGTCGGGATAGAACTCGTTCTCGAACTGGAACGCCCAACCGCCCGGCGGCGTGGAGGGCGCCTTGAATCGCCAGTCGCCGGGACGGCGGGTCTGCTTGCTGAGCAGCCAGACGCCTGCCCTGGAGAGCGCCGGGTGATCCGGTGCCAGTCCGGCCTCGACCAAGGTGTTGATCGTCAAGGCCGTATCCCAAATCGGGGACAAACACGGCTGGACCCGAAGGGTGTCCTCGCTCTCGCGTCGAAGGGCGTCGATCCCCGCGAGGGCCTTGGCAACGACCGGATGATCCAGGGGGTAGTCCAGGCACGTCAGGGCAATCACGGAGTTGACCATGGCCGGGAAGATCCCGCCCAGGCCGCCCTCCCCCTGCATGCGCTCCAGCATCCAGCGGGTCGCCTCACGGATGGCGCGGGCCCGGAACGGGCGACGCACGAAGCGGTCATGGATCCGGAGGAGCCGGTCGACGACGAGAAAGATATTCCGCCATGACAACGCCTTGGCAGTGCGGGGAAAGGAGAAATCCGCCTGGGCTCGCGGGACGAGGAACAGCTCGTCCAGGCGAGCAGAGGCCGGAACGGGGCGGACGGGGCGGTGGGCGAAGATGATGAGCAGTGGTACCAGGACCGTCCGGGACCAGTAGGAAATCTCGTACAGGTTAAAATAGAACCACCGGGGAAGCAAGACGATCTCCACCGGCATGCAGGGGACACCCTCCCACGGGTACTCGCCGAAGAGGGCCAGCAGGATCTTGGTAAAGACATTGACCCGGGTGATTCCCCCCAACTCGCGGACGACCTGGCGGGCGCGCACCATATGCGGGGCGTCCGCCGAGATCCCCGCCAGCTTCAGGGCGAAGTAGGCCTTGACGGTGGCGCTGATGTTGGCGGGCCCGTTGTGGTAGATGGGCCAGCCTCCGTCCGGAAGCTGGATGGATTCGAGGTGCCGGACTGCCTTGGCCTCGGTGGCGGCATCGGGAACGCCGAGCCATCGGCGCAGCAGAAGATACTCGGAGGTGATGGTCGCATCTGCCTCCAGTTCGTTGTTCCAGAAACCCGCCGGATCCTGCTGCGCGAGCAGGGCCTCGACCCCATCTTGGATGGCCGCATCCAGAGCGGTTTCGGGAATGGGCGCGGGATGCGGGCGTGGACTGCCGAGGGTGCGTGGGCTCACGTCGCCTCCTGAGGGATCAGCCAAGGTTCCAGTGCAGCATTTCCCAGATGTCCTTCCAACGCTTTCCCACCTCGCGGACCACGGTGGGCTCGAAGCCGCTGTGCATCATGCAGTTGGTGCAGCGCTCGTCGCGCTTGTTCTCGTACTTCTCCCAGTCGGTCTTTCTCATCAGCGCATCGAAGGTCCTGTAGTGAGCGTCGGTGATGAGGTAACAGGGTCCTTTCCAGCCTTGGGGGTTGAACGTGGGGCTCCCCCAGGGGGTGCATTTCAGGTCGCGCTCGCCTTTGAGAAACCGCAGATACATCGGCGTGCTCAAGAGGCGGTAGTGTTTGGACAACGCCCAGACGCGCTGGAACTTCTCGTGCGTCTGCTGCTTTTCAAGGAAGATGTCGCGGTCCTTCACCACCCCGTATTCGTACGCGGGGGACACCAGGAACCCGTCCACCCCGATGGCGGTCAGCTCGACGAAGAGCTGCTCGATCTCCTCGACCTTCGTCTCTTTGTAGATGGTCGTGTTGGTGACCACCCGGAAGCCCAGCGACTTCGCCAGCTTGATCACGCGGATGTCGATCTGGTACAACCCTTTTCGCGAACGGACGAGATCATGGGTCGGCTCGAGGCCGTCCATGGAGACATTGATGGTCAGGTACGGACTGGGTTTCCACTGGGGGAGCCACTTGTCCAGCTTGATCCCGTTGGTGCACAGGTACACGAACTTCCGCCGTCGGATCAGCTCGCTGACCAAGTCCCCCAGGTACGGGTAGATGGTCGGCTCCCCGCCGCAGATGGACACGACGGGCGCCCCGCATTCCTGCACCGCGGCGAGGCACGCCTCGAGAGACAGCTTCTCCCGGACGGTATTCTCAAACTCGCGGATCTTGCCGCAGCCCTCGCACGCCAGGTTGCACAGGTGGGTCGGCTCCAGCATCAATACAAACGGATACCTCGGCCTCCTTCGAAAGGCATTGGCCAGGACATACGTTATGACGGTCCAGTGAAGCTGTACGGGAAACCTCACGCGCGTCTGCCCTCGGGCCCCGGCCTCAAGAAAAGTGGTCGGGGTCCCACCAGGATGGCGAGCGTCCACACGATGATGGGCAATGTGATCAGGACCCCGCTGAGGAGCAAGCGGTACTCCCCCAGGGCGAACGTCACCATCAGGTTGAATGCCAACACGAGATAATAGAGGCCGGGGCATAAAGCCGCGCGACCCGTGAAGCAGGCGGTCGCCAGCGCCCCGCGACGGCGCTCCCACGCCTGATAGAGCATGGTGGCCGCGAGCCCAACCACGCCCCATCCGAGGAAGTTGGCCAACGGGACCCCAAAATACACGCCCGGCTCGGGATACCCGTAGATCTGGCCGAGAAACCACCGGTCGCCCCGCAGCGCCACCGGATCGATCACCACATCGACCAGCACGAACAGACACGTCGTCAACACCAGATGCGGTACCCGCCCGGGTCGCGGATGCGCTCTCCTCACCTCTCGGGCAGTTCCAGCCGGAGGAACCTCCGCGGGGCGAGGACCGGCCAAAAGAAACCACGCCAAGCCATAGCTGGCGACAAGCAAAAACGAAAGCGACAGGGAATCGAAAAAGGGCACCCCAGCAATCCACAGTTCCCGGTCGGCGGTCCTCGGGATGTAGTAGTACCATCCGAAAGGAATGCCTGTCCTGATCGAACTCTGCTCCGCGACGAATGCCACGCCCCAGGTGATCAGCGTGAAGAGGGCCGTGCGCCGCCAGCCCAAGAGGGCGCTCGCCCCCACGAGATGCACCAGCAAGAAGGCAAACACGTACGGTCGGAGCACAAGCGTTCCCAGGAGCAGACCCGGTATCTCACTCATCGCCATCGACATTCAAGAAAACTGGGGCCTCTGAACGTCTTCTTCGCGAACGCTCGACACCGAAATGCCGCATCACCATGCTACCGTGCCGGCGCATATCCGTTCTCTTGAAACCAGCCAACGGCCCGAGCCAGCGCGCTCTCGATCGAGGACTGCCGCAACCCGAGGTCCCGAACGGCTTTGCCGGAGTCGAAAAACATCATCTTCCGCGCCATCCGGACCGCATCCACTGGAATCAGGGGCGGTCGCCCCGTCAGATGATCCGAAACCCACTCGGATATCCACGCCAAGGGCAGGATCAGGCCGGCAGAGACCTTCAGGCGTGGCGGCCGGATGCCCGTGATCCGACCCAGCAGTTCGAAGATCTCTCGCAGAGTGAGGTTGTGTCCGCCCAAGATGTACCTCTCGCCCGTGCGCCCCCGCTCGGCCGCCAAGAGGTGCCCCGCCGCCACATCGTCCACATCCACCAGATTCAGGCCGGTCTCCAGATAGGCCCACATCTTCTTCCGCAGGAAATCGACGATCATCTGCCCGGTTGGGGTGGGCTTGATATCTCCCGGCCCGACCGGCGTGCTGGGGTTGACGATCACCACCGGACATCCCTGCCGGGCGA
>Ga0233425_10011194_pt1 | contig 10568 bp, 5 predicted proteins | sample Watercolumn_Towu_2_FD_181712 | JGI IMG/M metagenome (GOLD analysis project Ga0233425, IMG submission 181712) | Freshwater microbial communities from Lake Towuti, South Sulawesi, Indonesia - Watercolumn_Towuti2014_140_MG | ecosystem: Environmental > Aquatic > Freshwater > Lake | place: Indonesia... | reverse complement strand
TCCGCCGGTGCCCGCGTCGCTGGACCGCATCCTGTCTGTCTACCGCGCCGTGCTGCGGCCCGCGGGGCGCCCCTGGCTCCTGCTGGACGAGGTCCAGGCGGTCGAAGGCTGGGGGCGGTGGGTCCGCGCCCAGCAGGAGACCGGGCAGGCCCGAGTCGCGGTCACCGGATCGTCCAGCGGCCTCCTGGAACCCGAGGCGGCCACCGTGCTCACCGGGAGGACCGTGCAGTTCCGGCTCGATCCGCTCTCCTTCAAGGAGTTCCTCTCCTTTCGCGGGCGCGAAGCCACGGAACTCGAGCAGCATGGGCTGGCATCGGGGCTCTCGCCTCTCCTGGCGGAATACCTCCAGTACGGGGGCCTGCCCGAGCCGGTCCTGGCACCCTCCGACAACCTCCGCGAAACCCTTTTACGCAGGTACTTCCAGGACATCCTCTTCCGCGACGTGGTCGCCCGCCACGGCGTCCGGGACCTGCGTGGGCTCGAGCAGGTCGCACACCACCTGCTGGTCCACACGGGGGCGCTGGTCACCTGGAACCGCATCAAGGACCAGTACGGCCTGAACCTCGACCCGGTCCGCTCCTACGCCGCCGCGCTGGAGGGCTGCCACCTGCTGCGGACCATGCCCCGATTCTCCTTCCGGGTCCCGGAGCAGGCACGGGCCCCACGCAAGGTGTACGCCTCGGACACCGGACTGCGCAACGCCGTGTCCTTCCGGTTCTCGGCGGATCTCGGGCGGTTGGCCGAGACGGCGGTGTTCAACCACGTCGCGCGCGATCCCGACCTGCGCCTGTACTACCACGCCGATCATGGAGAGTGTGACTTCGTGGCCTGGCGCGGAGCGACGCCTATTCGGGCGGTGCAGGTCTGCTTCGGCGATGCCGGGGCGGAGATCCCCGCGCGGGAGGTCGAGGGTCTGCACGGCGCACTCGTGCGGTTCGGGCTGGACGAGGGCCTGGTGGTGACCCGCGATGCCCTGTTCGAGCGCAAGTTGGAGGGCCGCACCATCCGGGGCGTCCCCCTCGCGTCCTTCCTGCTCGAAGGCTGACGATCCTCAAGACAGCTCCACCACCCGCCCCCAGGGCGCCGCCCCGCGCCGAGCCGGCGCCAGCCAGAGCACCGGGTAGCGCGGGGCCCGCTCCGGGAAGCGGCTCCAGAGGTCCGTGATCCCCACGAAGAGGTCCGGGCGCCGGTGGTGGTCGCGCACCCACGCGAAGACCGGGCGGTGGTCCGTGCCCCCGCCCCCCTTCACCTTGCCGCGGGCCAGGTAGTGTTCGAGCCGCAGGTCCCCGACCACCTCCCGCACCTGCGCATCGGCCACGATCAGGGTGGTCTCGGCCGCCTGGCTGGCGAGGGCGCGCAGCTCGGCGCCGAGGGTTCCGAGCAACTCTGGCGTGATACTCGCCGATGTATCGAGCGCCACCACGAGGTGTCCCAGGCCCTCGGACCAGCGCCCGGGGACCACGAGGTCGTGCTCCACGAAGCGGCGGTCCGGGCGGTGCAGGGCGTAGTCGTCGCGCCCGAGCGCGGTGCCGGCGTAGCGGCGCAACAACCGGGTCCAGGGCACACGGGACCGGCTCCCCTCCCCCAGCTCCCGCAGCACCTCGCCCGGCACGTCGCCCGCACGTTCGGCGCGCACGGCGTGCTCTACCGCCTCGCGGAGGCGCTCGCGCACCTCCTCGCGCTGCTCTGGAGTCAGGGAGTCGGGCAGGTGGAGGTCGAGGCCCCCGCGGTGGTCGGTCACGTTGGGCAGGCGAGACACAGCGTTTGTGTCGTTTGAATCACCCGGGGCTCCTCCCAGTTCGACCACCACAGTCCCGGGCTGCGGCAGGGTGCGGTCGTCGAGGTACTCGTAGATGGCCTCGGCGATCATGCCGTCCCAACGGGGGTCGAGCAGGATCTTCACCGTACCGAGGCCCGGGATGTCGCCCTCCGGGGGCTGGTACAGTCGGACGCCGGGGCGCAGCGGGTGCTCCAGCGCCGCGATGACGCGGTTGATGGCGTAGTCGGTGGCGCAGTTCCAACGGTGTGCCTGCCGGCCGCGCTGGCGGGGTGCGGTGGCCAGCAGGTGGTGGCCGAGCTCGTGGGCCAGGACGAAACCCAGTTGGCCTTTGCTCAGGTGCCGGGTGAAACACGGGTTGTACCAGATATGCCGATGGCAGTCCGTGGCTGCGAACGCGCACAGGGCGGGGGCCGGCACCAGCCGCAGGTGGGCCAGCAGGAAGCCCCAGAAGGGGTGCAGGTCGAGCATCTGCAACCGAAGCGCCGCCACCCGGCGGGCCTCGGCGCGCACCAGCTCCGCGAGATCGGGCTCGCGCCGCTTCACGCCCAGGCCTCCATGCGAAGATCCACCAGGCCCCCCGCCAGGTCGCGGAAGGCGGCCACCCCCTGCAACCGAGCCAACAGCCCCGGGGCCTGCTTGAGCTGGCGCAGGAACAGGAAGACGTACTCGGGATCGAGCCCCGGCGAGCAGGCGAACTGCACGATGTGGGGCAACTGGGCGTCGGGGACGGGCGGCTCGCTGCACAGCCAGCGCGCCACGGCGAAGACCGCGGCGTACACGAAGCTCGGCTCGGCGTTCTTCCCCTTCCGGAAGTCCATGGCCAGCCCCTCGCGCACGATGCGCGCCACGGGCACCCGCGCGAAGATCTTCTCGAAGGCTGCGAGTTCCTCGGCGGCGCGCTCGCCCACGCAGGCCGCCACCAGCCGCCGCGCCTGCTCGGGTGGCGCCGCGTGCAAGAGGGTGCTCGCCATGGCCCAGGAGCGCGGGGACGGGAAGGCGAGGTCGCTTTGCGCGGCGTAGAGCGCCTCCTCGCGATGGCGGGCGATGTAGGCCATCACCGTGGGGTGTACCCCCGCCTCCGCCGCCCAGCGCAGCCAACTCTCGGCGTCCACCCGCTGCACGAAGTGCACGAAGCGGTTGGCCAGGGCCGAGGACAGGGGCGTGACGATGGCGTCGTCCTCCTCGAGGTTGCCGGCGGCCATCACCCGCGTGCCGGGGTGGAAGCGGAACGGCCCCACCCGCCGCTCCAGCACGATCTGGTAGGCCGCCGCCTGGTGCAGCCGGGTGACCGCGGCGTTGATCTCGTCGAGGAACACCAGCGCCGGTGCGTCGCACACCCGCCGCACCCAGTCGGGCGGGAACAGGGAGAGCACCTGACGCTCGCGGTCGGGGAAGTAGACGCCGCCGAGATCCGCGGGCTCGCGCTGGGCCAGGCGGAGGTCCTCCAGGGGCAGCCCGAGGCGGGCCGCCAGGGCCGCGGCCATGCTCGACTTGCCCACCCCGGGGTGCCCCCGGACCAGCACGGAGAGGCCCGCGCGCAGCGAGGTCTCCACGAGCGCGATCAGGTCGTCGTAGGCGTAGCCTTCGGCGGTGACGGGCAGGGCGGGGGCGGGCTGGACGCGGGGCATGGGGACCTCTCAGAGGATCGCGGTCAGGAGCTGGCAACGCAGATCGGGCCAGGTGAGCAGCGCGGCCACGGTGTGCTTGCAGAAGCCGCCGTGCATGGGGCGGCGATGGACGGCGTCGGGGCAGGTGCAGGCGGGCGGTTCGGACCAGTCCAGGCGCACCCGTACCTCCCAGGCAGAGGCGGGCCCGCGCACGGTGATCCGCACGGCGCCGTCCGGGGTGTCGGCGCGATCGAGCCGGTAGGTCGTGAGCACCTGTTTCACGGCGCGCTGGAACCGCTGGTCGCACTCGTAGCGGCTCAGGGCCTCGGCCGGGGAGGCCCCCACCGCCTGCATCGACAGGGGAACGGCCTGCACCGGGTTCAGCAGGCGCCAGCCCGCCGGGTCGTCCTCGCGGGCGAGCAGCCAGACCCAGCGCTGCCGCTGCAGCTCGCCGATCCAGGTGAGCCACTCCACCAGGAGCCGCCGCCCGCGGTCGTTCCTGGAGCACCAGTAGAAGCTGCGCCGGTTGACCTCGACGAGGGTGTGGCAGTTGCCCATGCTCCAGGTGCTGGAGACCGGATCGGCCTCGCGTCCGTAGTGGCGCCGCGAGAGCGTGAACAGGCGCATCCCCTTCGCAGGGGCGGGTGGGGCGTCGGTGGCGGGGCGCGCGGTCATGCCTCTCCTTTACGATCTCGACGAGACAGCCCCTGTCCGTAGTAGGATGACCCGCGCGAGGTGCCTCATGACCACCGCCCCCCCTTCCTACGGCGACGGCCTCGCCATGGTGCGCATCGTGCAGATGCTGGCGCGCGCCCGCCGGCGCGCCCTGCCGCTGGACGAGGTCGCCGCCCGCCTGGAGGTCCACCGTCGCACCGCCCGGCGCTACGTCCAGGCTCTGGCGGAGTCCTGCACCACGGAGGACGGCCGCCCCCTCGTGGGCATCGAGGGTCGCGGTGTGGAGGCCCGGGTGGTGCTGGCCGACGAGGGCGAGCCAACCTCGGCGCGCATCTACCAGTACGCCGCCGTCTTCGCCGCTACCCGGGCCCTGACCGCCGCGGGTGGCTCCGCCCTGGGCGACAGCGCCGAGCAGCTCCTGTCCAGCCTCGAAAAGGGCTTCGAGACTCGTCTTCAGCCGCTCGTGCGCCGGGTGCAGGAGTGCTTCGTGTATGTGCCCTTCGGCCCGAAGGACTACCGCGCCAGCGAGGAGACGCTCGACGCCGTGATACAAGCATCTATGTATCGCCACCTGTTGCACCTGCGATACCGCACCCGCTCGGGTTGGGAGTATGCCTGTTTGTTCGAGCCCTGGGCCGTGGTCCTCTACCGCGACGCGCTGTTCGTCCACGGCTTGCAGCGCGATACAGGGTCCGCGAGCGGCGTGCGCCTGCTGGCGGTGGACCGCGTGCGCGAGGTCGAGGTCCTGCGCGGCGAGCACTTCGAGGTGCCCCCCGACTACGACCCGCAGGCTTGGTTTTCGGGCCAGTTGGGCCTGTGGCACGAGGGTGGCGCGGCGGAGCGGGTGCGGATCGCCTTCAGCGTCGGCGCGGCGTCGGCGGCTCGCGAGCGGGTGTGGCCTGGCCAGGTGGGGTGGAGCCAGGCCGATGACGGGCGCGAGGTGCTCGAGTTGGAGATCCCGGTGACGCCGGAGGTGCAGACCTGGGTGCTGACCTGGGGGGCGGAAGCGGAGGTGCTGGAGCCGGTGGGGTTCAGGGAGGGGGTGGCGGCGGTGCTACGGGGGGCGGCGGGGAGGTATCCCGCAGGGAGCGACGCACCAGCGCGCCGCATCCAGACCTGACTCCGAGGAGCACCCATGACCTGGAAGACCGCCGATTTGCTTGGTGGCCTCCAAGGAGCCGCGCTCGTACGGCTTGTGGGCGACAGGGATTGGGAGTACAGCGAGCAAGGCGGACCTTCTCGTGATCGTGAAGGACTTCGAGGAGCGCACAGGCTGGTGGCTCCCAGGCGCAGCGCGAAAGTGGATAGAGGTTTGGGTGTATCCCAGTTCCTGACATCCGTGGTCGATCATGCACTCCGACATTCGGGGCCCAGGTCGTCGGTCGATGCTGGGCAGGGTGCGGCGCTACCCACCGAGATGTTGCGCGAATCGCGCAGAAAGTCGATGGGAAAGGCACTTCCCCACGAGTTGTTGCGCGAATCGCGCAGGAAGTCGATGGGTAAGGCGCTTCCCCACGAGTTGTTGCGCGAATCGCGCAGGAAGTCGACGGGTAAGTCAGCACTTCCATCACTCTCGTGCCGATCGCACCGGCGTGGCACATGGAGGCGCCCGGTTCGCCGCGCCCCTCCCGAATTACGGCGTTCCAGCTACACCGGCTCTGTCAGAGACTGGGATACACCCTGAAGGTTTCCTTTGATGGGGCGTTCCAGGTCCGCGAGGAACCGTCACTCGATGCAAGACAGCGACCACCCGTTCAGGGAAACCCCCCTCCTCCCCCGCGTCACCCCGGTATACACCAGTTCCCGCGTCACCACCCTCGACCTTCGCTCCGGCAGCACCAACAGCACCCGGTCGAACTCCGATCCCTGGCTCTTGTGGACGGTCATGGCGTACACCGTCTCGTGCTCCGGCAGCCGCGTCGGTTGGAAGGTCCGGAACCCACCCTTGCCGTCCGGGAACCACACCAGCAGCACGCCCTGCCCGTTCGGCCAGCACAGCCCCACATCGCCGTTGTACAGGCGTAGGGCATGGTCGTTGCAGGTCACCATCACGGGCCGGCCGCGGTACCACTCCGCGTGCCGGTCGCAGAGCCCCTCGCGCTGCAGGCGCGCCTCGATCACGCGGTTCAGGTGCTCCACACCCTCCTTGCCTCGGCGGAGCGCGCACAGGATGCGGTAGGCCCCGAAGGCCGCGAAGGCCTGCTCCAGGGTCGGCGCCCGCAGGTAGGCGGCGTAGTTGTCCACGGCGGCCTGAGCCACCAGCACCGGGACCTGGCCCGGACTCGAGGGCTCCACCAACCCCACGCTCGGCTCGGCCGGGTCGCGCAACACCTCGATCATCCTCTCCCAGTCCCCGGCTACGGCATGCCGCGCCAGGGCACCGAGGCCGCTGTTCGGGTCGAAGCGGAAGTTCCGCCGCAACTGCACCACGCAATCGCCCAGCCCGGTCGGTCCCGCGCGCAGCTCCATCTCCGGCAGCCGAGCGCCCGTCACCTCGGTGAACCGCCGCGCCAGCTCGCGAGAGTACCCCCGCTCCCGCGCCTCCATACACAGGTCGCCGAGCACCGCGCCCGGGGCCACGCTGGCCAACTGGTCCCGATCACCCAGCAAGATCAGCCGGGCGCGGTCGGGCAGGGCTGAGACGAGGCGCGACATGAGGACCAGATCCACCATGCTGCTCTCGTCCACCACCACCACGTCGCAGGGCAGGCGGTTGTCGGGGCCGTAGAAAAAGCCGGTGCCGTGGGCGCCCAGGCAGCGGTGGAGGGTGGCGGCCTCGCGGGGCAGGGCCTCGCGCACGGCGTCGCTCACGGGAAGGCCGGCGCGCTGGGCCTCGACGGTCTCCTGCAGGCGGGCGGCGGCCTTGCCGGTGGGGGCCACCAGGGCGATGCGCAGGGCGCGCCCCTCGGTCTCGGCCTGCTCGAGGAGCAGCGCGAGCAGCTTGATCACGGCGGTGGTCTTGCCGGTGCCGGGGCCACCGGAGATGACGGCGAAGCGCCGGCTCAGCACCACCAGGCCGGCCAGCTTGCGCCAGTCGGGCTCGGGGCCCGCGGGCGGGTCGCACGGCTCGGGCGGGAACAGGCGCGCCAGGGCGGTGCCGAGCCAGGCGGGGTCCACCGGCTCGGCGGGCGCGTCGCAGCGGGCGCGCAAGCGGGCTTCGAGGCCGCGCGCGTGCTCCCAGAAGCGGTGCAGCCAGAGCACGCCGTCGGGGTCGAGCACAAGGGGCGTGAGGTCGCTCCCCTCCCCCACCACACGACAGCGCCGCAGCGCGGCCTGCCAGGGCCCGAGCTCGGGCCAGCGCGCCGCGGCGAGCGTCGGAGCCACGGGCTGGTCCTCGTCCTCCGCCTCTTCGTCGGGCTCGATCACGGATTTCCCGGCCACCTCGGCCAGGGGCAGCGACACATGGCCCTCCCCGGCGCGGGCGCTCACCAGGGCCGCGGCGACGGCCAGGGCCGCGAGGTCCGAGGGGTCGGCGCCCTCGCCGCAGAGGCGCAGCATCAGGTCCGCGAAGTGGTGGTCCAAAGGACCGATGCGGCCAGCCTCGAGCAAGGCGCGGGTGCTGGGGATCACGGCGGCACCTCCCGCGGCTCGCGGAGCAGCTCGGACAGGCCGGACACCAGGGGCTCGGAGACATCGTCGAGGTGGACCCCGCGCGCGGCCCCGGTGGCCGGGCCCATGCCGCGCACGAACAGGTAGCGCACGCCTCCGAAGTGCTCGGCGAAGCGGTAGCCGGGCAGGCGGAGCCCGAGGTAGCGGTGCAGGGCCACGCTGTAGACCAGGTACTGCAGGTCGTAGTCGTGCTGCGCCACGGCCCGGGCCAGGGCCGCGGGATGGTAGTCGCCCACGGTCGGGCCCAGGAAGTTGGACTTCCAATCCACGATCCAGAAGCGGCCGTCCTGCTCGAAGACGAGATCCACGAAGCCCAGCAGGTGGCCGCGCAGCCGCCCGAACGAGAGCCGCGCCACCCGCGCCGCCAGGTCTTCCCGCCCCTGCTCCCTCAGGAAGGCGGCGAGATCGCGCTGGCGCAGGTTGGGGGCGTCCTGGCCCCTGCGCGAGATGGGGAAGGTGAAGCCCAGCTCGTCGAGCCGCCGCGCGCGGGGAAGCTGCCCCAGGGTGAAGTCACCCAGCGCGCCGCCGAGCGGCGTGGCCAGCACGCGGCGCAGGCCTTCGGCGGTGGACGGGCCCAGGGTCGTGGTGTCCAGCCGCGCGTCGGAAAGCTGCGCGCGTACCAGCGCGTCGAGGACCTCGCCCCGGTCCTGGAAATCGGCGTGCTCGAAGATCGCGTGCAGCACGGTGCCGGCGCGGCGTCCGCGGGGGAAGTCCAGGAAGGCGCAGGGCTCGCGGTCGCCGGGCAGGGGCTGGGCCTCGGGGGCGGCCGGATCGGGCGTCGGGGCACCCGACTCGGGCTCGGCCTGCCCGTCGCGATCCTGCGGGTCCAGCTCCATCCCGCCCGGCTCGGCGCCGCGGGTGAGCCCGGTGTAGCTGGTGCGCCGCCAGCTCGTGCGGATCCGGCCGGTGAAGGTCGCGTTCACGAGGGCCTGGCCGTCCTGTGGAGGTGTGACCAGGGGCGCGACGACCGACTCGTCCAGCCAGCTCACGCCGAGGCGATCCGGGTGCTGCCGCGCCAGGCGCTCCAGCTCGGCCATGCGCGCGCCCTCGCGCAGGCCGGCGGCGTGGGCCACGGCCGCCGCCAGGAGCGCCGTCGCCCCGGACGGGACGGACCCGCCGGACGGGGGATGGAGCAGGGCGGCGAGGGCGCTGTGGTCACATCCGTTCCAGTCGCCCCAGTAGACGATCAGCCGGTGCGCGGCGCGGGTCAGGGTGACGTAGAGCACGCGCCGCTCCTGGGCGAGCTGCTCCTCCATGGCGCGCGCGCCCTGCTCGCCCCACTGGTCCGGGTCGAGGCTGATGGTGGCGGTCTCGGCGGGCGGGTCGCCGTGGAACAGGGGGCGCACCTTGTCCGCGCCGAAGGAGACGTGCCCCCAGGGCGCCCACACCACGGGCCACTGCAGGCCCTTGGCCTTGTAGACGGTCATGATAGTGGCGGCGTCGGCGTCGCTCTCCAGGCGCAGCTCCTCGTCGTCCGCCGCCTCGCCGCTCCCGGCCCGGCGCTGGCCGAACCAGCCGGCCAGGCCCACGGGCCCCAGGGAACGCCGCTGGGACTCCCGCTGCAAGAGCTCGGCCAGGTGCAGCAGGTTGGTCATGGCGCGCTCGCCCCGGGGCCAGCCCAGCACCCGCTCCTGGGCGGGCGCCAGGTCGGGCTCCAGCCGTTCGAGGAGCACGGCCCGGAACATGGCCATGAAGCCGCGATGCTCCCAGGCGTCGCGCCAGCCCCGGAACCGCTCGGCCCAGCGCGCCCAGTGCGCGTCGTCGGCCACCACCTCGGCCAGCGCGGTGGCGCTGAGCCCGAGCAGGCGGGTGGTCGCGGCAGCCCGCAGCAGGCGATCCGAGGCGGGGCGCAGCACGCCCTGCAGCACGGCCCACAGCTCGGCGGCCTCGGCCGAGCGGAACACGGAGTGGTCCGTGGCCACCACGCTGTGGACCCCGAGGGCCAGCAGGGCGTCCTGCATGGCGGTGGCGTCCGCGTTGCGGCGCACCAGGACGGCGACGTCCGACGGGCGGGGCGGGGTCCAGGTCTCCCGGCCGAGCGCATCGCGGCCCCGCAGCAGGCGCGCGTCGGAGCGCAGGAAGCGCACCACGTCGGCAGCCACGAGCGGCGCCAGGCCCTCGGCCGCCCAGCCGGCGGTGATGCGCCCCTTCTTGCCCTTGCCCTCGACGCGGATCATGCGGATCTGCAGCGGCGCGGGCTCGGCGCTGGGGCCCCGGATGCGAGCCCCGTGGTGGGCGCCGACCGGGTGGAAGGGGATGCGCGGGTCTACGAAGCATTGGCCGGCGCGACCGTACAGCAGGCTCAGCGCGTCCACGAGCCGGTCGTCGGCGCGGTGGTTGACCCCCAGGGTGGTGCGGTGGGTGCCCCGCACGGCGCGCAGGTAGGCGTAGATGTCGCCGCCGCGGAAGGCGTAGATGGCCTGCTTGGGATCGCCGATCAGGAACAGGGTGCCCCGCCCGCCCGCGAAGGCCCGCAGGAAGATGGCGAACTGGATGGGGTCGGTGTCCTGGAACTCGTCGATCAGCGCCGCCGGGTAGCGGGCGAAGATGGCGTCGGCCAGCGCATCGGCGCCCGGACCCTCGAGGGCGCCGGCCAGCCTCACCAACAGATCGCTGTAGGCCCGCACGTTGCGCGCGTCTTTCCGGGCGTCGAGCCGCGGCCGCGCCAGCTCGAACAGCTCCCGCTGCAAGGCGACCAGGTCGGTGAGCAGGAGCCGCTGGGCCAGCGCGAGGTAGCGTTCCCAGGCGGTGAAGAAGGGATGCGACGGCGGGGACTGGTGGGCCTTGGTGGCCTCACGCAGGGCATTTGCCGTGAACTTCTCGGTCCCGGCGGGCACACGGGGGCCGCGGGGCGCGGGGCCCGAGAAGAGCGCGTCGAGGGAGGCCAGGGGCGCCTG
>Ga0233425_10011193_pt1 | contig 10569 bp, 8 predicted proteins | sample Watercolumn_Towu_2_FD_181712 | JGI IMG/M metagenome (GOLD analysis project Ga0233425, IMG submission 181712) | Freshwater microbial communities from Lake Towuti, South Sulawesi, Indonesia - Watercolumn_Towuti2014_140_MG | ecosystem: Environmental > Aquatic > Freshwater > Lake | place: Indonesia... | reverse complement strand
CTCGACTCCGCACGCGGCTACGACAAGGCCGAGGATGCCCTCGGCCTCACCCTCGGCGCGCGACGGGAGAAGGCGACGATCACCACCAAAGCCCGCGGCAACACCGGCGCGCAGGCGCAGCGCAACTTCGACGACTCGCTCCGGCGGCTCAAGACCGACTACGTCGACATCCTCTACTGGCACGAGGCGAGCGGCCGCGACGCCCAGCAGGCGGTCGGCCCCGACGGCGTGCTCACCTGGTTGAGCAAGCAGAAGGCTGCGGGCAAGGCGCGCTTCATCGGCATCACCGGCCACATGCGCGCCAAGACCATGGTGCCGCTGCTGGAGTCCGGTGTGCCCGAGGTGTGCATGGTGCCGCTCAATTTCGTCGACCACCACCAGTACCACTTCGAGGAGATCGTCCTGCCCGTGGTGCGTCGACTGCGCATCGGCCTGGTGGCGATGAAGGTCTTCGGCGGCGAGCGCGGCTCCAACTGGGCGCGCTACGGCGGGCCCAACCCCGGTCCGCAGGCCGACGAGGCCCAACTCGGCCGGTGCCTGCGCTATGCGCTGGGCCTGGACGGTGTGGCCTGCGCCGTGGTCGGCATGCACACCGTCGAGCAGGTGCGCGTCAACGTGGCGCTCGCGCGGGCCCACCAACCCCTGAGCGCCGAAGAGCTGGCGCAGCTCGACAAGCTCGGCCAGGAGTTGGTCGCCGCCTGGGGCCCGCGCCTGGGCCCTGTTGAGTGAGTCGTCTTGACGGTAGTGTGCGGCGGCTGTACAATACCTACATTGCCTAGCGAGATAGTATAAAAAGGAGCGGAGCGGTGAGTGAGACCGGTTTCGGGACACGGGCGGTCCATGCGGGTCAGGCGCCGGATGCGGCGACCAACGCGCGGGCGGTGCCCATCTACCAGACGACCTCGTACGTCTTCAACTCCAGCGAGCACGCGGCGAATTTGTTCGCGCTCAAGGAGTTCGGCAACATCTATACGCGCATCATGAACCCGACCACGGACGTGCTCGAGCAGCGGCTGGCCGCGCTCGAGGGCGGCGTGGGCGCGTTGGCGCTGGCCAGCGGGCAGGCGGCGATCACGCTGGCGGTGCTCAACATCTGTGGCGCGGGGCAGAACATCGTCTCGAGCTCGTACCTGTATGGCGGGACGTACAACCTGTTCCACTACACGTTCGCGCGGCTGGGCATCGATGTGCGCTTTGTCGACACGAGCGATCCGGCGAACGTGGCGGCGGCGATCGACGAGAACACGCGACTGGTCTACACCGAGTCGGTGGGCAACCCGAAGAACAACGTCGACGACTTCGCGGCGCTGGCCAAGGTGGCGCACGACCACGGGCTGCCGCTCGTGGTCGACAACACGGTGCCGACGCCGGCGCTGTTCCGGCCCATCGAATGGGGCGCGGACATCGTCGTGCACTCGCTGACCAAGTACATCGGCGGGCATGGCACGAGCATCGGCGGCGCGGTGATCGACGGCGGCAAGTTCGACTGGGCGGCCAGCGGGCGGTTCCCCGAGTTGACCGAGCCCGATCCCAGTTACCACGGCGTGAGTTACACCGCGGCGCTCGGGGCGCTGGCCTACATCGTCAAGCTGCGCGTGACGCTTCTGCGCGACGTCGGGCCGTGCCTCAGCCCGTTCAATGCGTTCCTCTTCCTGCAAGGGCTGGAGACGCTGCACGTGCGCATGCCGCGCCACGTGGCCAACGCGGCCAGGATTGCCGCCTGGCTGGAGCGGCACCCGGCAGTGACCTGGGTCAACCATCCGAGCCTGCCCAGCCACGCCGACCACGCGCGGGCGGCGCGCTACATGCCCGACGGCGCGTGCGCGGTGATCGGCTTCGGCATCAAGGGCGGCAGCGCCGCCGGGCGCAAGCTGATCGACAACGTCAAGCTCGCCAGCCACCTGGCCAACATCGGCGACGCCAAGACGCTGATCATCCACCCGGCCTCGACCACCCACCAACAGCTTACGCCCGAGGAGCAGGTCAGCACCGGCGTGACCGATGACTTCGTCCGCCTGTGCGTCGGCATCGAGGATGTCGACGACATCATCGCCGACCTCGACCAGGCCCTCGCGGCGTCGCAGGCGTAGTGCACGACGGAGGCACGGAGAACGGCAGGCAGGCAGCCCAGCGGGCCATGGGCTCGCCGGGTCTGCTTGGCGTTCTCCGCGCCTCCACGCCTGGGCGGGATCCGTTGTTGAGCGTGTGGGGGCGGCTATACTACCGGGCGAGGTGGCTTGATGGCCCGGTTGGTGCTGGTCACGGGTGGCGCGCGTAGCGGCAAGAGCACCTATGCGCGCCAGCTCGCCGAGGCGCAGGCGGGCGCATGGGTGTTCGTTGCGACCTGTCCGGTCAGCGACGACGAGATGGCGGAGCGCGTCCGGCGGCACCAGACCGAGCGCGCGGGTCGGGGCTGGGTGACGGTGGAGGAGCCGCTCGCGCTGCCGGCGGTGCTGGCGGCGCGTCGCGAGGCGGGGGTGGTCCTGGTCGACTGCCTGACGCTCTGGGTCGCCAACCTGCTCGGCACGCACACGAGTGACCGCCTGCCCGCCGAGGACGCGTTCGCCGCCGAGTTCGACGCCCTGGTCGCCGCGGCTACGGCACACCCCGGCGTGGTGATCCTGGTGACCAACGAAGTCGGGTGGGGGATCGTGCCCGAAAACGCGCTGGCGCGCCGGTTCCGCGATATCCTTGGTCGTTGCCACCAGCGGCTGGCCGCCGCCTCCGACCAGGTCGTGCTGTGCGTGTGCGGCTGCCCGCTGGTCGTCAAGGACCGTGCATCGGAGGAACCTCATGGCGCTTGAGACCTTGCTTGCCGCGATCGGCCCGCTGGACGCCGACGCGATGGCTGCGGCGCGCGCGCGCCAGGACATGCTGACCAAGCCGCCGGGCAGCCTCGGTCGGCTGGAGACGCTGAGCGTGCAGCTTGCCGGCATCGCCGGCGCTTGCCCCCCGCCCGTGCCCGCGCGCAAGGCGGTGCTCGTCTTCGCCGCCGACCACGGCATCACGGCCCAGGGCGTCAGCGCGTTCCCAGCCGAGGTGACGCCGCAGATGGTGCTCAACTTCCTGCGGGGCGGCGCGGCGATCAACGTCCTGGCGCGCCAGGCCGGCGCCGAGGTGGTTGTCGTCGATGCGGGCGTGGCCTACGACTTCACGCCGCAGCCGGGACTGGTGGGCGGCAAGATCGCGCGCGGCACGGCCGACTTCAGTCGCCAACCCGCGATGACCGCCGAGCAGGCCGCCGCGGCGCTGGCGCTCGGCGCCCGCGTGGCGACCGAGACCATCGACCGCGGCGCGCAACTGCTGGCCTGCGGCGACATGGGCATCGGCAACACCACCGCGTCGGCAGCGATCACCGCGGTCGTCACCGGCCACGCCGCGTTGGCGGTGACCGGGCCGGGCACCGGCCTGACCAGCGAGCGCGTGCGCGCCAAGGCCGAGCTGATCGACAGCGCGCTGGCGCTGCACCAGCCGGACCCGACCGACGGGCTGGCGGTGCTCGCGTCGGTCGGGGGCTTCGAGATCGGCGCGATCGCCGGCGCGATGCTCGTCGCGGCCAGCCGGCGCGTGCCGCTGGTGGTCGACGGGTTCATCGCCACGGCGGGCGCGCTGATCGCCGGTCTGCTGGCGCCTGAGGCCAGAGCGTATCTGATCGCCGGGCACCGCTCGCAGGAGCCGGGCCACGATTTCGCGCTGGCCCATCTCGGCCTGGCGCCCTTGCTCGACCTGGGCTTGCGGCTTGGCGAGGGCACCGGCGCGGTGCTGGCGTTCAGCTTGGTCGAGGCCGCCGCGCGCATTCTCGGCGAGATGGCGACGTTCGCCGAGGCCGGAGTCTCCGACGGTGCGTGAGTTGCGCCGGGCGCTCAGTCTGCTCACGATCCTCCCGGTGCGGGCCGACTGGGAGGACCCCACGCCGCTCGGCCGGTCGATGGTCTGGTATCCCTGCGTCGGCGCGGCGCTGGGGCTGGTGCTCATGCTCGCGGCGCTGGCGCTCCACGCCGCGCCGGAGTTGCTGCGCGCCGCCCTGCTCGTCGCCTTGTGGGCCGTGCTCACCGGCGGTTTGCATCTCGACGGCTGGGCTGACTGCTGCGACGGCCTGCTGGCGGCGGCCGAGCCGGCCCGGCGGCTCGAGATCCTCAAGGACTCGCGCGTGGGCGGCTTCGGCGCGACCGGGCTGGTGCTCCTGCTGCTGGTGAAGACGGCGGCGCTCGCCGCGCTGAGCGCTCGTCCAGACGGCCTGCTGCTGGCGGCGACGCTGGCGCGCTGCGTGGTTGTGCCGGTGGCGGCGTGGTGGCCGGCGGCGCGTGCGGGCGGCATGGGCGAGCGCTTCCGCGCGGGGCTGGGGCCGCTGCCGCTGCTCGTGGCCTTGTTCGCGCTGGTGTTCGTCGGCAGCGACTGCCCGGCGGCCGTGGTCGCGGCGCTGGTGACGGCCTGGGGTCTGGCGCACTTCGCCGCGGGCCGGCTGGGCGGGCTGACCGGCGACGTGTACGGCGCGGTGATCGAGGCCGCCGAGACGGCGGTGCTGGTCACCGTGGCGCTCGCGCGCTGAGCGCCGGAGCGCGCCATGCGCCTGGGCACGACCTCCTACATCATCCCGGCCGACATCCTGCCCAACGTCGAGTACCTGGCGCCGCTGGTTGACGACGTCGAACTGGTGCTCTTCGAAGTCGACGAGAGCGGCGGCAACCTGCCCGACGAGCCGACGATCACCAGGCTGGCCGAGCTCGCCGCGGCGCACGACCTCACCTACACGGTCCACCTGCCGCTCGACCTGCGGCTGGCGGCCGATGGCGGCGAGGCGGACGCGTCGTTGGTCAAGGCGCGGCGCGTGATCGCTCGGACCGCCAGCCTGCGGCCCTGGGCGTACGTGGTGCACCTCGACGGGCGCGACCTCGCGGCGCTGGGCCTGCGTCGCTGGCAGGACCGCGCGCGGCGCTCGCTGGAGCTGGTGGCCGGCTGGGCCGGCGATCCGCGGCTGGTGAGCATCGAGAACCTCGAAGCCTGGGACCCCGCGGCGTTCGCGCCGCTGCTCGACGAGTTGCCGGTGAGCCGTTGCGTGGATGTCGGCCACCTCTGGTTCCAGGGCCTGGACCCGCTGCCGGCCCTGGATGCCTGGCTGCCACGCGCGCGGGTGGTGCACCTGCACGGGGTCGCCGACCGCGACCACCAGTCGCTGGCCCACGTGCCGGACGCCGAGCTGGCTCGCGTCGCGGCGGCGCTGGAGGCTGGCTTTGACGGCGTGGCGACGATCGAGGTGTTCAGCGCAGAGGACCTGCGCGGCTCGCTGAAGGCGTGGCAAGCGGCGGGAGGGAACCCCGCGCCCGAGGGGAAGTCCAAGCCGGCAAGCGCGCTGTGAGGCCCAGCCAGCGCCCGAGGACACCAAACGATGAGGCGAGTCCGCTGCTGGCACCTGTTCCTGTCGCTCCTGACCGCGACGCTGGCGCGCGCCGCCGAGCAGCCCGTGGTCTACCAGGGCAAGATCACCGTGGCCGGTGAGCAGTCCTTGCTGGGCTACCGCGTGCTCGCGCTGCGCGAGCCCAGCGCGGAGCGGCCGTGGGACAAGGAAGGCAGCCCGGTCGCGTTCGACGGCCGGTTCCGGGTGACGGCGCCGCCGGGCGCCTGCTACCTCGCGTTCTACCTCGGGCGCTACCTCGACGACGGCTCGCTGACGCGCGTCGAGGGCAAGGCCGGCGACACGGTCACCGACCTGGAGATCGCGGCCAGGCCGGTGCGCGCGGTCGTCACCGTGGCGCTCGCCAAGCCCAACGGCAGTGCCCTGGGGCGCAGCGTGCGCGGCCATCTGTGCGGCGCGTGGGGCCGCTACGACGCGAGCACGCTCGGCGTGGCGAGCGACGAACGCGGCGTGTTGCGCTTCGAGAAGGTGCCCGCCGGCAACTACAGCCTGTGGGTTGACACGGTCAGCGGCCAACGCGAGGCACAGCCGCTCGCGGCGCAGCTCTTCCACGGCCTGGAGGTCACGGGCGGCAAGCACGAGCAGGCGATCCCGCTCAAGCTGGCGCCCGGCGGCGCGGTCAGCGGGCGGCTGGTGAGTGCCGGCGGCCAACCGGCCGCCGGTTGGCTGGTCAACGTGCAGTCGGGGGCGGTGGCGCACCCGGCGGAGGCCGGCGCGGCCGCGGAATGGGCCAGCGGCGCCGTCGACTCGTATGCTCAGATCGAGACAGATGCCCAGGGCGCGTTCCGCCTGGCGGGCCTGCTGCCCGGCGCGCAGACCCTCGACATCCGCCAACCGGGCGAGAGCCGCGTGCAGCATAGCGTGTATGTAACGATCCAGGCTGAGCAGGAGACTGACCTGGGAACGGTGAAGCTCCCGGCGACGGGCTGGCGGCACCTGTTCGAGGGCCGCGGTCTGGAAGGCTGGAGCCAGAGCGACCTGTTCGGCCGGCGCGATTGCCGCGTGGAGGCCGGGCGGGTGGTCGTGCCGACGGGTGACGACATGTCGGGCATCACCTGGACGGGTGCGGCGCTGCCCAAGCGCAACTACGAAGTGACGCTGCAAGGCATGCGTGTGGCCGGGCGCGACTTCTGGTGCGGGCTGACTTTCCCGGTCGGCGACGACCCGTGCAGTCTGATTCTGGGCGGCTGGGGCGGCGAGGTGGTCGGGCTGTCGAGCATCGACGGCGAGGACGCCTCGCAGAACGGCACGAGCCAGACGATCGAGTTCGAGCAGCAGCGGTGGTACCGGGTGCGCGTGCGGGTGACCGGTGACGCGATCCTGGTCTGGCTGGACGGCAAGCGCATCATCGCGCAGGAACTCGCCGGCCACAGGCTCTCGATTCGCATGGAAGTGGAGGCGAGCAAGCCGCTGGGGGTGGCGACGTGGCGGACGACCGGCGCGCTCCGGGACATCCGCTTGCGGCCGCTGCCGGCGCCTTGAGGTCCGAGCGCGGGCGAGATCCGCGGTCGGGGTGGGTGCGAGTGCGAAACGACAGGAGACGGTCATGGTGCATTGGAGAGGTGTGGCGCGCGGCCTGACACTCGTGGTCGGGTGCATGCTCGTGGCGCCGGCGTTCGCGGAGGACGATGCCACGCCGTACGTGCCGAAGTGGGCGGTCTGCGGGCCGTTCGCCAACGACAACGGCGGCGGCTTCGACACGGCCTACGGGCCCGAGAAGGAGAAGCCGCTCGACGCCAAGTCGCAGTACGACGGCCTGGGCGGCAAGGTGAGCTGGGAAGCCGCCGAAGCCAACGACGGCGTGCTCAACTTCCTGGGCACGTCGTTCCAGAACAAGGAGAACGTCTGCGCGTACGCCTGGGTCAAGGTCAAAGCGCCCAAGGAGATGAGCGCGAAGCTGTCGATCGGCAGCGACGACGGGCTCAAGGTCTGGCTCAACGGCGCGGTGGTCCACTCGAACGCGGTCGACCGCGGGCTGACCAAGGACGAGGACACGGTCACGTTGAAGCTGAAAGCCGGCGAGAACGACCTGGTGTGCAAGGTGACCCAGGGCGGCGGCGACTGGTCGCTGGCGGCGCGGCTGCTCAAGGCCGACGCGCCCGTGGGCGAGATCACCTTCGCGCTGCCGCCGGGCATCAGCGCCACCGTCACGGCGTTCGTCAAGCAGTACCTGATCTGCGGCCCGTTCGCGGGTGACGACAACGGCGGCTACGACCAGGTCTACGGCCCGGAGCGGGACGTCAAGGACCTCAAGTTCGACGCGGCCTACGACGGCAAGAAGTGGCGCGAGGCGAAGGCCAACGATGCCGGCGTGCTCAACTTCGTCGACTTGTGCGCCGACCGCACCGAGAACGCCTCGGTCTACGCCTACGTCACGATCAAGGCCGCGAAGGCCGCCGAGGTCAGCCTCAAGCTCGGCAGCGACGACGGCTGCAAGGCCTGGCTCAACGGCAAGCAGGTTCACGCGGCGCCCGATCCCCGCGGCCTGGGCGTCGACCAGGACACCGTGGCGGTCAAGCTCGATGCTGGCGAGAACAAGCTCCTCGTGAAGGTCGTCCAGCAGGGCGGCGACTGGAGCATGTGCTTGCGCATCGCCAAGGCCAAGGACGGCGTCGACGGTCTGACCTTCGAGACGCCGAAGGTGGCGAAGTAGACGGTCTGATCGACCGTGCCCGCGTAGGGGCGAAGCACGGGCGGCCAGCGTGGATCGCCACCGAGCGACCTCGACCGGCCGTGCTTCGCCCCTACTGAGGGGAACGCCCATGCGCATCGGTGACGCGTGTCCGGAGTTCTCATTGCCGGGCGTCGATGGTCGGACCTGGGGGTTGGCCGACTTCGCCGGCGCGCCGGCCCTGGTCGTCGTCGAGACGTGCAACCACTGCCCGTATGTCGTCGCTTACCAGGACCGGCTGCTCACGCTGGCCAGGGCGTATGGCCGGCGGGGCATCGCGTTCGTGGGCATCTGCTCCAACGACGCCGAGAAGTACCCGCAGGACAGCTTCGAGAACATGCAGGTCCGCGCCGCCGAAGTGGGCATCGGGTTCCCGTATCTCCGCGACGAGGACCAGTGCGTGGCGCGCGCGTTCGGCGCCGAGCGCACGCCGGAGTTCTTCGTCTTCGACGGTGAGCGCAGACTCGTCTACCACGGTCGCCTCGACGACAACCTCGAAGACGGCAGCAAAGCCCAGCACCACTACCTGCGCGAGGCGCTCGACGCCATCCTCGCCGGCCAGCGTGTGCCACAGGCCGAGACCCAGGCCATCGGCTGCACGGTCAAGTGGCGCTGAGGGTGGCATCGGCGTCCCGCCGATGGTGGATGTCCCGCCGCTCTCAGGCCACAGCCGGGACGGCTGTGCCACGGGGTGCGCCATGGCCTTCCGCGAGCAGCTTGCCGACACCGCCCCGCCTCCGCCGTTGTCGCTCTGGCGGTTCGCGCGGGTGGCGGCGCTGTCTTGCGCGTGCCTGCCGCTGACCTGCTACTGGGCCGCCGACCAGGGCGTCGACACCATCATCTCGCTGGCCGTGCCACCGGTGGGCGTCACGCTCGTGCTGGTTGCGCTCAACTTGGCGCTGGTGCGGTGCACGCCGGGGCTGGCGCTGACCACCGAGGAGTTGATTCTCATCTACAGCATGGTCGCCACCGGCACGGCGGTCGGCTCGGAGTGGATGAACTGCATCAACCGGCAGATCCACTGCTACCCGCTGTTCGCGACCGACTCCAACCGCTACCGCGAGCTGATCCTCCCATACCTCTCGCGACTGCTGTTCTTCACCGAGGAGACCGATCTCAAGGACTACCTGGCCGGCGGCGGAGGTTGGCCCCAGCTTTGGCGCGACCGCTGGTTGTGGGCGCGGCCCGTGCTGGCGTGGACATTCGTCGTCACCTGCCTGTCGGTGGCGATGGTGGCCATCAACAGCCTGATGCGCCGCCAGTGGACCCAGCGCGAGCGCCTCTCGTTCCCGATCGTCGCCTTTCCCTACGCGCTGGTCGAAGCCTCGGGCCCGCGCCGGCCGGCGCTCTGGCACGATCCGGCGCTGTGGGCGGCGTTCACCGGCATGGCCGCCATCGATCTGTTCAACGGCCTGCACTTCCTCTTCCCGCAGATCCCGCTGCTCAAGGTGCGCTTCCTGGGCGATCTCAACGCCTGGTTCAGCGGCCCGCCGTGGAACAGCACCGGCTGGACCCCGATCGGGCTGTTCCCGTTCATCGTGGCGCTGGCCACCTTCCTGCCCACCGACCTCGTGGGCTCGCTGGTCTTCTTCTTCTTCCTGCGCAAGGCGCAGCAAGTGGTCGCGTTCCAGATGGGCTACGCGCAGGGCGTGTTCGGCGGTGGCTACCTCGTGCCCGCGCCGCCGTACTTCGCCGAGCAGACCTGGGGCGCGTTCCTCGCGCTCTTCGTCACCGCGCTGTACACCGCGCGCGGCCACCTGCGCCGGCTCGGGCAGCGGCTGGTCGCGGGCGGCACCGACCCCGACGACGTGCCGCCGCGCTGGGCCCTGGCCGCGCTGGCGCTGGGCGTCGCCGGCGTGCTCTTCGTGGGGCGGTTCGCCGGTCTGCCGCCGCTGTTTGGCGCCGTCTACGTCGGGCTCTACCTGGCGTTCAGCACGGCCTTGGCCCGGATGCGCGCCGAGTTGGGCCCGCCGACCCACGAGATGGCGTTCATGGGCCCCAACCAGCTCGTGATCGACGCCGTCGGCACCCACGGCATGAACCCCAAGATGATCGTCGGGCTGACGACCACGTTCTTCTTCTTCAACCGCATCCACCGCTCGCACCCCATGCCGTTCGAGTTGGAGGCGATGAAGCTGGCCGAGCGCGGCGGCGCCAACCAGCGCTGGATGGCGCTGGCGCTGGTCCTGGCGGTGATCGCCGGCAGCCTCGCCGCGCACGTCATGCGCATCTACCTCGGCTACCGTTGGGGCGCCGTGGCCGAGGGCTGGGCCCAGAGCCGCGTCGTCGACAACCTGCTCAACCACCCGCGCCGCCCCAACACCGCCGCCCTCTCGTTCGTCGGCCTCGGGTTCGCCATCGTCTGCGCGCTCAACTGGCTGCGCTTCACCGTCCCCGGCTTCACGCTCCACCCCGTCGGCTACGCCCTGGCCATGAACTTCGGCGTCGACTACTACTGGTTCGGCCTGCTCGTCGCCATGGCCCT
>Ga0233425_10011192_pt1 | contig 10571 bp, 9 predicted proteins | sample Watercolumn_Towu_2_FD_181712 | JGI IMG/M metagenome (GOLD analysis project Ga0233425, IMG submission 181712) | Freshwater microbial communities from Lake Towuti, South Sulawesi, Indonesia - Watercolumn_Towuti2014_140_MG | ecosystem: Environmental > Aquatic > Freshwater > Lake | place: Indonesia... | reverse complement strand
TCGGCGCGTCGGGTCAACTTCCTACAACCTCGGTTTATTTTCCCGGCGGGCCCAGAGCAGCTTGCCGTTGGCATCGTACTTCAAGGTGGCATAGTCGAATGAGAAAGCTTCATTCCGGTACGAGCTCCCGGTGACATAGACGTTGCCTTGGGAATCCACGGCCACGGCCACGGCGCCGTCCCAGTTCTCCCCGGGGCTGCTGTAACGTTTCCCCCACTTTTTCTTGCCGTTCGTGTCGTACTTGATGGTGGCGTAGTCCATGCCCGTGCCGGATCCGTAAGAGGTCCCGGTGACATAGACGTTCCCCTGGGCGTCCACGCACAGGGCCGTGGCTTCATCCGCGCCCTGGCCCGGGCCGTGATGGCGCTGCGTCCATAAACGCTTGCCGTCAGGGCTGTACTTGACTGTGGCATAGTCATAGTATGTGCCGTCGCCCTGGGAGCGGCCGGTGACGTAGACGTTGCCCTGGCCGTCCACCGCCAGGGCCGCGGGTTCATCCGTCCCGTTGCCCGGGCCGTTGTAACGCCTGCCCCAGAGCTGCTGGCCCCCGGGGCTGTACTTGATGGTGGCGTAATCGTTACCGGTGCCGTCCCCCTCGGAACTGCCGGTGACATAGACGTTGCCCGCGGCGTCCGTGGTCACGGCCACGGGCACATCGCCCTCATTTCCCGGGCCGTTGTAAAAGTTTTCCCACTGCTTCACGCCATCAGCGTCGTACTTAATGGTGGCAAAGTCAGCCCAATTCCCCGGACCCCCCTCAACCATGCCGGTGACGATGACATTGTCGGCTGCGTCCACGGTGATGGTCTTGGGGTTGTCAGATTCGGAATTATGGAAGCGCTGGGATCAGAGAACTGAACCGTCAGGCTTATACGATTTCTCTGATCTCTGCGGTCCCTGCGGTCTCTGCGCCTCTGCGGCAAGACTTAATACCGAAGTCCTTCATGGGCCTCTGGCCCACCCATAAAACATAAAAGGTCTGGTGGGGCGGGCCTCCGTGCCGCCCTGACAACGGGCGGCCAGAGACGGCCGCCCCACCATTGACGGGTTCTCCATTTTCATAGTTTGTGGCCCTTTGGGTAACGGCTTACGGGGGCCAAGGGTCCGGGGGGACTGCTCAGGATTTGCCTTTCTTTGCGTATTTCTTCGGCTCCGCCGTAAATTTCTCTTTGCAGAGTTCGGAGCAGAAATAATAGACCTCGTCCTCAAAGTCGTACGTGTACTTGCCGTGGCCGGCGTTCAGGTCCAGGTTGCAGACCGGGTCCACGTCGCACTTGGGTTTTTTCTCTGTAGCCATTGCCCTTAACCTCCCCTATGAAATTTTTCATTATTTAAGATAATGCCGCTCTCTTTGGCAGTCATTATCTCCGGGGATGATTTTTTAAAAAAATTGATACTCACGATCTTCTTAAGGAAAACGGTCTTATACAACCTCCAGGATAAAACACTTCAGATACAAACTCTCCGGCAGCGACAGCAGCGCGGGATGGTCCCGGGCCGCGCCCCTGCGCTCGATGAGCCGGGCCTGGCGGTGTGCGTCCGCCCCGGCCCGGCGCACGATCTCCAGGAATTCCGGTTCGCTTAAGTTATAGGAGCAGGAACAGGTGATGAGCACGCCGTCGGGTTTAAGCAACTGGAAGGCACGGCGGTTGATCTCCCGGTAGCCCTTGATGGCGCTTTCCCGGTCCCGGCGGCTCTTGGCAAAGGCTGGCGGGTCAAGCACTATCAGGTCGAAGCGGCGTCCCGCGGCCACCGCCTCTTTCAGGAAGGCAAAGACGTTTTCCTTCACCAGTTCCAGGTTGTTAAGGCCGTTCAGCCCGGCGTTCTCCCGGGCCCGGTTAAGGGCCGGGGCGGAGCTTTCCACCAGGGTGACCCGCGCCGCCGCCCTGGCCAGATGTAGGGCAAAGGCCCCCTGGTAGGAGAAGCAGTCCAGGGCCTCGCCCCGGGCATAAGCCCCCGCGACTCCGCGGTTTTCCCGCTGGTCCAGAAAAAGCCCGGTCTTTTGCCCGCCTTTAAGATCCACCAGCAGGCGCACGCCCCCCTCCCGGACTTCCACCAGGGGGGGCGCTTCCCCCCAGACCGTAGACACCTCCAGGGGCAGCCCCTCCAGGGCCCGCACCTCCACGTCGTTGCGCAAGGTAATGGAAAGGGGGGAGAGATGTTCTTTAAGGAGTTCGAGGAGTTCCGGCAGCAGCCGCTCCATGCCCGGATGGAGAACCTGGAGGGCCAGGCGCCCCGCGTAATTATCGGCGATCAAGCCCGGAAAGCCGTCGGCCTCCCCGTAGATCAGGCGGTAGGCGTCAGTGTCCGCCACCACCGTGCGCCGGAAGGCCAGGGCCCTAATTAAGCGCTGCTCCCAAAAGCCCCGGTCCACCGCTTCGTCGGCGTAAGTCAGGAATCTTAAGGCGATGCGGGATTTGGCGCTGTAAAAGGCCAGACCCAGGAAGCGGCCCTGGTGGTCCAGGACCCGCACCGGTTCGCCGCCGGCAAGGGAAGGGGAGGCCGCCAGGTCGTCCCGGTAGATCCAAGGGTGCCCGGTGCGCTGCCAGCGCCAGCCCTTTGGGGTGAGGCGAACTTCCGGCAGATGAGACATTAATTCTCCGTGGTCAGTGATCAGAGGCCAGGGTTCCGGGTTCTGGGTTTATAGGGGTCAGGGATCAGGGGCCAGGGGTCAGTGATCAGTGATCAGTGGTCAAGGGGCAGGGAGGAGCAGGGGGTCGGGGTTATTAAAAAAACCAATCTCAAACCCGATTGCCTAACCCGCAACCCGCAACCCGCAACTCTTACCCCGCAACTCATTGCCAAGCCTTGCTCTTCTGGTAATCGGCATACTTCTTCCGGAGAAACCTGGGGGCAAACTCCTGGTGTCCCAGATATGCGGAAAGCGAAGAAAAAAGCTGCTTTTCAATATCAGAGAGGACGTCCGCCATTTCCTCCCCGGCCACGAAATTCCGCACTTCATCCTTGGCAAAGACCGCTTCCGCGCCCAGCGCGGCGATAACTTGCGCGGCTTGGGGCCGCAGCTCCGGAGGCAGGTTCTGCTCGGTGACGGCCACCATCACCCGGGCCTCCACCACCAATTGCCAGCGGTCTCCGGCCACGGGCCGGGACCGGTCGTAAAATTCCAAAACCAAGCCGTTCTTGAGATCGTGTCGGGAAAGTAATTTCATGGAGTCTTCTCGATTTGGCGGCAAGTCTGTATTATACTATAAACATTTCCCAGCCAAGGCAAGCCGCAGGGCAAGGAGAAATATGCGTAAACCGGTCATTTTCATCATCATCGTGGCGGTTTTGGCCATTGGCGCCATCACCGCCGGCGTCCTGTACCAGAGGTACCTGGCCTCGCCCCGCTATGCGCTGCAGCAGATGGTCCTGGCGCTCAAGGCCAAGGATGTGGAGAGACTGTTTAACTATTTGGATTTAAAGGAAATAATAAAGACTGCGGCAGAGGCTTCGGCCGCCGAGGAGCTGAACAATTCCGAGGATAAGCCCGAAAAAGACGAATGGTCCCGGTTCGGCCGCCAACTGGGGCGCAAATTTGCCCGCCATATTTTCCCCAAACTCTATGATAGTTTCGAGAAAGAGATTCAGAGAGGCGTCAAAAGCTATATCAAGGACCTGACCAATACCCAGATTTTGGCCCTGACTGCGGCCGTGGCCACCGCCGGGATCGAGGTGCAGGGGGAGGAGGCCCAGGTCACCGTTTATGACCCCAAGAACCAGCGTCCCATGCGCTTTACCATGCGCCGTTTTGCTGACGGCGGCTGGCGGGTGGTGCAGTTGAACTATAAGGACTTTAAACCTTTACTGAAAAAAGAATTTCTCGGTTGACCCCCCCCAAAGATAACGTCTGATAATATATATTATGTAAACTAAGAGAGATGGGATGGACGTGCTGGCCCCTTATACCGTCACGGGAAAATTTTATCGAGATGTATGATTGCACCCTTGGCAGATTCGAATAATTAATCCCTGGACACTAGACCAAAAAATCTTATGACGGTCATCGACGAAGCCTGCCCCCAATGCGGCCATAAAATCCGGCGCTACCGCAACCCGGCGCCCACCGTGGATCTGATTATAGAATATGAGGACCGAGGCATCATCTTGATCGAACGCGGCAAGCCGCCCTGGGGCTGGGCCTTGCCCGGGGGATTCGTGGACTACGGCGAATCCCTGGAGGCCGCGGCCCGCCGGGAGGCCAAGGAGGAAACGGGCCTGGAGGTGGAGCTTTTGGGGCAGTTCCATACTTATTCCGACCCCGGCCGGGACCCCCGACAGCACAACATCAGCACCGTTTTCGTCGCCCGGGGCCGCGGCAGGATTGACGCCGGCGACGACGCCCGGAATGTGAAGGTCTTCACGCCCGAGCACCTGCCTGCAGTCCTGGCCTTCGATCATGCCCATATCCTCGCAGATTACCTCAAAGTGCGCCGGGAATGGCTGGAGAAACCTAGTAGGCTTTATTAAGAAAATACTTTAACTGCTATATATCATTGGAAACCATAATCGCCAAAAGCCAGATTCTTCACTTCGCTTCGCTCCGTTCAGAATGACAAACGAGTGACTTTCGCAGAGTTCTCAAGTTACACTTGGGATCTAGGAGTGATGGCCCCGCAAAATATCCTCTTGTAAATCCCCTGATTTCCCTTTTTAATAGAAGCACCTCATCACGGAGCCGCGCCATGGACGCCTGGAAAAACCAGCTCTTTTTCGGGGACAACCTGGAGATCCTGCGGGAGCGCATCCCCGTGGCCAGCGTGGACTTGATCTACCTGGACCCGCCCTTCAACTCCAAGGCCACCTACAATGTGCTGTTTGCAGAAAAAAGCGGCGAGAAATCCGCGGCCCAGATCACCGCGTTCGAAGACACCTGGCACTGGGGCAGGGAATCCGAGGCCGCGTACCACGAAGTGGTGACCTTAGGCCCCCGGAAGCTCTCCGACCTCCTCCAGGCCCTGAGGAGCTTTTTGGGCACCAACGACATGATGGCCTACCTCACCATGATGGCCGTGCGCCTGGTGGAACTCCACCGGGTCCTGAAACCCACGGGGAGCATCTATCTGCATTGTGATCCGACGGCGAGTCATTATTTAAAATTGGTTTTGGATGCGGTTTTTGGGGTCGCAAATTTTAAAACAGAGATTATTTGGAAACGGAGCACAGCCCACAGCGATACCAAACAGGGGCGCAAGCAGCATGGTAGAATCCATGACGTAATTTTTTTCTATACAAAAGGTAATAACTGGACTTGGAATCCAATTTATACGCCTTATGATTCTGAATATATTGAGGAATTTTATAAATATATTGAAGAAGGAACTGGGCGTCGTTATCGGATGGGAGATTTAACTGCGGCCAGGCCAGGTGGGGATACTCTTTATGAATGGAAAGGAATTAAACCTTATAAAGGGCGTTATTGGGCTTATTCAAAAGCAAACATGGAGCAATTTGAAAAAGAAGGGAGACTTGTTTATACAAAGAGTGGAATGCCCTGTTATAAGAGATACCTGGATGAAATGCCAGGAGTTCCGATTCAAGATATATGGACGGATATTAATCCAATAGGGGCTGTCGCCAAAGAACGCCTCGGCTACCCCACCCAAAAGCCCGAAGCCCTCCTGGAGCGCATCATCCGGGCCTCCAGCAACGAGGGGGACGTGGTCCTGGACCCCTTCTGCGGCTGCGGCACCGCGCTCATCGCCGCGGAGCGCCTTAAGCGCCGCTGGCTGGGCATCGACATCACCCACCTGGCCATCACCCTGATTAAGAACCGGCTGCATGATACCTTCGGCCCGGAGCTTAACCCTTACGAGGTCATCGGCGAGCCCGCGGACCTGCCCAGCGCCCAGGCCCTGGCGGAAGTCAACCGCCATCAGTTCGAGTATTGGGCCTTAGGGCTGGTGGACGCCCGCCCCGGCCAGGACAAGAAAAAGGGCGCGGACTCCGGGGTGGACGGAATTATCAATTTCCAGGACGACAACAGCGGCATCTACAAAAAAGTGGTGCTCCAGGTGAAGTCCGGCCACGTCGCGGCGTCCATGGTACGGGACCTGAAGGGCGTGCGGGAGCGGGAAAAGGCCCCCATCGCCGCGCTCATTACCCTCAAGGCCCCCACCCGGCCCATGAAGGAGGAGGCCGCGGCCGCGGGTTTCTATGAACCCGAGCATTTCCCCGGCCACCGCTACCCCCGGCTGCAAATCCTGACCATCGCCGAACTGCTGGCCGGACGCGCCCTGGAATATCCCCGGTTCGCGCCCTCCGGCACCTTTAAAAAGGCCGCCCGCCGGGGCCGGGACCCGGGGGAGAATCAGGAGTCGCTGTTGTAAATCCCCTCCCCTGTCCGAAAAGAAATCTCTCGCAAAGACGCAAAGGCGCAAAGCAAGACGCAAAAACCTAATAAAAACAGTGAATCGGGGGGGCGGCCGTCTCTGGCCGCCCAAGAGGTTGGCGGGCGGGGACGCCCGCCCCACCGCACGAAGGCCCGCCCCGCCGTTAATAGAACACACAGAAAACCAAGAACCAAGAACCAAAACTAAAAACTGATAACTGATAACTGATAACTGTCCTTACCCGTGATTCCTTTCTACAAAACCGCGTCCACTCTCTTCGGCCTCCTGGGCTGGCCTTATTTTTACTGGCACCTGAAGCGCCGGGGCCGGGGGGAGAGCTTTCTCCCCCGCTTAGGGCTACGCCTGCCCCCCCCTCCCCCGGGGGGAAGCCCCCGCATCTGGCTGCACGGGGTCTCGGTGGGAGAGATCCTGGCCGCGGTGCCCCTGGTCCGGGAACTGCACAAGATGCTGCCTCAAGCCGCAATCATCGTCACCACCGGCACGGAGACCGGCCAGGCCGTGGCCCGGAAGCATTTTCCATCTTTGGGCGCGCAGGTCTGCTACTTTCCCCTGGATATTCCCTGGGCCGTGTCCCGATATCTGCGCCATTTCCGGCCCCGGGTCTTTGTAACCCTGGAGTCGGAGCTCTGGCCCAATTTCCTGGCCCAGGCCCATAAAGCAGGTGTGCGCCTGGCCCTGGTCAACGGCCGCGTGTCCGATAAAACATTCATAAGGCTTATTAAATATAGACGGTATATAAATGATATATTAGAGAAAATAGAGCTATTCGCCGCCGGTTCCCCCCAGGACTACGAGCGCTACCAGGCCTTGGGTATCACCCCCGGCAAACTCCATCTCACCGGCAACCTCAAGATCGACCGGCTGCTGCAATCCCGGGAACCGGAAAAAGTCGCAGAATTCCGCCAGCTTCTGCAATTGCCTGAGGAATCCGCGGACCGGCTTCCCGTCTTTCTGGCCGCGTCCACCCATCCCGGGGAAGAAGACGTGGTCCTGGAGACTTATCAAGACTTAAGGTCCCCCCACCCTGCCCTCCTGCTCCTGCTTGCGCCCCGCCACCCGGAGCGGGCCCCGGAGCTGGGAAGCCTCTTGAAACAATTCCATCTCCCGTTCCACCTCTTCAGCCGCCTGAAATCCGGCCGGGAAACCCGGTCGCACCCCGTGGTCATCATCGACACCATCGGCGACCTCTTTTCCCTCTACGGCCTGGCGGACGCGGCCTTCGTGGGCGGCAGCCTGGCGGACCACGGCGGCCAAAACATCCTGGAACCCGCGGCCTGGGGCCTGGCCCCGGTGTACGGCCCCCACCTCCAGAACTTCCGCTGGGCGCAAAATATCCTGGAAGGAGCCGGGGCCGGGATCATGATCAAGAACGTCCCTTCCCTGACCGCGGCCCTGCGCCGCCTCCTGGACCACCCGGAAGAGCGCCGCGCCCAGGGCGAACGGGCCCGGGCCGCGCTTACCCCCCACCAGGGCGCAGCCCGCCGCCAGGCGGAGCTTATTGTGGAGTTGGCAGTGAGCAGTGAGCAGGGGTTAGGGGTTAGGGGTTAGGGGTTAGGGATCAGGGGTTAGGGGCAAGGCGTCCAGTGGTCAGGGGCCATTAAAAAACAGGGCGTGCCCTGGACTTACCCCCTTCCCCCCCGCCAGGATAATATCCCTACTACCCTGCCGCTAATTGGCGGGGGGAGAGGGCCGGGGTGAGGGGGGCAAGCTTTTGATGTTGTATGGGTGAGCCGCAGTCCCATGAATGACTGATTACTGATTACTGATCACTTTCTCTTCCCACTGGAAAAGTTCCATCAAATAGGATATATATTGAGAAAATAAAGGAAATTTATTGCTCGTAACGATGAAACAAGACCTTAAATTATATTTCCGTCTCCTGCGCTATCTGAAGCCCGTACGGCTGCGCCTGGTGGTGGCCACCGGCGCCATGCTGGCGGTTTCCGGCCTCACCGCTTTGCTGGCCTATCTGGTAAAACCCGTGCTCGACGACGTCTTTTTCGCCAAACGCGCGGACATGCTCTATCTGCTCCCCATTTTGGTGGTGATTCTTTATTTTATTAAAGGGGTTATGACCTACACCCACCAATACCAGATGAGCTACATCGGCAACGGCACCATCAACCGCCTCCGGGACGAGCTGTTTGCCCACATCCAGCGGCAGTCGCTGTCTTTTTTCGACCATCAGCCCTCCGGGGAATTGATGAGCCGGGTCGCCTACGACGTCAATATGCTCCAGGAGTCGGTGACCAAGGTGGTCACCGGCTTTTTCAAGGACGCGTTCACGGCCGCGGGCCTCACCGCGATCATCTTTTACCGGGAATGGCGCCTGGCGTTGATGGCCCTCGTCGCCTTCCCCCTGGCGGCCCTGGTCATCGTCCGGGTGGGGAAAAGGCTGCGCCGCATCTCCATCATCACCCAGGAGGCCATGGCCCGGCTCTACACCATCCTCCAGGAGTCCATCGCCGGCCAACGCATCGTCAAGGCCTTTGTCCGGGAGGATTATGAAAGCGAACGGTTCGCCCGGCAGAACCTGGCGTATTTTAAAGCCCGGGTGAGACAGACGGCCACCCGGGAGCTGACCCCCCCCACCATGGAATTGCTGGGCGCGCTGGGCATGGCCGGCATCATCTTTTACGGCGGCTATAACGTTATCCAGGGGACTTCCACGCCCGGCACCTTTTTCTCCTTTCTGGCCGCGCTGCTGATGCTCTACCAGCCCATCAAGGGTTTGAGCGGCGTGCACAACACCATCCAGGAAGGGTTGGCTGCGGCCCAACGGGTCTTCGGCCTCCTGGACCTGGAGCCCGCCATCCAGGACCGTCCGGGCGCGCCAACCCTACCCCCCATCTCCCGGGAGATCGTCTACCAGGGGGTGTCCTTCACCTATGACGACCGCCCGGTGCTCCAGGACATCGACTTGACGGTGCGCCGGGGGGAGATGCTGGCCCTGGTGGGTCCCAGCGGCGCGGGGAAGACCACGCTGCTCAATCTCCTGCCCCGGTTTTACGAGGTGAGCCGGGGGGCCATCAAGATCGACGGCCGCGACCTCCGGGAGATCACCCTGGCGTCCCTCCGGGCCCAGATCGGCCTGGTGACCCAGCAGACCATCCTGTTCAACGACACCGTGCGCTACAATGTGGCCTACGGCCGCATCGAGGCCGGGGAAGAGGAGATTATCAACGCCTTGCGGGCCGCCTACGCCTATGACTTCGTGCAAAAACTCCCCCAGGGCCTGGACACCATGATCGGCGAGCAGGGGGTGCGCCTTTCCGGCGGCGAACGCCAGCGCCTGGCCATCGCCCGGGCCTTGCTCAAGGACCCCCCCATCCTGATTTTGGACGAAGCCACGTCTTCCCTGGACTCGGAGGCCGAGCGGGAGGTGCAGCAGGCCCTGGATCGGCTCATCAAGGGCCGCACCACCCTGGTCATCGCCCATCGCCTCTCCACCGTGCGCAACGCCGATCGCATTATCGTCCTGGCCGACGGCCAGATCGTCGAAGCCGGCTCTCACCCGGAATTGATGCAGCAGGACGGCTTGTACAAACGCCTCTACGAAATGCAGTTCCGGGAGGAAGAGGTGGAAGAGGCGGAGGCGGAGTTGAAACCAGAAACTGCCGCACTTAAGGAAGCGAGGAATTGATGACAGCGGCAGAGCCGTGGCACAGGCGTCTCGCCTGTGCTTATTAAGGTAAATCAATCAAGAAAAATATAACAGAAGATATTATAAGATTAATGGGAGATGCTAAGAAAATATCAATCCTTCAAAAAAATATGCCTAAAAAAGTTAAACATAATTTTAAGAAGAATCTAATAGATGAAAACAGAGCATTTGATTATTTATTTGAGTTACAAATTGCTTGGCACTTTCATGTGAAAGGATGTGAAATTCAATGGTATGACGAGGAATCTTATCGACATCCAGAATTTTTGGTAAAATCACCGGAATTAGAATTTAATGTTGAATGTAAACGAATAAGTGTTGATATTTCGAGGAGAATTAGAAGAAGAGATTTTTATAGATTTGCTGAGAAGTTTTTGCTGCTTGTTGAGAAAAAAAGATATTCAGGTCTTATTGATATTAAATTGAATGTAACCGTTCAGGCCGCCTCTGCAAACAGCAGATGCCCGGGTAGAAGAGACGGAGCAAGTTGACCAGTCCGATGAGCTTGGATAGCCGCCACCACATATTCCACGATATTTCGGTTTTGCTGCCTC
>Ga0233425_10011191_pt1 | contig 10571 bp, 7 predicted proteins | sample Watercolumn_Towu_2_FD_181712 | JGI IMG/M metagenome (GOLD analysis project Ga0233425, IMG submission 181712) | Freshwater microbial communities from Lake Towuti, South Sulawesi, Indonesia - Watercolumn_Towuti2014_140_MG | ecosystem: Environmental > Aquatic > Freshwater > Lake | place: Indonesia... | reverse complement strand
AATTCCAACCAGGATACATCCATGTGTATCTGTGGCAAAATTCCCGGAATGAATCAAAATCATCTTTCTTTCCGGCACGTCGAGGACATGAAAATGATCTCCGTATTTTTCTGAATATCTCTTCGCCACTTCATATACGCCCGCAGGAATGCAACTTATGAAGTTAGAATTATCCTTCCAGGGCAATTCCAATGTTTTACATAACTCTGTCCCATTTTGGGACAGAGAACCTAAAGTTACAGGGTGGTTACTCTTTAATCTTTGAAGCTGTATCATTTTTTAACATTTCATTTTTATCAGCCGATCCCTTTGAACTGCCATAAAAATATCCGACAACGGAACCGAAGGCTGCGAGCAGAGCACCGACGGCAATGTTGATAACATCATTCATTTCCGGGCGATAAATCATAACAAGCGAAATTAGCGTTAACACGCCGATCACAACTATTCCGCCGAGAACATACATAAAAATATCCCTTGTTTTCATGTCACAAAAATTAAAATGATTGTAAAAATAATAAAAATCACAAAACGAATCCAAAACGGTACACGGTCAAGCGTTGCCGTTGTGCCAACATAAAGAGGCTTTTGTTTCAGGAAAATATTGAGCAAAATATCTAAAATCCAAAATTCAACCCAAATTAAAATTGAAACTATGGCAAATGTCCAGGTTAACCCGAACATCAGGAACGAAAGGAAGGGAAAAAGTAATCCGATAAACAAGGCACTGCCCTTATGAAGCGCATCCCGATGATCATGGATGTCCTTCCAATCATCAATTGAAATGTCATTCCGGCAATTTCTTGCAACATTGAAAATTTTTATCCACTTAGACTCTCGCCACTTCCAAATGGAACTTAGAATGAAAACAGCGAAAAGAATTAAACCGATTTTTTCTAAAGTTGTCATGTCAAAATTATCTGAGTAAATATAAAAACCGTTTCAATAATCCTGGCAAAATAGTCAAGTAATTTTCCTTGACCTCATCATTATTTCCCGCCTCATTTTCTGCATTAAGTGTAACATCATAAGTACCGTCAACAAGATACTTAACTACTGGATTCTTTGAATTCTCGTCCGTTTGGTCAAGATAGGTAAAATCAACATCTTCCGTCCCTTCAAATGTCCACGCATAAACCATTGTTCCACTTTCAACAGTTTCATTTATAAAATGAATTGATTGACCGATTCTTGCGCTTTGTTTATCAGAATGAAAGGCAGATGTCGGTGCGGTAATTTCATTTGTAACTGTTATGTAATCAGTTTTCACTTCAATATCTTCGCCTGATTCATTGATTGCAGCAAGCGTCACATCAAACATTCCTGCATAAGGATATTCAACTTCCGGCGTTTCATCTATATTAAACGTTTTAAGTTCGTTAGGCGTACCACCCTCAAATACCCATTCATAACTACAAATTGTACATTCTGACAAATTTGTAAACGTTACAGTATCGCCAGTATTTATCTCCTGTACATCAGATTCAAAATCAGCAGTAGGTGATTCCTGCAACATTTTAAAATAACACGTGTCAGAATTTTTGAAACCGTAATCATTAACCGCCCGTATCCACCAATGATATTTACCGGCATTTCCACTTCCCAGTGGCGTAAGCCCTGTTAAATCAAGACTTGAAACGTATCCGATATTGTAATACATATATGGTGGGAAAGGATTTCCATCATCATCCCAGACGGACATCATATAATGGTCAACATCTTCGCCCAAATCCCAATTTAAAGTTACACTTGTTGATGTTCCGTTGCTTCCAAACAATCCCGTTGGAGCAAGTGGTGGATCATTACTGATCTCTTCATTGAATTCAAATGCACCGACATCATAGTCATCTATTGGTCTTTCCAATGAATCAATATCAAATCTTACTGTCGGAATGCTATCCCACCAACCCGTTGTTGTAAACTCAAAAGCATAACCTTCGTCAATTAAATGAACCGATTCATCTGTTGGTTTTAAGTTAAAGCTACTCAACTGTGGAATTGCGTAATCAAGAACAAATGAAGCGGTATCACCATATTCTCCAGAACCCTTAAAATTTTCAACATTATTTGATTCTGTAATTACTCCCGAACCATAAGAGAACGAAAGATTCTCATTTCCTAATGTAAAATTATTATACGAATAAACCTCTGCCGAACCTGTTAGAAATATATAATCGAATGTTATATCTGCTGTACGATAAGCGGGCAGAATTGTATTGTTTATGAAATATAATTTCGCTCCTGGAACACCACTTGCAAGTGCATTCTCTTGTGAACAACCCAGAAATAGATTATCGTAAAAATATCCTACATTATATTGACAATTACTAAATGCAGGAGCATGAAGCTCGTTTCTACCGTAGGTTTGACCATACTCCCATTTAGTCCCATCAATTGTGTTGTTGTGAAACCATAAGGTATCCATCTGATAAAGTTGCATACAACTATATGCCCCCCTATTATCCCTTCCACCATCACAAGGATAACCACCTTCCAGTCCGAATCCCAATAGAAATGTGTTCCACGAAATATCTACATTCCTTGTAATATCTTTATAGTCTTGTCTTCCAAAATACCATTTTTTACTGTAAGAAATAATAAGGGATTGCTTAGCACTTCGACCTCGTTTATCAAAGATATTATATCTTATAATGACATTACCCTCCCAACAGGATAGTTGACCAACATCCCCTCCACCAGACGGGCAGATTGTTTCTTCGGACATCCAACCCATATTAACATCATAGATCACATTTCCGAGAATCATGGTTGTGCCATTGCTTGCAGTATCTGCCGAATAATCCTGCAAATAAATTCCTTCCTGCCATATATCATAAATCAGATTACCAATTATGCTAATATTTGTTATTGGTCTGTTTGCCGGAGTTCCATAGTAAGAATCCATATAAACCCCTGCATAGAATCCTGTGATCTCACAATTCTGAATGGTTATATCATTCATATTAAAACCAGTCTGAGTTCCGATATAACCAACAGCATTAGCTCCATATTTCACATCCAAAGTACATTGAAGTTTTAATCCATCAATAACAATTACTTTAGAACCATGATTGCTTAAATTAAAAAACGTTCCACCATTTTGGGATTCAATTAATATTGGTTTATTACCCTCACCATAAGAGGTGAATGTTATGGAATCATTGCTAAAATTGAACCCGTACCCATTATAATTTGGCACAACATAAGTTGTTCCGGCTTTCATATACAAGTTTGTTGAACCAGGAATTAAATATCCATAACTGCTCCACTCACAAAAATCCCTTACATCATTAAAAGGATGTTCTATTGTGCCGTCTTCTTCAATGTCGTCCGCTGTCGGATCAAAATAAATATTTGTCTGGCTTATTGCCAGAAATGGAATCAAAATTATCAACCAAAGAATCTTTTTCATATACCTTATTTTAATTTAAAATTATTCATCATAAGGACGTGTTAATGTTCTATTTGCTTTATATGCCAACCTATCAAGGTCAATTAAGTCGGTTGCTCCACCAGGAGTACCATCATACCAAGCCATCACGTGATTGGCATGAAGTGCTGTTGAGGTAGGAACAGTTGCCGTAATAGTATTGTCATAAACAATTGTTCCATTATCTGTTTTTATCCAAAATCTTGTCGTCGTCGAAGATAGAACTTCAATATAAAATGTGTACCAAGTACCAACAACTAATTGGAACGAACTTCCATAAGTATGAACACCTGTAGATGTTGTTACAACAGATTTCAGAACTGTATTTGTTGGTTTATAAAAATAACAACCTGTTGTTGGTATATCAACAGCAGTGTAATTATTTGTAAATCCAATTTTTAAACATAATAAAGAAGTATCACATAATACATAAGCAGTACTTCTATGTATATCCCCAATTTTAATACCATTCATATATTGGTTGTATGTACAACCAGAATTAGCATTGGAAGCATGAGAACGTATATATACTATACCAGGATGATTTCCAACTGAATTAGTATTACTACTGAATGATGAAGTTCCTACTGAAACTACTACGCCTACTACATTTGTAGAAGTACTAAAGAATTCATTCTCAATCCAATTCCCAGTACCTCCGTACAATTGTGAAATTGGGTCAGTTGTAACTAAAGTAGGAGCGGTAACAGTCCCCGTAAAAGTTGGACTTGCAATATTTGATTTAAGAGAAATATCATACTGAGTAGCAAGCATGGAAACTGTATCATCATGAGTAAGTACTGTATCCAAACCAACCATCAATCCATCTGCAAAATTACAATAAGTAGCACTAAATTCCAAACTATCTGAAGTTTCAATGTCAATAGCATCAGCCACTTCTAAGTGTAAGAATGTTCCAGTACCTACTACATTTAGATCACCTACTACCTTTAGTTGTTCCAATGAATCAGTATTTGAACAGCCGATAGCAAGGGCATTCATAGTTTGAAGTACTGTATCACCGATGTTTGTAAATTGATTTCCTTCCACACCTATATGTTCACCATTCACAGTAACTCCATTCTCTGCATATAAGTCAATTGTTTTTGTTTCTCCGTTGAGAACCACATGAGTTATAGAATCAGTTGGATTAAATTCTCCTTTACCTCTTGCTGTAATCCATGCCTGGTTGCTGATGTCAACAGCAGTGAAATCATAGTCACCAATCCAACTATCGTTTCCTATGATTGTAAAATTCTCAGATTCATCTTCAACTGCCCCACCGGAATTATTGCCGAGTACATTAAAATCAGAATACTCAATCTCCGTTGAATCAGAAACAGGAAACGAAAAATTAAAGTATCCGAAGACATTGCCATAATTCAATGTATATTCCTTATCAGCTGCGCCTGCATAGAAATTGTAGGAACCAAAAGTATTCAACCCTGTTGCGCTGACAACATTTCTTAAATTCTTGCTTCCAAAATTATTTACCCATGCCGCATGAACACCAAATGAACCAAGTCCTGAACCATATCCAAATGAAGAACAGGAATTATTTATACCAAATATCTTTATGAATGAACTTCCGTTAATAGTCAGAATATCGCCGCCAGTAAGAAAATTAATGTAAGCACTAAGTTCAACGGGTTTTCCTACAAACAAACCATAATCTTCGTCCCATGTCAATAATGAAGATGTTTTTAAACGATTGTTTTCAGTTATGTAAGGAATTCCGCCTTCATGTAACGTTTCGATCTGAACAGTCCCTTCAAAGATTGCACTGTCTTTTACTTTAATATCTCCCTGAAAATATGGTTTTCGTGGGTCTTTCGTGAAATTTTGAGCAGAAATAAATGATGCACAAATTAAAAAAGCCGTTAAAATATATATTCGTTTCATTTTTATTAATTTGCTAACGTTAAAAATTTAATCGCATAATTTGAAGGAAAATCACCAACCCATATAACTGTAATTTCATTTTCATCAACGGTTACAAAATTGGGTTTATATTTTATTTTTTCATCAACATCAATAATCCAAACTTCGTAAATTTCAACATCCAAATTATGTTGAACTGTATTTTCACCCTCTGTAAGGGGTGAATCGGAATCGTAATCAATAAGATTCAGATTGCTTGAAAAGTTATCGGACATCAATAAAAGAACATCTTTCAGCGCATCCAATGTAACTAACGGTGTTAGAGCATTTATTGCCGCATCCAATTCGGTCTTACTTACAGCCATTTTTTATTCCTCCTCAATTGTAAAAAATTCTACGGGTTCAAAATCATTTTCATCAAAATCGCCCTCGCCAAAATAATCCGTACCCGTTGCATAACCAATTTCGCACCACGAACCGGAAAAAACATTGTAGTAATCATTGTATTCGCCGCCCAAATTTATCAAAAAAACATTACGTGCCGCTATGGTTTTATTCAGTATTTTTTCAAATAAATTATCACCTAAAATATTTGCCGTTAATTTTATTCGTGGTTTTGAAAATTGATATTTGTAAAAATCGCAAAGAAAATCCAGGATCAATTCATAACGGTTGTGCCCGGCGCCCCATTCTCCCCAATTTTTTGCAGTTAGATATTTTGATCGTTCACTGAATAAAATTCCGTTCATTGAATTTAAACAAACTTTCCCGCCGCCAAGATATTGCAATTGATTTGTTTCGCCAAAATAGACCGTTATGTCTTCCGCTTTTAATTGGTTCAATTGATTTATTTCATTATCGTAATTTCTGAATTTTAATTTTGAATCATTATCGGAAAATGTTGACTTTCTTATTCTGAAATTTGAAATAAATGTTTTTCCTTGAGTTAAATAAGGCGCTGAGTATTTTTGATGAGGATTTGCAACATGAACCAAAATATGATAATAACCATAAATTAACGGCTCTGTTTCGATACTAATTTCGTTATCAAAACAACTAACAGAAATGTATGATTCGTTGGCTGTCCACGAATAATAATGATTTGTTTCGTCGTAATATAACCAAACCGGCGAACCAATCCCGACGGGAATCATTTTGATTTTAATGTCAACCATTATTTCATACCTCACAAAGCCGGCGTCCGGCTCAAAGCGGCAGTTTAATTTTACCTGAAGCATTCTGCGAATTCCTTCGGGCTGATCTGTCATATTGATTCTGTCACCCCAGAATGATTGTAATAAATCCTGTTGATTGTACTCTATCAATTTTGTCCAATTCGGCACTACCCCCGTAACAAGAGCATTAAATGCTAATTCACTACCGATATTTGAAACAGATATTCCGCCGTAAACCGACCAAAATTCTGGTGTTGTTGAGTTTATCCAAAAGTTTGAATTAAAATCACCATGTATGATTGAATTCCGATAACCTAAATTCTGAATGACTTTGAATTTTCTCCATGTTTCCTGACTTGAAAGATATTCATTTTTGTTTATAAAAAACACATCATCATAGTCTATAACATCGTTAACATCTTCAACCTCTTCAATTTGATTTGCAAATTGATCGTAAATAAATTGGTTTGTAATATCCTTTTTAACAACAATTCGTTCGATGTTCCAAAATCCGTTCATCTGATAAATTCTTGCGCCAAAAATCCGTAGAATTTCAGCAATCGTATCCTGACACGTCCATGCTTCAGAATCATCATCAGAATCTTTATTTCTGAACCTTTCCAGGTTTGTGTACAAACCAACAAGTGGATCAATCCCGTCTTGCATCAAAACAGATTCATAAAGATTGATTCTTGTTTTTAAGGGCAGATAAATTCCTGAAAAATGCAACGAATCATTTATGATTTTGATGAGTAATTCCGCTCCGTGAAAGAATGAAGTTGAGGTTGGTCGAAAATCTATATTTGATAAATTTCCAAGACCGCAATAAGCCCTTAGCTGAAAAATATAACCCTCTTCAAGATATGGTTCGGTTATCACCGCCGGGTTTATGTATCCGCACCATAAAAGTTGATAATCATGTTCGGTTTGACCAATTGGTAAAATCGAAATTTCTTTAATACACAAATCCGATTGAGTAGGCGCACCATCCCAGGTTTTATTGATAAATAACGTTTTATTCAATATGCCTTCGGTAATCGTTAAATTTGCGATAATTGTGCCAAAAGGTAAAAATGTTTGCTGCTCTGAAATTAAAACTGAATTGTAATGAATCTGAATAATTTCATTTTCAGTTGCTTCTGCATATTTTAATCTGACAACATAATCGCCCGCCGCTGGAAATTGAATGGTCTGAACAAGTTGTGCGTCTGATAATAAATTAGCTACCTGAGCGGAATTTTTATATGCAATGAAATTAGATGTAATAGCATAATCCTCAATGCCACCCCAAAAGGAACGGTTCTTAACTATTTCATCATCCGACTCGCCATGAAAAATAAACATCTGATAAGTTCGCTCTTTACTAAGGTAAATGTCGGAGTACTTGTTAATCGTGTCGGAATAAACATTCAAGGTCGCCTCCGTTCCCTTTATCGGTTCTGCAATAGAATCATCCTCAATCATTCTGATGAATAAAGGATCGTCACCCAGTGTTAATTCAAATGAATTTCCTGTATAATCCTTTTTCTTTATCAGAATGGTTGTTTTTCTGCCTTCATTATTATAATAGCTCGAATAATATATGGTTCTGTAATCTGCCACTACCTCATCCCCGACCTCCTGCGGATTTCAAAATTATTAGAAGCTACTAAATCGCCACCGTAAATTTTAAAATTGGCTTCATAATCATTTTTTCCTCCCCGCCCATTGATTAAATCCCAAAGCCCACGCTGTTGGCTAAGGCTCAAAACCATTTCTCTTGAATTCATACCAGCCAGAATGTTATCCCCGCTGAACGAATTCCCCGGAACAATACCACCCTTAGCAAATTCCAATGAACCTAAATAACCCAAAACAATAGCGAGCAATTCGGCAATAAAAATAGGTGTCGTAATTGGTGCAGCCGCTCCGGTTGCTTCACCCGCCGCCGCACCTCCTGCAATAGCCGAAGCCGAACTCTTCGCAGTCATTAAAGTTATATACCGAATTACAATAGGCAATAAATCGCTGATCATCTTCATCCATGCGTGGGTTGTGCTCTTGGTTGACTTATCTATTGAGGCTGCATAATTGAACATTGATCCAGCTAAATCGGAAAATGAATTTTCAAAATCAGAATTTATTTCCTGATTTGTTTTTTGAGTTACACCAAGTTCTTTTAGGGCAGAAATTTGTTTTTCAATCAACTCAATCTGTCCCTGGTATTGAGCAATTAATTTTGTATCACTTGTATTTTCAAGCAATGTCTGATAAGCTGCAATTTGTTCATTGAGGTTGTGATATGTAATAGCAGTATCTTCGGCGTGCTTTTGAATCATCTTTTGACCCGTAAGTCCGGCTTCGGTAACTGGAATTTGACCGGCGCCGAGAGGCTGCATTTTAAAAGTTGCTTCTTTTGCACGTTCATTTCCTAATTCTTTTAGCCTTTGTATTTCAATTTCAATCAAACGGATTTCATGCTGATATTGGGCAATCAATTTTTCATCATTCGTTTCATCAATAAGTTGATTGTATGAATCAATTTCGATTTTTAATTTATCAAACAAACCAACTTGTTCTCCGATCACCTCAGAAACCTGTCCGATTTTTGAAATATATTCATCAATATTTTTTATTTGATATAATATTCCCAAACCCTTACCGGCGTCCAATCCGGTAGTTTGATAAAGTTTCATGAGTTGTTCCCGTATAGCTTTTGCAGCCTTATCTTTTGCCAAATCCTTATCCTTTTCAATACCCAGTTTTTGATAAGATTCAGCCAGTTCCTCAATTTCCTTTATGTCTCTTTCAAATAAGGATTTTTGTTCTTTCTCAACAGATTCTTTTCTCATTTTTGAATATCCGACGATAGCGGAATTCAGTGAATCAACGAAGTCCTTAACGGCGGGACTAATTCCCTCGCCAAAATTCCTTTTTAAAGATGTCCATGATTTATTAAGTTTGTCAATAGAACCTAAAGCAGTATCATTAATTGCAGCAGCTTGTCCCTCAACAGCCAGTCGAACTATATCAATCGCTTTTCCGGCTTGCAATTCTTCTTTGGTTAAATTCTTTAGTCCCTGGATCGCCGCTAAAGAACCTCTTGGTAATGTTCCTGATAATGTTTTTGCAAGTTGAAATACAGCCGTTTGAATGTCAGTACCGAATACGGTTGACATATTTATTGCAACAGGAATAATTTTTTTGATCTGCTCTTCTGTCAACTGCAATGAGGCAGCAAACATTTGAGCGTTCATAATATCGATGCGGCTAAACATTGTCGTTGAACTCAATGTTTTAGCCTGTAATATAAAATCTTCCTGAATATCTTTCCGACCTTTTAAAGATGTGAGGAGTTTGATTTCAGCCTGCTGCAACGTCTGATATGCCTGAAATGAGGATTTTACAAAATTAACAATTGACGATATAGCGAATGCACCGGCGATCATACCGCCGAGTTTCTTTATCCCGCTTGCAAAATAATCTGTACTCGTCTTCGCCCCTTTCAATCCTCTTTTGAATTGAGAATCGTCAAGCATCAATTTAGCCATCAATGTTTTAAATCCTGCCATATTTATGATGTAAATATTTTTTGCAATAAATCACTCATTCCTTTTTCGATTGAATTGAAAACTACTGACTCTGTGCTCGAAATTGCTTTTCCCATAAAATCCGTACCCGTGTAACCTCTAATTTTAGTTCCCTTCGCAACCCACCGATCATTTATGAATGCTGGTTTTGAAACAACAAAATCCTTCCTTCCACCGGCAAACATTCTGACATAATATGTGTCGGCTCCTGATTTTGTCATAGGCGCAACCCAGTAAACAAGTTTGTATTTTTTTGAAACAGCAAATTTTATTGATTTCTTTAATGTTCCTTTGGGGTGAACTCTCGATGGTAAGTAGCTTTTTATTTCTCCTGTCTTTCTTGCAGAAACATTGCTCTTAGCCGATTTGACAAGTGGTTTTGTGGCAGTTCTGAAAATAGCCGCTACATCCCTCTTTCTACCACCAGCTTGCTTTAGTTTTTCAAGGGACAGGTTGAACTGTTCTTTATTTACCAAAACTATCGAAGCGCCCATTTTGCCTATGATTTTATTTCGC
>Ga0233425_10011190_pt1 | contig 10573 bp, 11 predicted proteins | sample Watercolumn_Towu_2_FD_181712 | JGI IMG/M metagenome (GOLD analysis project Ga0233425, IMG submission 181712) | Freshwater microbial communities from Lake Towuti, South Sulawesi, Indonesia - Watercolumn_Towuti2014_140_MG | ecosystem: Environmental > Aquatic > Freshwater > Lake | place... | reverse complement strand
GGTGATATGAGCCACCTTTTAGCAATGCCGTTTTCATCTTAGCAAGAAACCTACATCACAAACCCTTCAACTCTTAAACCCTTCAACTCTTAAACGCGTTGTTGATTTATTCAACAACGCCTTTTTGGGTTGTTTGTATTAATTCATGAAGCCATGGCTGTAAAGTGCCTGGCGTAGCAATATCTAGAGAACTAAGCTGCGTTGCTGCGTTGTGGTTAACAATGGAGTCAATTTGTTGGTTAGAGTTACCTATGTTCCAAATCCATTTTCCCAAGGCTCCCAAATGAAAGTTCGTTCCAGCCCAGAGCACCTGATGAATAGCTTCTAGGTTCTGTTCGACTTGAGTAAATTGTAAACGCTTTGCTTCAACTTGAATCGCTTTTAAAAGTTCTAAAAAAGCCACAATGGCTTTTTCCGAGGCTAGCACAGTTGAAGAGCTAGGACCATTTTCAAAATTTATAACAGCTGTTTTAAAATTATTGAAAGCTTCCTCTGATCGCTTGATGCAAGGCTGGAGTCTTTCCAGCATATGGTGATCTTGAAGTTCTTTGGTTTTTTCTTCTACTTCTGCTGCTGTATAATATTGAAATCCTTCTTTGCTCTTAGTCATGCCTATATCAATATTTCCATTGGCATAATTCTGTGTGGCCAGAGTATGAGCGTTGACCGATTGCTGGTAACGTTGAGCTCTCTCTTGATGTTGTTTTGCTATTTCTAATGTTCCTGCTATCTCAGCATTAACCTGTTCCTCTAGCTTTTCTGCTGCTCTATAATAACTGAAACCAATATGATGCAAACTCAGGCTTTCTAATATTTTCTCTTGAATATGAAGGTTTGCGGCTTGTTCAAAGGGACTGATAGCCAATGAATATGCGCTAGCGACTTCAGTCCAAAGAGTGGCTTGATCAGAATATCCAGTATTGATAGCTGTCTCTGCTTCTTCAAAACATCTTTTTTCTTTTTCTGTGACCTCTTTTGCTCTTTGCCAATTTAACCGTACAAATTTATTGGTGCTATTTTCTTTCAGAGCTAGTTCCTGAGCTTTTTTCAAAGCTTGGGCGGCACGCTCTTGATAAGGTTTGAGAGCTGCCTTGTTTGTTTCATACCATACTTCCTGAAAAATATCTTGATCTGTTTTTAAGTGTAGACGAGCTCTTTCTTTGCTTCTCTCATGAATCATCTCGGCATATTTGTAGGCATAAAATTTCTGTAAGGCATCATCACGGAGTTTTGTTTCTTGTTCTCGTAGCTCAGCCTCTTTCTCAACGCAGGCTTGATAATTTGTGTTCAATTGATTTTTTTGAGCTAAAGTAATCTCATACTCTTTGAGTTTATTGTCTCGGTCGAGAGCATGAATTTCTCTATTGTCACTATCTTCCTCTACCTTGTTGAGTAAGTCCTCATGTTCCTTTGATAGTTTCTCGCAAGCAGCCTCCCACTTTTGTCTATCACTGTAGAATCAATGAATATTTTTGAAAAAAACTTAATTCAAAATTCGTTTAGCTCAGTATTACTAGATCCCAACAATAAAAAAATCGAAATTTTTTTAAAGCATAGCAACTATGCGAAGGTGTATCAGGACAACTTGAGAGCTGGTCTGCAATATTTCACGCCAAAGCTTTGGCAGCGCCTGTTGGATAAGACTCAAGAATGCTCGCTCTATTTTGTTGAAGCAAAAAATGGTCTTTTAGAAATTCCTATTCTTAAAAAGCTGATCCAGCAACGAGGTTCGATGAAAGAATTTCATTGTACCTGCCAGGGAGTTTCTGCCGTCATGCGAGAAGAATTTCGTCAGGGTGCGATGGATGGCGAATTAAAAAATCTCAACATAGAATATCAAGTTGTCCATTTCCAAGAGCCTTTATACGTGGAACCGCGGGCGCATCTCGTCGTAGCCCCTTACGAATGGCTTGACATCCTCTCTTGGAAAAATACTCCTCGAGAGCACAACTCCTTAGTAAAATTTAGAAACAGTCTTTATCACGGAGGCGCTGGACTTATAGTGCTTCCTTATCGGGCGTGTGATCGATTTGTACTATTGCAAAAATTAAAACTAGCAACGTTGATCGTTGGAGAAGAAGTCGTCGAAGAACTTTGTGACCTCGAGATCCGTCACCAAGCTTACATTGTCGCCACAACTATTAACACCGAATGCTGTTTCCAACGAGGCCGCTTTCGACCTACTCAAGAAGGAGAACAATTACTCTCTTACTTGTTGCAAACAGAATGGCGAAAGTTATCGGAGCGGGCAAAAAAAAATGTCGGAGAAAAAATAACGGAGCTACGAGCTCATTACGGTCAGCCAAAAATGATCCTCCAACATTTATTCCTCTGGATTTTTCCAGGAACTCCCCATGAACGAGATTTAGAAAAAGAAGAAAAATTCATTGACGTTGTGCGATAATGGAAGCAGTCTTCTTGAGAAGATTTCGTCGAGCAATGGGGTCAGTACCAGCCAATTTGCAGACGCAGTCGCAAATTGCGGGACTGACCCGCTTGCTCGGAAAGCTTATTAACTTCCCCGAAAAATTTAAGACGATACTACTAACCTTGCTACTAACCTTAACTTTTTTTATTTATGGCTCAGATAAACCCAATAAGATCGCATATAACTACAGCAGGATCGAATAATCAATCTAATTCGACTGTTAATAATAGTCAAAAAAGCCAAGGATTGTTTGGCCGCTTCTGTGCTTTGTTTAGTTTTGCTTCTAGCAACGATGCTCAAGCACGAGCAAACCAAAACAAAGGTTTGATACAGTCGATTAGAGATTGGTTTAACGGGTTGTTTGGTGGATCATCTAATGACATTAGTAACAGCTTTAATAACAATACTAATACTAATGATACTGAGAGAACATCTCTTTTAAACAACAACAACAACGCTTCAATAATTTTTAATACTCCTAATAATAATAACAACAATAACAACAACAGTACCAGTGTTGGCAATACCAATGTTTATAATTCACAACATACTCGTAACAAGGTTAACAGTACTAACGATCCGTTTGCATTGAACCAAGAGGATCAAGACGATCTAAATAATGCATTCAATGAAATCGATACAAACGATACAACTGCTTTGAAGGGAAATCAAATGTTGCAAACGGGGCATGCAGCCATGGAAGGGTCTATTACAGGAACAGGAAGTGGTGGTAGAGGTAGTTTTCCCAGCAGCATATTTAATTATGGAGCAACATCTTCAAACCCAACAAACAAGAAAAATTCTTCACCCTCATCGTCAGTAAATAACAATAACAATAACAATCTTATAGCAACGAGGACGGGAGCAAGTTCAAACAAAAAAGGTACCTTATTGAAAGCTAACCTAGGAACCGTTGCAGGAAATTTAAAACAAAACAAGAAGCAACTGGGTAACATACAAAACCAATCGGAGGATTTGAAAGAAGGAGCAAATAATTTTCTGAAGATGGCAAATCAATTAAAGCAACAGCAACAGCAACAGAACACGTCTTTGTTGAGCTGGTTCTTTGGGGAAGGTAAGTCCTAGCCCAAACGTTTCAAAGTAAAGTTTTGCTCGGGGAGGGACTCGAACCCTCATGGATCGCTCCACTAGATCCTAAGTCTAGCGCGTCTGCCAATTTCGCCACCCGAGCGAGAGAAGAAAGAGAAAATAGCCACAAAAGAACACAAAGAACACAAAAAAATTTAGAAGTTTCATTCTTGTTCAAAATAAATTTGAAATAACAGAAGCAAAGCGATCTCCTATCCAAACTTCAACTACACCCCGTCAACCTCGCGTACGCGAGTACTGACTCCATTGCAAATTTTTTCCTGTAGCCTGTAGCCTGTAGCCTGTAGCCTTGCTGCATGCGTGTCATTGTCACTTGTGGTCCTGGTTGTGAGCCTATCGATCGAGTTCGTTTTATTTCTAATTTTTCTACAGGAGAGCTTGGGAGCCTCTTGGCATCGGAACTGCAGCAGCATGGCTTTGAGGTACTTTGTTTGAGGAGTAGGTTGGCAACCTATCCGATGCCGGAGAATGTGAAGGTTGTTCCTTTTTCAACCAATGAGGAATTAGCAAAAATTCTTGAAGAGCTTTCAACAAACGAAAATGTTGGAGCAATTTTTCACACAGCTGCTCTTTGTGATTATCGTGTGGAAAAAGTGACTACCATGGATGGAGCAGTGCTCAACTTAGGGAAAATCCCTAGCAGCATTGGGTGCCTGGACATAACGCTGGAACCAAGTTTGAAAGTCATTGCTAAATTGCGTGCCTGGTTTCCTCAGATGCTACTTGTTGGGTGGAAGTACGAAGTCTCGGGGACGCGCGAAGAGGCTTGTGATAAGGCTCGGCAGCAGATTGAAAAATATCAACTCGATGCCTCGATTGCGAATGGGCCTGCAGTGGGCAAGGGGTTTGAGGTGATGTTTCGCGGTGATGAAGCACGACATGCTCAGTCGTCTAAAAAGGAGCTTGTTCACTTTTTGATGACGTGGCTTTCAAAAAGGAAGTTCTAATCCGAGATTTTTTGCCAATGATTTTTGTTTTTTATCAAAGGTAAGAAAAATTTTTGCATCTAGGTGTAGTGCTCCTGCTACATGGATGACATCAAATGAACGATGTCCCTCTGTGGTACTATAAAGTGAAGAATATTTTTTTGCGTCTCTCAAAATTGCTCGTAAATTGCAAGATCGCTCTATTAAACAACCTGCTGATAAATCATTTTCAAATTTAGCAATTCGAGTTGCCACTTCCTCTTTTTTTAAATTTTTGCGAAATTCCAGAAGGTGTAATGTGCTATAAAATTCAAAATGAATAAAAGGAGTGACAGATAAAATAGTTTTATGGCCAACATACTCCAATGCCAATGCCGAGTGAATATCATTGCCATAGAGTGAAACAAGAAAACTTGTGTCGCAAGAAATTAACATAGAGGGATTTTATTTAAAATTTTCAGGATCTCTTCCCAATGCCCAAGCTACTTCCTCTGCAGAAAGTACTTTTTCTTGAGAGCGATCCCAAGTATAAGCAGCACTCTTTGTCCAATCGACAGTTCGTGATGATTTGTTTGTTTTCTTTTTGAGAAAAAGTGCTTTCGTTTCTTTTTTGACATGGGAGATTCCCAACCAAGTCAGAAGATCGGTATAACGATGACGCAAGTTGAGGGCGATTGCAGTTTTCATGGAGCAAGCTCTAACATGGAGCTTTTGTAGTATCAAGAACAATTATGGTATTTTCTCAAATTTTTCAGGGAAGTAAGCTTCACGAGCAAGCGGGTCAGTCCCATAATTTGCGACTGCGTCTGCAAATTAACTGGTACTGACCCCATTGCTCAACGTCATTTTATTAGTGTTACCTGAAATTTTTAAAATGATACCATTTATGATGCTCTCCATTTTTTTCTATCTTCATAGACCTCTTTCAAATAAATAGACCTCATTTTTATCGAGAACTCTGTCGTAAGCCCCTCCCAATCTTCGTTGACGTGAGCGAGCTTTTCCAAGAGTTGAGACAACTCACGATTGAGAGCAAAAGCGCTGCCATCGTCGTAAGCTGTGGGATTTTCGAGTGAGGCTTCGAGATCTTTTTTGCGATTTTCGAGCGCGACGATCTCTTGTTCCAATGCGGTAATCTCTTTTTCCATGTCGCGCCGTTCTTTATTAGCAGCTTTTCGTTTTTCTGCTTCTGCCTTGCGTTGAGCTTTGATTTCTTTGAGCCCCATTTTTGGTGCTGCAGAAATTGCAGCAGAGACTTGATGTGGCTGATGGTTGCTCAGCGGTTGAGCGTTGCCGGGAGCAACGAGTGCAGCGCGTGCGGAAGAGGATCCTGATTTTTCTAAGTAATATTCGTAGTCACCGGCGTAAGGAGTAAGGCGACCAGCATTGATGTGAAGAACAGAAGTTGCAAGCGCTTTGATGAAATGCACATCGTGGCTAACAAACAAGAGCGTCCCTTCGTATTGCTTCAAGGCTCCAATCAGCGCATCAATGCTCGGCATGTCGAGGTGTGTGGTTGGTTCATCGAGGAGTAAAAAGTTAGGTGGGTTGAGCAAGAGCTTGACCAGAGCTAGCCGGCTTTTTTCACCGCCGCTCAAAACGCTGATCGGTTTGAAAACATCTTCGCCACGAAATAAAAAAGAGCCGAGGATCGTGCGTGCCGTTTGCTCTGGTACAGGATGGGGAATATCCATGGCCTCTTGGAGGACTGTGTGGCGCAGGTTCATCATCTCCATGCGATGTTGTGCGAAGTATCCGATGGAAGTGTTGTGTCCTAATTCGTAAGTGCCTTCCTCGATGGGGACAATCTGACCAAGAATTTTGAGAAGCGTCGATTTTCCGGCGCCGTTGGGCCCAACGAGAACGGTGCGTTGACCCCGCTCGATTTCAAGATTGAGATTTTGATAAACAACGTGCGTGCCATAGGACTGCTTGACATTGGTGAGGCGTGCCACACGTTGTCCGCTGCGTAATGGTTGTGGAAATTTAAAATGGACCGTGGCTTCGTCTCGTTCTGGTGGATCGATGCGCTTCATGCGCGCCAGCTGTTTGATGCGGTCTTGAGCCTGAGTGGCCTTGCTGGCCTTGGCGCGAAAGCGATCGATGAAGCGTTGAATCTCGGCGATTTCACGTTGCTGCTTTTTGTAAGCGGCGAGATGTTGCTCATCGCGTGCCGCTTTTTGTTCCAAGAAGGAATCGTAGTTGCCGCGATAGTGATGGAGTTTGCGATGAGCGATGTGAATGATCGATTCACAAATCACGTTCAAAAATTCTCGATCGTGCGAGATGGCCAAGATCGCACCGCTGTAATTCATGAGATAGTTTTGAAACCAGCCAAGCGATTCGAGATCGAGATGGTTTGTTGGTTCATCGAGCATCAAGAGATCAGGCTCCATGACGAGCAGGCGAGCGAGATGAGCTCGCATAATCCAGCCGCCGCTCATCGTGCGAGCCTTGCGATGAAAATCTGTTTCACGAAAAGCGAGGCCGCTCAAAATTCGTTTGGCTTTGATTTCAAGAAGGTGTCCCTCGTTTTCTGCAAAGAGAGCCTGACCTTCGTGATGCATCGGATCATTTTCATCAGGATGATCGCGCAGCAACGCTTGTGCTCTTTCCATTTGGGGAGAGACACTGCACGCGAGTTCTAAAATCGTTTCGTCTCCAGAGGTTGCATTTTCCTGGGGAAGAAAGCCGATCTTGATGTTGCGCTCAAGAGCAATCGTGCCCGAGTCAGGCGAAGCCTCTTTGAGGATGAGAGAAAAAAGCGTCGACTTCCCGGCGCCATTCGCGCCGATGAGACCGATGCGGTTGTCGCGATTAATCTGGAGAGAGGCTTCTTCGAAGAGCGTGCGTCCGCCAAAAGATTTAGAAAGGTTGGAGGCTGTGAGCATGGGGAAAAGAGTTTAACCGCAAAGAACAGAAAAATAAAATAATTAACCACAAAGAACACAAGGAACACAAAGAAGTAAATTTTTTTTTGCGTTCCTTGTGTTCTTTGTGGTTAATTCTCTTCATTTTTCTCCATCCATTTTGTAAATGGATGGATAGCCAAATTGGAATTAGCATAGCGGGGGTCGTTGGTAATTTCTTGGCCGACCCAGGAAGGAGGCTGGATGGGCCTCTCCGGGTAATCAAGTTCAACTTCAGCAACGATGAGGCCTTCATTCTCACCATGAAATTCATCCACTTCCCAGGTCATTCCTTCGTGCAAAATTTTGTAGCGCGTTTTTTTGACAAGAGGGGTGATGCAGAGTTTTTGTAATTCTTGAGCTTCAGCAAAAGAAATTTCATATTCGAATTCAGGGCGGCTGATGCCGTTGATTTTTCCTTTGATCGTGAGAAATGCTTTTCTTCCCTGCGTCCGCACGCGAATTGTTGGACTGGGATATTGAGAGAGATACCCTTGGCAATAATCCTCGCCAACAACGCCAGAGCGCCAGGCATCACTGGTGACTAAAAATTTTCGTTCGATTTCAAGAGGCATAGACAAAAATTAACCACAAAGAACACAAAGACCACAAAGAAATATAAAAAAAATGGAGCCTCTGGGGAAGGCTCCATTTTAGTGAGGCAGGAAGGAACGCTTCCGGTGTCTCGATTGAGAATTTGTTGAATGCGAATGAAATTTAGTTTTGATTGCGAAGGGTGAGCGTGCCTGGTGTTGCGCTGCTGTGCTCATTGCTTTCTACAAGGTGAATGGCGTTAGGTTGAGGGCTGTCAAGAAAAGTCATTCCAAGTATAACAATTCCATGAATGAGTTTAGCACCGTTACTCAACGAGATCACACTATCTTCATTATTGCAGTCGTAATATCCATGCATTGCTTCTGTGCCATCAGTCAGTGTAAGCGAGGAAACGATTAATATAGAGCCTCCCAAATCAACGACAGCGTTAGGGCATAAGATCATCGTAGCATCGGGTGCATCACAAGAAATACTTTTAACTCTTAAGGTACCGTCAATAATTAAAGTTGAGTTGGTATTAAAAGAAATACTATTCACAGTCAACGTATCGGTAATAGTTTTTGTATCTTGAATAGTGGTGTCTGCATCAGCAGGGATGTGATAAGTCAACGTGTCGTAAGGAATATTGGTCTGAGCCGCTGCCGTTCCCAGCAAGCAGAAGCCGCTTGCAAGAGTTGCACAGATGATGGAAAGCAGGCGAGCTGCTTGTGACAATGATAGAGAAGTGATTTTTGTTTTCATAGGCATCGATCATGAGCAAAAATGGAACGCCTTTTCAAGAAAAAAATTTCTAAACCTTGTCTCCGCAAAAGTGGGGATTCTAAACACTCTTCACCATAGGGAGCCAGAGATGGTTTTCCTTCGCGCACTTGATCGCCTCGGGATAACCTGCATCTGCGTGGCGCATGACGCCCGTTCCTGGATCGTTCCAAAGAACGCGTGACAATCTTTTTTCGGCGGCCTCGGTTCCGTCTGCTACGATGACGACGCCAGCGTGCTGTGAGAAGCCCATGCCCACGCCGCCGCCGTGATGGAGACTGACCCACGTTGCGCCGCTCGCGCAGTTGAGAAGAGCATTGAGGAGAGGCCAATCCGAGACGGCATCGGAGCCATCGCGCATTGCTTCGGTTTCACGATTAGGACTAGCAACGGAACCAGAATCCAAATGATCGCGACCGATGACGATGGGTGCTTTGAGTTCGCCACTGGCAACCATTTTGTTGAAGGCGATACCGAGGCGTGCACGATCCTTTAAGCCAACCCAGCAGATGCGCGCAGGTAAGCCTTGGAAGTGAATGCGCTCATGAGCCATATCGAGCCAACGATGCAGGTGAGGATCATTGGGGATGAGTTCCTTAACTTTTGCATCCGTTTTATAAATATCTTCGGGGTCGCCGGAGAGAGCAACCCAACGGAATGGACCTACGCCTTCGCAGAAGAGAGGGCGAATGTAAGCTGGAACAAATCCTGGAAAATCAAAAGCATTCGTCACACCTTGTTCTTTGGCCATTTGGCGAATGTTGTTGCCATAATCAAAAGTTGGAATGCCTCGTTGATGGAACGCAAGCATCGCTTCGACATGGAGAGCCATCGATTTTTTTGCGGCAGCGATCACTTTTTCTGGTTCTGTTTGACGGAGTTTGCGCGCCTCTTCGAGCGTCCAACCTGCTGGCAAGTAGCCATTGAGTGGGTCATGAGCGCTTGTTTGATCGGTAACCATGTCAGGCTTCACCCCGCGCTTGACGAGCTCAGGAAGAATTTCTGCGCAGTTGCCGAGCAGGGCGACGGAGATCGCTCTTTTCTCACGGCAAGCTGTTTCGATGAGCTTTAAAGCTTCGTCGAGATTGGTGACTGAATAGTCAACGTATTTTGTAGTTAATCTTTTTTGAATACGCGTTGGATCACATTCCACAGCCAAGACAGAAGCTCCAGCCATCGTACCGGCCAATGTTTGAGCGCCTCCCATGCCGCCAAGACCGCCTGTCAAGATCCACTTTCCGGCGAGATTGCCTTCGTAATGTTTTTTGCCAGCTTCGACAAAAGTTTCATAGGTTCCTTGGACGATCCCTTGGCTTCCAATGTAAATCCATGAGCCAGCTGTCATCTGGCCATACATCATGAGGCCTGCCTGGTCGAGTTTATGAAAATGTTCCCATGTGGCCCAGTGAGGGACGAGGTTGGAGTTGGCGAGTAAGACGCGCGGGGCATCAGCATGGGTTTTGAAAACGCCAACTGGTTTTCCTGATTGTATCAGTAAGGTTTCATCGGCTTCCAATTCTGTTAATGTCTCGATGATGCGATCATAACATTCCCAATTGCGCGCAGCTCGACCGATGCCCCCATAGACGACTAATTCTTCGGGACGTTCCGCAACTTCAGGATCTAGATTATTCATGATCATGCGGAGAGGGGCCTCCGTGAGCCACGACTTTGCAAAGAGTTGAGTGCCACGTGCGGCGCGGATGACGCGAGAAGTGTCGGTTAGGTTATTTTTAGGAGTCATAGATGTTGAAGTCGTTAGGGGGTCAAAAATAGTTGTTAATTTTATTTGGCGTTGTTGAATAAATCAACAACGCGTTTAAGAGTTGAAGGGTTTAAGAGTTGAAGGGTTTGTGATGTAGGTTTCTTGCTAAGATGAAAACGGC
>Ga0233425_10011189_pt1 | contig 10574 bp, 8 predicted proteins | sample Watercolumn_Towu_2_FD_181712 | JGI IMG/M metagenome (GOLD analysis project Ga0233425, IMG submission 181712) | Freshwater microbial communities from Lake Towuti, South Sulawesi, Indonesia - Watercolumn_Towuti2014_140_MG | ecosystem: Environmental > Aquatic > Freshwater > Lake | place: Indonesia... | reverse complement strand
GAATGCCAACTTCAATACCAATTTGAAAACAAACTCTTCAACTCTTCAACCCTTCAACCCTTCAACCCTTCAACTCTTAAACGCGTTGTTGATTTATTCAACAACGCCGTTTAAGATTGACAGATTGTAAGAGTCCTTTTTTGAATAAGAATCCTATGAGCGCCATTTCCTCTTCATTAAGTAGCAGTGCGGAGCATTCTATTCAAAGCTTGTTAAAACCAGAGGGAGCAACAAGACCCCCTATAGCAAACCCACTTCAACAAGGCTCTTTAGATGGTGTAACTATTGACTCGGTTCCTGCGTCTTCTGTAGCTGCTCTGTCGAAATTACACTATCGTCTGAATGAAAATAATCAGTGGGAAGAAAGAAATTCTACAACAGAAGAGTGGGCTCTAACAGACCGCTTCGATGCTCCCCAGCCTAATAATAAAGACGATAACAAGGATAAACAAGCGATATGGAAAACAGTTTATTCAATACATCAAGATGATTTTGTACTCCATCCTTTTATCTGCCAGCACAATCGGTTGGATACAATCACTACAAGACAGAAAGCTTATAAAGAAGAACTAGCTAGACTGGAAAAAGATTCATCAGATTCATCAAAGACACCAATGTCTGAAGACCGAAAATTTGTACTTTCTAGTCTAGTTAAGGTATTAGAAAAGGCAGCGGCCTATCAAGGTAACATGATTCAACACTTAGTAGAAAGTAAACTACTAAAGGATTCTCAAACCAATCAACCATCGAAGAAACCTGGCGTGATAGCACTGCATGATGCTCATCTGTTTGAAGCGTCCATGAAAATTAATGACAGGCCCAATAAAATAGAGCGCATTGCTGATCAGATCGAGCGAATCTACGCCTTATGGACACTCCATCAACTAGCTCTAGATGTCGCTCTATCACGAAACATGAACTCTGAATTTAACAATGAAGTGAGGCTAAAAGAATTATCAGAAATAAAAACAAAGATTAAGGATAACATGGACGCTCTGCGAACAATTATACAAAAAAATGTGGACTATGCGAAAGCCTTGCCTCCTCCCTATGAAAAGTTAGATGCATCAGCTAAAGAAAAAATAGAAAATCTTGCCAGGAACTGCAGTCTTACTTTTACGGACCTAAATCTACTCATTATAATGACCGGATCTGTAGGTTACCCTCTAAGAGAGCGATTCTTCCGTTTACTTCAAAACCGTGCGAAACAACAACAGAACTTAGAAATTCAAAGAGGTAAACCACGACAACAAGTCATCGATTTGTATACTGAAGCAGAGAAGCGATACCACTATGCAGTAACAACATTAGATTCAAGCGATTTTATATCAGCCTGGGCTTTTGAAAATGCAGCTGTGGAAGCTCAAAATCCAGCACCACGAAAAGACGCTATCGATTGTTATGTTCGAGCAGGACTCCTCGAAGCCCAACTGATTGGGGCTGCTAACCAAGTCAAGGATCATTACGACGAATGCTCATCCTGGGCTTTTGAAAATGCAGCTGTGGAAGCTCAAAATCCTGCGCCACGACAACAAGTTATCGATTTATATATTCAAATAGCAGTACGATACCAAGAAATAAGTGAAGAAAAAGACCACAAAAAAGAATATTACTGTCTAAAACCTTTGATTGAGAATTTGGAGGCAGCAGTGATCGAAGCGAAGAAGCCTGTACCACGACAACAAGTCATCGATTTGTATACTCAAGCAGTGGCTCGATATCGAAAAGTTGCTGACGACAACTTAACAATGGACGAATTCGATCCTTTAGCTCGAACTCTTACCAAAGCAGCTTTAGAAGCTGAAAAGCCTGTACCAAGGTATGATGTTCTCAATTCGTACATGAAAGAAATAGATCGACTCCAAAAAGATAGTTAGTGGGGTCATTGGTGTGTCAGTCAGTGGGGTCAGTGTTGAATGGCATTAAGTTAAGGTCGATTTGGGATGATTTTCCAAGCAAAAAGTTAACTTATCTTACTGAGACGAAAGTTTGAAAAGGGGTCGGTTCCGTAGTTTGTTATATTTGGTGCCAGTTCATTAGTTTTTTGAAAGTCTTGGAAGGTTGATTTTTCCTGGCTTTGGAGTTGATGGTCTGATAATAAAAAGTTTCTTTTATGCCAATGCTCTAGCTAGTTGAAGTTGAAAGTTGAAGTTAAGACTCGCCTTCGGCGAAAAAGGTAAATTTTTAGTAATCGTTCACGAGACTGAATTTGAAAAAGCAAAAGCCATTTGTTACTGAAAGTTTTTGTTGAGGGGTTGAGGGGTTGAGGAGTTGAAAGGAAACTTTCTCCTGAACGCCTACCCGGTTTACATCACATTTCTTCTTCTTCTGCATCTCTAGCTTCCATTTCTTCGAAGCTCTCTTCCGGTTTTGCGAAGCGGCGTTTGCGCTTGGCGGCTGGAAGTGGAGCCATCGACATGGTAACGGCACGGCCGACAATTTTGGCTGGCATATCTACGATGGCCATTGTTTCAAGGTCGGCTTTAATTTTGTCCATCATCGCCATTCCTAAATCCTTATGAGCCATTTCACGTCCTCGGAACTGAAGTTGAATTTTTAGTTTGTTGCCTTTATCTAAGAATTCCTCGGCATGACGTAACTTAGTCTCGTAGTCATGAGCTCCAATCTTCACGCGAAATTTAATTTCTTTAATTTTGGCGTGATGTTGCTTCCGCTCTTTTTCCTGTTTCGTCAGTTCGTACTTATATTTTCCAAAATCAGCAATGCGGCAGACAGGAGGTGTCGCATTGGGAGAAATCTCGATGAGATCAAGTCCGTAAGATTTAGCTTGGCGAAGCGCGTCTTCAGTACGAAGAACTCCTAGTTGTTGGCTGGTAGAGCCAATGATGACACGAACTTCGCGAGCGCGAATTCGTTCGTTGATGCGGATGAAATCAGGGTTAATAAGCGAGGATGGGTTGTTGACTGCTTTGCAGTCGTTGAAAGGTTGAAGAGTTAAGGAGTTGAAGGGTTCTGCCATCGCAAAGCGATAACAGATCAACTAGCAACTTTTTCTGAGAGGTGTAACTGGGAAATAGTTAACAAAAAGCAATGATTCAGCAAGAATATTCTAGAAAGAAAATTGAAATTCAAAACGAATGTTTTTGTCTGAAAAATTGAGCGGATTGCTTCGATTTCAAAATTGATATGATGGCTTGATAAAGACTTCTCTGATTTTCTAAACCTCTAAACCGTGACCAACGGTACGGTGGTCACTTCGAGTTTTGATTTCTTCTTGTAGGCGTTGGTAAAAATTTTCTTTAGAGAGTGAGCCTTCGTCGCCTTTGCTGTGGCTGCGCAATGAGAGCTGGCCTGCGGCCTCTTCGCGGTTGCCAACGATGATCATGTAAGGAACTTTTTCGATTTGGGCTAATCGGATTTTTGCCCCAATTTTTTCTGAGGAGAGATCAGCTGTAGCTCGTACGTCTTGGGAGATTAACTCGGAGAGGATGGTCTGAGCGTAGGAAGTGAGCTTGTCGGAAATTGGAAGGATGCGAACTTGCTCAGGAGCGAGCCAAAGTGGGAAGTTACCGGCGTAGTGTTCAATGAGGAATCCAATGAAGCGTTCGTGAGTGCCGAGTGGAGCACGATGGATACAAAGTGGAGTCTCTTTTTTATTTTCTGAAGTGGTGTAGGTGAGACCAAAACGTGGAGGAACAGCGAAGTCAACTTGGTTGGTGGCCAAAGTAAATTCTCGGCCAATAGCGCTCCACACTTGAACATCGATCTTAGGCCCGTAGAATGCGGCTTCGTTAGGAATTTCAACAAAGTTGATACCACTTTGGACGAGGGCATCGCGAACCATGTCTTCTGTTTTTTTCCAGAGGAGAGGGTCATCGACAAATTTTTGTCCGAGCTTTGCAGGGTCATGCGTGGAGAAGCGCATTTGGTATCGCTCAATGCCGAAGATTTTAAAGTATTTCAAATACATCTCATTGACTGCTTGAAATTCGGAAGCGAATTGTTCCGTCGTGCAGTAGATGTGAGCATCATTCATTTGCATGCAGCGGACACGCATGAGCCCCATCAATTCACCCGACTGCTCATAACGGTAGCAGGTCCCATATTCTGCGAAGCGAAGTGGAAGGTCGCGATAACTCCGAGGGAGTGCTGCAAAGAGCTTGTGATGATGAGGGCAGTTCATCGCCTTGAGGTAGTAAATTGTTTTTTCACCTCCTTCTTTTTCATCAAGCTCCATCGGTGGAAACATGCTCTCAGCGTAGTAAGGCAAATGACCGCTGGTTTGATAAAGTGTTTCGCGAGCAATGTGAGGTGTGCGCACACGTTGGTAACCAGCTTGGAATTCCGTTTCTTTAGCCAATTTTTCAAGTTCTTCGATAATGGCAGCACCTTTCGGTAGCCAGAGAGGGAGCCCTGGGCCAACGTCCTCATCAAATGTGAAGAGCTGAAGTTCTTTTCCTAATTTGCGATGATCCCGTTTTTTAGCTTCTTCCAACATTTGGAAATAAGCATCCAATTCCTCTTGCGTTGCAAAAGCAGTTCCGTAGATGCGCTGGAGTTGAGGATTTTTTTCGTCGCCTTTGTAATAGGCGCTTGCTACATGAGTCAGGCGAAAGGCGCCGATTTTAGAAGTGTCTACAACATGCGGGCCTGCGCAGAGGTCGGTGAACTCACCGTTGCGATAAAGTGTGATCGTTTCGTTCTCGGGAATATGCTCAATGATGTCGACTTTAAAACGACTTGGCATGGAACGCGGACCTAAACCAGCAAGCTCACCGCGCTGGCCCATAGCAAGAGCTTCTTCGCGAGTGACGACCTGGCGTTCGAATGGCTCTGCTGCTTGGATGACCTTGCGCATCTCTTTTTCCAAACGCTCAAAATCTTCCGGTGAGATGCGATGAGGAAGATCAACATCATAGTAAAACCCTGTCGCAATAGGTGGTCCTGCCGCAAACTGGGCTTCAGGCCACAGTTTGAGAATCGCATTGGCAAGAACGTGCGCACAGGAATGGCGCAGAGTTTCAAGTTCGGTCATGTTGGATTAATAGCCGCAAAAGAACGCAAAGAGCGCAAAAAAAAGCAGACTCTTAAGCATCCGGTTTGGTCTTGGGTAAGCCAATCACGCGCTGGCTTTCTTTCCACTGACCGCGTTTTTTCAAAAGTTCGACACGCTCAAAGCGCTTCAAAACGCTGCGCTTGGCAGTAATAGTGCTGGAGCCTTTCAGGCTAGGATGTTGACTCATGGGGTGAGAAGAGTATGCGAAGATTTCTTTCTAAGCAAGGGAATAATGTTTCTTTTGCAAAAAAAAGTTTCAAGTTGCCAGTTCCAAGTTCCAAGTTGATAGGCCTTGCTTTGCAAGGCAGGTGATAGAAAATCATAATTTTAGATGAGGCCAACAATTTGAATTTACTAGGAACTTGCAACTAGGAACTTGAAACTAAGGCCGCGTAGTAACCTAAACTCTAGACCATTCCAAGCTTCATCCGACCAGCCTCACTAATCATATTCTGATTCCAAGCTGGTTCCCACACGAGCTCCACTTCAGCTTCATCGATTCCTTCAATTGTTAAAATTTTGGAACGAGCATCGGCTGCAATCGTAGGTCCCATGCCGCAGCCGGGAGCGGTCAAGGTCATTTTGACTTCTGCCTTAGTCTGGCCACTTTCCGTTGTGACAATGTTGCAATCATAAATCAATCCCAGATCGACAACATTAACGGGAATTTCAGGATCAAAAACGGTTTTGAGTTGATTCCAGACAGCCTCTTCCAAAGTTCCTTCCGGAGCCGTTTTGGTTGGTGTTGCTATCGAGGCGTCGATACCTAAAGCATCAGCATCTTTTTGATCGATGCGGGCAAGGCCTCCGGGTGTGGCGACGGTAAACGTTCCGCCGAGAGATTGAGTGACGATAACTTGTGTGCCAGCAGGAAGTACAAGCGTTGTGCCGCTTGGAATTTGGATGGCGTCGCAATCGCGTTTAAGGATGATTTCTTGGTGCATAGTTAGAAGAAAAAGAAAATAGCCACAAAAGAACACAAAGAACACAAAAAAGAAAAAAACTGGTATTTCTTTGCGTTTTTCAAAGTTGTGTTTAACCTAAAAACGTGAATGGAGCATGAAGATCTTTTGCAATATAGTTATCCTCAAACTGTTTTTTCAATCGGCTTACGGACCAAAGGGTACGCTGCACCGATTTAAAAACCACTTTTAGAACAACTTTTTACAAAATCTCAATCATCTTCATTCACGTTTTTAGGTTTAATTTTTTTCAATGTTGAAATTTATTTTCCAAGATTGGCAAGTTAATCGAGAGAATCGACGCAGTCAATTCGTGCTTTGCTTATTAAGATTAGCACAACGATTGCATCATCTTCCCGCTTCCTGGAGGTGGGTGGGATATCCTTATTTTGCAGCGTATGAAATTTTGGTTGTTTGGATTTTAGGAATAGAGCTCAATTACAAAGCAAGGATTGGACCGCGACTACGACTATTTCACGGTGTAGGAACGGTGATTCATGAAGATGTCGTGATCGGTGCTGATGTGACGTTGCGTCATTTGACAACGATTGGCACGAAACGGGACGGAGAGAAAGCTCCCGTGTTAGGAGATCGTGTGAACGTGGGATGTCACAGTATTATCCTTGGCGCTATTAACATTGGGCATGACTCGACTATCGGAGCCGGTTCTGTGGTGTTGCACGATGTTCCGGAAGGAGCGACGATGGCTGGTAATCCAGCGCGAATCATTGGAGCTCTTGTATGACACGCTCTAGCTGCTGCGCGCTGCCGACTCCTTGCCCTGCATCGTTAGCAGCGGGTTCTACAAGAACTCCGTTACTTCCAATAACGACAGAGCAAGCAAGCAAAGTATTGACATATAAAAAAGAAACGTCGACTCAAGGTTGATTTTTTTTGCCAAGCGGCAACGTTTTTGGGAATGGTTTCTTGAACGAGTTTTTTCCAATGTTGCAAGATGACCTCGTGCGTGAAATTTTTTGCCGAGCAGGAACCCTCTTGGACTAGGCGTGAACGAAGTGTAGGACTGTCTTTTAATTGTTGCAGGTGGGTGAAAACTTCTTCGAGCGAAGTGGCGACAAGATAATCAACGCCAGGTCGACCATCAGCGGCATAGGCAGAGTCAACTCCCCCGATAAAAGGGACGCCTGCATGCCAAGCGTTGTAGAGTTTTGTAGCCGGTTTGTTCAAATGCCGAGAAGGAGAAAAACTACGAATTGCAATCACTGCATCCACATTACTGTAATCATGCCATCCTTGATTTCCTTGTAGATAAAAAGAAATTCCCAATTCTTGCGAGAGGCGTTCTTGCCATTCTTTGGAGCGCAATTCTGGAGCAAGATTTTTTGGCTCTCCAAAGAAAACAACATTTTCAAAACGAAGGCCACGGTTCGGATGGCGAGGAATTAAGCCGCGCTGAGGCCAGTGAGGAATGAAAATGGCATGAGGAAGAAGTCGTGCTTGCAGCTTGTTTTCGACCACATGAAGTTGAGCTCCGGGATGAGGTGCTCGATCGGCAACAACATCCACTAAAAAAGTTTCTTGAGGCATCATCCCATCCTCACCTAGTGCCGTGATGAGGTAATTTCCCAATGTGACAATTACTCCTGGTTCTAAAAGTTTTGTAGAGAGCGTGCAGGCAATGTCTGCTTCTCGAAGGCGTTGCCAGCTTTGATAGATCCAGCTATAAAACATCGTGAATTCGATGCGAGGCACCAATTTTCCCTCTTTCCAAGCTCGCTCGCATTCCGCATTGGGAATACATTCTTCTGGTAGACAAAAAGAAATTTTTTTCATCAAGTGAGAGCAAAGATGGCGCTCTGATTTTTTTTTGGATAGTACGTTCTCGATACGTGGATCTTTCCACTCTTGTTGAGCAATTGTGGCAGAAAAATAAGAGGCAATGCGAAGAAGGAGTCTTTTGTTTTCATTTTCAGCATGACGAACAATTTCAAGACGCCATAGCGCTACCAATCCAAAGAGTCTTTGGAAACGAACGCTCTTTGTTGCTTGGAGCCATCGTGAAGAAATTTTTTGCGCACCTTGAGCAATGGCTTTCCAGGTTGTTAATAAAAAATGATTTTGAATCTGTTCTGCTTCTTGAGCACGCAACAAATAATCGACAACATTTTCTGCATGAAATGCTGCCTGTTCTCGCGCATCTTTTTCTTGGGGATTGTCAATGACGTGAGAAGCCAAAAAAATTCTCTGTTTCATAGCCCATTCGGCTGCAGTGCTAATTGCCGAACCATAAATCAAGACTTGATAAGCAGTAGCAGCAGCGAGTAACCATTCCTCCGCTTGCTCTTTGAAGCCTTGTTGCAGAGCGGCAGAATAATTTTTCTGAAAAAGAAAAATTTTTTCTGACCAGGGATTATTTTCCAAGTGACCTTCAAGCGCTCTTTGCATCATCGCAATTGCTTCCAGGCGGAGCGTGCGAGCACGTTTACTATGACCGACGATCGTTGTGTCAATGATGTTATTTCGATAGTCAGCGAGGGCATCAAGGAGTGATTGATTAACTTTTATCATCTTAACGTTCTATCGATCCAACAAAAGGTGCGTTGAGTGAAGTGGTGATAAGCTCGTTGAAAGGCTGACTGATGTTGCCATTGAAGGGCGAGTGCAGGGAGGGTTTTCTGGATTAAAATTTTCCAACGTTCCAGCGTTGCTGATTGGCTGAATTTTTTTCCTGACTCAAAACCATTTTGAATCAGACGAGATCGGAAAGAGAGATCTTCTTTTAACCTGCGGAGGTGCTCTAATACTTGCTCTGGAGAGTGGGCGATAAGATAATCAATGTCAGGTCTGCCATCGCTTTGGTAAGCTGAGTCGTGACCTCCGATGAAGGGAACGCCTGCCAACCAAGCGTTGTAAAGTTTCGTAGCTGGCTTGTGGAGTTGACGTGAATGCGAAAAATCACGAATAGCAATCACAGCATCAACGTCGGAATAATCATGCCATCGATCAGCGCGCCTGATTTCAAATTCAAGCGAGAGTTCTTTTTTTAAACGTTCCTGCCAAGCGAGAGTTGATAATTCAGGAGTGAGATTTTTAGGATCTCCAAAAAAAGCGACTCGTTTGAAAAGAGCCTCGCGATTTTTTTGACGAGGTATGAGGTCTACTTGCGGCCAGAGTGGTATGAAAGAGGCACGAGGTAAACGTTGAGCATGAGTTTTGTTTTGGAGAAGATGAAAATGAGCGGCTGGATGAGGGAGGCCATCTGCTACAATATCGACAAGAAAAAAATCAGGATCATGATGATCTGATCGAAAAGAACTATTCAAGGTTCCGCTGAGGGCAAGAATCAGTCCCGATGATGGAAGTTCGTTCACGAGTGAAATGGGCACACCAGCTTCCGTCAGCAGAGCCCACGTTTGATAAATCCAACAATGAACAGCAGCCGCTTTTCCCGATTCTTCCAAGGGAAGAGGGCGATGTTCTTTCCAAGCTCGAAGCCACTCTTCGCTGGGAAAATATTTTTTTGGTAAATAAAATGAGACGTGCATGGAGGCAGGCTACAGGCTGCAGGCTACAGTTGTGATTGATTTTGTTGATTGAGCTATCTGCTATTGAAATTTGAACAAATAATACACAAATCATAAAGGTTTCATTTTTATTGATTGATTACGTACGATATCAAAATTTTTTCCTGTAGCCTGTAGCCTGCAGCCTGTAGCCTGCTTCCATGAAGCTATTATTCCTTTCCGGTCACGCTCATCTCGCCCTCGATCCCGCTGCGCAGCATTCTTCGGGTGGTGCTGAGTTGCAAGTGGCTTTGTTGGCACAAGAGTTGGTTCAACGCGGAGAAGAAGTTGTTCTTGTGGCTGCAGGTGCAGCAAAACAGGATCGCTTCACACAGCAAGGCGTTGTGATTGGTCATGGAGGGCATTTTGATACAGGAAAATTTTGGGACACTTTAAAAGCAGTGCCTCGCATCATTTCTATTTTGCGCCAAGAAAAACCTGATGTTGTCATTATCTATGGCTGGACCTCATGGCTTTACTTGCTTGCTCAGTTGCGCAGATGGAAAAAGTACCGACTGCTTTTTGTGTGTGCGCTCGATTCGGAAATTGATGGTGGCTTTTGTCGGACACATCGTTGGAAGGGGATATTGTTTCAAAAAGGAATGAAACTCTGCGATATTCGCTTGGCTATTACGGAGCATCAAGCTGCACTCTTTCGTCAACAAGGGATGTCATGTGAAGTGATGCGTCTCTTGCTGCAATCAGATCTTTCACCAGCTCGCGTGGTCAATCGTGAAAAAAAACTCATCGATTTGTTGTGGGTGGCCCGTTGCAATCAAGTCAAACAGCCGATGATTTTTTTAGATCTTGCAGAAAAATTTCCTCAAGCACGATGTCGTATGATCTGCTCCCAGCAAGATGAAGCGTTGTGGAAGGAGGTCAAAAAACGAGCTCTTACGATGCCTCACGTAGAATTTTTAGAAAAAGTTCCTTACCACGAAATCCAATCTCATTTTGATCAAGCCAATATTTTTGTGAACACTTCTTCCGATGAAGGTGTCCCCAACACCTTTATCCATGCCGGTCTCGGGGCTACAGCAATTGTTTCACTTAAAGTAGATCCTGATCAAA
>Ga0233425_10011188_pt1 | contig 10575 bp, 12 predicted proteins | sample Watercolumn_Towu_2_FD_181712 | JGI IMG/M metagenome (GOLD analysis project Ga0233425, IMG submission 181712) | Freshwater microbial communities from Lake Towuti, South Sulawesi, Indonesia - Watercolumn_Towuti2014_140_MG | ecosystem: Environmental > Aquatic > Freshwater > Lake | place... | reverse complement strand
ATGTTTCGTGGTGTCACGCCACTGGCGTGGCATGACGGATTAATCCCCAATTCTCGTCATTCCAAACGACAAGGGGGGCTGTTTTTTCAACAGCCCCCCTTGTTATTTTCTGGTGCCGAAGAGGGGACTCGAACCCCTACAGGCGTCCGCCTACTAGACCCTGAACCTAGCGCGTCTACCAATTCCGCCACTTCGGCACTATTTCGTTTTCATCCGGAAAGTTACCTTGGACGATGAAAACGAATGAATTATTTCATTGATTTTTAACTGGTTTGAAAATATAAATGAAATTTTTATCTCTGTCAAGGGGTCTTTCGAAGAAAAGCGGATGAAACTTTATTTTTCAGATATCAACCAAATACGGCAGCCCTTACCGGCCCCGGTCTTAACCATCGGGAATTTTGACGGCATTCACTTAGGTCATCAGAGTTTATTTAAAAAAGTTCAGGAACGGGCCAGAGCCATTAACGGGACCCCCATGGCCATTACCTTCCTCCCCCATCCGGCGGAGGTTCTCCGGCCCACAAAGGCCCCTAGACAGCTCGTCTCCGATCAATATAAAATCGAACTGATTTTCGAATACGGCCTCGAAGTGATTTTATCCATCCCCTTCACCAAGGACTTTGCCCAGATTCCGGCCAAAACCTTCATCGAAGATATCCTGGTCAACAAGATAGGGACCAAAGAAATCGTCATCGGCTATGATTATACCTTTGGCCGCAAACGGGAAGGCAACATCCAACTCCTGAAGGAATTGGGAAAAGACCTTGGATTTAAAGTCCATGTCCATCCTCCGGTAACCATTGGAACCCATCTGGTCAGCAGTACCCGGGTCCGGGAATTAATCACCTCCGGAGCCATGGAAGAGGCCAAGCTTCTGTTGGGTCGCCCCTTTTCACTCTCCGGGACGGTTATCGCCGGAAAAGGGATCGGGCGCTCACTCTTAGGCTTTCCCACAGCCAACCTCAATACCCAAGAAAAACTGATTCCCCAACGGGGGGTTTATGTCGTCCGGGCCGAAGGACCGGAAGGCGTTTCCTATGGAGTCACTAATGTCGGCTTTAACCCCACCTTCGCCGGTAAATTTATTTCAGTGGAAACCTATCTTTTCAATTTCGAAGGAAATATTTATGGGAAGGAAATGAGGATCTTCTTTCTCAAAAGGCTCCGCGGGGAACGAACCTTTTCCGGGCCCGACACCTTGAAAGCCCAAATTACCAAAGATATCGAACAAGCCAAAGTCTGGCTTTCCCAGAGGGGAAAATTATAAGGGAAGGCCGACCCGGGGCTTCCTTATTTCCATCCTCAGAAAAAAATCAACGAGAACGTCCCACATTTTTAATAGTTAATAAATTTAATTAGTTACTAATCCGTCATGCCACACTAGTGGCGTGACACCACGATACGGTCGGTCGATCGGCTCCTTTGAGGAGCCGATTCAAAAGCTTCGACAAAGTCGAACGGCCCGACCTAACCGGAGGCTTCCTAAAGGAAGCCGGGCATGAAAATGGCTTTGATTGACTCCAAAGCCTATTTTCGGAATAATCCGTCATGTCCCGTCAGGGACGTGACACCACGAAAGATGAAAATATCGGAGGGCCTTGATTGGCCTCAAACTCTATTTTCGAACTAAAGATGGAGTAAAAAATTTGGGGATGTTGTATTTTTTTTCTCAAAGTTTTTGCCCGGCGGGTTTTTTTTGTTTTTTTTTCTTGACAAGGACCGTTCTAAACAGGTAATACGACCGAATCAATTCGGATAATTTAGTACCCATTTCATGAGAACCTCAAGGAGTCAGAATTAAGTGTTCCCACAGATGGTACAAGCCGGCCTCGGTGAATTCTTATTTGTCTTTATTTTCTTCATAGTTGGTCTGATCTTACCCTTAAGTATGGTGATCATCAATTTCGTCCTGGGCCCCCGGGTCTATGGGGAAAAACGATTGGTCCCCTATGAAAGCGGTATGGCTCCGATCCGAACTGCCTGGATGCAGTTTGGCGCTTCTTATTACCTCTTCGCTTTGATATTCCTGGCCTTTGACGTGGATGTGCTCTACCTCTTCCCGGTCCTCCTGGCCTATCAACGAGGCACAGGGTTCTCGGAATTGGTGGAACTGTTCATCTTCCTCTTTTTGTTATCTTTGGCGATTGTCTATGCCTGGCGTAAAGGAGTTTTTAAATGGAAGTAAAGGGAAGCCCCATCTGTATGCCTTCCAAGGGCTTTCAGGTGGAATCAAAAGAAATTCCCGGCGTGGTCGGTTTTGCGCCTGTTCAGGATCTGTTGAATTTGGCCCGGGTCAATGCCCTCTGGCCTTTGACCTTTGGGATCGCCTGCTGCGCTATTGAAATGATGGCCGCCGGTGTGGCCCGTTTTGACTGGGACCGGTTCGGGATCATTCCCCGGGGTACGCCCCGCCAGTCCGACGTCATGGTCGTGGCCGGTACTATCCCTCACAAGCTGGTCTCCACTATACAAACCCTTTACGACCAGATGCCCGCTCCGAAATATGTGATTGCCATGGGCAATTGCGCCATTTCCGGCGGTCCTTTTTCGTATGACGGTCAATATGCCATTGTCAATGGCGCGGATAAAATCATCCCGGTTGATGTCTATATCCCCGGCTGTCCTCCCCGTCCGGAGGCCTTGCTCCAGGGATTCATAAAAATTCAAACTAAAATGACAAAAGGAATTATAGATGCTAACCGCAGGGCAGAAAAAGCTGCTCGTAGAGCTAAAAAGTAGTCTGGCCGAGTCCGTCCCTGAGGGACAGATCAGCGAAAGCGATTACGCCGCAAAAGGCTATCATCTCGACGTGCGCTTGCAAAAAGGTGGGGTCCGCCGGGTAGCTCAAATCATGCTGGACCGACGCTTTATCCTGGAGACCGTTACAGCCGTCGATTTTATCGATTCTTTCGAATTGGTCTATCTCTATTCCACTTATTATCAACAGCAGGTCCGCTTGCTGGTACGCATCCGTATTGCCAAAGATGCCCAACCCTATTCAGTTTCAGCGATTTATCCCGGGGCCATCTGGCTGGAACGGGAGGTCTATGACTTTTTCGGCATCCGCTTTCAGGAGCACCCTGATCTTAAACGGATCATCAACCCTGATGAGGCCGATTATTTTCCCTTATTAAAGAATTTCGGAAAAACCAAATTTACCGACCAAATAGACGATATCCTATGCTGAACATCAAAACCATAGACGACGCGACCATAAGCCAACGGGTCTATCAGCTCAATCTCGGCCCGCAGCACCCCAGTACCCACGGGGTCATGCACCTCTTACTCACCCTGGACGGCGAAGTGGTCGTCAAGATCGAGCCGATCATCGGTTACTCCCACCGGGGTCATGAAAAGATGGCCGAAAACCGGATTTACGAACAATTTTTACCCAACCCCGCCCGCATGGATTACCTCTCCGGAATGATTTTCAACCATGGGTATTGCATGGCGGTTGAAAAGCTCTGCGGGATTGAGGTCCCCCGAAGGGCCGAGTATATCCGGGTCATCACCTCCGAATTGAACCGGATTGCCAGCCATTTTATCGGGACCATGGACTACGCCATGGGCCTCGGGGCCATCACCCCCTTCCTCTGGGGCTGGGATGACCGGGAAAATATCCTGGACCTCCTGGAAATGATCTCCGGTTCCCGGCTGACCTACAGTTACGGCCGCTTCGGGGGTGTGCGCAATGATATCACGAAGGAATTTTACGACGGCACCCGAAAATTTATCGATCGTCTGCGCAGCCGTTTCTGGGATTATGAAAATCTGATCAATCAAAACGTCATTTTTATCAAACGCTCCAGAGATGTCGGGGTCATTACCACAGAAGATGCCTTGGCCTTTGGGGTAACCGGCCCGACCTTACGGGGCTCCGGCGTTAAATATGATGTCCGGAAAAATGAGCCCTACTCGGCTTACCCGGAATTTAAGTTTGAGATCCCCACCCGCAAGGAGGGTGACTGCCTGGCCCGTTATCAGGTGCGCATGGCCGAACTGGAACAGAGCATAAATATTATCGAACAGGCCCTGGATCACCTCCCGCCCGGCCCTGTTCGGGCTAAAGTCCCTCGATTTGTCACACCCCCAGAAGGGGATTGTTATGTCACTTTTGAAAGTGCCCGGGGGGCCGCCGGCTTTTATATTGTCAGTGACGGGACACGGGTGCCCTATCGGATCAAGGTTCGGGCCCCTTCTTTTTCCAACCTCTTTGTCCTGACGAAGATTTGTCCAGGCCACTTTTTGGCCGATATCGTTGCCATTTTTGGCAGTATCGATGTAACCGTTCCGGAGATTGATCGGTGAATATTACACAACTTCCCTACATCAAAGATGTTTATGGATTCCTGGGTTCGGATGTCATGTCCGGTCTGGTGGGGCTTTTGATCATTGCCGCCCTTGTCCCTCTCAACGTCGCCTTCCTGGTCCTGGTGGAACGGAAGGTGGCCGGTCACATCCAACTTCGGCCCGGCCCGATGGAAGTGGGTCCTCACGGGATACTTCAGACCCTGATCGATGCCGTTAAGCTCTTGGGGAAAGAGATGGTCACCCCCAGTTCAACCGACAAGCTTCTCTATTGGCTGTCCCCGATTATCGTCGTGGCCCCGGCCTTCGTCGGTTTCATCCCCCTTCCCTTCAGCCCTCTGGTCCAGATCAAAGATGTCAATGTCGGGTTTCTATTGATTTTTTCCTTCTCCAGTATAGGCGTTATTTCCATCCTCATGGGTGGATGGGCCTCTAACAATAAATATTCCCTGATCGGTGCCGTGCGCTCGGTCGCCCAGAACGTGGCCTATGAGATTCCGCTCCTGCTGGCCACCATGCCGATTATCTTAATGACCAACACCTTTAAGTTAGGGGAAATCGCCCAGGCCCAGGCTCAATCCGGTCTCTGGTTTATCTTTTACCAGCCCATTGCCGCGATTATCTTTTTTATCGCCACCACGGCTGAAACCAACCGGGCCCCCTTCGATCTGGTGGAAGGGGAATCGGAACTGGTCTCCGGGTTCCACACCGAATATACCGGCATGCGTTTTTCCCTCTTCTTCCTGGCTGAATATACCAATATGGTCATTGCCGCCGCCCTTTTCACCACCTTTTTCCTGGGTGGCTGGCATGGACCGGTCCTCCCCGGAGCGGTCTGGTTTTTTGCCAAAACCTACTTTCTGCTTTTTGTGGTTATGTGGATCCGCTGGACCTATCCGCGAATCCGCTTTGATCAATTGATGAATTTCGCCTGGAAGATATTGATACCCATAGCCCTGGTTAATCTTTTTATAACTGCTATTGTCCTTAAGGTCTTATAAGATGAATACGAACCCCTACGGCTTCAACCAGTATATCAAAGATATCCTTGTCGGCGGCAAGAGCCTGGTGGTCGGTTTATGGATCACCTTTAAACGGCTCTGTACGCGGATCGTAACCGTTCAATACCCCAGACAGAAGCTGACGATGACCGCCAATTTCAGGGGTCATATTGAGGCCATCCGTTTTGATGACACCAAAAGCCATCATTGTGTGGCCTGCGGATTATGTGCCCGGACCTGTCCCTCTCACGTCATCAAAGTCCAGGGGGAAAAGGCTCGGGCCGGGGATAAAAAAGTGGGGACCCGCTACTATATTGATTTCAGCAAGTGCAGTCTTTGCGGTCTCTGTGTCGATGTCTGCCCGGAACAAACCATTACTTTTTCAAAGGAATATGAATTGGTTTATTATTCCCGGTGGGATACGGTCATAGACATTATGGGCCGATTAGAGGGAAGTCGATGACAACCATAGCAGATTTAATACCGCCGATTATTGTCGCCCAAGTCGCTTTCTGGCTGATGGTCGTGATCACCGTAGCCGGGGCCGTATTGGCCGTAACCCTTCCGAACATCTTGCATAATATCCTGGGCCTGGCCTTGTCCATGCTGGGATTAACCGGGATTTATTTATTCCTGGGAAGCCAGTTTGTGGCCATGATGCAATTACTCATTTATGTTGGGGCTATCTGCGTCACTTATATTTTTGCCATCATGCTTTCTCCGCCACTGGAGCTGGAGCTCCCTAAACGGCCGCCGATTAAAGTGGTCACGGCCTTCCTGGTCAGCATCATCACCTTTGCCGGTATGGTCATGATGATCTTTAAACTAAAGACGGCCCCCCTGGCCAATATCAGTCGGGATTGGTCCGTTAAAACCCTTGGCCAGCAATTTTTTACCCGATATTTTCTGGTCTTCGAATTGATTTCCTTACTTTTGGCCGTGGCGATTATCGGCGCCATCATGATCGCCGGAATCGGCCAGAAAAGGGATTAACTATGGAACAACTACATACCTATTTAATGCTGGGCGCTTTCATGTTCTGCCTGGGAATCTTTGGACTTCTCCAACAAAGCAGTCTGATTGGGATGTTAATCGCCGCGGAATTGATCCTTAACGGGGCTGCCCTGAACTTTATGGCCTTTAACATGTTTCTCTCCAAGGATCCGGTTACCGGACAGGCCTTTACCCTTTTTATTATGGGTGTAGCTGCTGCCGAAGCGGCCATTGCTTTAAGTATCATTATCACAGTCTATCGTAAATTTAGAGCCATTAAGCCTGAAAGTGTCAGTGAACTGAAAGGATAGATAACGTAATCCCGATGGAAACAATGGAAACCATTACCTCTATACGGCCGGTCTTAGCGGTTTTATTTGCCACCATAGCTTCCCTGCTGATTATGTTTACCCCCAAGAAACCTAATCTACGGGAATCGTGGTCGGTTATGGGCGCAATTGCGACTTTCCTGACTGTCCTTTCCATGACCCCGGCGGTCTTGGCCGGGAAAGCCTATGAGATTACGCCCTTTGTCATCCTTCCGGGCATCTCCATGAAATTTAGAGTGGACGCCCTGGGGATTCTCTTCGGAACGATTTCCTCCTTTCTCTGGATCCTGGTGACATTCTATAATATCGGGTATATGCGCTCCTTGAATGAACATGCCCAGACCCGTTATTATTTCTGTTTTGCCGTGGCCATCGTCGGGGCCGTGGGTGTGGCCTTTTCCGGAAATGTTTTTACCCTCTATTTCTTTTATGAAGTCATCACCATCTTTACTTATCCGCTGGTCGCCCATCACCAGGATGAAGAGGCCTATGAAGGGGCCCGAAAATATATGGTCTACCTGACCGGGACGGCCAAATCCTTCTTGTTGCCGGCGGTAATTTTGACCTATATCCTGGCAGGGACGTTGGATTTTGCCCCCTCGGGAGTAACCAAAGGTATTTTCCCTAAAGATGCCAATCCGGTCTTGGTCTCAATCACCTATGTGCTTTATATCGCCGGCTTGGCCAAAGCGGCCATCATGCCGTTCCATAATTGGCTCCCCTCAGCCATGGTCGCCCCTACCCCGGTCAGCGCTTTGCTCCATGCCGTGGCCGTTGTCAAGGCCGGTGTCTTCTGCACCAGCCGAATTATGTTATCCGTCTTTGGCGTTCAGATCCTTAATGACCTAAATTTAGGGATACCGACGGCCATCGCCGCTTCCATCACCATCGTCGGCGCTTCGATCATCGCCTTGACCAAAGACGATCTGAAGGCTCGGCTGGCTTATTCTACTGTGAGCCAACTTTCTTATGTAATCTTGGGGGTGGCCTTACTGACCCCCAGTGCCGTAACCGGCGGGTTGATCCATATCGCCAATCATGCCTTTTCCAAGATCACTCTCTTTATGTGCGCCGGGTCCATTTATGTGGCTCTTCATACTAAAAAAATAAGTGAAATGGGCGGTATTGCTCGGCAGATGCCCTTTACCATCGCTGCCTTCAGCATCGCCTCTTTAAGCATGATCGGGGTGCCTTTGGTCTGCGGATTTGTGACCAAATGGTATATTGGGTTAGGTGCTTTGGAGGCCCGCCAGAGTTTCTTTCTGGTCGTCCTTTTAGCCAGTACTATCTTGAATACCGGATATTTTTTCCCGGTTATTCTGAAGGCTGTTTTTGATAAACCTCGAGAAGGGGATCCCGGAGCCCATCATGGACACGGGATGCACGAAGCTCCGGCAGTTATGGTCGTACCCTTGTTCCTGACGGCTATCGCTTCTATAGCCATGGGGCTATATCCGGATTATTTTATGAACATTGTAAAAGCCATGGATCCCGATTATTTATTGAACATTGCAAAGGCGGTTTTTAGATCATGAACTGGGCAAATCCAATACAAAAATTACGGGATAATCTGCCGATCCTGAAAAAGATTCTTTATCTCCTGATGGCGGCAGCAATCGTTTTTGATATCTTGAACCGGCCTCATGAGGTCCATTTTTTCGGGGATAAGATACCGGCCTTCTGGTCGGTCTTCGGGCTGGTCTGTTGCGTTTTGATGATTCGCATCGCCAAAGGCATTGCCCATGCCTGGTTGATGAAAAAAGAGGATTATTATGGATAAGTTCATTCATCCAGCCCTTTTATTTATTCTTGGCGCCTTTCTGATTCCTGTTCTCAAGGGCAAGGTCAAACAGGTTTATTTATTACTCATTCCGGCCATTTCATTTTATCTTGTCCTCTCAATGGGCTTGGGCGTTTATGGTGAGTTCAATTACCTGGGGTTTAAGATCATCCTGGGTAAAGTGGATCGCCTCAGCCTGGTCTTTGCTCATGTGTTTACCCTCATGTCTTTTCTGGGTGTCCTTTACGGCCTTCATGTTAAAGAAGATGCCCAGCATATCGCTTCTTATTTTTATGTCGGCGGCTCTCTGGGGGTTGTTTTTGCCGGAGATTACCTGACGGTCTTTATCTTCTGGGAAATGATGGCCGTGGCCTCGACCTTCCTGATTTGGTTCCGCCGCGAACCGGCTTCCCTGAGAGCGGGCTTTCGCTACGTGTTGTGGCATATTCTCGGCGGCCTCATGCTTTTGGCCGGTATCTTTCTCCATTACAAAAATACCGGATCCATGGCCTTTGAATTGATTCCCAAGGCCGGGGCCGGCTTTGCCGAATATTTAATCCTAGCCGGGTTTGCCCTGAATGCCGCCGTTTTCCCCTTTCATGCCTGGCTGCCCGATGCCTATCCCGAAGCCACGGTTACCGGGGCGGTCTTTATGTGCGCCTTCACCACCAAGACCGCTGTTTATGTCCTTGCCCGGGCCTTTCCGGGATTCGATGTCTTGGCCGTCATGGGCGTGGTGATGACCCTTTACGGTGTTTTTTACGCGACCATTGAAAATGATATGCGCCGCATCTTGTCCTACCATATTATCAGCCAGGTGGGTTACATGGTCGCCGGCGTCGGTATCGGAACGGAACTGGCGGTGAACGGGGCCTGTGCCCATGCCTATGCCCATATTCTTTATAAGGCCCTCCTGTTCATGGGTGCCGGGTCCGTCCTGCTGATGACCGGGACCTCGAAGCTGAATCAATTAGGCGGACTCTATAAATATATGCCCCTGTCATTGATCTTTTATGTGGTCGGCGGTATCTCCATCTCCGGTTTTCCTCTGTTCAGCGGTTTTGTCAGCAAATCCATGGTCGTGGCCGGGGCCGGAGAAGCTCATCACCCGGTGCTCATGGTCCTCATGCTTCTGGCCTCGGTTGGTACGTTCTTATCCGTAGGCCTAAAGCTCCCCTACTTCGCCTGGTTTGGCAAAGATTGCGGGCTCCAACCCAAGGAACCTCCCGCCAATATGCTCTGGAGTATGGCCATAACCTCATTTCTATGCTTTTTTATCGGGATTTATCCCAATGCCCTTTATGAACTTCTTCCGTTCAAAGAGAAGGCCATGGAGTTTCATCCCTATGCCGCCCCTCATCTATCGGAGACGGTTCAGATCCTGCTCTTTACCGGCTTGGGCTTCTTCCTCCTCCTCAAGCGTCTGACGCCGGAACCAAAACTCAATCTTGATTTTGATTGGTTTTTTCGAAAAGCCACGGATGCCTTTATGAAGTTTGATGAAAAATTTATTCAATCCTTTGATACCGGCTGGGGAGAAATATATAAAACCGTCGGTCTTAAAGGGTTGATGTTGTTTGCCGGTCGAACGGCCTGGTTTGATCGCTGGGGGATCGACGGGGTGGTCGATAATATTGCCTATGGGACCCAAGGCCTGGGGAATAAAATCCGCCATGTCCAAACCGGTAACATTCAGTTTTATCTGGCCTTGGCCTTTGTGGTTATCTTTGTGCTCATTGGAATTTATTGGCTGGTGTGAATTTATTTTTAGATCTGGAACAACTTAATCAGGAAAATTAACACACATGGATTTTCTAATACTCAATAAGCTTAGTTACCCTATATTAAGCACGCTGATCTTTTTTCCATTGGCGGGGGCCTTAATCCTGCTTCTGATTCAAGACGAAAAAACCGTCAGGATCTGGTCGCTGATTATCAGCCTGATTGTTTTTGCGCTCTCCCTGCCCTTATATTTCAGCTTCGATCTAACCACCTATAAATACCAGTTCGGCGAACACGTGCCCTGGATTCCGGGCTTTAAAATTTATTACACCCTGGGAGTGGATGGCATCAGTTTGCTGCTGGTTTTATTAAGCACCCTGCTCACCCCGATTTGTATCCTGGCCTCCTGGAAATACATAGCCAAACGGGTCAAAGAATT
>Ga0233425_10011187_pt1 | contig 10575 bp, 9 predicted proteins | sample Watercolumn_Towu_2_FD_181712 | JGI IMG/M metagenome (GOLD analysis project Ga0233425, IMG submission 181712) | Freshwater microbial communities from Lake Towuti, South Sulawesi, Indonesia - Watercolumn_Towuti2014_140_MG | ecosystem: Environmental > Aquatic > Freshwater > Lake | place: Indonesia... | reverse complement strand
GGGGAGATATTCGTCAAATACCGGGAAGGGATCAAAAGGTTTCTTGATAAAGGGGGGATGTTCGGTTGGGGACTGGTGCCGGCAAACACCGACGAATTTATCAAAGAGTCTCCGGATAGCCTCATCCATCACATCGAGACCCTGTGGCGGGAATTGGAAGGCGCGGGCTTCGATCTGCGGCAGATCCTTTCCCAGAGCATCCTCATGCCGGCGACCTGCGCCTTGATGAACCTCGACGGATTTCAAACCGTGGAGGACTCTTACGACCGACTCAAGGCATTGTCCCGCCGCTTGCAGGAAAAGTATCTACGCAGATGAAAAGGGCATATAGACGATATGATCGCCAAACGCTCCGACCCAATGTATGATGATGACGACATCATCCGCGCGCGGGTGCTTCGGGCGATTGCCCGGAATCGCGTCCCGGGACTGCATTTCGCCGGCCATTTTCTCGACATTCAATGCCTGGATTTGAGCGGTGATACCGCGCGATTTGCCATACCCGACGGACCCCACTGCCGGGACGCGAACGGGACGGTGAACATCGGGGCGCTGGGGATCCTCGCCGACAACGTCCTTGCCGCCCCCACACGCCGCGGGGAATCGCCCGGCGCACGCCTGGGGACGGTCCATCTGCATCTTCAATTCACCGGCGCGCCCGTCACGGGGGATCTTAGCGCCGAAGCGCGGATGTTAGGCCGCAGCGAGGGCGCAACCATGCAGCGGTCTCTTTCGTCGGCGGCGTTCTATGCCGACGGTAAACCGATCGGTCATGGAAGCGGCGAGTTTGTGGTGCTCGAGGCGCCGCCGGGCGTTACGCTCGCCCCCCGGCCGTGGGAACGCGGGCGTATGGAGCCCTCCCAGACCGTCCCGGTCGACATCGGCACGCTCGCTCCCCACGAGTTGGCGATCCTCAAGTCCTGCGATGCCGCGCTCGCAAAGGCGTCGCGAGAGACCGCGTTCATCCAGCACTTCTGGGGCGGCGTGCCGCGACGCACCGCACAGGGCGCAACCAACCGCATGGAGATCGGGCCGCATGTCGGCAACCGCATCGGCCATGTGCAGGGCGGGATACTGTTCGGTCTTGCCGCGACCAACGCCTGCGCGGCGGCGCCCCCGGCGATGATGCTGTCGAACATATCGGCCTGGTACATCGGTCCGGGACGGGGCGCCGCGCTCGTACTCCGATCGCGCGTCGTCCACGCCGGCCGCTCCTCCGCCGTGGTGCGGACCGAAATCAGAGCCGCCGGCGGCGAGCGCGTGCTCGAGGCCGTTACCCAGCATGCAAGGAGAGGACCTTGAAAATCATGGTCCCTGTGCACGCCGGACCGGGTGTTAATTTCCAGGCTGCGCGATGGCATCGGGGAGAAAACGCGAATGAGTTTGACACTACATCAAGGAGGTTGTCGAATGAAGATTTTTAGAACGGGCGAGTTTGTGACCATGAAAGACCCGACGCCGCCGGGAGAGGCTTTGAACAAGATCCTGACGGGGAAAGACGGCGCCAGGGAGATCGAGGGGATTTTTGTCGTGCTCCCCCCGATCCGCCACGGACGCTATCACTACCACGAGAAGCGGGAGGGCATCTTCGTGATCCTCAGCGGCAATGCCAGCATCAGGATCGAAGGAAAGGACTATCCGATCGAAGCCGGCGACATTATTTATCTCTCCGCAGGTGAAAAGCATACGATCACCAATCTGTCGGGAAAGGAATTCCGCTTCATGGAGTTCTATACGAACCCGCCGCACGAATCCGATTGGGTCGCGGTGCAATAGGAGGAACCGTGAAGATAGCACAATTTTACGAAAACAATCGCCTCCGATTGGGCCTTGTCCAATCCGGCGCCATCACCCCGCTCGATTTTGAAGGGGACATGGTCGCGTTCATCGGCGGCGGCAGGGTCGGCAAGCCTCAAGGAAGCGAAGCGATAGCCCTCGACCGGGTGAAGCTGGCCCCGCCGGTCACCCGGCCCGACAAGATCATCGGCATCGGCTTGAACTACAAAGACCACGCCGCGGAACAGAATACGCCCCTGCCCGACGAGCCGAAGGTCTTTGCCATGTTTCCCAGCACGCTCATCGGACCGGGCGACCCGATCACCTGGGACAAGGCCGTGACCGACCAGGTGGATTACGAAGCGGAATTGGCGGTGATCATCGGGAAAACGATCAAGAACTGCCCCGAAAATGAGGCGCTGGGAGCGGTCTTTGGATACACCTGCGCCAACGATGTGAGCGCCCGGGACATCCAGCTCCAGAAGGCTCAGCTCGTGCGGGGGAAGGCATTGGATACCTTTTGCCCGCTGGGGCCCTGGATCGTCACTGCCGACGAGATCCCCGATCCCGGTGCGCTGTGGATCCGGTCCCGGTTGAACGGGAATCTGATGCAGGACGGTCATACAAGCCAGTTGATCTTCGGCGTTCCGGCTTTGATCGCTTTTCTCTCCCGCTCCTTCACGCTCGTTCCGGGAGACGTGATCCTGACGGGCACCCCCAAAGGCGTGGGCGCTTTCCGAAATCCGCCGGTATTCCTGAAGGACGGGGATACGGTGACCGTGGAGATCGAAGGTCTCGATCGTCTCACCAACCCGTGCCGCTGTTATTCTTTATAATCGCCCCAGAGGTCGGCGACGACGGAATCAAGTCCCAGGGCTTTCAATGTTTCCGGAAACGGCCTGCCGGTCTGCCTGTCCCAGCCCATCAGGAGATAGTAATTGTCCAGCATGCCGTCCCAGTGCGGCTCAATACTGATCCCCTTGGCCGGGCCGTCGACAGGGGTGGAAGCCCAGCGCGGCGAAGGCCTTTCCAGATCCGCGCCGACACCGTGCCGGAGATTGAAGGCGCGCATCAGGTTGGCGACCCGCAGGCCGAAATCCTGCGCCTCCTCGACCGTGAAATCCCACCCGGTGACGATGTTGAGTGCGTCCACCAGATGGCGCAGCGGCGCGCGAACGCAGAAGCTGCATGTGCCCAATGCATCCTCGAGTTGGCGTCTGCCTTTGGTTTTGGCGACGTGTGTGGAGACCTGCTCGGGGGAAAACCGCTCTTTCAGGCCATGCGTGTCGGGATCCGGGGGCCCCAGGTAGCCCGATGAGTAGGTCCCGACGTCGGAGGTCGCGGTGTCGAACATCTCGCGCCAGAAGGCCCGATGGTCGTGCCCGCGCGGCGCGTGCCCCTTCATCGTATAGACGCCGCAGTTGCGCGCCTCTTCTCCCAGGGTCTCCGCGACGTGCTTGATCCCCTCGGCCAGCATGTCGGCAAAGGCGCCTTCCCGGCGGGCGATCCGTTCGAGCAATGTCCGGATGGCATCGTTGTTGCCCCATTTGAGCTCCAGCCCCCCCGTATCCTCTTTGGTGAGCACCCCTTTCTCGTAAAGTTCGATCACCATGGAGACGATAAAACCGGCCTCGTTGCCTTCCAGGCCCAGCAGGGTCAGCAGGTTGGACATCACCAGGGCCTCCGCCGGATCGGTGTTGCCGACGAGCGGTCCCCAAGCGGCAAACATCTCGTACTCCGGTTCCTCCACTTTCAACCCGCGATGGGGACCGTCGGTGATGGTGACCATATGGCAATGATGCGATCCGCAGGCCCAGCAGGGGTTCGGCGTTGCGCTCCAGCGCTCCCGGACATACTGGCAGGTCATCAGCCGGGCCTCGGGATAAAGGTTGGTCAGGTAGTTTTTGACCGGCAGCGTTCCCGCTGCTATCCGCTGTTCGCCGGTCCCGAAGTCACCGCCGGTTCCAAAGTCAAAAATCCTTTTTGACCCCGGATCTTTCTGCATCTCGCGCCAAATCGTTTCGATCACCGGCAACAACCGCTTCGGCGCTGCGACCTTGATGGGAACCCGGCCCAGAGGGGCACAGAAGGCCTTGAGTTTTTTTACTCCCATCACCGCGCCGATCCCGTTGTGACCGGAAGCGTGGTCTTTGTCTCCAAATATTCCGGCGTATTTCACCAGGTTCTCTCCGGCCGGGCCGATGCAAAAGACGCTCATCTGCCGCTCGATATAACCCAGTTCGGCCTTGATCGCATCCTCGGTGTCCCATGTGTTCTTGCCAACCAGATGCCGGGCATCTCGCAGCTCGGCGGTGCCGTCGTGGATATACAGATAAACCCATCGCGCGGCTACTCCCTCGAAGATGATCGCATCACACCCCGAGGTCTTCATGAAGGCGCCCATGAAGCCGTTCGCCTGGGTTGAGGTGGCGCCGTTGGTGAGGCAGCCCTTCGTGCTGAGGGAGATGTTGGCCGATCCCCCTACCATCGTTCCCCCCAGGGGGCCGGCGGCGACGATGATCCGGTTGGCTGGGTCGTTCCACCGGACCCCCGGAGGCACCTCATCATAGAGGATTTTGGCCCCGAAGCCGACCCCGCCTACCCACTTTCTCAGGGTGGCCTCATCCAACACCTCCTCGGTGAGTCGCTCGTTGGTGAGATCGACCCTGAGTATCTTACCGGCATAGCCGCAAACGGTGTTTGCTGACACGGCGAATGCCTCCTTTCTGGCTCAACCTTTCAATCCCCTCCCGCCAGGGCAGGGGGAACGTGACCTTCTATGAGGATATCAAACTTGAAATATCGCTTTCTCGCCCGGTTTTTATTCTTTGCTCCCGGCTGAAGTTCCCCGGGTCAGAGCGCCGAACGGACAATACCGAACGCACAGCCCACAGCCGTCGCATTTGTCGGCAAAGGAGATCCGGATGTCCCTGTTGCCAGCGGCGTTGACAACCGGCAGGAGCTTAATCGCGGCCTTCGAGGTGTCGAATGCGCCTTCAAAACGGAGCGAGCAAACGAGCTGGCAGATAAAGCACCACCGGCAGTTCGCCTCCTCAACCATAATGGGAAGGTCGCATTTGAGGCAGCGATTAGCCTCTAAGGCGGCTATCTCCGGGGTGAGGGGCAGCTCCACCAGGGGGAAGCCTTTCAGCCGCTCGGCGACGGGCAATAAGGGTATCTGATTCCGGATGGCCGTCAGCGATGGATAATTCTCCTTTGCCGGCGTCATCGCCTCTTCCAGCGGCGCCAGCCCCTCTTCGATCACACCGCGGCCCCCGAGGTACCGATCGATGGCGATCGCGGCCTGCCTTCCGGCGGCAATCGCTTCGATCACCGAACTGGGTCCGGTAACACAGTCGGCGCCCGCAAAGACCCCTGCCTTTGACGTCGCCATGCTGTCGGGGGCTGTCGCGATCGTCCTGCCCCGCAGCGACAGCGAGAACCCCGGCGGAATCTCCGGTTCCTGACCGACGGCTGCAATCACAATCTCCGCGTCTACGGTGAATCCACTGCCCTCGATGGCCCGGGGGGGACCGGATGCGTCCCTGCTGTGCGGCGCTGTGCGCTGACACTCCATCGCGAGGCGGCCGTCTTTCGTGACTATCCGGCTCGGGGTGGCCAGGAAGACGATCTTCACACCTTCGTTCAGGGCTTCGTTTACCTCCTCCGGATAGGCCCGCATTTCGGCCTTGGTCCGGCGATACACAATCGTGACCTCTTTGGCGCCCAGCCGCAGGGCGGTCCGAGCCGCATCCACGGCTGCGTTGCCGCCGCCGACGACGGCCACGCGCTTACCCACCGCCGGGGATTTGCCCATATTGACACTGCGCAAAAAAGAAAGGGCATCGATGACCCCCGGGCTGTCCTCACCGTCGATACCCATCCTGACCCCACGATGGGCGCCGAGGGCGAGGAATACGGCATCGAATCCCTGCGCAAGCAGGCTATCCGGGGATTCGATCCGGGCGCCCGTCCTGATCTCGACGCCCGCTGACCTTATCGCTTCGATTTCGGCATCGAGAACGTCAAAAGGCAGGCGGTATGCCGGTATCCCCGTTCGCATCATACCACCCGGCTTGGGGAGCGCCTCAAAGACAGTAGGCTCGTGTCCCAGCTCGGCCAGATAATAGGCAGCCGTCAGACCAGCCGGCCCCGAACCGACAACGGCGACCCTTTTCCCGGTAGGCGCCCCCTCTGATTGCTGCTGTCGCCCTCCCGAGGCATTGTCGGCAACAAAGCGTTTGAGCGTCCTTATCGCCTCGGGAGCGTCGGTGACTTGGGCCAACTGGCACTTCATCTCGCAGGGGGCGGGACACACGTAACCGCAGACCGCCGGAAAGGGGATCTTCTCGCGGATGACGGCCAGTGCTTCGGCGTATTGGCCCGCGACGATGAGGCGGAGGTAGCGCGGCACGTCAATCCCCGCCGGACACGCCTCCCTGCAAGGCACTTTGGTCGATTCTCTGAACATGGTCCATCCCTGTCGCATGGGTTTAAGCCGCTCTCTCCGTTCGCCTTCCGGTCTCTCAACGGTATCGCGGTGGGGGTCTCCTATATCACATTGTCCTTCATTGTGCATTTTGTTTATGACGGCGAGATCCGCATCTCAAAAATCATCTTAAAAATTCCTGTCACTAACAAATGATATGTCCGCACCCCCCAACCGGACAATTCTATTTGCTTTTGACACATCTTAATAAATTGCTTGTAAAAAAGGCGAGAAGCGATATAATTTTCAAGGGTATCACATCAATCTATCTCGGGAAAGGAGACGTGGATTATGAAGAAATGGTTTTATGGGTTGAATCTGATCGTGACTCTGATAATTTCTGTGGTATTCTTCTTGGGATCGCCGGTGGTCACATATCAGGCGTTTGGTGCCGATGAGAAGAAAGAAGAAAAGAAGGGCAAGAAACAGGGTAAGAAAGGCGACTTTGGTAATAAGGATGAAAAGTTCAAATCAGGTCAGATAGGCGCTTCAACTCAGTGGCAAACGGGCTCCCAGACGAAAACAAAATCCATGACGCAATCTTCAACATCCAAGGGCACGGGTTTTGGGGCCACTTCAACGAGCAGCGGCCCACAGTCCACCAAGAAAAAGGCCGTGGGTGAGGGGCAGCAATACAGGCAGGACCAGAAGGTAAAGAGTCAGCAAACGAAATCCATGTCACAGCCTTCAAAATCCAAGGGCACGGGTTCCGGTGTCTCTTCCGCGGGCAGCGGTACATCCGCCGGTTCTGATTGGAAGAATGAAACGAAGGGGAAGAAAAGCGGGAAGGGTAAAAAGGGTAGCGATTCAGAAAAGACGGGTCCTTGATGTCATGGGATAGAGCGAACGGAGCCGTCGGCGTGTGTATTCACCGACGGCTTTTTTTAATACCTGTTAAAACCCATGCACGGCAGTTCGCCGATGACTGGGTATGACTGTGGCAAACCCCTCGCGACTTGACCCATGGGGTATCTCCCCTCATGGTCTCGCTAACCGGGAGATACCCCTTCTTCCACCCCTGACACATAATATGATACATTACCGAAGCTTAAATCTCCTTGACATACCGGAAGGCTTCTCTTATTCTCGGAGCGCGCAAAACCAAGGCCGGCAAGGGAAGATCTCGATGGGCGGCCGCCGCATGCGGGATGGATGAGAGCAAGTCTGATGGAAACCATTCAGCAACTTATATTTGGATTTGGCGTTACCCTACAGCCCATGAACCTCCTGTGCGCCTTTCTGGGGGCGCTTATGGGCACGCTGGTCGGCGTGCTCCCGGGCTTAGGTCCCGTGGGCGCCATGTCGATGCTTCTGCCGGTGACCTACGGCATGCCTCCAACGGGGGCCGTCATCATGCTGGCCGGAATCTACTACGGCGCCCAGTACGGAGGCTCCACCACGTCGATCCTGGTCAACATCCCGGGTGAATCCGCCTCGGTCGTGACCTGTCTGGACGGATATCAGATGGCCCGGCAGGGGAGGGCGGGTGCTGCCCTGGGGATTTCCGCGTTCGGCTCTTTCATCGCCGGAACGCTCGGAGTCCTGGCCCTTTCCTTTCTGGCGCCGCCCCTGGTGGAGGCGGCCCTCTCCTTCGGCCCTCCGGAGTACTTTGCGCTCATGTGCCTGGGGCTGACGGTGCTGACCTTCCTGGCGCACGGCTCGATGCTTAAGGCCCTGATCATCGCGATCCTGGGCCTCTTCGTGGGGACAATCGGCCTTGACATCACCACCGGCATGCAGCGTTTCACGTTTGGGCTGCCGGACCTCATGGAGGGGGTGGGTCTGGTTCAGGTCGCCATGGGGATGTTCGGGATCGCCGAGATCCTCAGTAACATCGAAAAGACGATGCAGCTCTCCATCTTCGAGACCAAGCTGAAGGGCTACTTCCCCAATCGCGAGGACTGGAAGAGGAGCATCGGCTCCATCCTGCGCGGAACCGTCGTCGGGTTTTTTCTCGGGATCCTGCCCGGCGGGAACGCGATCATCGCTTCCTTTTCGTCGTACGCGATCGAAAAGCGCTTATCCAAGAGGCCGGACCTGTTCGGTACCGGCGTCATCGAAGGGGTGGCCGCCCCCGAATCGGCCAACAACGCTGCCTCCTCGGGGTGCTTCATCCCCCTGATGACCCTGGGCATCCCGTCCAACGTGGTCATGGCGTTGCTGCTCGGGGCGCTGATGATCCACGGCCTGACGCCCGGTCCCATGCTGATGGTCAAAAAACCGGACCTCTTCTGGGGCGTCATCTGCAGCATGTACATAGGCAACATCATGCTCCTGGTCCTGAACCTCCCCCTGATTCCCCTCTGGGTAAAAGTCTTGAAAATCCCCTACCGCATCCTCTTCCCGTTCATTCTTCTGTTTTGCCTGATCGGGGTCTACACCGTCAACAACAACGTCTTTGACATTTACCTGACGATCTTCTTCGGGATCGTCGGATACGTCATGAGAAAGTTAGATTTCGAGGCGGCCCCGTTCATCCTGGCGGTGGTCCTGGGACCGATGATGGAAAAGGCCTTCCGCCAATCCCTGATCATGTCCCGGGGCGACTTCTCGACCTTCGTGACCCGGCCGATTCCCGCGGTGATCTTCGGGATCGCCACCGTTTTGCTGATCCTGCCGATGTTCACAAAGACCAGACAGGAAAAGATCGCGGTGTTGAAGGACGATACGATGTGAAAAAGGCTGAGATCCGTGAAAAAGGCTGACCAGTGGAGCGGGCTTGCATTAGCGATCCTCGCCGCGGGCATGATCCGGGCGGCTCTTGGTCTCCCGTTCGGGGATATCCATAAGCCTGGGCCGGGCTTTTTCCCGCTCTGGCTGGGCGTGATTCTGGGCTGCATGTCGATCGGTCTTTTCGTGCAGACTACCCTGTCGAAGCGAAGCGCACCAACCATCAGGAACATTCTGGAAGAGGATGTGCGTTGGAGCAAGGTCCTCCTTGTGCTCGTGGCCTTGGTTCTCTATGCGTTCCTCCTGGATTACATCGGATTTCTCGTCGCGACGTTTCTGCTGATGATCGTGCTCCTCAGGTTTATCGAACCTCAGTCCTGGAAGGCCGTGATCGGTCTGGCGCTGGTGGGGTCCGCGGGTTCCTACCTGATCTTCGAGGTCTGGATGAAGCTTCGGCTTCCGAAGGGATTTTTGGGCATTTGAATCATGCAACCGCGTTATATCGAAAGGAGGAAGGGTCCATGAACAGAAAGATGATGATTTTCTTGTTGGCGGCGGTCCTAGTACTGTGTGTGGTTCCGGGGACCGCACTGAGCGCGGATTATCCCGTGCGGGAGATCGAGTTTATCTCCGGGTTCGGCCCGGGGAGCAGTAACGACAGCGTCGCGCGGCTGGTGGGAAAGTTTTCGGAGAAGTACGTGGGCAAGCCCATCGTCGTAGTCAACAAGCCCGGCGGAGGGGGCACGCGGGGGTACACCTCTCTGGCAGCAGCGAAACCGGACGGATACACCCTGGGTAACCTGAATGTGGCCGTGATCTTCACCCCCTATCTTGTCAAGGGGGTGACCTACGACTTCAAGAAGAGTTTCAAGATCGTCAACAAGACCGCGATCATGCCCATCGGTCTGTACGTCAAGAAGGGCAGCCCCTACGACATCCCGCTGAAGGAGCTTGTCAAGAAGTTCAAGGAGAAGCCCAACACGATCAAGATCGGGGTCGGCGGGAACTGGGTCCCCGAGGACATCGCCCGGGCGGTGTTCGAGGACGAGGCCGGGGTCCAGGGCATCCGCGTCCCCTTTCCCGCAGGTGCGCCTGAGACCATCCCAGCCCTCCTGGGGGGGCACACCGACATTAACTTCGGCGGGTCTTCCCACTGGGCGGAACTCTACCGCTCCGGTAAGATCAACGTCCTGGCGACCACCCTGGAAAAGCGCGATCCCGGAATGCCGAACATCCCCACCTTCAAAGAAAACGGGTTTGACATGGCGGGCATCATGAACATCTACTGGGTGGGCACCCCGGCAGGCACCCCCGATGCGATCATCAGCCACCTGGCCGAGGCATTCAGGAAAGGTGTGGCCGAGCCGGGCTACGCCGCCGGTATGACCAATCTGGGATGCACCGCGGCCTGGGACGGGCCCGCGGACTCCCTGAAGGAGATGAACAAGATCGAAGAGGCGTTCTTGAAACTGGTGAAAAAGTACAACCTGAAACCGGAATGAGAGACGCGCCTGGTATGATGCCGGCGGCAAGAACCACACCGACAGCGGTGTGATGGTTGTTCATCTGGAGACATGAATGATGAAAAAGCGATTTTATGGGTTGAATCTGATCGTGACGCTGATGATTTCTGCGGTATT
>Ga0233425_10011186_pt1 | contig 10576 bp, 8 predicted proteins | sample Watercolumn_Towu_2_FD_181712 | JGI IMG/M metagenome (GOLD analysis project Ga0233425, IMG submission 181712) | Freshwater microbial communities from Lake Towuti, South Sulawesi, Indonesia - Watercolumn_Towuti2014_140_MG | ecosystem: Environmental > Aquatic > Freshwater > Lake | place: Indonesia... | reverse complement strand
CGAACGGGATGAAGTCCACCACAACGTCGAGCATCTCGTCCTTCTTCGGGACGAGCAGGCGCTGCTTGCGGTCGTACCCGCGGACCTGGCCGCCTCGCCAGTAGTCACCGTCCGCCCGCGTCATGCCCGGATCTTCTCTCGGTCTCAGGCCCGGGCTGGTCCGACGGGCGGGACCGGATGGCTTTGAAGAGCGGCGCCGCAAATCCCGTTCGCAGGGCTTCGCGGATCTCCTCGATCGAGGCTTGGTGGGACGCGTGTTCGAGCCCGCTCGTGATCGAGGCGAGTGCCTCGTGGGCCAGGATCCGCTCGCGCGGGACCTTCATCCGTTCGGCAGCCTCGAGGCTCCGCGTCCAGGCGTCACGCGCTCGGGGTGTGTCTCCCGACAGGCGCTGCAGCCTCCCTTCGAAATAGAGCGCCAGGGGCAGCGCCAAGGTGTAGATGCCGGCGAAGGTCGTCAGTGCCCCGCACGCCGTCCGGGCGGCTCGACGAACGCCGTTTCCCGGCCCCTCGCTCTCCCACCGCGCGAGCTGCAGCGCAGGGAGGCACGTATAGGCCAGGACCTCCAGCATGCTGCTCGCGCGCTTCGGTGGGATCAGGCTCCTCGCGGCCGCGTGCGCCGCGTCCACGTCCCCTCGCTCGAGGAGCAGGTGGACCCGCAGTCCCTGGAGCCGGCGTCCCACGAGGGCGTCGGTGAGCTTGGCCCCCTCGATGGCCTCGACCTGCGCCAGCGCTTCCTCGATGCGCCCCTGGAGCCACGACAGCTCCGCCTGGTGGACCCGGGCCCAGAACTCCACCTGCCCGTCCTCGCGCCACCGCGCCGAGGCGAGCTGGACTCGGCACTGGTCCTCTGCCTCGGCGTACCGGCCGAGCGCCGCGGTGGTGAGGATCTGGCAGTTCAGCGCCTCCTCCTTGCCGCGGCCGTTCCCCAGACGCGTGTACCCCGCCACGGCTTTCTCGATGTGCGGGACGACGGCTTCCCACTCGCCCATCCCGACGAGGTAGGCGCCGCGGTACTGGTGAGTCCGCGCGATGGCGAGCACGTCGTCGAACCGCTCGGCCATCTCGATCGCTTCCGTGGTGTAGCTCTCGGCGCCGCGGCGCAGCGGGACGGCGGACATCGCGATACCCACCGCCGACTTGAGCTGCGCGAGGTCGGGCGACGGCCCCGCGTCCTCGGCCAGGTTCAGCGCCTTCAACGTGCTGTACAGGAGCAGGAGCATGTCGCTCGTGTAGTACCCGATGATGCCGAGGTCGTAGTACGCATTGGCAGCCGCGATGCGCTCGCCGGGCCGCTCGATCCTGCCCGCGGGTGCGCCGCGATACCGGCGAACGACCTGCCGGAGCGACTCGACCGAGAAGGCCCAGCTCAGGCCCGGCATGGTCCGTGGCAGCGGTTGGCCCAGGAGCTTCGCGGCTCGCTGGTGGTGCTCCCTGCCCTCGGCGTACCGCCCCAGGAACACGTACGCTTTCCCCAGCGCGCGCTCCCAGCGCGCCCGGCGCTCCGCCGTCGCGGGCCGATCCGACTCCACGTCGAGGTCGCGCGCCGCCGTGATGAACGCGATGGCCTCGCGGTTGGCGAACGCGTGGAGCGCCTGCTCTCCGGCGGCCTCGAGCGCGTCGATCGCCTTGTCCCGTACCTCGGCCCGCTGCCAGTGGTGCGCGAGCAGGGGGTAGAGCGACGCCACGTCCCCGCCGTTCCCGGCCTCGTACCACTTCGCGGCCGCCTGGTGGAGCTCGCGCCGCTGCTGGAACAGGAGCTGCCCGTAGGCCACCTGCTGCGTGACCACGTGCTTGAACAGGTAGGCCAGGTCCGGCTCGGGCGCATCGATCTCGGTCAGGTTCAGGCGGCGGATCGCCTCGAGCTCGGGCGACAGCGTCCCGCGCTCCTCCGCGATGGGATAGATGTCGCGGAGCATCCGGTAAAGGAAGGACCGGCCGATGACGCTCGCCGTCTTCAGGCAGAGCTGCTGCGTCGGCGTGAGCCGGTCGAGACGCGACGCGATGACGCCGTCGAGCGTCGAGGGAAGCTCGACGCCGCTCAGGTCTCCGGCCTCGGGCGAGATTGCGCACCGGTCTCCTTCGATGGAGATCAACCCGGCATCGCGCAGCGCGAAGGCCAGCTCCTCGCTGTAGAACGGGTGCCCTTCGGCCCGCTCCTGGACGAGGCGGGAGACCTGCTCGGGCAGCTCGGTGACCCCGAGACGGTTGCACACCAGATCGACAACGTCGATATGGTCCAGCGGCGCGAGATCGACTCGGGCCAGGCTCGACAACCTCAGGAGCTCCTCGTGCTCGAGCGTGGAACCGGCGTCGGGTGGGCGCGTGGCGAACACGAACATGGCGCCCGGGAGGTCGCGGATCGCGATGCGGGCCAGCTCCCACGACGCCGAGTCCATCCACTGGAGGTCGTCGAGCACCACGAGCAGCGGCGAGACGGCTGACAACGCCTCGATGAACGCCGCTCGCGCCGTCTCGGCCCGGCCCTCGCCCTCCATGGCCGCGGTGATGTCGTTCTCCGGGAGGTCGAGCCGGAGGACGGGGTTGAAGATCGGCGCGATCTGTCGAAGCGAGGGCCTGTCCTCGAACCAGGCCATGGCCTTCTTCCGCCGGGCGTCTCCGCCGAGCGACTCGTCGAGCCCGAAGAGCGAGCTGAAGACCTGACGGAACGCGTGGTACGCGGTCCGGTGCTCGATGGCGTCGGCGCTGCCGGCGAGAGGGCACAGACCGCGCGCTCGCGCCTCCCCGAACAGGGCGTCGAGCAGACGCGACTTTCCGATGCCCGCCTCGCCCGTCACGAGTGTGGCCGAGCCGCGGCCTGCCTCGAGCGCGTCGAGGCTCTCCGTCAGCGCGGCCAGCTCTCTCGTGCGGCCGACCATCGCGCCCGAAGCGCGGACTGCGTCCGTCCTCCCAGGCCGGGGCCGGAACAGGGCCAGCTCCCGCTCGCGCCCCTTGACCTGCACGGCCGGGAGCGTGTCGAACTCGATCTTGCCTCTGACTCCGGCGACCGTGTCCTCCTCGCACAGGACGAGGCCGTCGGCGCGCTGCATCAGCCGCGCCGCCAGGTTGACCGAGGCGCCGAGCAGCCCGTATTCGCTCCGCCTGGCGTTCCCCTTCACCCCGCAGAAGACCCGGCCCGTGCTGATGCCGACGGAGCCTCGCAGCCCGAGCGAGTCGAGCGCCCGCGAGATGTCGAGCGACGCGCGGACCGCCCGCGCGGGGTCGTCCTCGTGGGTGCAGGACGGCAGGCCCCACGCCGCGAGCAGGACGGTCCCGTTGTCGTCCACGAGGAACTGGTTCACCACGCCCTCGGTCCGGTACACCGCGGCCTGGAGGCTCCGGAGGACCGCGTCGAGACGTTCCGGCGCGTCCGGCGAATCGTAGTCGATGCCGTCGATCCGGACGAACACGGACGTCACGGTGCGCAGCTCCCCGAGCCATTCCCCGTGTCCCGCGTCCAGCAGATCGATGACCCCGCGCTGGACCAGCCCGCGGATCGACCGTCGCGCTGCTTCGTCGAGGACCGGGATCTCGGTCCTCACGGGCTCGACCGTCGTCCGGACCGTCTGCAGGCGCCAGTTCCCCTTGCGCGTGCGCCGGCCGCGCGCGTCGCCCTTGATCAACGACCACGCGTGGTCCGAAACCACGACGTCGCCGTCCAGCGCCTCGTCGGTGGCCCGCGCCATGTCGGAGAACGCCTCGCCTCCCACGAGCGGCTCCCAGTGGCCGGCGACGCCGCCGAGGCGGATCGCCACGACCTCGCCGCACCCGAGCCCGATCTTGAAAGAGAGCGTGGCGTTCTCACCCGTGTCGTACCGCCCGAGCGTCTCCTGGAGCTCCAGCCCGCACGCCGCCGCTCGCCGGACCACTTCGGTCAGGGTCTCCGGCGTCGCCCGCCACATGACCAGCGGTGCGTCTCCGGCGAACCGGAGCACGTCACCCCCGTGGGCCTGGATCAAATCGACAGTCGCGCCGAAGAACGCGTTGATCACGCGCCAGAGCTTCTCGGCGCCCTCCGGGCCCCGGCGTGCGAGCCGTTCCCCGAACGCGGTGAAGCCCGACACGTCGGCGATCAGCACGGCAGCCGGGAAGCGCTCTGCCGTGCCGGGAAGCCCGGGGTCCTCGCTCGCCAGCCGGACGACCCAGTCCGGCACGAACTTCTCGATCTGCGACCCGGTGTCCATCGCTCGGTCGCCCTCCGTGGCTCAGGCCTGACCTTCCCAGGGAGCCGCGATGCGCCTGGGCCGCCGCCGAGGCAGCTTCTCGAGCGCCATCATGTGATTGCAGATCGTGTACCCCCAGCCGCGCTGGGCAACGTCCATGTACTGGGCGAACTGCGTGGCGAGCGGGAACTGCTTCGGGTCCATGCGGAGCAGCCGATCCGTCCAGATCTCGATGCTCCGGGCGTAGCTGTCGCTGTTGTCGAACGCGGACATCACGCGGAAGCCGGCCGCGCGCACCGTCTCGAGATGCCGTGACAACGAGTGGATGTGGGCGAACCCGAACACGTCGTCCTGGACGAAGTGCGTCTCCTTGCGGTCGTGGTGGTGCCGGTAGATATCCTCCGAGAGGAAGAACGTGTCCTCGAGCACCACGCGCCCGCCGTCCGCGAGCAAGGCGTTGACCCGTTCGAGCACCCTCTGCTTGTCCTGCATGTGGCACAGCGCGCCGATGAGGTAGATGGTGTCGAACCCCGGCTCGAGCGCGTCCATGACGTCCTCGAAGGGCGCGTTGTGCATGGTCGCCGGGTGGCGCACGTTCCGTTCGATGTGCTCGAGCTGGACCTTCGACGGGTTGACGCCGGTGTACGCGATGTCCGTGCGAACCTCGAACACCCTCTTCAGGAAGCACCCCCAGCCGTTGCCGACGTCGAGCACGCGCGCGCCGTCACGGACATGGCCGAGGTCGATGAGGGTGTCCAGCGCTCGCAGGACCGCGCCGTCGAGCGTCTCGTCCTCCCTCTCGAACACGCTGCTCGAGTACTTCATGTACGGGTCCAGGAACCCTTCGAAGAACGACGCTTCCTGGCTGTAGTGCTTCGTCGTCGGATGGGACATGCGCCGTCACCTCGTCATCGGGTCTCGATGAGTATCCCCCTGCCGCGATGATATTAGCGAATGATCATTGGAATACCAGAGGAAACCTACCGCAGCTTCGCGGGCGCGAGCAGGAGGGACGTGACCGCGCCATCGGCGAGCGGAGGCGTCGTGGCGGCACGACCGACGAGGTCCTCGAGCGTGAACGTGAAGTGCCCGAGCAGGTCGTGAGACATCAGGTCGCGGTCGATCACGTCAAGCGTGAGCCGGTCGCCCTCGCTGAACGGGAAGGGATCGGTGTACTGGCTCCACGTCCCCGAGTAGCAGTCGTCCCGGGTCGCGGAGGAGTGGACGATCCCCTTGTTCAGCTCGATCTGGAAGAATGCCTTCCACGCCAGGTCGGGGCGGGCACGGCGCGCCGAGAATGCCGTGTCCGTTGCCTTCTCCACCACGTTCACGCGCCGCACGAGGAGCTGGACCGTCCTGAACGGCGGCTTGACGACGTCGATGACCACGCCGCGGCCTCCGCGGACCTCGAGCCGGCTCGGGCGCCCGCCGGACTGGCACGCCCGGACGTCGCTCACACCCTCGAAGCTCAACGCGAGGCTGTGCCTGCCCGGGGCGAGCTTCATGGCGTAGAACGGCACGAAGACGCTCCCCTCGCGCCACGTGTGGCGCGGCACGGTGATGAGCTGGGTCTTGCCGTGCAGGTTCATCCGACGGTCCCGGTAGGTCCAGTCATCGACAGCCGACTTCACGCGCAACCCGCGGACCTCGTCGAAGAAGGCCAGGAGGAAGAGGGCGTTCTCGGTGTCCACGCGTCCCACGCGGTAGCGGAACGAGACCGAAATACCCCGGACGTCCCCGCTCCGTGAGTCGGGGTCCACCTGGACTCGATCGACCTGGATCGCGGCGCCTCCGATGGGCGGCGGCGCAGGCCCGTCCTCGCCCGCCGCGGGGGCGGTGACGAAGATCGCGGCCGCGAGCACCGCGGCGCGTGGGAGCGGACTGCATGAGCCCACGACAATCACTTTGTACCGGCGAGCGGCAGACTTCTACCTTAGAATGACCTCCATGAGCACGGTTTGTCGGTACCGCTTCGCGATCGGCTTGACGCTGACGGTGCTCGCCGCGACCGGTTGCGATCGGTCGTCGCTACCCCGGGAAGCCAGGGACTCCGGTGTCAGGGCCTCAGGGCAGGATCCCAGCGCCGAGCCTGATTCCGCCCCCGTCAAGGTGCTCCCCCCCGCCACCGGGTGCGGCCAGGGCGACCTGAACGAGCTCGAGTACGAGAAGGTGAGCCGCTTCCTCAGGAAGCGGTACCGCCCGGACTCCACGCTGGCACCGGAGGACAAGAGGTCTCTCGGCGTCAGGTACATCGCCGAACGGGCCTGCTTCAAAGTGGTGCCGTTGCCGACCCTGTACAAGGCGATGCCCGCCACGCGTCTGTACGTGACCGAGCTCGACTCGAACTACGCCGACTTCCCGCGCGTGAAGGCCGTGCTCACCCTCACGGACATGGATGGCCTGTACGAGGTGATCGAGGCGTTCGAGGTGCCGTTCGAGGCGCCCCAGCCCTACTTCGTGACGAAGTTCCTCAGCGCGGTGTACCCACCGCAGGACCGGGAGAGAGCGGCCTCCGAGGTCGCGTCGGTCTTCGGAGTGCTCACGCCCGACGGCCAGGTCAAGAACGCCCGCTTCGCCGACGCCGACTACCGCGCCGAGCTGTGGTCGGGCGCCACGCATGCAACCGACCTCTTCATCGATTTCACCGAGAACGGCAGGATGCGCGAGGTGACCCTGACCGAGGCGAAGTCCACGAAGAACATCGTGTCCGTCGCTCAGAACTGACGCGGACCGGCTCGCGACCCTGAGCTCATGTCAGAGGACACTGGGGGTCGTCGCCGAACGGATCGCCGCTCATCGCCAGCGCCAGCGCGCGGCAGCCCCCGCACGCTTCGATGCCGCACGCCCCGCAATACGTCCCGCGGAGCAGCGGCCTGAGCGCCCGGACCGCGAACCCGTCGAGGCGCGCGAGGACCTCGTCGAACGGCGTCTCGAGCAGCTTTCCGCACGGGATCGGGAGCCGCCGGCACGGGACCACGGTGCCGTCGGGCATCAACGCCATGGACTCGGCGCCGAGGTTGCACTCCGCGCCGCGGAGCCCCCCGTCCGGCCCGAGGTCCACCCAGAATGCGCGATACCCCGGCAGGTCGTCGGCCTCGGCGTCGAGCCCGCAACAGCGCATGATCGAGCCTACGGCGTCGCGCCAGTCGGCCGCCGTGAGGACCTGACCGGAGAGCGCCCGCCCCCGACCTAGCGGCACGAACCGCTCGAAGATCACACCCGCGAGGTCCAGCTCGCGGGCCATCCCCAGGATCCCCTCGATGTGCCCGACGCTGTATCTGGCCAGCGTGGCCATGAGCACGATCCGCTTCCCCGTCATCCGCAGCCGTGCGAGGTTCACACGGACCCGGGCCGAGTTGCCGCGGCCGCGGATCGCGTCGTTCGTGGCAGGATCGGACGACTCGAGCGACACCTTCAGGACGCCGATCTTCTCGTACCCCGCGATCCTCGCGCACGTCTCGTCGTCCGCCACGGTCCCGTTGGTGATGATGTGGACTTCCTGGAGGTTGGGGAAGGTGTGCAGGTGATCGATCAGGCCGAACAGGGGCGGGAACACGAGCGGCTCGCCGCCGGTGAGGTTGATCGAGACCGTCCGGTCCCCGAGCGCGCCCAGCACCTCGTCGGCCATGCGCCGGAGCTCGCCCAGCGGGCGGTCGCGTTCGGCCGTGAACCGGTCCTGGTAGCAGTGCGCGCACCTGAGGTTGCAACGGTCGGTCAGGTGCCACTGGAAGCCGAACGAGGGACCGATCAGCCCTGCTTCGCAATCAGGCACGACCTGGTCGGAGTCGCTGTCGTTTGGGTTGGAGATCACTTGAGAATCGTTCGATGATTCGTTAGCGATCACGACGGTGACCGCGTTACTCCCCGCGTTCCTTCTTGCGCCGCTCGACGCTCTCGATGAACGCCTTCCAGTCCCGCTCCTGGTCGCTCGCGATGCTGCGATGGATGTCGTCGTGGCCCACGCCGAGGCGCTCGCGCATCACCTCCCAGCCCACGTCGATCGCGTCCTGCCACCTCGCCTCGTCCTTGATCGGGTTGAGGTTCGTCGGGAACAGGGGTCTGCCATCGGTGCCACGCATGTATCCCGGCAAGCTGTCGTGGTCGCCCAGCGGCAGCAGGCTGGTCCTGTGCACGAGCTCCTCGAGCTGCTGGTACTCGCGCGTGGCGATGAGCTCCCGTGCCCTCCCGAGCACCCCGGGCTCGCCGTACCACTGCCTCAGGGCCTCTCGCTCCTCGATGGTCAGCATCCGGACCTCCACGAGCACACTATACGCTCGACGGACACCGTGGAACCCCCGTCATGCCGCGTCAGCGAGCGGATCGCGGCCGCCCGCACCCCCGTCGAGCGCCGACGCGAGGCATCCGCCTCCGCAACGCTCGAGCCGCTCGCACCGGCGGCACGGCTCGGGCAGCGCGTCCCGGAACGTCCGGGCGAGCGCGAGGCACCGCGCGTCGATCTCCCGCCAGGAGGAGTGGAAGACCGAGCCGAGCACCACCGACGACACGGCGCACGGGCGTACGAGCCCGGCGGCGTCGATGGTGTAGCTCGGGCTCTCCGCGACCACTGAGCACCGGCCCCCGGTCTCGGAGACGCAGTGCGGGACCGCCACTGCGTTGTGCACGTCCACGCCGTGCTTCTGCTCCAGGTCCCGGAGCCGCGCCAGCCCGGCGCGGACCATCCACTGGTCGGGCCAGATCTCGTCCCTGTGGTGAAGCGCTGCTCCCGTGGTGCAGAGGCGCGAGAAGGCGATCGACGCGACGTCGAGCGCGCGGCCGAGGCGGACCACGTCGTCCAGGTGATCGTGGTTCAGACTCGTGCAGATGAAGGCGAGCGACACTGCGATCCCCTCGCGCCGCAGCAGAGCGACGGCATGGATGGTCGCGTCGAGCGTGTCGCTCCCCTTCAACCGGGCGTGGACCTCGCGGTCGGTGGACAGGACCGTGGGCTGCACCAGCGCCACTCCCGCGCGGCGCAGGTCGCGCGCCGCCGCTCCGTCGATGGCCGCGCCGTCGGTGACCATCGCGGGCATCGCACCGTGCTTCCTCACCCGCGCGATCACGTCGAAGATGCCCGGCTCGCTCAGCGGCTCGCCGCCCGTCAGATCGACCCTCGCGATGCTCCGGCCAGCCAGCGCGGCGTCCACGACGGCCAGGTCGAACCCGAGACCCCGTGCTTCGTCCTCGGCGGTGGCATCCCCCAACGTGGTCGTGGTCGTGGTCGTGGTCGTGAACGTGGTCGTGGTCGTGGTCGTGAACGCGCCCGCGGTCGAGGCCGTGGTCGTGGCCGCGGGCATGTGCCCCACCTCCTTGGCATCGCCTCCGTCCCGAGGCAGGCTCGCCTTCCAGTGGTTGTAGCAATACAGGCACCGTCTCGGGCAGCCTCGCGTGACCTCGATCGCGAGCGTCCGGCCGCCGGCGAGGAGCGTCACGCCAGGAGCACCGCCACGGTCCGCGGAGGGATCACGCCGCGAGCCGCGAGATCACGGATGAGGGCGAGCCGGTCGCTGGGGAGCCGATCCCTCGAGGGGAAACGGGCCCCGATCTCGCCACAAGGGTCGGGTACCACGTCCTCGGGACAGGCGTCGCCGACCCCGTCCTCGTCGGAGTCCACCTGGTCCGGGTTCCAGATCGTAGGACAGTTGTCGCACGCGTCACCGCGCTCGTCCCCGTCCGTGTCTTCTTGCCTCGGATTGGCGACGATCGGACAGTTGTCCGGACCCGCGCCGGGGTCGATGGGAGGGAAATCGAACGTCGCGCCCCCCGCGACTCCGTCCCCGTCGGCGTCGTACGTGCACGGAGGTCCGCAGGGGCTGATGAAGAAAGGGCCGAGGACGCAGGCGTCGCCGATCGGGATGCCGACGAACGCGATGTCGTCCGCCTCGTCGGTGTTGAGCTGATCCGCGTTCGGGGCGTACGGGCAGTTGTCGTCCTCGTCGGCCACGCCGTCGCCGTCGGTGTCGAACAGGTCGTCACACGCGTCGCCGATCCCGTCCCCGTCCCCGTCGCCTTGGTCGGGGTTCGCCACGCCAGGACAGTTGTCACAGGGGTCCGTCAGCCCGTCGCCGTCGCTGTCCCGCGATGGGTCCACGGCCGTGGCCTGACTGCACCCCACGAGCAGCGCCGCGACCAGCGTGACAACGAACGAGGCCGCGGCGAACCCCGCCGAGGCAGCGAGCGAACAACCCGCCGCGGCCGCGACCACCACGGTCACGAAGGCCACTACGCCGATCGCGGCGAGGGCTTGGCGCGCACGTCCCGGATGCATCATTCCGGCATCATACCACCAGGCGCGCATGACCCTGATCGTCGGCTTCGCCGACAGGCTGCAGGCTACAGACTACAGGCTTCAGTGCGAAAACCTGGCATGGCTCAGCCTCTGACTCTTCGCCTCGCGGGTGGTCCCCAGGACACCACAG
>Ga0233425_10011185_pt1 | contig 10576 bp, 12 predicted proteins | sample Watercolumn_Towu_2_FD_181712 | JGI IMG/M metagenome (GOLD analysis project Ga0233425, IMG submission 181712) | Freshwater microbial communities from Lake Towuti, South Sulawesi, Indonesia - Watercolumn_Towuti2014_140_MG | ecosystem: Environmental > Aquatic > Freshwater > Lake | place... | reverse complement strand
AAAGCCGGAAGTGCCGCGTTCTTCGAAGACTCCCACTATTCGAAAATTTTCTTTTTTTATTTTTATCGATTGGCCGATGGCTTCTTGGCCGTTAAACAAATCCTCTTTGGCTTTCGAGCCCAAAACCGCGACATTGGAATTATTTTTTTTATCATCGTCAGTAAAAAAATTCCCGGTCGTCAGTTTGGAATCGGAAATAAGCGGATAGTCGGGAGAGACACCCATAATGGATACCGAGGAAGACTCCCCCTGACTGATGGCCGTCTCGGTGGCCGTGACATAAGCTGAGACAGCGGTTACATTGTCGACGTTATTTTTTATGGCCTCAGCGTCCGAATCTTTCAGAGTGGTGATAACAATACCGAAAACCGCGGCCGGCGGTCCGTCTTTGCCACCACTGCCGGGCAAAATACCGACCAGGTTCGAACCAATGCTTTGAATCTGATTGGTGATCAGACTTTGCGCGCCCGCCACCACCGAGGTAATCAAAATAATGGACATGATCCCGATAATTATTCCGAGCATGGTCAAAAAAGAGCGCATCTTGTTGGCGCGCAGATTATTGCCAGCCATTTTTATCGTGGCGAGAATCATGTTTATTTGATTAAATTTTCACCGTCGTGAGTACGGATTTGTTTAGTTACTTGGTCATCGGACTGGAGCTCACCATCACGAATGCGGATGATACGTTTCGCGTGCTCAGCGGTATAAGTTTCATGAGTGACGAGAATAATGGTTTTGCCTTCTTCGTTTAATTTCTGCAAAATGCGCATCACCTGGCCGCCGGTTTTCGAGTCGAGGTTGCCGGTCGGTTCGTCCGCGAAAATGATGGAAGGATTATTGACCAAGGCGCGAGCAATGGCCACTCGTTGCTTCTCACCGCCGGAAAGCTGATTTGATAAATGATTTTTGCGATGATCAATGCCAACCGCAGTTACCGCTTTATTAACCAAAGAATCTTTATCTTTGGTCTTGTTGTAAATTAAAGGTAACTTTACATTATCAAACACTGAAGTTCTTGGCAGTAAGTTGAATGCCTGAAAAACAAATCCGATTTCTTCATTTCGTAAAGAAGCCATTTCATTTTCATCCAAATCCTTGATGCTTTCACCTTTGAATAAATAATCACCGCTGGATGGTTTGTCCAATAAACCGAGAATGTGCATGAGGGTAGACTTGCCGGAGCCGGACGGTCCCATGATGGCGACGAATTCGCCCTCGTTTATGGTGAAATTGATGTCCTTCAAAACCGGAGTGATGACCTCATCATTTTCATATTGTTTGGACAAATGCATGATTTCGATTAGAGGCGCCATATTGACAATTTTATTTAATATTGTTAATGTTAGATGTTGTTCGGTTCTTTAACCAGTGAGGAGATAATCATGGCTATCAGTGAATTGACACGTGAGGAGTTGGTTCAATTTAGGTTTAATCAGCTTGCTGGTCTTCAGGGGTATATGAATGACGAAGACTTTTTGGCATGTTCCGATGCTTGCCACAACTATCGTAAAGCGGTAGCACGTGGAGACGAAAAGTGGATTGATCAGACTGACTCTGACTTTCGATGGAAATTTGCTCCATTTTTACATCGGGCGATAACTCATGGTGTTGGGTCTAGACTTGTCGTTTAAATAGCAGTGGGGGTGATCATGCGGTTAATTCAATCGTTGCGAGAACTCCGAGAGTTGGCTGATGGCGAGGTACTTTTTGTTCAGGATGATCGAGGACAATCTTTGGGTTTTTGTCAGTATTCTCAATTTGCTCGCTTTGACTATTCTCTTCGTGTTACCGGACAAATGTTGATTTGTCATGCTACATTTTTCAGTCACCAGGCCTGCTGTCTTAAAAGTGATCTTGGTACTGTAAGGGGATGGCGCGTGCATGTTCTTGACGATGAGGATTTGGTAAATTGCCTGGCAGTTTATACTTACCTCAATGATCAAGTCAGTCATCGTATCCATGAATCATTGGAGGCATGCAAGGCCAAAGTTCGTGGCAATGATGTTTGTTGTCCAGATCAGGATAAGTCCGATTTGATGATGGCTTCTGCCAAGTGGCAACAATTCGTGTGGACTCGAGTTCGTCATTTGGTAGACTTGGAGCGTGATCAATTGGCTTTACTTCGTTCTTAGAATTCAGTAGCAGGAATAATTTCCTGCTTTTTCGTTTATTACAAAGTACAAATTGTTTACGAATATACAAAGAAAATAAAGATGGTATTTGTGAAGTTTAGTCCTTCTTCGTAAAAGTAATCACTTCTTCGCCTTCGTTTAATCCCTCAGTAATTTCAATTTGGCCATTGTCACCCTTGAGACCGGTGGTTACCTCGACTTCTTGCGGCGCGCCATTGACTAGCAAACGAACTATTTTTTTGCCATTTTTGTCGATGACGGCGCGGCGGGGGATGAAGATGACGTTATTTTTTTCCGCGGTATGAATAATAATGTTGGCGGTCATGCCGGGCTTCAAACTTTCATTGATCAACTTTACGTCATCGATGGCGATTTTTACTTTGTAGTAAATAACATCTTGAATCACGGTTTCAGCCGGTTCGATCGACAATACTTTGCCGGTTAACAATTTTTCAGCGCCAAAAGCGTCGAGCGTAATGTTGGTTTTATTTTCCACCCGAATTTTTTCAATGTCAGATTCGGAGATATCGACTTCAATATCATAAGCATCGTTATTCACCAGGGTAATGGCGGCCACAGTCGGAGTGACTAATTCGCCACGCTCATATTTTACCGAACTGACGACGCCATTGATCGGCGCTCTCAAGGTGGAATCACTAAAGGCCTTGTTGGCTATGTTATATGTGGCGGCGGCTTGAGCCACTTGCGCTTGATAAACAGCGAGGTCATAGGTTTGCGCCGGAGCATTTTTGAGATTATATTGTGATTGAGCGATATCGAGATTTGATTTCGCGGAGTTGACCAGGTTCTCTGCCGCCGTAACGCTTGATTGCGCGTTGTTGATATAAGCGGTCTTCGCCAGTCTACCGGACAATAAACTTTGTTGGCTGGATTGAAAAGCTTTGATGTTGGTTGTGGATGACGTGATGTCGGTCGCGATAGTGGCTTTGTAAGTCTCCAACTCGGTTTGAGTGAAATACGTTGAATAGGAACTGATCGATAAGACTGAAAACATATTTGTCAGATCGGTAAAGCTGCTGTTTAATGCCGTTAAACTGGAGGACAAAGCAGCGTCGACTTTTGCGTTAGATTTGTCGGTTTTGGCGGCCGCGAGCGAGGCTTTGGCGGTCGCAATATCTTTTCTGGCTTGAGTATAGCTGGAGAGCTCGGCTTGTTTTATGTTTGGTGATCCGGGCGCTAAATAATTGGCGGCATCAGAATCCTCATGAATATTTTTTACATCATCGAGAGATACCTCAGCATCAGCGATGGCGCTTTCCGCCACGGTTAACGCCGAGTTGGTACTATTCTCAACATTTTGAGAATATGTGGCGGTGACATCCAGTAAGTTTTGTTTAGCGGTTGCCAGATCGTCGAGGGCTTTATCAAATGACGCTTGAGCGCTGGCTACAGATTTTTCTGAAACATTGAGATCTTCGGGCGTGGCGCCGGCTTTGATCTTGTCCAATGTGGCGCGTGCTTGAGCCAGACTGGCGGCCGCTTGCTGGCGGCGGAAATTCAAATCCTGCGCATCCAGTGAAGCGAGAATTTGACCAGCTTTGACCGTGTCTCCAACTTTAACATTGTTAGCCAGTAATTTCCCGCTGGCCATAAACATCAATTGAATATCGACTCCGGGTTTGACCGAACCGGTGGCCGTGACAGTTTGTTCCAGATTACCACGCTTTGCTTTTTCCGTGGTGTAGGTTTCAGTCGGTTTTTTGTTGCTGGCCATCCAAATGCCGCCAATAATAACAATAATGATTACGATTAACCACCAGAATTTTTTTAAGAAATTTTTCATATTACTGATTTGCGCCCTGTCATCCGACAGGGCAGTCATGTCGGATGACATGACGGATCGGTTACGAATACTACGGCTAGCGATATTCGTAGATTCGTAGCGGATTCGTTATTCGTAGTCAGTTATTTTAATTTTTCACGTAATAACTTTTCAGCGGTGACCGGTTCAGCTTTACCCTGAGAATGCTTCATGACTTGACCGAGCAGGAACTTGATGATCGGTTCTTTGCCGGCGCGGAATTCAGCGACCTGATCGGGAAAATTGTCGATGACGTGCTGAACGATTGGTTCGATGGCAGCGGAGTCAGAGGTTTGGGCCAGGTTTTGTTCATCCATGACATGTGAAGGATCAGCGCCGGTATTAATCATAACGCTAAAGATTTTCATGGCATTGACATTGGTGACCTTTTTTTGAAATACCAGAACGATTAGTTCAGCGAAATTTTCAGCCGTGATCTTTAAACTGTCGAAAGTGATCGCCTTATCATTCATGGCGGAGATTAAAGTATTGGTCAGCCAGTTGGCAGCCAATTTCATTAAGGTGTTTTGTTCTTTGGACCACAATTTGTCATCAGTATCATTGGCCCAATTTTCCAACTCTGACATTACTTGCTCAGTATATTTGGCCAGATCATCATCATAAGTCAGAAGTTTGGCTTCTTCGGGCGTTAGATTGTACATGTCCATGAAGCGCGCGCGACGACCCTGGGGTAATTCACCCAGTTCGCGTCGAGCGGTTTCAATATCTGTGTCAGTCAGATTGAATGGCGGTATGTCCGGTTCAGGGAAATATCGATAATCGGCTGAATCTTCTTTGTCGCGTTGTGAAACCGTAATTAATTTTTTATCATCAAAGCCGCGAGTCTCGGTGATAGTCGGCGGATGGCCTTCAATCCATAATAATTTTTGGCGCTCGACTTCATATTCCAGGGCCTTTTCCAACGAGCGGAAAGAATTGATGTTTTTCACTTCTGTTTTCGGATATAATTGTTTATCGCCGACCGGACGAAGAGAAATGTTGGCGTCACAGCGGAGTTCGCCTTTTTCCATGTCAGCGTTGGAGACTCCGAGCTGGCGCATGAGCAGTTGCAATTCTTGAGCAAAAGTTTTGGCTTCGCTCGGCTGAGAGAAGTGTGGTTCAGTAACAATCTCAATCAAAGGTGCGCCACCGCGATTGTAGTCAACCAGAGTAAGGCTGTTTTTTGAGTCATGAATGGATTTGGCGGAGTCTTCTTCCAGATGAATGCGCGTGATGCCGATGCGCTTCATTTCATCTTCGTTATCCAAACGACCCGCCAGTCCGTCCGGCGCGACAAAGTTGATATCAAAATATCCATGCTCGGCGAGCGGTTCATCAAATTGGGAAATTTGGTAGCCTTTTGGTAAATCAGGATAAAAATAGTTCTTGCGGTCGAATTTCATGTGTTGGTTGATCGTGCAATTCAAAGCCAGCGCTGCCTTTAAACCGAAATGAATGGCTTCGCGGTTTACCACCGGCAGGGTCCCCGGCTGTCCGGTACAGATCGGACAGATGTGAGTATTGGGATTTTCCTGATCAATGGCATTTCGGCAAGTACAGAACATTTTTGATTGCGTCTTTAATTGGACATGGAATTCTAGACCTATAAGCGTTTCAAATTTCATATAAGAGAAGTACAATAAAATTTAAATTTTTCACGACAAAATTGTCGAGAATCTTCAGGTGTTTTATTGTTTATATTTTATCATTTTTTCAGGATAATTAAAAGTCGGGACAGTGATCCCGATTTCTATTGATGTGGAGTGTAGTTTTGCACGAAACAGCGTCGGCAGAGCGGTTGATAGGCGTCGTGGGCGCCCAGCTCGACGGTTTCCGTCCCGGCAGTCAAGCGATGCGTGCGACAAGCCGGTTGACCACAGAGATTGCAGACCGCATGTTCTTTGTGGACTTCCTCAGCTACGGCCAGGAGTGGGGGAATTGATTCAAATGGTTGGCCACGGTAGTCGGTGTCCAGAGCGGCGACGATTACTCGACGGCCGGTGTTGGCCAATTCTGTGCAAACAGCGGTTAGCTCAGCATCCAGAAATTGTCCTTCATCAATACCGATGACTTGCGTATCCGGCGCTACCAAGGTGAGGATTGCTAAAGAACTGGAAACATTGATGGCGGGCAGTCGATTCTGGTCATGACTGACTATCGCGTCTTTGGCATAGCGATCATCGAGGCGAGGTTTGAAGATTTCCACCTTTTGCTTGGCAATGATGGCGCGACGGAGGCGTTTCATCAGCTCTTCACTTTTGCCGGCGAACATGCCGCCGCAGATGACTTCGATCCGGCCCTGGTTCATGATCGTCCTCCTGATATTTTTTCTGAAACTTTCATCCACAGCTCGGTCGCAATATCGTCAATGCTCCGGAGCTGTTGCTCCGGCGCGCAATTGATGATTTCCCATTGATGTTTTTGCGCGACATAGTGATAGGCGTCGGCGGCGTTTTTCAAGTGATTGATATCAGCTTCGTGAATGTCGCGTTTTTTGTCACCAATGTAATCACGTTGGCCTTTTTGATCGACCAGGGCTTGGCCGATGGCCGGCGGCATGAATAACAGGATATTTAAATGAGGGCGGGGAATTTGAAAAATACTATGTTCGAGATTATCAAGCCAATGCAGAAATTTATCACGTTCATCGATGTCGTGAATTTTACCCGCTTGATGACCCATATTTGATGAAACATAGCGATTGCAAATCACAATTTTACCGGCCTCCAGCCATTGCCGCATTTCAAAAGAAGCCGCATAGCGGTCGCAAGCATAGAGAATGGAGGCTCGATAGGGCCCAACTTCATCCGCCGTGCCGTATTTTCCGTTGAGGTATTCTTCGACCAAACCGGCGCTTTTTTGGCCGTAGCGAGGGAAATCTGCCATCTCCACTTGATAATTGTTCTGACGCAGACGGTCAACCAAAATTTTGGTCTGCGTGCCTTTGCCGCTGCCGTCCGTGCCGTCGATTACTATAAGATATCCATTTGACATAAGAGAACTCAAGTTGGTCAGTTTGTAAGCAAAATATAAAATCGCATTAGCTGACAAACTTACTTACTTAATCATCTTACAAACTAATTTAATTCTCAATTTATTGCTATGCTTTTATTTGTAGATTCGTAGTAGATTTGTTATTAGTAGAAACAATTCCAGTTTAATTCTCTATAACTTCTTCCAAATATATGCGCGATTCGAATCCCCCGCGTTCATGGAGTTTACGTTCTCGCACTGATTCCAGGTCAGAGTAGGACATGCTGTGATAATCAACCAACGCGCGAATGATTTGAATAATGTCAGCCAATTCTTCCGGATCATCGCTTTCCAAATATTCTTGAACTTCTTCTTGGAGTTTTTCTTTCAGCGCTTTGACATATTCTTCATCCTCGAGGATGCGGGTGACCGCCTCGTTACCACTTTCTTCAATTATTTGTGGGATCATGTCGCGAACCAATTTGTCACATCTCATAATGTTTTTGTTTGAGCGGCGATTTGATAAATCGTGGGATTCACTTTTTTGATGAGCATTAATAAATTCTCCACAAAAGAAAAATCCCAAGCTATTAAATTATTTATACTTACAGTAAAGATCACTTTCTGCATAAAGGCAAGAGGAATAATGTAGAAAGCCGGTGTGGATAACTGTGGAAGCAAACGTTTGTAAGTGTCGAGGCAGCGTTTCATGACCATGATGTAGTCACCGTGATAGCCGGAATCGACAATATCGCTCGGCATGTGAAAATTGTTTACCGTGGCGGCTGGTGAGAGTAGAATTTGTCCGGGTAAAAGTTTTTGCAATTTGACCAAGGTGATAAAGTCGACCGGCAATTGAAAAGTATAAGGGAAAAAATTGAGGAGTTGGTTGTTGTTTTGCGAAAAATAATGTTGAGTGAGGTTTTCCTTTTGTTCAATGGTCAAATATTTCAGTCGTTCAGCGATTTGTTCGTGCGCGAGGTTGGTCGTGTGGCCGAGGATTAGAGAGACCAGATCGTTTTCTTCTCGTTCTGGATAATGTAACAATTTGGGTTCGGTTTTGTATGGCGTAGCCTCGTGTGTCAAGTCAGCGGCATGGAGTTCCAATTGAGTTTTTTCCGGCGTGGTTGGTAAAAAAATAATTTCATCCATGATCGCGCATGGCAACAAGTATTTCAGCGATGTTTTGTCGGTCAATTGGGCGTCAATCAGTTGATACTTTTCGAGAATGAAATCAATGGTATCGCGATAAATAAACTCGAATTCCGATTGAGTAATGGAATTGGTTTTGGCGGAAAATAATTTTTGACGGATGTCGTCAATGGTCATAGCCGAATAATGGAAAAAGATAGAAGAGATAAAAACAAGGAGATTAAAGATTTTAGATTAGAGATTGGGAAAGATATTTGTTTTTTGGAATTTGGCACTTGATTATGGGAGCTTAAATAATTCCGGTCGTGCCAAAACCGCCGCGATCCGGCGCGTTCATTTGGTCGACTTCTTCCCAGTCCGCGACCGCGATCGGCATAAAAGCGCCCTGGCCCAGACGTTCACCGCGCTGCACGACGACCGGGTTGTCGGTGAAATTGTAAACTTGTAATAAAATCTCATCGTTTTCACCCCGGAAATCCTGATCAATAAATCCGGTGGTACAAAGCAAGCCTTTTTTCTTTGCCAGACTGGAGCGATCTTTGATCAGCAGCATGAAGCCGACGGGAATTTCTACGATAATATTTGTCGGAATGCGGCGTATTTCTCCCGGTGGAATGGGTAAGCTGGCGCGGGCATACAAATCAAACGCCACCGCGCCATTGGTTTGATATTCCGGCAGAGGTAAAGTTTTGTCCACGCGCTTGATTTTGATTTTCATATAATTATTTAGAGATCAAGGCTTCAATTTTTTGGTGAAAATCTTCAAAAGTCCCGTTATTCTCAATTATAACTTGGGCGAGGTTTTTCAATGGGGGAATGGTCATTTCCGTGTCCGCCTCATGATCTTTTTCAAATTGCTCGAAGGTTTTATCTTTATCCGAGGCATTCTCGGCGCGACGGACTACTCGGTCATAGCGAGTGTGAATGTCGGCATCGATATATACGAGAATGAAGTTTGGTAAATCGCGCAGATAGACCACGTCGCCTTCGCGGCGGATGCCGTCGATTACCACGATATCATGAGGATCAGATTCCACCTCGGCCTTGATGGCCTTGGCGAAGAGATCTTGACCGAAAGTTTGGCGCAACATCAAGGAGAGTTTCTGCATATTTTCTCGGCTGTCCTCAATATCCAATCGTCTCATGACATCGCGAATCATGGTGGAGAAACGATGATAGCCGGCGTCATGTTTTTTTCGTAGATAGTCGCTGGCGGCGCCTTTGCCACTGGCCATTGGTCCGACAAAACCAATAATTTTTTTCATAGAAAATAGTTTTTATTTTTGGATCAAAGGGTTGACAATTTGTTTGTTTATTGCTAAGTTATGGGCACTTCGGTTTTGAACTTTAAGGAGGAGACGTCATGATCACTGAGTCCGACTGCGGGCAAATATCCGAAACGTGCGCGTCGTTGACTGAGCCGGAAGATCATCGTGATCTGAATGTGCTAGATCTCGAACAGAATGGCGCGATCGTCGTCGTGGCCGGCAAGGATGAGCCTTTCTCGCGGACGCGCAAGTGGTTCAATGATCATCTCGAAGCGCGGTTCGTTGTGTGTTTCAATGAGCGGGTGGCCACCGAGGCTGAGCGGCTGAGATATGGTCGCACCACGGTACATGCCGTTGAGTGCTATGCTCGAGATGAGGCGACAATGGCTCTGGTGCCAGCAAAGTTTATGCCAATCATCAATCGTAAACTCAGCTCACAGTATGGGTTCATTAAGTTCACGGTGCCGTCATTCCTGACTCTCAATCAGACCATCAACAAGCTCACGCTATGGCTCCAGGGCAAATACTAGCGATCAATGCTTCGTCAAGGACGAGGCTTTTTTATTTACGAAATACGAATAGCTACGAATTTACGAATTATTAACAACTACGAAATACGAAACGCTACAAAACTACAAAAAGGAGTTGGCGATTAGCTGTAAGTTATGAGCGATTAGCGAACAGCGAACAGCGATTAGGTGTGAGGGATAAAATAGAGAGAAAGAGAGTAAGAAATTACAATTTACTACGAAATTACGAAAATGATACAAAAGACTACTAAAACTACGAAATAGTGCATTTAATGTTACATGTTGCATGCTTCATGTTTCATGCTGCGTGCTTCATGTTACATGTTACATGAATGCCTGTTTGATAATTGTCCCGATACGAGACCCCGCTAAGCGGTGGATGCTTGGTTATTGGAATTTATGACATTTATTCCTTTACCGTTATATCTTGCAGTCCTCTCCTCGCATCCCAATCATCTTTTTCCAGGTCAGCGTGAAGTTTCAGTTGCGGGAAATTGTCGGTCATAGTGTCACACATCTGATGGGCGATTTGGCGGAGGGTCGGATGGACGGCTTTGCCGGATCTTAATTCCGCAACATATAACGCTGCCGGCAAGCCATAACTGACGCGGCAGGGCACTTTGTAGCCCAAAGCAATATAATATTGGCGAGTTTCGTCATTGGTCGGCAACGCGCCGATGGCCGCGGTTTGTTGTT
>Ga0233425_10011184_pt1 | contig 10577 bp, 9 predicted proteins | sample Watercolumn_Towu_2_FD_181712 | JGI IMG/M metagenome (GOLD analysis project Ga0233425, IMG submission 181712) | Freshwater microbial communities from Lake Towuti, South Sulawesi, Indonesia - Watercolumn_Towuti2014_140_MG | ecosystem: Environmental > Aquatic > Freshwater > Lake | place: Indonesia... | reverse complement strand
TGGCATGGCTCAGCCTCTGACTCTTCGCCTCGCGGGTGGTCCCCAGGACACCACAGAATGATCGCCCCGCCGCAGCCTGCAGGCCCTGGAGCCTGGAGCCTGGAGCCTGGAGCCGACGATTATGGTTCTGGTGTGGACTTTGCTGCCGTGCGTCACGAATCATCGTTTTCCGGAGAAGGTTCCCATGGTCGTTCGAAGTCGAGTCGACGGTCCGGTGCCGGGGACGGTGACCAGGAAGATCACCGGGAGCCCATTCGATCCGCTGGTCAAGGCGCTCTTCCCGCGCATTGCGGCGCTCGTCCCCCTCGCGGTGACGCCGAACATGATCACCAAGCTCGGCCTCACCGCGACCTTCGGAACGGCTCTGTCGGTGGTCCTTGCCCGGTTCGTCCCCTCGCTCCTCCTCGTCGGGTCGGCGCTGGTGCTGGTCAACTGGGTCGCGGACACGCTCGATGGCGAGGTCGCCAGGCAGCGCGGCCAGTGCTCGCGCCTCGGAGACTTCTACGACCACGTGTTCGACGCGTTCATGTGCGCCGCCATCAACATCGGGCTCGCGTTCTCGGGGCTGTGCCAGCCGGTCCTGCCGTTGTTGCTCGGCGTCGTCTTCCTGCTCAACTTCGCGATCACGTACAAGGGGGAGCAGGCGACTGGGGTCTACGAGCTGCTGACCTTCGGTCCGACCGAGGTCCGGCTCGGGATCATCTTCTTCTTTACCACGACTTATTTTTTCCCCGGCGTCGTGCTCGACCTCTGGGGTCTCGGCCTGACCGTCCTCGACCTCGGGTTGATCCTCGGCATCGTCTGGTCCCTCGCGTACATCACCGTGCTGTTCCGACGCTACCAGAAGCGCCTGCGCTGACGGGGCCAGCGCACGGGCATCGCGCGCGACCTCCCAAAAGATCTCTATAGAAACTTGCGGGTGGCATGCTAGGATGCCTCGACCTCGCCGCATGAGCCGAGGAGGGAGGAAGAGAGAATGGCAAACTACGGCCAGCCCCCGGGTGGGGGCTTCGGACCCCCGCCAGGTGGAGGATATCCCGGCGCGCCCATGGGAGGCGCTCCAGGTGGCTATGGAGGACCCCCTCAACCGATGGGTGGCCCCCCGATGGGCGGCCCTCCGATGGGCGCACCCGCGGGCGACGCTCCGAACTTCATTCTCTGGATCGTCCTCGGTGCGGTGAACGCATTCCTGTGCGGCGGCTGGATCTTCGGGCTCCCAGGCGCGATCCTCGCATTCCTCGGGAAGAACGACTGGGACGCCGGCAAGTTCGACGCGGGTCGCGGCAAGCTCAAGATCTCGAAGATCCTCACCATCATCGGCTTCGTGCTCGGTGGGCTCGGAATCCTCGCCTATATCATCCTGATGGTCGTGGGTATGTCGGCGGGCGGTATGCGAAGCTACTGAACCCGGCCGGGTCCTCGCTACATCCATCGCCCCCAGATGTCGGCGCCAGTGTTCGTGAGGAACACGGGACAGGTGCATCACGGCGCGGTTCGTGGCACAGTGCCTCCTCTGAGCACGGAGGTCGCCCATGGGCCATCTGGGACATCTCAGGCAAGAGTACCAGGACCTGATCGAGCGGCTCGAGGGAGGACCCGTGTCCCTGCCCATGCCGTCGGACCCCACGGCGCGCGCGGCGTGGCAGGAGATCCTGGAGATCCTCTTCACGCCGGAGGACGCGGCGCTCGCGGCGAAGCTGCCCGTCAGGCCGTCCAGCCTGGCGAAGATCGCCTCGCTCCTGGGCATGACCCCCGAGGCCTTGCGGCCCCGCCTCGACGCCATGGCCGACAAGGGGCTCGTCCTCGACCTCATCCACCCGGAGACCGGCAAGGAGCGGTGGATACTGGCGCCGCCCGTCGTCGGGTTCCTCGAGTTCTCGCTCATGCGGGCCAGCGACTCGATCCCCAAGGACCGGATGTCGAGGGCCATGGACGCGTACGTGCACGGAGACGACACGTTCGCCCGCGAGCTCTTCGGCGGCGAGACCGTGATCGGCCGCGCGCTCGTCCAGGAGGACGCCCTCGGCGAGGGCCAGGCGCCCACCGTGGTGGACTGGGAGAGCGCCACCGCCATCCTCGAGACCGCGACGAACATCGCCGTCTCACTCTGCTACTGCCGGCACATGGCCGAGCACGTGGGCCGCAGGTGCGACGCGCCGCTCGAGAACTGCCTGAGCCTCAACGTGGGCGCGGACTTCGTGGTGCGGCGGGGCTTCGGCCGCAAGGTCGGGAGCTCGGAGGCGCTCGACATCCTCCACGCCGCGCGCGACCAGGGCCTGGTCCAGATCGGCGACAACATCCGCGACAAGCCCACCTACATGTGCAACTGCTGCGGCTGCTGCTGTGGGCAGCTCGAAGTGATCAGCACGCTCGGCTTCCCCGCCGTGAACCCGAGCGCGTTCGAGGCCACGGCCGATCCCGACCAGTGCAAGGGCTGCGGCAAGTGCGCGCGCGCCTGCCCCATCGGCGCCGTCTCGCTGGTCGCGGTCCGGGTCGAGGGCCAGCGCAAAGGCCGTCCAGTAGCGCGCGTGGACCGCGAGCGGTGCATCGGGTGCGGGGTCTGCGCCAACGCCTGCCGGCGCAAGGTCATGACCATGGTCCCGCGGCCGAAGCGGGGCTACGTCCCCGCGACGCTGATGGAGCGGACGCTGCTGATGGCGATCGAGCGCGGCCACCTCGCGCACTTCGTGTTCGACCAGGGACAGAGCCGCGGGCACAGGTTCCTCAACCACGCCCTCCAGGCGCTCTGTAACCTGCCTCCGGCCAAGCGGGCGCTGGCGCACGGGCAGCTCAAGTCGCGTTTCGTCAGCTATGCCCTGGGCAAGGTGCCCGATCCGATGGGGTGAGGATGACCGGGCCAGACGGCGCGCGGTGGCCGAGGGAGCTCGGCCGGGTCCTCGCCGGGGCGCTGTGCGGCGCGGCGTTCGGGCTCCTGCTCCACCTCCTGCTCTTCGAGGTCGGGTTCGCCCGTCAGGTGGCCCGGCCGCGGCTCTCGCTCGCGTGGGACGCGGTGATCGCCTGGCTCGCGGTGATCGGGGCGATCGCGTGGTGGCGCGGCCGTCGGATGAAGGCCGCGATCGAGCGGCACCTGGTGCCCGCGGACCTCGGGGCCTCCGGAACGGCGGGTTTCGCGCTGGCCGCGGGCTTCGGGGCGCTGGCGGTGCTGCACTACCACGTCGCTGCCTTCCTGCTGGACGTGCCGACCGACCTGCCGAGCTTCCTGCTCGCGTCGCGCGCCATGGCGGATGGCGCGGACTTCTACGACCCCGCGGTGCTCATCCGGTACGTCGATCCCGGCGAGAGCCACGAGTGGTTCAGCCCGTACCCATTTCCTTTCCCCTACCTCTATCTCCCGGTCTTCGCGGTGCTCCTGTGGCCGCTCGCCGCGCTCCCGCTGCCCACGGCCTACGCCGCCGCGCTCCTGGTCAACGCGACCCTGTGGCCGATCCTGATCTACCTGTGCCTGCGGCTCGTGGACCCGCCGGACCGGATCAGGGCGCCGCTCCTCGTCTTCGCGCTGCTCCTCTTCCCGTCGTTCTTCCCGACGATCTTCACGCTGCACCACGGCTCGCCGAGCCTGCTCGTCGCGGTGTTGATCGTCGGCGCGCTCGTGCTCGAGCGCTCGGGGCGCAGCCGGTTGGCCGGGGCGCTGGTGGCGCTGGCGGTGCTCATCAAGATCGTGCCCGTCGTGCTGCTGGTCTACCTGGCGCTCCGGCGGAGGTGGCGCGCGCTGCTCTGGGCCGCTGTCGCGGCCGTGGCCCTGATGGCGGTGAGCGTGGCTGTCGCGGGCGTCGAGCCCCACGTCCGGTGGGTGACGGAGCTTGCGCCGAGCCTGGCCTCGGGAGCCAGGACCGGGTCGTTCTTCGAGCCGGCCTGCCACCCGGAGAACCAGACCTTCACGTCGCTCGTCTGTCGACTGCTCGGCGCCGGCTCGCCCTGGGCGCGGCCGGTCGCGTCCTTGCTGGGGGCGCTGGTCCTGATCGTCGCCAGCCTCGTGCTCTGGCGGCGCCGGCGGCCCGCCATCGATGGCCGCGAGGGCGCGCTCCTCGCCGTGACCGTGCTGCTCGTGTCGACCATCACCTGGTTCCACCACATGACCCTGATGCTGCCGCCCCTTCTCGCTCTCGCGGCGGAAGCGTGCCTGCGCGAGGGCTGGCGCCGCTGGGTCCTGGCGGCCGTGTCGCTCGGCATCGCATTCGGGGCGGGCTTCGAGTTCTATCTGAACCCCTGGACCTTCGTGGCTCCCAATCCCTTCACGCACACGCTCCGCATGCAGGCCATGCTCGCCTCCTTCGTGGCGCTGCTCGTGGTCATCGGCTCGGAGCGTCGCGGCCCATCGGACGAGACGGTCGTCCACACACCCCCGGACGCCGAGGAAGGCTTGCGTGGTCAACGGGTTTCAAGATGACGTGAAACCTTGACTCCCCGATGGACGGGCCGTAGATCTGCCACCGTGAGCCGGACGACGACAAACGATATGCAGCAGGCGCGTGCAACCCTCGACGCCTTCCGCGAGCGCGCCGACGCGCGGCTGGAGGAGCTCTTCGCGAGCTGGCGGCGACGGGCGCTCCCGGGGACGGCGCGTCCGGCGCCCGGCGACCTCGTCGAAGCGGTCGCGGACCTCACGCGGCGGGGCGGCAAGCGGCTCCGTCCGGCGCTCGCGTTTCACGCCGCCTGCTGCTTCGACCACGACCTCGATGAAGCAGCGCTCCTCGACGCGTGCCTCGGCGTCGAGCTGCTCCAGACCTACCTGCTCATCCACGACGACGTGATGGACGGCGACGCGGAACGGCGTGGCGGACCGTCGGTGCACGTGGTGCTCGCGCGTCTCGCCGGCTCGGACGAGACGGGGCGCTCGCTGGCCATCCTGGCGGGCGACCTGGCGTGCGCGCTGTCCCAGGAGCTGCTGCTGCACCCCGCGCTCCCGCCCGAGCGCGCTCGTGCGGCCGCATGGGAGCTCTTCAGGATGCAGTGGGAGGTGATCCAGGGGCAGCTCCTCGACCTCGTCGGCGGCGCGGACCCGCTCGACGTGCACGACGCCAAGACCGCGAGCTACACCACCCGGGGGCCGGTGCGTCTCGGAGCCGCTCTGGCCGGCGCCGCGCAGCCGCAGGTCGCCGCGCTCGAGCGGTACGGCACGCCGCTGGGCCGGGCGTTCCAGGTCCGCGACGACCTGCTGGGGACCTTCGGCAAGCAGGCCGACCTCGGCAAGCCGGTCGGCTCGGACCTCCGCGCGGGAAAGCGCACCTCGCTCGTGAGAGCCGCGCTCGACCGGGCCGACGCGGCACAGCGTGCCGCCATCCTCGACGTCCTCGGCCGTCCCGGGGCCACGGACGCGCAGATCGCCTCGGCGTGCTCGGCCATCGAGGCCACCGGCGCCAGACAGCACGAGGAAGCGCTGATCGAGTCGCTCACGGCCGAGGCCCTGGCCGCGCTCGATACGGCGGACGGGCTGCGCGAGGTCGGACGCGCGTTCCTGCGCGGCGTCGCGCTCCTCCTGGCGGACCGCGACCGATGAGCCCCGCATCCGAGGGCCGAGGTCTGGCCAAGGTCATCCTGCTTGGCGAGCACGCCGTCGTGCACGGGCAGCCCGCGCTCGCGGCGGCGCTCGATGTCGGGGTGCGGGTCCGGGCGGTCCGGGCGGCATCGCCTCGCCTCCTCGTCCCGGCCTGGGACGTCGATGTCGGCCCAGACGGAGGCTCGGAGCTCTCCACCGTCTTCCGCGCCATCCTGGCGGAGGCAGCGCCAGACGTGCGCGAGGTCGAGCTGACCGTCGACCCGGAAGTGCCGAGCCGCGCCGGGCTCGGGTCGTCGGCCGCCCTGGCCGTCGCGATGGTCCGCGCGCTCGCGACCCTGGCCGGCGAACGTCCGGACGCGGACGAGATCGAAGCCCGGGCCAGCCGCGCCGAGGCCATCTTCCACGGCCGCGCGAGCGGCATCGACGCCGCGGTCGCATGCCGCGGCGGGGTGCTGCGGTTCGTCCGGGGAGAGCGCCCGGCGGCCGTGGCGTGCCGGCCGCTCCCGGCCGTGGTGGCCCAGGTCGAGCCCCGGACGTCCACGAGCGAGATGGTGGCGCGGGTGGCGCGCGCGCTCGAGGCCGAGCCCCGCCGTGTCGGAGCCGTCTTCGAGGAGATCGGGGGGCTCGTGGACGAGGCGGTCCGGCGCGTCGAGGTCGACGACCTCGACTCGCTCGGCGATCTGATGGACCGCAACCAGGGGCTGCTCCGAGATCTCGGTGTGTCCACACCAGCATTGGATCGCGCCTGCGCCCGTGCGCGGGAAGCCGGCGCCGTCGGAGCCAAGCTCACGGGCGCGGGCGGCGGTGGGTGCATGATCGCGCTCGCCCCGTGTTGCGAAGACGCCGTGGCAGGGGTGCTGGCGCCCATGTCGCTCTGGGTCCGCCGCGCGCGCCTCGGCGAGGGATGAGTGTTGACGGGGGAGGAACTTTTCTGAAGAAAAGCTCCTCCCCCGGACCCCCTCCTCAAAAGACTTCAGATATTTTTTTCGTGAGCGTGAGCGAGCCGAGCCGAGCACGAGCACGGGCACGACGGAGACAGGCACGGATGATCGTGTGAGAAATCCCTGGAAGTCTTTGGGGATGGGGGTCCGGGGGAAACACCTTTCTTCAGAAAGGGGTTTCCCCCGGAGAGGCCCCCCTCACCTCCCGCCGCGCGGCGGAGGGCGCGTGACGGCGCAGGCGAGCTCGAAGGCGCGGCCCGCGGTCCAGCCCGCGGCCCAGGCCGCGCGGGAGCGGAGGGTCGGCGCCGGGAGGACCGGCGCCGGATCGGTCCGGACGAAGGCGTCGAGCCACCGGTCCACGGGGCGCCGTGAGAGCACGCCCGTCAGCCCGTAGAGCGAGAGGTCTTCGAGGCCGGTGGAGCGCGCGATCGCCACATCGTCGGCGAGCTCGGCCGGGACGCGGTACGGGAGCTCGTCGCCGAGCGCGCCGCCGCCCACGACGCCGAGGGCCGCGGAGGCCCGGGAGCCCCAGCGCCGGACCGCCTCGCGGCAGAGACGGGCAAGGAGCGCGCGGGCGTCGCGCCGCGCCAGCGCGCCCCGCGAGTACCCCTCGAAGAGCGACGTGTACGCCATCACGGTCACGCGGGCGAACGGCAGGTCCGCGACCGGCGTGCCCAGCAAGCGCTGCCACCCGCCGGCCGCGCCCGGCGGGTCGAGGACGAGCATCGGGGGCACGACCGCGGTGGCCTCGAGCCCACGTGAGACGACCTCCATCACGAGCTCCTCGAAGTGCGCGGCGGCTCGCTCGAGGTTGGCCGGGCGCAGGTCGACCCGCCCGTCCCACAGCCGGAGCGCGAGGGCACGCCTGGCGGCGGCGATCGGCGGCTCGAGGTCGAAGACAACCTCCGCCGGGCGGTCCTCGCTCGCGGCGAGCTCGTCGAGCAGTCGGAGGAGGTGGCCGCGGAACGCGCCGGTGTTGGCATCGCTCGGCCAGCGGCCTTCTCCGTCGTCGAGCAGCGGCCAGACGGCGACCTCGACGCCGTGGAGCGCGCACGCGCGCAGGAGCGTCCGGACACCTCGCCGTGCGTCGGGCTGGACCGCGACGATCAGCTCGATCGAACGCTCCGCGAGGAGGCCGAGCACCTCGGAGCTCCCGAGCTCGTCGAAGGGGAGATCCTCGCTCCAGACCCGCCGTCGACGCCGCATCGCAGGGCTTGTATCATTTCCCGCCATGAACATCGTCTACGGAGTCGTCGGAGAGGGGATGGGCCACGCGATGCGGTCGCGGGTCGTCATCGAGCACCTGATCGCCGAGGGCCACAGGGTGTCGATCATGGCGTCGCAGCGCGCCGTGGACTACCTCACGGCCAGGTTCGGACGCACCGAGAGGGTCGGCGACGTCAACCCGATCCACGGCATGTTCATGATCACCGAGGAGAACAGGATCCGCCTGGGCAAGACGCTGCTGCTCAACGCGCTCGAGGGCACGGTCGCGCTCCCCAAGCAGATCGCGGCCTACTTCGACCTCCTCGAGGAGATGGAGCCCGACGCGGTCATCAGCGACTTCGAGAGCTGGACGCACATGTTCGGCGAGACCCACCGCCTGCCCACGTTCTGCATCGACAACATGCACATCATCGCGCGGTGCACGCATCCGCCGGAGATCCTCGAGGGTCAGCGGGTCTCGTTCGAGATGACCAAGGCCTTCATCAAGGCCAGGAACCCCTGGGCGGAGCACTACTTCATCACGACGTTCTTCTTCCCGCCCGTGCGCAAGGACCGCACCTCGCTCTATCCGCCAATCCTCCGGCCCGAGATCCTCGCGGCGAAGGCGAGCCGCGGCGACCACCTCCTCGTCTATCAGACCGCCGGCGCCCACGGGGCGCTGATCGACGCGCTCCAGCGTTGCGGGCTCGAGTGCCGTGTCTACGGCCTGCGGCGCGAGATCCGAGAGGACGAGGTCGAGGGGAACCTCTGCTACCGTCCGTTCGGCGAGGAGCGGTTCATCGAGGACCTCGCCAGCGCGCGAGGGGTGATCGCCACGGCCGGCTTCACCTTGATGGGCGAGTGCGTGTACCTGGGCAAGCCCATGCTCGCCGTGCCGCTGTCGGGGCAGTTCGAACAGATCATGAATGCCCGCTACCTCGCGTACGAGGGCTACGGCCTCTCGGTGCCGGAGATCGACGCAGCCGCGGTCCGCGCGTTCGTCACCGCCATCCCCGCCGCTGAAGAACGGCTGTCCCGCTACTCGCAGGACGGCAACACGCTGCTCTTCCGGGCGGTGGACGAGCACCTCGACCGGGTGGAAGCCGGGTTCTACTGACGTCGCGCCGACGAGACCGCCGATCGTGCACCGTCGATCGTGGTTGCCATCCGGGGCGTGTTGGGGATAGTGTGTCGTCGTCATGAGCGAGGAATTCGTCCTGTTCTGCGGCGTCTCGGTCGGAAGCCGGATCTCGCGTCTCCTGAGCGAGCTCACGCCGACCAACCGTCGCTACGTGAGCGGGGAGCCCTTCCTGAGCATCCGCGAGGTGGGAGCCAAGCAAGCGCTCGGCCGGACCATCGAGACAGGGCTCCCCGTGGTCGAGCTCGAGGACTTCAGCCGCAACGTGCGCAGCATCCTGAGAAAGGTCTTCCCCGAGGAGCGCATCGGCGAGACCGACGTGCGCCTGTACATCGTCGCCCGTGAAGCCCCGACGCCACCTCCTCCCGAACCGCTCGACTGACCACGTCTCGCCGACCCGCCTGACGAAGACCGCAGGCCTCGGAGACGACGAGCCCCCTACTGCCCCTGGACGCCGAGCTGGAACCCGCTCGGGCCGCCGAGCCTGACCTTCCCGAGGCCGCGGCCCATCTGGAGCTGGAAGTCGGTGCCGGCGTCACCTCCGTCCGCGCTCTCCGTGCCGGCGTCCGGCTCGCCGTCGTCGGCCGAGGCGTGCTCCTCCGGGCCCGCGTCGCCGGCGAGCTCCGAGTCGGACGGCTCGTACTCGAACGCCTCGCGCAGGAGGTCGCGGAGCTGCGAGTTGTCCGGGTTGCGGCGGAGCAGCTCGCGGAACTGCGCCTCCGCCTGCTCGTACCGCGCGTCCTGATAGAGCGCCTGGGCGAGCATGAGCCGCGGCTGTGGATCGTCGGGAACGCGATCGACCACGACGCGGGCCGCGTCGAGCGCGGCGGGGATGTCCCGCTGGGCGAGGTGGTACTGGACCCACAGCAGGGAGAGCTGGGGGTCGCGCGGCTCGAGCTGCTCCGCGGTGGTCAGGTCGGCCTGGGCCTCCTCGGTCCGTTCGTTGGCGAGGTGGATGAGCCCGAGGATCGCGTGGGCTGCCGCGAACTCGGGGGCGTCGGCGAGGGCGCTCCGCACGAGCTCCTCTGCGCGGTCGACCTGCTGGAGCGCGATCAGTATCCGCGCGACGAGCACCCTGCGCTGCGGGTCGGGCCGGATGCGGAGGGCCTGCTCGTACTCCTCGAGCGCGGACCGGGCAGAGAGCTCACCGCCGCCGGCCATGAGCCTGACCGTGCCGTGCGCCGCGAGCGCCGTGGCGCTCCCCGGCCTGAGCTTCACGGCGAGCGAGCTCAGCCGCTCGGCCAGCGGGCCGTTCCCCCGGTGCGCCGACTCGTACAGCGCCCGCAGCGTGAGCACGGCGGAGACCGCCTCGACGTCGGTCAGCACCTGTGCGTCTCCGTCCGCGCTGTCGTCGAATCTCCCGCTCGCCGGGTCGTACAGCACGGGACGGCGGTACGATCCGCCCCGGGGCAGGGCGGCCGCGAAGTACCCGTTGACTCCCGAGGCGTCGGTCGGGCGCTTCGTGCCCGAGTACTGGAACACCTCGGCCATGACCGCCGGGACCCCGATGCTGCGGCAGGCGGCCACCATCAGCGCGGCGACCTCGTACGGGTAGGGCTCGAAGCCGTCGTCCGACTCGATGGCGCGCAGCGTCTCCGAGGGTGTGTGCGGCGGCGAGCGCCTGGGCGAGATCGAGACATAATGCTCGTGGTTGTCGGTGATCCGCGCGCGCACGGCGTCGAGGAGAGCCTGGGCCTTCTCGCCGGGCGCGGCCTTGCCGTGCGCCGCCTTCCGCGCGAAAGCCGTGATCTCGTCGGACTCGGCGAAGGGGATG
>Ga0233425_10011183_pt1 | contig 10578 bp, 10 predicted proteins | sample Watercolumn_Towu_2_FD_181712 | JGI IMG/M metagenome (GOLD analysis project Ga0233425, IMG submission 181712) | Freshwater microbial communities from Lake Towuti, South Sulawesi, Indonesia - Watercolumn_Towuti2014_140_MG | ecosystem: Environmental > Aquatic > Freshwater > Lake | place... | reverse complement strand
CTTCCACCAATCAGGAATATCTGCGCGAGATCGTGGCAACTGACCTTGGCTCAAGTCTTATTGGAGAGTTCGGGTTTGGCGTGAACCCATTTATCGACGTTTATACAACCGACATTCTCATTGATGAGAAGATCGGGGGCAGCATTCATACCGCGCTTGGCCGCGCATACCCCATCTGCGGCGGCACCAACAAATCTGCCATCCACTGGGATATTGTCAAGGATACGCGCAAGAATACTGAAATGTTCCTGGATGGGAAACTGGTCTTCAAAGACGGAAAGTTCACAATTTAGGTGCAAACAGATGACTTGGCTGAGATCATTATTCGGCGTTGAGAAACCGATCATCGGGATGGCGCACTTTAAGCCGCTGCCGGGAGACCCCAGATACCTGCCCTCAACCGAGGTCAGGCAGGCAGCGGAATTGCTTCGCCATGATATCGAAGCGCTGCAGGAGGGCGGCATTGACGGCATCATGCTTTCCAATGAAGGCAGTCTGCCCTGGAAGCTTGATCCTGAACCTGTAACTGCAGTTGCCATGGCAGCGCTTATCGGCCAAGTGCGCACTGCGATCCGCGTGCCATTTGGCGTTCACGTCATTTGGAGCCCGATGGCCACGCTCGATCTGGCTGCAGCAGTTAACTCGGATTTTGCCTGGGAGGTATTTACAGGCGTTTACGCCAGTGACTTTGGAATCTGGAACACGAATTTTGGGCAAACAGCCCGTCATCAAAGGCGGATCAAGGCTGAATCCGTTCGGCTGTTATTCGAAGTTGTGCCCGAAGCTGCCGTCTACCTGGGAGACCGTTCACTGAAGGACCAGATCCGATCAACCATCTTTAATGCCAAGCCAGACGCGCTTTGCATTGCCGGCCTTAAACCAGGCGAAGCAGCATCGCTTGATGGAGTCATCGCGGTAAAAGAATTGAATTCCGAGATCCCTGTTCTTGTCAGCACCGGGGTTAAGTCATCGAATGTTGCCGCTCAGTTAGCAGTTGCAGACGGTGCCATTGTCGGCAGTGCGCTTAAAAAAGACGGGAACCTGTGGAACTCGGTGGACGCAGCGCGGGTCAAGGATTTTATGCAGGTTGTTCGAAAAATACGCATAGAATAAACATGACGGTATTTCAAAGGTTTATTAAAAAACCTGCGGTCTGCAAAAAGCAATCCTGCAGGTTTTTATTTATATTCTTTAAAGCATTTCTTTCACCACCGGAATACGCTTGATGATCGTTGCCAATACATAACATGCAAATACGGTGAAGATCGAAGCCAGTGAGAACTTGATAAGCGGGTTTACTGCAAGGTTCCGGATGGCTACAGTGAAAGCAACCAGGACGATAGGGTGAATAAGATATACTGTAAAGGTGTTTGAGCTCAGAAAAGATGTCAGCTTGCTGCCCGAATGGATTTTTTCACGCATCCATAGGGTTAGTGTCGTGCAGAACGAGATGCATGCCATGCCCATCCACAGGCACATTGTCGCGCAGCGCCAATTCATGCCGCTCATATAAGGATCGATGCCAATTTCCAATGCACCCGTAGCAATGATAAATATCGGCAGGAAAATGATCAAACCGACCGAGAACCATTTCCAGAAGCGCAGCATTCCCGCGGGCATTTCTTCTAGCCAGTTATTGCGGTAAGCCATAATGCCTCCGATAAAGATAATGATATAGAAGGGGAAGAAACCCATTAGGAGCGAGAATATACCAAATATGTCAACCGGCTCAATAATTGGCAGGAACTGTCCGACGGTAAACATTGCAGCAGCCATCAGTAACGCCACGATGATCAAGGTTTGATTATTCGGAGCAGGTATATGTTTTTCTGCTTGGGCCTGGTTTTTCGTCGATCGCCTGATCAGGCGCCAAATTGTATAAGCTGCAGTAAAAGCAAGCAGTGCGAATAAGAACCAGGTCGGCCCTTCATCTGCATCTGAAATAAATGTTCTGGCAGTGTATTGCCAAAATGATGCAGATTCGCCGTTGCTCACAACATCATCTAAATAGTTGGGGATTCGGCTGAGGAAGAAAGTATAGAGGACCATCGGGATTCCCAAATGAACAATACGGTCCTTCCAGAATTTTACAAGCCCTTTCTTTTCAAAGGAGCCGGGAGTAAAAAATCCGGCAAAAAAGAAGAACAGGCTCATAAAAAAAGATTGGCTGTACATTACAAAAAAGGTGAGCAAAGCAGAAGTCATTTCATTTGTGGACCTGGAATCCACGTATGTCCAACTGCCTGCTGATCCATAAGTTACAGCTGCATGCACCATGATTACCAGAACGATCAACACAAAACGTACTACATCGATGTAAGCCAATCGGCTTGACGCTGCTGTTTTTGTGCTTCCCAGGATATTGCTGTCATTCTTTCTTTTAACTACCAATTCACTTGTGTTTTCCATTTCAATTCTCCTTCTTTTTTATTTTGCTTATTTGTTTTCTTTGAATTTTTAATCGCCACCCTGGCGATTAAATTATTTCTCATTCTTTTTGATCAATTCCAATAATTTCGCTGTATCCCTGCCCTTAACCAAAAATGCATCTGCGCCTGCCTCTTTTGATGCTTTCAGTGCTTGGTCATAATCGTGAACCGTTAGAACAAAGATCAAAGTTTCGGGTTGGCTTTGCTTAATTTTTATTAATGTCCTGATTCCGGCCAGTTCGTTCCCTCCAAAAATCTTTTCTTCAAAATTGGTCCTGCTCATTTCCAGGTCCATCACAATGATGTCCGGTTCAAGAGATTCCGAGAGCAAGATCGCTTCCTGGCTTGTGGCAGCTTCTCCAATGACTTCGCTCTTTTCCGCCAGGTCAAGCAGTACCCGAAGGTCAGCTCGTACATCAGCGTTGTCATCAACGATCAGGATCCTGGTTTTATTTTTCATTTCAGGCCTTAGAATGATTTTTGATGATTCCATCCCTTAATAGTTCGCAAAAGAACTGTGGATCCCTTTTCCAGGTCGTTCTGGATACAGTATGTTTTTCGCGTCATAAACCTTTTCGGTTGGGACAAGAACATCCAAATAGGTGCCTGCTTTTGAATCACAAAAGGTGACAGGGACACCAGCTTGCACAAGGATGGATTCGACCCAAATTGCCTGCAGCCGACCATTTACTGAGAAGACCTTCATATTTGTGGTTGTGTTCATTTTTTATTTCCTTTCATTATTCGATTTCGCTAACATCATAACTTTCACTCTTCTCTGAGTCATCGGGCTTGTGTATGGATTAAATAAAAACAAAAGGCTGGTTTTATTACCAGCCTTGAGGAGGACAATATCGGTCTGAGGTCTTAAGACCTTTTTTACAAGGGCAGAAATTATTCCTTCACGAGTCCATTTTTAAGGGCATGGATCGCAAGTTGTGTTCTGTCACTCAAATTAAGTTTGCTTAACAAGCTGCTGATATGTGTTTTTACGGTTTTTTCACTGATCACAAGCCAGCTGGCAATTTCTTTATTGCTCATCCCTTTCGCTACCAGTGATATCACCTCCAGTTCTCTGGCGGTGATATCATTGGTTGGTATGGTTGAGTTTGGAGGTTGAGTTGATACCTGGTCCATAAGTTTTCGAGCAACATTCGGATTTAATCGCGCCTCCCCCCGTGACGCGGCACGGATCGTTTCAACAAGTTCTGTTGGTGAAACATCCTTTAAAATGAAACTTGTCGCCCCCGCCCGGATTGCCGGGATGATATTGCCGTCTTCCAAAAAACTGGTTAATGCGATGATCTTTATGCTGTTTTCTTGTTCGCATATTTTTTGAATGGCAGTGATCCCATCCATTTCGGGCATCATCAGATCCATCAAGATCACATTTGGATGGAGCTTGGTCGCCATCTCGACAGCGATCTTTCCATTGGGGGCTTCACCGGCAACCTCTATGTCCTCCATCAATTCGAGCAGCGTTCTCAATCCCTGGCGCACAATGATGTGGTCATCCACGATCAATACTGTGATCTTCTTTTCAGACATTTTCTGTCTCCTTGCCCGTTTCTTGATTATCCAAATCATGTAAAGCGTCCCGCTTTGTATCTTTGGTAGTTCTTATCTCGATCCTGATGCGTGTTCCTTTACCGGGAGAAGTATCAATGTCCAAATTCCCTCCCAGAGATTCGACTCGCTCTCGCATGCTCGAAAGTCCCATGTGTCCGGTTGCAGATTTTGTTGAAGTTTGGTCAAATCCAACGCCTTGATCTTCAATGGTCAGCGACGCCAGGTCATTTACAAATTTCAACTGGATCATTGCCTTGTCGGTTTTTGCATGTTTGACAATATTGTTTAGGGCTTCCTGTGCAATACGGAATAATCCCTCTTCAACAATAGGGGGGAGGTGCCCTTTCCCTTTAACCTGCACTTCTACTTTAAGGTTATCCTGTTCAAATCGTTCAGCAGCGTGATCTCTTAATGCTGCCGGCAATCCGTTTTCAATTAATGAATGGGGACGAAGCTGTTGGATGAGCGATCGCATCTCGCCCAAAGCATTTTGTGAAAGTGTTTGCAGGTGGTCTAACAATCCAGCCACCCTTTCAGGATCACGGTCGATCAGAATCCGCGCAGATTGGGCGGTCAGGTTCATACTGAAAATCGTTTGTGATACCGAATCATGCAGTTCGCGTGCAAGGCGGTTGCGCTCTTCGGCAGCCGCAAGCGTCTCTATCTGCTTGGCATAATCCCGAAGTTTCTGATTGGCAACTTGCAGTTCTGCCAGCAAGGCTTGGCTTTCGTTTCGTGCCTGGTCAGATCGCAAAGTGACCATGCCTAGGATTGCGATCAGCAGGCAGCCGACGATATAGGTTAAACCAAAACTCAATCCTTCCAAATTGCCATAATAGATCATCATTGTTGTAAAACTGAAAAGGCAAAACCCAACAACCCATCGTTTAGCGGTTTTTTCCGGTAGTTTCCATACAGCCAGGCCGCATAAGGGTAAGACTAAATTCGTAAAATAATCCTTTGGAGCGGTTCCAGAAGGGATGATAATTAAAGCCAGAATAATTGCCAGTTCAAATGCAAAAACCACTTGAATGAACACATCAGGCATTTTGGCAAAAAAGCGTTCGGAAAGAAATAGAAAGAGGAAGGCCAGAAGAAATCCGATTGTCACCCATTGATAGGGTGTTCTGTAGTAATGTGGAATCATCCTGAAAAACACTGCCCCGATCAGCAGCAAGTAGACTGCATAAAAAGCACCCAACCTGAGTTTTGAAGCCGGCTGACTCATTAAGGTAAGCCTCCCTCGATCATTTTTAAAATTTGAACAATGATTTTTAATATATATCATACACAGATATACAGGTTCAAGATATTAAATTCCTGTCTTAGTCTGGTCACTTTTTATTATTAACAATAAGTGAATTTTGTCTATTTTTTAAGTCCAAACACTTTATAAAGCTCATTTTCATAAAGGATCGGCAGGTTATGGCTTATACTCTTTTCCATGACAAGATAACTGGCGCTGTATCGTTCAGCGATCTTAATAATCTGATCTGTTCTTAATTGGTTATATGCCCCGCGGGTTATCGTTTGGTTTTCGAAATAATTTCCCCGGAATTGATCCAAAGCTTTTGGTGCGAGGTTTTCAAATCGAACCTTCCAGGTTCCAAGATGATCAGGCTTTAATGCAACCTCAAAAATATCATACAGCGAAGCAACTGTCCCCCGTTCGGAGAAAACGCGCCAATCAGGTTGATATAAACCTACCTCTTGCGGAGGGGTAATGAAGAGAGCATCCGTTGATGTATTCTCCCTTGCCCAATTTTGGACATCCACCCAGGGTGAAGGTTTGCCAAAGATATTAATGCTTGGCTGCCAGAGTTTTAATGAAATGCCCGCCGACATATATCCAGTAACCAAAAGCAACAAGCCGATTGCTGCAGCAGTTTTATTCATACCGAAAAGTTCAGGTCTTATTCGAGTGCTGATCAAAATCAATAAGGGGATAAGTGGTGAAACAGAAAATATAAAACTGCCCGCCACCAGGATCAATGTCCCGTCTGATATTTTTTTTGAAACGAATATTTTTGCCAGATAATTGGCAAAATAGATATAGGCGAATATTAAAATAAATATACTGGCTCGGCTGATCTGCAGTTGAATAATAAAAGTGATAGGGATCCAAAAGGTTGTAATGACCTGAAATGCAAGGATGCAGATCATCGCGATCATAAAAAACACTATCTCGCGGTCATGCACTCCTGATGGGCAATTTTTCCTGGCAACAAAAAACATGATTATGCAGCTTAGTCCACCCATTGTCAGAAGCATAAATGCTGTGGCCGAAAAAATATAATTGATCTGGAACAAGCCTCCGTTAGAAATTGCTGAAAACCAATCAGGCCGAAGACTGAAATCAAGTCCGTCACCGCTGTGAATTTTCCAAAGCAGAACAGGTAGCGCTCCAAATAAAAACGATCCAACATTAAGCCCGAATTTATTTAAGCTGCCTTTGCGGATCTCAAGCAAACTGTAAAATAACAAACCTGCCAAGACAAAATTCGTCATCAGGAGATTGACGTTATACATCAATCCCAGGATCAAAAATGCCTTTCCCCTTCGGTGATTTAAAAATAAATTGACAGCGAATAATAAAAAGGGCAGCACAAAGGTGCGGCTTTGCAGGGTGTATTCGATCACAGGGAACCCAACAAATCCGGTATGCGGGATGATAAATGCCAGAGATGCGATTAAGGCAGCCATTGGATCAGAGAATATCGTGATGCATAATTCCCAGATCGCAGTAAAAAACAGGAAAATAACCAGCAGGTGCACCAGGAACATTGCCTGTTCTAACAGGCCACTCCTCAAAAAAGGGATAAAAAAATACCAAAAGATTGAATACTGGTCTTTGCGCAGAGCAAGAAATGGGTCGCCTGGATATAGATCAGGATCTGCAGTTGCCCTTAAAAAGGGTATGTGGACTGCCTGATCCAATGCGCCGAAGTGATACCCGACGAGAGCAATGCTTGCCAACGCTGCCGTCAGGAAAAATACCTGGCGCAGCGCTGGATGATCATTTAATTTTTGTGCAAAGTCCCTTAAGGTTGGCTGCATTCAGAAGGCAGATCAATGGTGAATGCGGCATTGATATCAGAAAGCAGGAAATGGATCTCCGAGTGCAGCACTTCAGAATTTGAACTGCCCTCTGGAGCGTTGCGTGTCTCGAGGACCACATCATATTTCACCAGGTAATTGCCATCAACCGCTGACCAATACTCTCCCTGCGATTGTGTGACTTCTGCGCCGGATGTCTTTCCCAATCCGACCACCTTGAAAGTGTAATGGTTGCAGCTAACGCCGCTAACCGTCTCGACCCCAACCAAAACCGGATTTTCAACATTGATCACAGAATCTGACAGGTTCAGGACAATATTAAGGATCTCTTTTGTAGCTGGTGTATATTCATCGACTTCAGCGCTGCTTTCCCCCGTATCATCAATTGTGCAGGTGATGTTCCCAACCCGGAAATTGGTTGTCGATGAACGACTTTCCTCAGGGTCATCCGCAGAGCTGCTGACGGTGATATTTTGCGTCTTGGTATTATCCCCGTTCGATGTATAACTGGTGATGAACTGCATATCATTTTTGTCCTGGCTGGTTGGGCCGTTGGTTATGATCTGCAGGGAGTATTTGTAACTGTTCAGGCTTGAGAGGCCTTTATTTAAACCAACGGGTATTGTCGAAGTTTTTTCTTTGACCTCCGATTGGATTATTTCTGCTTTTCCAGTCTGGCTGCTGATTTGACCACCGCTTGCCTCTGGTTGAGCGGTTTTTTTGGGTGTCAGTGAAATTGAACAAGCAATTGTGGTAAACAATAACGCAGCAATGACAATAAAATAAAGGCTTTTATTTCTGAACATCTTATCCTCCTGATGATCACAAGAACCTGAAAACATTTACGATCAATTACTCATTAACCTTCCACTTTCATTAATTTTACAAGATTTTGCCGTGAAAACCAATAAGCGGGCATTCCCGCACTTACCAGGGTGATCAAACCAGTAAAAACGATGCTCAATAGTATGACTTGCAGGTCAAATATAGCTTCAATTGAAATCCCTGCTGTTCTCAAAGGGATTATTTTAGCTAGGATAAGTGCCTCAACAAAACCCAAACTAAAACCAAAGGAAGTAATGCCCAATCCTTGTGTGAACAAATACCAAAAAAGGGATGGTCTTCCATAACCGATGCTTTGTAAAATAGCCAACTCGCGCCGCCTTAACCACGCCAGGCGCCATAATACATTGGTGATAGCGACAGCTACGGCTATGCCCAATGTTGAGATAATGATACCGAGAAGGTTCAAGACCGGCTTCCACTCACTGATCAGATCCTGGCCGCTATTCCCTTTCTGGACAATCGATATACCACCCGGCAGAGAATCACCCGATTGCAGTCCTTCATTCGCAGGAATAATATAAACTGACACATCGCTGTTCCAACCCATCAGGGTCTGTGCGTCCTGAATGGAGATCCATGCTTCGTAATCCGCAAACGTGCCATTTTCAAAGACACCTGCTATCGAAAAGTTTCGACCGCGAATCTCGATAAGGTCTCCAGAAAAGGCTTGCATTTGCTTGGCTAATTGAATTCCGATCATTGCAAGTCGGGGAGGGTCGCCAACCTGCAGTGGGCGGCCTTCAACCATTTTGAACTCTTCAATTCTTGGATAATTTTCCAGTTCAATTCCGCGTAAAAGGATTGCATTTTCCGGGGAGGTACCTGTGATGGTATGGAGTTCTGCTGCTATCTGGCTGATTCCGCGCATTGCCAGATCATTTCTCAGACTGGCAGGCAGCCGGCTGCCATAAAATTCCCCCATACTTCCGGTTTCTTGTACGATAAGGTAATTCTTAAAGGTTTTTTCATATCGCGATTCGAGACCTTTTTGATAACCATTTAATAACAGAAATGTCAAAATAGGTATTGAAAGGGTTATTCCAATTGCAAAAATAGCCTTCCAACGTGCAATCAGTTCTTTCAAGCCCAGAGTCAAAATTATCATGAGCCTAATCTCTTAGCATATGGTTGACGTCCAAAAACAGTAAACGGTGCGAAGATATCCATGCTCCAAATAAAGCAAGCCCAGTAACTAATAACAAGCATCCGATAATGGTTTGCCATGTAATATCTAAAATTAAATTGAACCAAAGAACATATAGATGTGAATAGGTGCACTGATAACCCATGAATAATCCTGCAGCTGCAAGTCCAAGACAAAAAGCCAGGATGCCTTGAATTACAGCTCGTAAGCCTAATAGCCTTCTCAAAACCTCATGAGAAAACCCAATCGCTCTTAAAATACCAATTTCCCTGCCCCTTTCAGAAAGGCTGAGGTTGGTAGAAGTATATGTGCCGAAAGTAACCGCAAGAAGAGCCATGCTAGCGCTGATATTCATGAGGCTTGACATATCCTTCATCATTTGGTTGTTCTGCCGGTTGTATGAGTCTTCAAAAAATACGGAGTATTCACCCACCAATTGAAGGTTCGTTTGAAGCTGTTGCTTCACCATTTCCGCATCCGCATCTTTGGCTGTCTGCACGACCAGCATTTGGTAGTCGTCTTTCTTGTCGTAAAGTATTTCTGCCTGTTCAAGCGGCATCCAGATTGAAGCAAACGCTGAACTGGGCAATCGTGCAATTGCGCTGATCCTGAACATGCTGCCATAGATTTTCACAGTGGATCCAACCCTCCAGCCGTTTGATTCCGCAGCGCCTTCTCCGACAGCAACCTCGCCGAAATCCTTTGGCCATTGTCCATCAATTAACTCCATATTGAAAACATTGGTCCAGTCTTCCACACGTGCACCCCTTAATTGGACAACCTGATCATTAATTCTCAATTGACGGAATAAAACAGGGGAAATCCGCATTATCAAGTCTGCGGGAATTTGCTCGGCTGCCATTAATGCCTTCTTTTCAATCGAAGAATCACTTGGGATGATCAAATCGGATTGGATAACAATAAGATTGCTTCCCATTGGTACTGACTCAGTAAAGAAATCAATAGACCGGGAAAAAGCATTCAAGATAAAAAAGCTGAAAATGACCATTGCCATACCAACCACGGTCAATGCTGTACGCGCCCAATCGTAACGGATATCCTTAATAAGAAAAAATAAAAGGTCAGGCAGCTTTTGTTTCACTCAGTTCCCCGCTATGTAATTGAAAAAGGCGATCGGCAAAATTCAAAAATTGCTCATTATGCGTTGCAACAACAAAGGTCGTGCCCATGTCCCGGTTGATTGTGAGCATCAGTCGAATGATCTCGCCCGAAGATTTTGCATCCAGGTCACCGGTGGGCTCATCTGCCAGCACAATCGAAGGGTCTCCTGCAATAGCCCTGGCTATTGTAACGCGCTGTTGTTCACCGCCCGAGAGTTGGTTTGGTTTGTGCAGCCCGCGGCCGTTCAGTCCAACACGTTTGAGCAGATTTCCTGCAAGCTCTAGAGCATCTTTTCTTTTCGCGCCCTTTGCCAGCAGCGGCAGCGCAACATTTTCCAATGCGTTTATTGAAGGTAAAAGATTATAAAATTGAAAAACAAAACCAATATGATCACGCCTGAAGCGTGTAAGT
>Ga0233425_10011182_pt1 | contig 10578 bp, 7 predicted proteins | sample Watercolumn_Towu_2_FD_181712 | JGI IMG/M metagenome (GOLD analysis project Ga0233425, IMG submission 181712) | Freshwater microbial communities from Lake Towuti, South Sulawesi, Indonesia - Watercolumn_Towuti2014_140_MG | ecosystem: Environmental > Aquatic > Freshwater > Lake | place: Indonesia... | reverse complement strand
CCAGCTCCGCCGCGCGGCCTGCATCAGGTGCGTCGGGATGAGCGACGACTCGATCCGGTCCACTGCGTTGGCGTGCTTCTCGATGACCCGCTGCATGGGGTGACGGTTGCGCTCGAACTCGGTGAAGCTCCCGAGCCGGACGGCGAGCCGCCCGCTCTGGACGTATGCCTCACCGGTCATCAACGCGGTGATCGCCCCGGCGTACGCCCGGCCCTCGTCGCCGTCGTAGGGGAGTCCCAGGGACATGAGCAGCGCGCCCAGGTTGGCATACCCCAGGCCGAGAGGCCGGAAGCGGTGGCTGTTCCGCTCGATCTTCTCGGTCGGGTAGCTCGCGGCGTCGACGATGATGTCCTGCGCGGTGATGAACACGTCGATGGCGTGCTTGAACAGCTCGGTGTCGAGCTCGCCGGAGTCATCGACGAACTTGATGAGGTTGAGCGAGGCGAGGTTACACGCCGTGTCGTCCAGGAACATGAACTCGGAGCACGGGTTCGAGGCGTTGATGCGCCCCGTGTTGGGGCACGTGTGCCAGTCGTTGATCTGCGTGTCGAACTGGAGCCCGGGATCGCCGCACAGGTGAGCTGCCGTCGAGATCTCCCGGAGCAGCTCGCGGGCGTCGTGCCGTTCCATGGGATCGTCGGTGGTCCGGGCGTAGGTCGTCCACTGCCGTCCCTCGAGCGCGGCACGCATGAAGTCGTGGTTTACCCTGACGCTGTTGTTCGCGTTCTGGAAGAAGACGGATGCGTAGGCAGCGCCGTCGAGCGAGCCGTCGTATCCGGCATCGATCAGCGCCCACGCCTTGCGCTCCTCCTCTGCCTTGCACCGGATGAACTCGAGGATGTCGGGATGGTCAGCGTCGAGGATGACCATCTTGGCAGCGCGTCGGGTCTTGCCACCGCTCTTGATGACGCCGGCGAATGCGTCGAAGCCCTTCATGAACGACACGGGGCCCGACGCGGTCCCGCCGCCGGAGAGCTTCTCGCGGCTCGACCGGAGCGGCGACAGGTTCGTACCCGCGCCGCTCCCGCCCTTGAACAGCCGCGCCTCGGTCCGGGCCAGCTCCAGGATGGAGTCCATGTTGTCCTCGACCGAGTTGATGAAGCACGCCGAGCACTGGGGCCGATCGGTCAGCCCGACGTTGAACCACACCGGGCTGTTGAAGGTCCCGTACTGGTGCACGATGAGCGCGCTCAGCTCCGCCTCGAACGTGGCGGTGTCCTCACTGGTGGCGAAGTAGTTCCTGCTCCTCCCCCAGTCGCTGATCGTGCTGGCCACGCGGCGGACGATCTGGGCCACGGAGCGCTCTCGCTCCGGCGAGCCCGGGTGGCCCCTGAAGTACTTCGACACCACGACGTTGGTGGCGATCTGCGACCAGCTCTCGGGCACCTCGACATCGGTCTGCTCGAAGATGGTCGCGCCCTTCTCGTTCGTGATGCGCGCCGATCGGAGATCCCACGCGATCTCGTCGAGTGGGTCCACCCCTGGCCGGCTCAGGCGCCGTGCGAAGCGCAGACCTCCTCTCAGCTCGGGATGCGACCTCCTGCGAATCGTCGTGTTTGACACGTCGTCCACCGATCTCGTGCGAAGCCCGGCCATTCCCTCGTCCATCGCCCTCACCCTCGCCCCTCGCTGTCACTCCCTCGATCCGCGCAACAGACCCCTGCCGCGCAGACATCGGCCTCATCCCTCGACCTCGCGTTACGACATTTCTTTTCGAAGAAAAGACAACCCTGCCCCCGTTCCGCGCGGCAACGCCACGCGGCCTCCTCCGTCGGTTCCTCTGTGGCAGCGAACTCAGTTCATGACAGATGCGGCTCGGTGGTGTCAAATAAAAATCCCCCAACATCTTGTGGTGCCTTGTGGGCATTCTGCCTTCATCTTGTGTCTGCTGAACGCATCCTCAGTGTTCCCCACACCAGTAAACCATAGGGTGTTCCTCGTGTTGCCGAGCGGTGTCCACAGACCGACCCCTTCCTGTCCACCATTTATCCACAGTGCTGGGGGGAAGGGGGGAAATCTCCTGGTGCCCGGTGAAGTGGGGGACCCGGCCCCCACGAGCGAGGCCCCCGGCGGAGGCAAGTCGGGCGCTCGCTCGACTGTTCGATGAAATCATCAAAAAACATCACGGGTTGGAACCGGGGGCCGTTTTCTTGCCCCGACCGATCAGGCCAGGATATATCTCGATCCGCGCGGGTAGCCGTGTGGTGTTTCGAGCGGACGGCCGCGCGAGGACCATCACGACGGAGTCGATGCCGTGTCTCGAGATCAGCAAGCGTTGATGAGCCTGCGTCATGTGAGCAAGTCTTACGGGCCCGATCGGCACGTGCTGCGCTCGGTGTCGTTCGACCTCGCGGTCGGTGAATTCATCTACATCACCGGCGCGAGCGGCGCAGGGAAGAGCACTCTCTTGAAGCTGCTGTACCGGGCCGAGGCCCCGGACAGCGGCGAGGTGGTCTTCTGCGGGAGGGACCTCTCGCGCCTGAGCCGGGAGTCCGTCCCGTACCTCCGCAGGAACATCGGCGTCGTGTTCCAGGACTTCCGCCTGCTGGTCGACCAGACGGCTTTCGAGAACACCGCCCTCGCGCTCGAGGTGCTCGGCATGCGCCCTCGGGAGCTCCGCAAGAGGGTCGAATACGTGCTCGATCGCGTGGGTCTCGGCGAGCAGGCGCACGAGCCGGTCCGCAACCTCTCGGGCGGAGAGCAGCAGAGGGTGGCAGTAGCCCGTGCGGTCGTGGCCGAGCCCGCGATGGTGCTCGCTGACGAGCCGACGGGCAACCTCGACTCGCTGCGGGCCGCCGAGGTGCTCTCGTTGCTCGACGCAGTCAATCGACGAGGAACCGCCGTCATCGTGGCGACCCACGACCACATGCTGATGGCCGCGCGGCCTCGCCGGACCATCGGCCTGTCCGGAGGCACGTCGTTCGACTTCCCTCGCGAGCAGGCGCACGAGGCCCTCGAGCTCGCGGAGCTCCAGGCCATGCAGGACTACCGCAAACGCCGGACGCAGCGAGCGCTCGGTCCGACGAACGGGGCGGAGGCACGTGGGCACGACGGGAGCTGGTCCTCGGACCGGTCCGTCGATGCGAGGGGGTGAGGGCGCGGCATGTATCGGATCATCTACTACTGGCGCAGAGCGCTCGGCAACGTGAGGCGCGAGCCGCTGCTCAGCGGAGCGACGGTGCTGACGCTCGCGGTGGCGTTCCTGTGCTTCTGCTCGTTCCTCGCGGTCGCCCTGGGCCTCGACCGCCTGGTCGGGCAGTGGGCCGACGACTACCACATCTCCGTGTTCCTCGGTGACGGGGTCTCGGAGGACGAGGCGCGGCGGATCGCCGATCGGCTCGACGAGGTGCCCCAGGTCGAACGCGCGAGCGTGGTCACGTCCGCCGAGATGCGGGAACGCATGGTCGCCGGGCTCGACGACGACGACGCGCTGGGGGATCTCGACGCGAGGCTCTTCCCCCTCACCATCGAGCTGAGGATCGGCGGGGACGTGAACGACCCCGCGCTCGTGGCCGCGCTCGCGGAACGCCTCGACGCGCTCGCAGCCGTGGAGCAGGTCGAGACCTACGGCGACCTCTTCGCCCGGTTGCGGACCGTGTCGACCGTCGCGCGGGCCGTGAGCGTGGTCCTCGGGGTCATCGTGCTGCTCGCCACGCTCCTCGTCGTCTCCAACACGGTCAGGCTCAGCCTGCTGGGAAGGAGAGAGGAGATCGAGATCATGAAGCTCTGCGGGGCCACCGATCGGTTCGTCCGGGTTCCGTTCGTGTTGACCGGGGCGCTCCAGGGGATGGTCGGGGCTCTGCTCTCGCTTGTTATGCTCGCCCTGGCCGGGGCCGTGCTCCAGCGCGCCGTGGGCGGGTTCCTCCCCCCCTTCATGGGACACGACCTCGTCGGCCTCCCGATCGTCGCGTCGGCCGCGGTCATCGCCTGCGGAACGGCCCTCGGGCTGGCCGGGAGCCACCTCTCGGTCACCTCGTTCCTCAAGGGGGCGCCATGAGGCGTGGTGTCCTGGCCGCCGTGCTCTGTGTCATGGCCCTGGCCGCGAGCCACGCCGGCGGTCAGGAGGTGGAGCTCCCGGCCGTTCCGCCCGGCATGACCCTCGGGGAGCTCGAGGACGAGCTGAGGCGGCGAGAGGAGGACCTGGCGCGCTACCAGGCACGCCTCGAGGACCTCGAGAGTCAGAACGCGGCGGTCGGCGCGGAGCTCGAGGCGCGGGCCCGGGAGCTCGCGCTGCACGAGCGTCAGGTGCGCCGCCAGCTCGTCACCTTGTGCCGCCTCAGCCAAGGCGGCTACGTGCTCCTCCTGCAGGACGCCCGGTCGATGGCCGACCTGTTCCGCCGCGTCCAGCTCGCGCGCTCCCTCGTCGATGAAGACATGGAAGCGCTCAGGGGCCATCAACGGGCCGTCGATGCGCTCGAGGTCAGGCGCCGCGAGCTCGCTGGCAGCCTCGAGGCACAGCGGCAGCTCCAGGAACAGGTCGCGCAGTACCGGCTCGAGCTCGAGGCGGAGCGAGAGCGACGTGTTTCGGCCGAGGCGCAGGCCCCGGCCCCTGCCTACGACATGGGTCTCGGGACCGCAGATCCCTTCGCTTCCGGCGTGGCATTCGACCTGTGATCCGTCCGGCCCGCGAGCCGAGGTTTTTTTCAATGGAGCGTCGAAACCATCGCGTCCGATGTTGACTGTCGGGGGCCGATGGAATAAGCCGGTGCGACTGTCTTCGAGGGAACATGAGGAAATACGCGACCAAGGACATCCGCAACATCGGTTTCGTCGGCCACGGGGGGAGCGGCAAGACCGCGCTCGCCGCCGCGATCCTGCTGGACACCAAGGCGGCCACCCGTATCGATCCGGCCATCTTCGACTTCGAGCCCGAGGAGGCGGACCGGGGGAGCAGCATCTCATCCGCCTTCGCGCGCGCGCAATGGAACAAGAAGCGGCTGACGTTGATCGACACTCCCGGTGACTCGAACTTCGTGGCCGATTCGTTGAACTGCATGACCGTGATGGACACGGCCGTCGTCGTGGTCAGCTCGGTGAGCCACGTCGAGGTCCAGACGGAGCGCGTGTGGAGCTTCGCCGAGGAGCGGGGTCTCCCGAGGGTCATCTTCGTCAACATGCTCGACCGCGATCGGTCCGCGTACGTGGATTGCCTGACCGACATCGGCAAGAGCCTGACGACCGCGGCGAAGGTCACGCCGCTCCAGCTCCCGATTGGCGAGGCCAAGGACTTCAAGGGCGTCGTCGATCTCATCTCCGGCAAGGCCCACGTGTATGCGGGCGACGGCTCGGGCAACTTCGAGCTGAGCGCGGTCCCGCCGGACATGGCGGACGAGGTCGAGGAAGCCCGCTCGAAGCTGATCGACGACATCGTCGAGAGCGACGAGGCGCTGATGGAGAAGTACCTCGAGGAGGGTCAGCTCTCGGAGGATGAGCTCTTCCAGGCCCTCTCGACGGGAATCGCCCACGCAAAGCTCATCCCCGTGCTCTTCGGTGCGGCGTCGGCGAACATCGGCGTGCAGCCCTTGCTCGACGTGGTGGCCAAGGCGTGTCCGTCGCCAGCCGACCGACCACCGGTGAAGGGGACGCGGGACGGCGCGGAGGTGACCATCGAGGCCGTCGAGGAGGCACCCTTCGCCGCGCAGGTCTTCAAGACCATCCACGATCAGTTCTCCGGCAAGATCACCCTGTTCCGCGTCTGGGCCGGGTCGCTCAGCCCCGACAGCGCGTTCTACAACGCCAGCCGGCAGACGAAGGAGCGGTTCGGACAGCTCCTGTTCAGGCAGGGAAAGGAGCAGGAGGCGGCCGGCGACGTCGGCCCCGGGGACATCGTGGCCGTGGCCAAGCTCAAGGAGACGGGGACCGGCGACACGCTGTGCGAAGAGAAGAACCCGCTCCACCTCGCTTCGCTGCCCCAGATCAACCCGGTCATCGGCTACGCCGTGAAACCGAAGACCAAGGCAGACGAGGACAAGATCGGCGCCGCGCTCTCCAAGCTCGTCGAGGCCGACCCCACCCTGCGCATCGAGCGCGACGCAGAGGCAAAGGAGCTGATCCTCCAGGGCATGGGGCAGGTCCACATCAAGGTCACCGTGGACCGGTTGAAGCGTCTCGGCGTCGAGGTCGACCTCGCCGACCCGAAGGTCCCCTACCGGGAGACCATCAAGGGCAAGGTCATGAACGTCGAAGGGAAGCACAAGAAGCAGACCGGCGGCCGGGGGCAGTTCGGCGTGGCCTACATCAACCTCGAGCCGCTGCCGCGAGGGAGCGGGTTCGAGTTCGTGGACAGCATCGTGGGCGGGTCCATCCCGCGCCAGTTCATCCCGTCGGTCGAGAAGGGGATGGTCAACCGGATGTCGCGCGGGATCGTCGCGGGCTATCCCATCGTGGATATCAGGGTCACGCTCTTCGACGGCAAGTATCACGACGTGGACTCGTCCGACATGGCGTTCCAGCTCGCCGGGTCGAAGGCCCTGCTCGCGGCGTTCCGGGACCCGAAGGCCAAGCCTACTATCCTCGAGCCGATCTGGACCATCGAGGTGGTCTGTCCCGAGGAGAGCGGCGGCGATGTCATGGGCGACGTCAGCCGGCGGCGCGGCAAAGTGCTCGGGATGGACAGCAAGGGGCGCAACCAGATCGTGAAGGCCACCGTCCCGTTCTCGGAGCTGCTGGACTACGCGCCCGCGCTCGACAGCATGACCGGGGGCCGCGGCGCCTTCACCATGGCCTTCTCGCACTACGACGAGCTCCCGTCCCACCTCGCCGAAAAGATCGTCACTCAGGCAAAGGTCGAAGAGGAAGAGGACTGATCCTCAGGGATCGACGAACGTCTGCGTCGCCCAGAGCCTGCCCTCGTCGTCCGCCGCGATCCCGATCCCGACGAGCGAGTACTCGCAGTCGGCGATGCGCGCCCGCATCTCCTCCCGGTCGCGGAAGATCGCGGCGAGGGCCTCGACCGAGTCCGATCGTCCCACGTTCTCGCCGACGTGGTAGCCCGTGTGCAGCTCGACGTCGTTGCTCTCGAGGCGGTTCAGCACCGGGCGGAGGCTCGCCGGGCCGAACTCGCCCGTCGCCGCCATGGTGACGGCGCGCTCCTGGGCCACGCGATCGACCCGCTCGTCGCGCGTCAGCGGGGCCTCGGGGCAGTCCTCGGCGCGGGTCTCCTCGAGGAGCGTCATGAGCTCGTCCCGTTCGTCCTCGCAGTCCGGGCCGCTGGTGCACGAGCCCACGTGATCAGCGTCGCCGTCCGTGTCGGCATCGCCGTCCGTGTCGCCGTCGCCGTCAGCATCGGTGTCGCCGTCCGCGTCCGTGTCGCCGTCGCCGTCAGCATCGGTGTCGCTATCCGCGTCGCCGTCGCCGTCCGCGTCGCCGTCGCCGTCCGTGTCGTCGCAGCTCACGGAGCACACCAGGAACAGACCCAGGAGAAGCATCACGATCCAGCGCATCTCATCGCCTCGTGGACGTCTCAGTGTGCCACAGGATGCTCTCGTGGCTCCAGTGGTCGGTCCGTGGCCGCTCGTCAGTCCAGGGCTCCCCTGGCGACGAGGTCCGTGAGGATCTGGGTCACAGGCTCGCCCCTCGGGTCGATCCGCACCGCGTTCCAGCCCGCGTCGCGGGCGCCGGCCACGTTGGCCTCGAGGTCGTCGTAGAACACGATCCGGTCGGGCGCCACGCCGGTCTCGCGCCGCACGTGCTCGTAAATGGCGGGCGCGGGCTTCATCAGGCCGATCTGATGGCTGGCGAAGCGGTAGGTCAGCCTCTCGAGCGGCAGGGCGGCATGGGTCTCGCCCGTCATCATGTCCCAGTGGAAGGGGTTGGTGTTCGAGAGGCAGGCCGTGGAGATGCCCTGGGCGTCGAGGCGGTCGAGCAGCACATCGATCCCGTCGTAGGGACCGGCGAGCCAGAGGCTCGCGGCCCGGCGCACGTGGACGACATCGATCTCGAGCTTCTCGGCGACCTGGTGGAAGAACTCGTCGGCCTCGATCCGGCCGGTCTCGTACGCTGCGACGACGGGGTCCTTGGGTCCGTCGGAGATCCTCGACGCGACCCGCCGTGCGTCCTCGACTCCGGCCATGGCGAGGACCCGTTCCCAGCTCGCGCTCGTCCGGATCAGCACGCCGCCCAGGTCGAAACAGACGAGGTGTATGTTGTTTCGGGTGTCAGGCATCGCCGATCGTCCTGGCGATGTATCCCACCATCTGGCTCACGACGATCGTCAGGATCTCGCGCGGCAGGAAGTCGGCGGGGTAGCCGGCGGAGATCTCGTCGAGCGCCGCCTCGGTGGCCTTCGTGATGTCTCGTGATGCGCGCCACGCGCGCACGAGCAGGTCGCGGGTCCTTGCGGCCTCGACGATGGACCGGGCGAGGTAGCCGCGCGCGTCGTCGCCGACGTGGGCCCCGTAGTGCTCCTTACACAGCACGTCCACGTCGAGCGCCGACAGCTTCTCGAGGCTCTGCTGGTACTGGTCGAAGCTCGAGCTCCCCGCCGACAGGAAGAAGTCGCCGCAGGCGATGCCGGCGGCGTCGGACGGGAAGAGCGCCTTCAGCGTCGGCTCGTACAGGGCGATCGAGCACGACGAGTGACCCGGCACGCCGACGACCCGGAGCTCCAGGTCGCCGCAGGTCAGCACGTCGCCGTCGTCCACGGTCTGCTCGACCTCGATGCCGGTGAATTCCGCGCCGAGGCGTCTCACCTCGTCGGAACGGCCGTACCGCGCCGCGGCGGCCGCGTTCATGGCCGCGATGGTCTGCGACACCTTCGGAGTGGACAGGAGGTCCTTCGCCTTCGCCGAGGCCGTGACCACGGCCCACGGCCACCGCTTCTTCAAGAACGGGATCATGCCGCAGTGGTCGAAGTGCGAGTGCAGGATCACGACCCGCGTGATCTTCTTCACGTCGATGCCGAACCGCTCGACCTGCTCGAGGACCTCTGGGACGACGTAGCTCATCGCTCCGCCGAGCAGCGCGAGCTCGGACCCGCCGTCGATCAGGCTCACGTAGGACTCACGACGTCCGAGCAGGACGATCCGCTCGGCGATCCTACCGGGCTCCGTGATGTTCATGGTGTGTATGACCTCCCGTCAGCGTCTGCGCGAGGCGCGCTTGATCAACCCGAGGACCTTGAACATGCCGCCCTTGCCCGTGAGGAAGCCCAGGAGCGTGCGCGACAGCTCGAGGTTGACGTCGTCGTAGGGATACCAGAAGAACTCGTGGCCGCTCGGCCGGTCGGTGAGCACGAGCTGCGGCCGGACCATCTCGGCCAGGGCGAAACGGCTGTTCGTCGAACCGAGCCCGCTCCAGCCGGTCCCGCCCCAGGGCACGAAGGGCATGGCGCCGGTGAACGCGTGGTTGTTCACCGTGACCACGCCGCAGCGGAGCCGGAGCGAGAGCTCGCGGGCGCGGGCCACGTCGCGGGTCCAGATGCTGTTGGTCAGGCCGTAGCGCGTGTCGTTGGCGGCCTCGATCGCGGCCTCGACATCGGGGACCCGGTGCACGGCGAGCACGGGGCCGAAGGTCTCGTCGGTCCAGAGCGTCATCTCGCCCGTCACACCGTCCACGATGGTCGGGGCGAGCCCGAAGCCGCGGCCCACGGGCTCTCCGCCGCAGAGCACCTCGGCCCCCTTCGTGCGCGCGTCGTCGAGCTGGGCCGTCACCGCCGCGAGCTGCCCGGCGCTCCGCAACGGCCCGACGTCGGTTGCGCCCGGCTCGTCGGCGCAGACGCGCAGTGCACCGGCCCGCTCGACGAGCCGCGTGACGAGCTCCTCGGCCACGGTTTCCACGACCACGAGGCGCTCGATGGACGCGCAGTTCTGGCCGCAGTTGGTGAACGCGCCCCAGCAGATGCCCTCGACGGCGCGGTCCAGGTCGGCGTCGGCGAGGACGATGGCCGCGTCCTTGCCACCGAGCTCGAGGGCGCAGGACGTGAAGCTCCGGGCGGCGAGGGCGGCGACCTCGCGCCCCACCTCGACGCTGCCGATGAACACGACGTGGTCCACGCCCGCCTCGACCACCGCCGAGCCGTGCGCGCCCGGGCCGAAGGTGGGCACGAGCACGTCGTCGGGGAGTATCCCCTCGAAGCACTTCAGGAGCGCCGAGCTGACCAGCGCCGCGTCGGACGCGGGCTTGAAGACCACAGTGTTGCCCGCCATCAACGCGGGCACGATGGCGCGCAGCGAGAGCGCGACGGGGTAGTTCCACGCGCTGATGACCGCCACGACTCCCTTGGGCACGAGGTGCACTGTGCCCTTCTTGCCGGGGTACTTGGTGCGATCGAGCCGGACCTTCTCGGGCCGGAGCAGTCTCGCGGTGTTCTTCGCCCACCACGTGAAGAGGTCCACGTTGGGGAGGATCTCGGAGAACCACGCCTCGACCGGCGGTTTCCCGTTCTCGCGGACGAGGAGCTCCACGAGGTCCTCGGCCCGCTCGGCGAACCGGTCGCGGACGCGCAGGAGGACCTCGGCGCGTTCGGCGAAGGTCTTCAGCGCCCACGCGGGCTGGGCCTCTCGAGCCCTGGCCACGGCCCGCGCCGCGGCCTCGCGATCCTCGGCGGGCACGGTGCCGGCGACCTCGCGGGTCCAGGGG
>Ga0233425_10011181_pt1 | contig 10578 bp, 8 predicted proteins | sample Watercolumn_Towu_2_FD_181712 | JGI IMG/M metagenome (GOLD analysis project Ga0233425, IMG submission 181712) | Freshwater microbial communities from Lake Towuti, South Sulawesi, Indonesia - Watercolumn_Towuti2014_140_MG | ecosystem: Environmental > Aquatic > Freshwater > Lake | place: Indonesia... | reverse complement strand
CGGCAGGCCGTGGACGCGGCCTGGGAGAAGTCGGTGCAGCTGCCGGCGGCTTCCGGGCGGGTCGGCGTCGCGCGCGCCCGGCGGCTCGCGGCCGATTCGCCCTGGGCGGCGCCGCCCTCGCTCGACATCCTGAATCGCGGCGAGCCGCTGCGCGCGTCCGCCGCCGGCCAGCGCGAGACCGAGGTCGGCGTCGCCTGGCCGCTGCTGCTGCCCGGCCAGCGCTCGGCGCGCATCGGCAGCGCGGATTCCGAGCTCGGCTCGTCGGAGGCCGGGCTGCGCGCCGCGAAGCTCGCGATCGCGGGAGAAGTGCGCGAAGCGGCGTGGACGGTGCTCGCGCGCGAGGCGGAGCTCGCCCTCGCCGAGTCGCAGGCCAAGGCCCTTCTGCAGCTCGCCGCCGATGTGGACCGGCGCGTCGCCGCCGGCGATCTCGCGCGCGCCGATTCGCTGGCGGCGCGCGCCGAGGCGCTTGCGGCAAGCAACGCCGCGCGGGAGGCCGCGCCGAGGCTGGAAGCCGCGCGCGCGCGGTGGCGCGTCCTGACGGGCCTGCCGGCGGTGCCGGCGGCGCTCGAGCCGGCCGCGGCGGAGGTTTCGCCGGACGAGCACCCGGAAATGGCGGCCGCGACGCTGCGGCTCGAGACCGCGCGCAAGCGGCTCGATCTCACGCGCGCCGAGCGGCGCGACCCGCCGGAGCTGATGCTGCGCTACCGGAACGAGGTGGCGGCGAGCGGCCTCCCGTCCCAGAACTCGATCGGCGTCGCGGTCCGGATTCCGTTTGCCACCGACAGCAGGAACGCGCCGCGCGAGGCCGCGGTGCTGGCCGAGATGGAGGTCGCGCTGGCCGAAGAGCGGCGCACGCGCGAGCGGCTTGCTGCCGAGCTCGCGTCCGCGAAAGCGCTCGCCTCGGCCACCGAGCAGCAGGTCGCGCAGGAGGAAAGCCGTGCGGCGCTGCTGCGCGAGCGCGCCCGCCTCATCGACCGCTCCTTCCGGGCCGGTGAAACCGCTTTGCCTGAATTGCTGCGCACGCTGTCCGCCGCAGCGCAGGCCGAATCCAGCCTCGCCCGCCAGCGCGCCGAGCTCGGCCTCGCGCGCGCGCGCGTCCAGCAAGCCGCAGGAGTCCTGCCATGAAGCGCTTCCTTTTCCTTGCGATGCTCTTTTGCACCCCTGTCCTCGGCGGCGTCGGCGCGCACGGTCCGGGCGGCGAGCACCTGGGCACGCCTTCCCAGGGACAGGCCGGCGGCGCGGCGCCGAGGATCGAGGCCGCGTCCGAGTCGCTCGAGCTGGTCGGCCGGCTCCTGGCGGACGAGCTCTCCCTCCTCATCGACCGGTACGAGACTAACGAGCCGGTGCTGGACGCGCAGGTCGAGGTGCGGTTCGGCGCGCTCAAGGCAAGCGCGAAGTACCGTGCGGACCACGGCGACTACTCGGTGGACGACGCCGAGTTCCTGAAAGCGCTGCGCAAGCCGGGGGAGCATGCCCTGATCATCACGGTCCTTTTCGGGACCGAGACCGATCTGTTCGAGGGCAAGCTGGTCGTTACGAGCGACGCCGCCGCGGCGCATGCCCACTGGCCGGAGTATTTGCTGATCCTGGCCGCTGCGCTCGCGGTGCTCGGCGCGATCTTCTATGCGTGGCGCCGCCGGTTCTCGCGCCGCGTGCCCGCCCTGATCCTCGCCGGCGCGCTTGCCCTACCTTCCGGCAGCGACGCAGGGGTCGGTGCGCATGGCCCCGGCGGGCAGCGCCTCGACGCATCACCCGGCGCGTCCGCCACCGGGCCCTCGCGCCTGCCCGACGGCAGCGTGAGCGTGCCCAAGTCCGCGCAACGGCGCCTCGAGATCCGCACGCAGGTCGGACGCGTCATCGAGGCCGCCGCGACGCTGGAGCTGCCCGCGCGGGTGGTGGCGGATCCGAACTCGGGCGGCCGCGTGCAGCCGATGCACGGCGGTCGCGTCGAGCCTGCGCAGGGCGCCCTGCCGGTGGCGGGCCAGAAGGTCGCGAAAGGCCAGACGCTCGCCTACGTGCGGCATCACGCCGAGCCTTTCGCCGCCGCGAACCAGCAGGCCCAGCTCGCCGAGCTGCGCGCCGGCCGCGCGGTCGCCGAGCAGAAGGTCGCGCGGCTCGAGTCGCTGGAAGGAACCGTACCGCGAAAGGAGATCGATGCCGCGCGGGTCGAGCTGCGCTCGCTCACCGAGCGCGAGCGCAGCGTCGCCGCGAGCATCGGCTCGCGCGAGCCGCTGGTGGCGCCGGTTTCCGGCGTGGTGTCGGTGGCCGGCGCGATCTCGGGCCAGGTCGTCGAGGCGCGCGACATCCTGTTCGAGATCGTCGATCCCTCGCGGGTGCTCGTCGAGGCGGTGCTCGCCGATGTCGGCGTCGCGGATGGCATCGCGGGCGCGCAGGTGCGCGGCCTGCCGGGCGTCACCCTCGCGCTCGCGGGCGTCGGGCGCAGTCTCCGCGACGGCGTCCTGCCGGTGACGTTCCGCGCCGCCTCGGCCGCGCCGCTGCCGCTCGCGGTCGGCCAGCCGGTCACGGTGATCGCGACCCTGAAGGAGCGCGTCCGGGGCATCGTGCTGCCGGCGCGGGCTCTCGCGCGCAACCCGGCGAACGAGCCCGTCGTCTGGATCAAGGCGGGCGCGGAGCGCTTCGTCGCGCTGCCGGTGCGGACGCGGGCGCTCGATGCCGAGCGCATCGTGGTGACCAGCGGGCTCGAGCCCGACAACCGCGTCGTGGTCGACGGTGCGGGCCTCCTCTCGCAGATCCGCTGAGGCGCCGCCATGTTCGAGCGCATCGTCGGATCGAGCCTGCGCAACCGGCTGCTCGTCCTCGCCGGCGCGGCCCTGCTGATGGCCTGGGGGTCGCTCGTCGCCCTGCGCACGCCGGTGGACGTGTTCCCGGACCTGAACCGGCCCGTGGTCACCGTGCTCACCGAAGCCGGCGGCATGGCGCCGGAGGAGGTCGAGCAGCTCGTCACCTTTCCGATCGAGACTGCGCTGAACGGCATGCCCGGCGTCTCGCGGGTGCGCTCGGTGTCGGGGATCGGCCTGTCGATCGTGTACGCGGAGTTCGATTGGGGGACCGATATCTACCGCAACCGGCAGCTCGTCGCGGAGCGCCTCGCCCTTGTGCGCCAGCGCCTGCCGCAGGACATCGTGCCGCTCATGGGCCCGGTCTCCTCGATCATGGGCGAGATCATGCTGATCGCGCTGCCGCTCGACTCGAAGGGCGCGGTCTCGCCCATGGAGGCGCGCTCGTACGCCGACTTCGTGCTGCGCCCGCGCCTGCTCTCTATCGCCGGCGTCGCGCAGGTCATTCCCATCGGCGGCGAAGTGCGCCAGCTGCGCGTGGAGCCCGACACCGCGCGCATGGCCCAGTTCGGCGTCTTGCTCACGCAGATTGAGCAGGCGCTGCGCGGCTTCGCCAGCAACGCCGGCGGCGGCTTCGTGGATCTCAACAGCCGCGAGTACCTGATCCGCCATCTCGGGCGCACCAATCGCGCCGAGGACCTCGAGGCGCTCGCGGTGGCCTGGAAGGACGGCCGCGCCGTGCTGCTGCACCAGGTCGCGGGCGTGCGCTTCGCGCCGGCGCTCAAGCGCGGCGACGCCGGCTACAACGGCCTGCCCGCGGTCGTCGTGAGCGTCCAGAAGCAGCCCGCGGCCGACACGGTGCGCCTCACGCGCGACATCGAAGCGGCGCTGGCCGAGCTCAAGCCCGGCCTGCCGCGCGGCATGGACGAGCCGAAGGTCCTCTTCCGGCAGGCGGATTTCATCCGGCACTCGATCGGCAACGTCGCTTCCGCCCTGCGCGACGGCGCGGTCATGGTCGCGATCATCCTGTTCGCGTTCCTGCTCTCGGCGCGCACCACGCTCATCTCGCTCGCGGCCATCCCGCTCTCGCTAGCGGTGACCGCGCTCGTGTTCCGGGCGCTCGACCAGTCCATCAACGTGATGACGCTCGGCGGGCTCGCCATCGCCATCGGCGAGCTGGTCGACGACGCCGTGGTCGGCGTGGAGAACATCGTGCGGCGGCTGAAGCAGAACCGCGCGAGCGCCGCGCCCCTGCCGGCGGCCGAGACCGTGCGCCGCGCGACCGTCGAGGTGCGCTCGGGCATCGTCTATGCGACCGTCATCGTGGTGCTGGTGTTCGTGCCGCTCTTCGCGCTGCCGGGGATCGAGGGGCGCCTCTTCGCGCCGCTCGGCATCGCCTATATCGTGTCGATCCTCGCCTCGATGCTGGTCTCGATGACCGTGACGCCGGTGCTCTGCTACTTCCTGCTGCCGGGCATCAAGCGCATCGCGCGCGGCGATGCGCCGTTCGTGGCGTGGCTCAAGCGCATCGACGAGCGGATGCTGCGCTGGTCGTTTCCGAGGGCGCGCGCGCTCCTCGGCGCGGCGGTGCTCGCGGTGGGTCTGGCCGCCGCGAGCGTGCCTTTCCTGGCAAAAACGTTCCTGCCGCCGTTCAACGAGGGCTCGCTCGTCGTGTCGCTGCTCTTCGAGCCCGGCACCGCGCTGGCCGAGTCCAACCGCTTCGGCGCGATCGCGGAAAAGCTGATCGCCGAGGTGCCCGAGGTCGTCCAGGTCGGGCGCCGCACCGGCCGCGCCGAGCAGGACGAGCATGCCGAAGGGGTGCACGCCACTGAAATCGACATCGACCTGCGGCCCTCGGATCGGAAGCGGGAAGCGGTGCTCGCCGACCTCCGCGCCCGGCTCGCCGTGCTGCCGGCCTCGGTGGCGATCGGCCAGCCGATCTCGCACCGGCTGGACCACCTGCTCTCCGGCGTGCGCGCGCAGATCGCGCTGAAAATCTACGGCGATGACCTCGACGCGCTGCGCGGCCTCGCCGAAGACCTGCGCCAGCGCCTTGCCGGCGTGCGCGGCGTGGTGGACCTGACCGTGGAGAAGCAGGTGATCGTCCCGCAGATCGTGGTGCAGATCGACCCGCGCAAGGCGGCGCAGGCGGGCCTCGCGCCCGGGGAAGCCGTGCGGCTGCTGCAGGCGCTGACCGAGGGGGCTCATGGCGCGCAGATCGTGGACGGCGCGCGGCGCTTCGAGCTGGTCCTCCGGCTGCCGGATGCGAAGCGCAGCCCGCAGGACCTCGCCCGCGCCATGATCGACACGCCGTCGGGCCGGCTGCCGGTTTCGGCGCTCGCGACGATCGAGGAGCGCGACGGGCCGAATCAGATCGGGCGCGAGAACGCGCGCCGGCGCATGGTCGTCTACGCCAATGTGAGCGGCCGCGCGCTGGACGAGGTGATCGCCGACATCCGCGCCGAGGCCGCGCGCATGCCCCTGCCGCAGGGGACCTTCATCCGGCTCGAGGGCCAGTTCGAGGCGCAGGAGCAGGCCACCCGCCTCATCGCCTGGCTCTCGCTCGCCTCGCTCGCCATGATCTTCCTCGTCCTCTACACGCGCTACCGCTCGTGGACGCTCGCCGGCATCGTCATGGCCAACATCCCGCTCGCGCTCGTCGGCAGCGTCGCGGCCCTGTGGCTCGCGGGCGTGAGCCTGTCGGTCGCATCGCTGGTCGGCTTCATCACGCTCGCCGGCATCGCCACGCGCAACGGCATTCTCAAGATCAGCCACTACATCAACCTGTGCCGCTTCGAGGGCGAGCGCTTCGGCGAAGCGATGATCGTGCGCGGGTCCCTGGAGCGCCTGACGCCCGTGCTCATGACCGCGCTGGTGGCCGCCTTCGCGCTGGTTCCCCTGCTGGTCGCCGCCGACGTGCCGGGCAAGGAGATCCTGCACCCGGTCGCCGTGGTCATCTTCGGCGGCCTCGCCAGCTCCACGCTGCTCGACACCCTCCTCACGCCGCTCATGTTCCGGCTCTGGGGGGAACGCCCGCTGCAACGGCTGCTCGCCGAAGAGAGCGCCGCAGGCGCGCAGGAAGCCTACTGACCGAAAGGAGACCCCATGAAAGCGATCCGATTTCTCCACGCCGCGGTTGCCGGTGCCGCACTCTGCCTTGCCGTCAACGCGTTCGCGCATGATGCGAAGCCGAAGTACGGCGGCATCGTCCGCACGGTGGGCGACCTGCACTTCGAGCTGGTTGCGAAGGAAGGCAACGCGATCATTCACGTCGACGACCACAGCAAGCCGGTGCCGACGGCGGGGATGAGCGGCAAGCTCACCCTCCTCATCGGCAAGGAAACGAGCGAGGCGCCGCTGCAGGCGGCGGGCGAGAACCGCCTCGAGGCAAAGGGCGTGAAGCTCGCTTCCGGCGCGAAGGTCGTCGCCTCCATCGTGCGCGCCGGCAAGACCATCACCGTGCGCTTCGCGGTGAAGTAACGCCTAGTCCTGCGAAGACAGCAGGTCCTGCGTCGCCGCGGGCGCGACGATGCCGAAGTGGCGGTACGCGGTGAGCGTGGCCATGCGCCCGCGCGGCGTGCGCTGCAGGTAGCCGCACTGGATGAGGTAGGGCTCGAGCACCTCCTCGATCGTGTCGACCTCCTCGCCCACCGCGTGCGCGAGGTTCTCCAGCCCCACCGGACCGCCGCCGAATTTCTCGATCACGGCGAGCAGGAGCTTCCGGTCCATCGTGTCCAGGCCGAGTGCATCCACATCCAGCATCTTCAGCGCCGCGTCGGCGACCGCCTTCGACACCTTGCCGTCGGCCTTCACCTGCGCGTAGTCGCGCACCCGGCGCAGCAGGCGGTTGGCGACGCGCGGGGTGCCGCGGGAGCGGCAGGCGATCTCTTTCGCTCCTGTGTCTTCAATCTTTACATTCAACAGCTGGGAAGAACGCCTGACGATGGTGGTCAACTCATCCTGGCCGTAGAACTCGAGCCGCGCCACGATGCCGAAGCGATCGCGCAAGGGGTTGGTGAGCATCCCCGCGCGCGTGGTCGCGCCGACCAGCGTGAAGGGCGGCAGGTCCAGCTTGATCGAGCGCGCCGCCGGCCCCTCGCCGATCATGATGTCGATCTGGTAGTCCTCGAGCGCCGAGTAGAGGATCTCCTCCACGACCGGCGACAGCCGGTGAATTTCATCGATGAACAAGACATCCCGGGGCTCCAAGTTCGTCAGCAGCGCCGCCAGGTCCCCGGGGCGCTCGAGCACCGGGCCCGAGGTCTGGCGCAGGTTGACGCCCATCTCGCGCGCGATGATGTGCGCGAGCGTGGTCTTGCCCAGGCCCGGCGGCCCGAAGAGCAGCACGTGATCGAGCGCCTCGCTCCGGCCCTTCGCCGCCTGGATGAAGATCTCGAGCTGCCCGCGGATCTTGTCCTGGCCGACGTACTCGGCGAGCGTCGCGGGACGGAGCGAGCGCTCGATCTGCTCTTCTTGGGGAGAGCTGGGTTTCGCCGAGATCAGGCGATCGGTCTCTACGGCCACCTTCGTATCTTACGGCCTGCCGCCGCCGGCCCGCCGGGAGCTTAAAATCCGGCGGGCTATTGATTTATGTTTCTGTATTATCCTAAAATAACGACCGCTCTTATTTTAGGTTGCCTAGGTCGCCATGAAGCGCGCAGCGCCCGGCCGCTACGTCAAGGTCACGACGGCCGGCGGGCCTTTCCAGGCCTTCGTGCCGGCGCCGCTGCCTCCGGAGCCGGCGCTCGCCTGGTCGCCCGCCCTGCGCCGGCGCTTCGACGCGGCGCTGGTGGCGCTCGGGCGGCTCGATGCGCTGTCCAGCCTGCTGCCCAATGCTGCGCTGCTGCTCTACAGCTTCGTGCGCAAGGAAGCGGTGCTGTCGTCCCAGATCGAGGGCACGCAGTCCTCGATCGCCGACCTGCTGCTCTACGAGATCGACGAGCAACCCGGCGTGCCGGTGGACGACGCGCGGGAGGTGAGCCGGTGCGTCGCGGCCCTCGAGACCGGCTTGAAGAAGCTGCGCGGCGGCCTGCCGCTCTGCACGCGGCTCCTGTGCGACACGCACAAGGCGCTGCTCGCCCACCCTCGCGGCCGCGGCAAGGCGCCCGGCGAGGTGCGCCGCTCGCAGGTCTGGATCGGCGGCACGCGGCCCGGCAACGCCGCGTTCGTGCCACCGCCCGCGGACGCAGTGCCGGAATGCCTGAGGCACCTGGAGCGCTTCCTCAACGACGAGCCGGAGCCCACGCCGCCGCTCGTCAAGGCGGCGCTCGCGCACGTCCAGTTCGAGACGATCCACCCCTTCCTCGACGGCAACGGCCGCATCGGGCGGCTGCTCATCGTCCTGCAGCTAGTGGCAGGCGGCGTGCTGCGCCAGCCCATGCTGTATCCGAGCCTGTTCTTCAAGACGCATCGCGCGCTTTACTACGAGCTGCTGAACGAGGTCCGCCTGAGCGGCGACTGGGAGCGCTGGCTCGATTACTTCGCCGAAGGCATCGAGGTCAGCGCCACCGAGGCCGTGACGACGGCGAACGCCCTGCTCGCGCTCGTCAACAAGGACCGCGATCGCATCGCCGGCCTGGGGCGCGCGGCGACTTCGGCGCTCGAGGTGCACCAGGCCCTGCAGCGCCAGCCGCTCGCCACCTCTGCCGCCCTGGTGAAGGCCACGAAGCTCACCCCGGCCACGGTCAACAAGTCGCTCACGCATCTCGAGCGCATCGGCATCGTCACCGAGTTGACGAACCGGCGGCGGGGCCGCGTCTTCAGCTATCGGTGCTATGTCGAGCACCTCGCCGCCGAACTGGAGGCCGCAAGATGAGAAAGGCGCGCCTAGCCCTTTGCTAGGGCCTTCAGCGCCGCGCGGATGCCTTCGGCCACCGCGATGCCCGGCGGCAGGCCCTTGACCGCCAGCAGCGCCTCTTTTTCGCTGTAGCCGAGGCCAAGCAGGGCGTTCAGGACGTCGTTCGAGCTTCCTGGAACGGGTTTCGCCAGGGTTTCCTCGATTTTTCCCTTGAGCTCCAGCAACAGTCTTTCCGCAGTCTTCTTGCCGATACCCGGCACCTTGGTGAGGCGCGAGGCGTCCTGCATCGTGACCGCGCTCGCGAGCTCGCCGACCGAGAGCCCGGAGAGCACCGCGAGCGCGGTGCGCGCGCCGATGCCGGAGATCTTGATGAGCTGCCGGAACGCGGTGCGCTCCTCCAGCGTCGCGAAGCCGTAGAGCGTGTGCGCGTCCTCGCGCACGACGAGGTGGGTGTGCAGGGTCACGCCGTCGCCGGTCGCCGGCAGCGCATAGAAGGTGCTCATCGGCACGTCCAGCTCGTAGGCGACGCCGGCGCAATCGACCAGCACTTGGGGAGGCTGCTTGGCGACGAGCTTGCCGGAGAGCCTTCCGATCAAACTAATCTTCCCTTTTTCATCCTTAGATTCTTTATCAACACATTGCCCAACCGGCCCCCATGCGCGTGGCAGATGGCGCAGGCGAGCGCATCTGCCGCATCAGGACTCGGATTGCCGGGAAGCGCGAGCAGCCTTCTCACCATGTGCTGGACCTGTTCTTTTTGCGCGTGGCCCTTGCCGACCACCGACTGCTTCACCTGCAGCGCAGTGTACTCCGCGACCGGCAGGCCTGCGATCACCGCGGCGCAGATCGCCGTGCCGCGCGCCTGCCCGAGCGCGAGCGTCGACTGCGGATTGACGTTGAAGAACACCTTCTCGATCGCCACCTCGTGCGGCCGGTTGGCGGCGATCACCTCGGCGAGGCCTTCGAGGATTGCTTTCAAACGCACGGTCAGGTCTCCCCGGCCGGATTTGACGCAGCCGCTCGTGACGTAACGGAGCCTGTTGCCCGACTTCTCGATGACGCCGAATCCGGTGATGCGCAGGCCCGGATCGATGCCAAGGATGATCACGCGTCGATTGAGGCCGTCGTGTAGACGTCCTGCACGTCGTCCAGGCCCTCGAGCGCCTCGAGCAGGCTCTTCATGCGCGCCGCCTCGCTGCCGCCGAGCGATGTCTCGGAGGCGGGCTTCATGGTGATCTCGGCCATTTCGGGCTTCAACCCCGCCTTCTCCAGCCCCTCCTTCACCTTCTCGAAGTCGAGCGGCGCGCACACCACCTCGATCGAGCCGTCGTCGTTCTTCAGCACGTCGTCGGCGCCCGCATCGAGCGCGGCTTCCATCGCCTTGTCCTCGCTCGTGCCCGGCGCGAACAGGAACTGGCCGCAATGCTTGAAGAGAAACGCGACCGAGCCGTCGGCGCCGAGGTTGCCGCCGTTCTTGGTGAAGGCGTGGCGCACTTCGGCCACCGTGCGCGTGCGGTTGTCGGTGAGGCAGTCGGCGATCACCGCCGCGCCGCCCGGGCCGTAGCCCTCGTAGCGCACCTCCTCGTAGGCGACGCCTTCCAGCTCGCCCGTGCCGCGCTGGATCGCGCGCGTCACGCTGTCCTTGGTCATGTTCGCCTCGCGCGCCTTGTCGAGCGCGAGGCGCAGGCGCGGGTTGGAATGCGCGTCACCGCCGCCCAGCTTTGCGGCGACCGTGATCTCCTTGATGATCCGGGTGAACACCTTGCCCTTCTTCGCATCCGCAGCGGCCTTGCGGTGCTTGATGTTCGCCCATTTGCTGTGGCCTGCCATGTCATAATTTTAGCGTCATGGCCGCGCCTCTCCTCGTCGCCAAGAGCGGCAAAACCGAGCTCTGCCTCCTGCCCGCGCTCGCCAATCGCCACGGCCTGATCGCGGGCGCGACCGGCACCGGAAAAACCGTGACGCTGCAAACCATCGCCGAGG